>Ga0079224_100000289_pt1 | contig 45922 bp, 34 predicted proteins | sample Stecom2015_FD_80414 | JGI IMG/M metagenome (GOLD analysis project Ga0079224, IMG submission 80414) | Agricultural soil microbial communities from Utah to study Nitrogen management - Steer compost 2015 | ecosystem: Environmental > Terrestrial > Soil > Agricultural land | place: USA: Utah... | reverse complement strand
GGGGGCTGGGGGGGGGCGGCGGTGGGGTGGGGGGACGCCGGCTGGGCGGCCGCGCGGGCCGGCGGCGCGGCGGCGGGTCGGGCAGGGGGCGACGGATCCGTGGGACCCGCGGCGGTGGCCCGGGCCGGCGCGGGCCGGCCGGCGGTCGCGGGAGGGAGGGGGCGGGGGGCGGCTCCGGCGGGTGGGGGCGGCGGTCGGGCTGCTGCCGGGGCGTGAGCGCCGGGCGACGCGGGAGCCTTTTGGGCCAGCGGCGGCGCCGCGGGCCGAGCTGGCGGCTGCGGCTGTTTGGAGGGCGCGGGCGGCGCGGCCTTCGCCGAGGGCGCGGGCGGCCGGGCAGGCGGCGGCGCGGCCGCAGCGGCGGGCGCGCGAGCGACCGGGGCCTCCCGCTTCGGCGGCGGCGGTTTGTTCGCCGCGGTCCCGGTCGCCTCTGCCGGGCGCCGAGGTGGCGGCGGGGCGGCCGGGCGGGGCGCGGCGCGGCCGCCGCTCGATCCGAGGAACTCGAGCTCGAGCTCGAGCGGCTTGAGCGGCGCGGGTTTATTGGCAGCAGCACCTGGGCGCTCCGGCGCGGCAGGTGCGGCCTCGCCGGCGGGTGTGGGTTTGGCTGCCGGCGGATCGGGGGCCGCCTCCGCAGGACCATCGAAGACCCCGCCAAGCGCGTTCATGGCGTCGGCGATCGCGTCGTCGTTGAAGAGCGCTGCGCCGACCGCCTGCTCGACCTCTGCCGCCGCGCGCTCGGCCTTCTCAGCTGGGCTGGGCTCCGCCTCCGCTGCCGGTGCCTCCGAGGGCCGCCGTTGCCGGCCGAGGCGCTTGCGGGCCGCGATGGTCAACGGCTCGCGCAGGCCGCTCCGCTCCGCCCGCAGCAGGTGCCGCTTGTAGGTGCCGTTCTCGATTTCGCGGCAGACCCGCTGCCAGTATTGCTGGAACGTGTTGTAGCGCTGGATGATGGTCTGAAGCTTGAATCGCCGCGCGGTGTTGCGAATCTGCGCCCTTCGCAACACATAGATGCGTCGATCCACGTCCTTGCGCGCGACCGACGGCTCGACCCGCTCGATCCCGAGGAAATACTGCTCGTACAGAGCTCTCAGCCGCTCGAGCCGAGTTTCGAGCTCATCGATGGCAGCCTCGATTTCGGACGCTTCCAACGGGGGCCGTGTGTTCGAGAGGGTTCAATCGGCGAGCGGCGTGATCTTCAGGTTGTCGAAGCAGACCGGCGTCTGCCAGTCGTTGAACCCGAAATACTCGTGCCCGCTGCCCTTGAGTGGTTGCGGATCGGTGAAGCTTATCACTTCGATGTCATCGACGAACCAGCGCAGCGTTCGCCCGTCGCGGCGTTCGATCTTGAAATGATAGGTGTGGTGCGGTGCGACGGGTCGGGCGCGCAGATCGTCGCCGCTCGGATCGACGCGGACCTCCGGCCGATCGGGCGCGTGCTCGTCGAGCCGCGCGAGCACGTGGAACTGGTTGCGCCAACCCCCAAGGATCACAAGGTAGCCGGTGGCGTCGTTGTACGACACGCCGGACGCAGCGCTCCTGCCGTCCGCCCAGAGCTCCGCCTTGATGTCGCCGTCCGGTGAGCTGCTGCTGGCATCGAACTCGATGCGGGCGTTGACGGGAAGCCTGCGCCGGAGCCAAACGGGTTGGTTTTTGGCGTTGCGCACGCACAGCCGGCCGACCCTGAGCGTCCAGGCGTCGGACGTGGCGACGTAGTCGTCCCCGAGCTCTTCACGCTGGAAGTCGTCTTCGAAGGCGCTGGTGATGAGGGGCGCCGGCGCGGCGTCACCTTTCGCACCTGGGGGTTTCGGCGCGGCCGTTTTCGAAGCGCCGGCGTCGGCAGCTCCGGCGTCTGCGGCAGCCGCGGCGTTGGGAGTGGTCCGGCGCTGGACGGCTTCTTTGGCAAGCTTCAGCCGATCGTTGGCACGTGGCGGCTCGGCGCGCGGTTTCGGCGCGCTGAGCGCCGACGGCGCCTCGGGGCGATCACCGGTCCCCGACTCGCTTTCCGTGGGCACGCACGCCAGCAGGATCGAAACTCCGAGCAGCCCGATCAGGACTCTTACCACGGGCGCATGCTAGCACAGGGCCGAGGACGGCCGGAGTCGCCCGGTTTTGGCCCCCGGACCATTCGAAGCTAAAGGCAAGACCCAGCATGCACCCGGTCCTGCTCACGCTGCCGCTGCCGGACGTCGCGCTGCCGGTGCTGCCGGCGCTGCTCGTGCTCTCGGCGCTCGGAGCGGCGATCGCGCTGATCGCGTGGCGTACGCAGGCACGCGACATGGTGGTCGTCGGCGGCGCGCTCGCGCTGGTGACCGCGTCGCTCGCCCCCTTCTATCGGGGGCAGGTGTACGTGCTCGGCGATCTGCCCATCTACAGCTACGGTGTGATGCTGTGTCTGGCGTTCGTGGCCGGTTGGGTCGTGTCCCTGGGCCTCGCCGAACGGGAGGGGTTGCCGCGTGAGGCAGTCGCGAACTGCTTCTTCGTGACCGCCCTCTCGGCGCTCGCGGGAGCACGGATCCTGTACTTGGCGACCAACCCGGACGTGGTCGTCTCGGTGGCGAGCGTGTTCGACCTCCGCCGAGGCGGCCTGGTCGCGTACGGTGGTTTCCTGGGCGGTCTCTTGGGCTCGGTGGGCTATCTGCGGGTCGCGCGCTTGCCCCTGTGGGCGTGGGCCGACGCCGCTTCGGTCGCGGTGGCCGCCGGTCTGGCGATCACGCGCGTCGGTTGTTACCTGTTCGGCTGCGACTTCGGCCGACCGCTCGCAGCGTCGGCGCCGGGGTGGCTGCGGGCCGCCGGCACCTTTCCGCGCTGGGAGGCGATGCCCGGGTCGCCCGCCTGGGCGCAGCACGTGAACCAGGGGCGCCTGCCGCTCGAAGCCCAAGCGTCGCTGCCGGTCCACCCGACGCAGCTCTACGAAGCGCTCGTCGGCGCCGGCTTGTGCGCGTTGCTCTGGCGGCTGCACCGCCGGCGCGGGTTTTCCGGCCAGGTCTTCCTGAGCTTTGCGCTCGCCTACGGCTCGGCCAGGTTTCTGCTCGAGTTTCTGCGCGACGACGTCGGACGAGGAGCCTTCGGGCCGGCGATGGGGGCGGTCGGGTGGTGGGTGCTGGGAATCGCGATTGTCGCGCTGGCCGCGCAGGCGGGGCCGGTGTGGTCATCGTTCGCAGGGCGCGCTCGGGTGCGAGCGCTGGCGGCCTGCATCGCCGTGTGCGCCCTGCTGCTCGGCCTCGGCTGGCTTGCGGCTCCCAACGAGGCGCTGCAGCTGTCGACGTCGCAATGGATCGCGCTCGCCTCGGCCCCGCTGGCCGCCGGCTACTGGCGTGTACGAGCGCGCCGCCCGAGCACGTCGTACGAGCCCGTGAGCTCGACCTGATAGCGGACCGGTTGTTCGCCCCCCACGTCCACCCGCAAGCGCCGAGCGTCGAGATCGCAGACCGCAAACGCGGCCGCCGCCCGCCCCGGAGCGTCGTCGTCGACGTTCTCCGTCAGGCTCTGCAGCGTGACGTAGGGAATGCCGGCGATCAGGTCGAAATGGTTCCAGTGGGCGTGACCGTTGAACACGGCCACCACCTTGCCGCTCGCCTCGAGCACGCGCCGGAGCGCCTTGCGCTCGGCCACCCGGCAGATGTGGGGGGCCTTCTCGAACCAGCGATTGCCGGCGAGGTGCATCTCACTGGCGGGGTGGTGCATCACGACCACCACCGGTGGGCGCGCGGCCTCGAGCGTGCGCGCGAGCCAGGCGAGCTGCGCTTCGGGTAGACGCACCGCCACGTCCTTGGTTTCTTGGGTGTGCAGGACGATGAACTCCACGTCGCCACAGCGTCGCGAGTAGTAGAGCGGCCCGTCGTGTCCCCAGAGCTCCCCGAGCTCCCGCTCGGACAAATGAACGGTGTCGTGGTTGCCCGCGACGTGCAGCACCGGCGCGTCGAAGCCGGCGAGCGCCGCGAGAAACTCGGCATAGTGCTGCCGGTCCGCCGCCGGCGACTGATCTTCGATGGCATCGCCAAGCTGGATCACCAGATCCGGGCGCACCGCGCTCCGCATGTGGTCGGCGAAGGACCGGGTCAGCCGCCCCGCCTCGTGCGACAGCTTGCGGAGCTTTCCCTGAAAATGGGCTCGAGGGCCGAAGTGCACGTCCGTGATCAACGCGAACCGCATGGGGGATTTCTCGCTGGAGGGGGGGCCCTTCGGCCTCTGAACGCCCTCCCGGCAAGTGAGCTTGACGCGAGGGGAGCTCGTCCTGAGGGTGACTCCCTGGACCCGAAGGCCCGTCTAAGTATAGCCTTCGGAGCCCCGAGCGGCTTTGCCGGTCTTTTTTCCGGGTGTGGAACATCGAGGAGCTCGAAATGCGATTTGTGAGTGCAATGGTGCTTGGTGCGTGCTGCGCGTCGCTGGGTGCGGCGGCGGTCGGCTGTAAGAAGAACGACGAAGATGCCCAGACGGCTGGGTATCAGCAGGGCGGCCAGTACGGCCAACAGCCCGGGTACCAGCCCGGCTACCAGCAGCCACCCCCCGGTCAGCCGGGGTACCAGCAGCCGCCCCCCGGTCAGCCGGGGTACCAGCAGCCGCCCCCCGGTCAGCCGGGGTACCAGCAGCCCCCGCCCGGCCAGCAGCAGCCGCCCCCCGGTCAGCAGCCGCCCGCCGGTCAGGCTGGCCCGGCGCAAGAGCTCGATCCCACGGCGGCGACGGTCGCCAAGCCGATCCTCGATCAGCTCGCGCAGACGGCGGCGCCTCCAGGGGCGAAGCCCGTGGGCTCGACGATCGTCGGCAACTTTCAGCAGGGCCAGAAGATCGAGAAGCAGGTCCAGCTGCAGCCCGGCAAGTGTTACACGGTGGTCGCCGCTGGCGTTCCGCCGGTCACCGAAGTGAACGTGCAGTTTTTGGCCGTCACCCCGGTGCCGGGGATGGCGCCGGTGCTGGCACAGGATCAAGACACCGGCAGCCAGGCGGTGCTCGGCAAACAACCGAACTGCTACAAATGGGCGGCCCCTTTCTCGGCGCCCGTGAACCTCGCGCTGATCGTGCCCGCTGGTTCGGGCCTCGCCGCGGCGCAGGTCTACGAGAAGTGATCGCGTCGCCCCGCGCAATTTGACGACGGGGCGCAGCGTTCGAGCCGCGGCGGCCTTCACCCGCGGCTCGAGCGCGCGACCAGCAACACGAGCAGCGGCGCACCGATGGCCGCCGTCACGACCCCCACCGGCAGCTCGCGTCCGGGGATGAGCCAGCGCGCCAGCGTGTCGCACGCCACCAAAAACGCCGCGCCGCCGACCAGGCACATCGGCAAGAGCTGGCGCTGGGCGTGGCCCACTACGCGGCGCACCAGGTGCGGCACGATCAAGCCAACGAAGGCGATGGGGCCGCACCACGCCACGCACGCGGCCACCGCCAGCGAGCCGACGCCGAGAGCCACCGCCCGCACCCGCCCGAGCGGCACACCCTGAGCGTGCGCCAGCTCGTCCGAGATGGCCATCGACTGCAGCGCGCGCGTGTGCCTGAGCAGCACGACGCTGCTGGCGAGCACGAACGGCAGCAGCAAGAGCACGCCGCGGTAGCCCACCTGCGGCAGGTGCCCGAGCGACCACTGCGCCGACGCAAACACCGCCTGCATGTCGGCCGCGTACTGCAGGCCGCTCGACAGGGCGCTGGCCGCCAGCGTCACCGCGATGCCCGCGAGCAGCACGTCCGCGATGCGCGCGCGCCCCGTGGCGGCCAGGCTCGCCACCAGCAAGCTCGTGGCGAGCGCGCCCGCGAACGCGCTGAGCGCCACCGTCGGCAGCCCGCCGATGGATGGCGTCCCGAGCAGCACCAGCCCGACCAAAGCACCGAGCGTCGCTCCCGCGGTGGTGCCGACCGTGCTGGGCGTGGCCAGCGGGTTGGCGAACAGCGCTTGAAAGACGCCGCCGACGAGCGAAAGGGTCGCCCCCACCAGGGCGCCGACGAGCGCGCGGGGCACCCGCAGCGACCAGAACACGAACGACTCGTGCTGCGGCTCGAGCTCCGGGCCCACGAACGGCGCACCGACCAGCACCAGCGCCGCCACGACGACCAACGCGAGCCCCCTCATCCGGGCTCCGGCGCAGCCGCGCGGGTCGGGACGTAGACGCGCCGGCCCCCGGCCTGCACGCTGAGGAGCTCGAGCCCGAACAGCGCCCCGAGCGCCGCCTCCAAACGATCGTCCGAGTAGGGCAGGTCGAAGGCGAGGCGACCCTGCGAGAGCCCGAGCACGCGCGGTGCCTCGGGGCCGCGCAGGTGCCCGAGCAGGTTCACGTCGTGGATCACACACAACACCCCGAGGCCATCGGCCCAAAGCTCACCGAGCAGCTCGTAGATTTGGATCTGCTGCGCGGGGTCGAGGTGGTTGGCCGGCTCGTCCAACAAGATGAGCGGCGTCTGCTGCGCGAGCAGCGCGGCGAGCGCGACCCGCTGGCGCTCGCCGCCGGACAGCTCGACGACGTTGCGGTGGGCGAGCGCCTGCGCGCCGACGCGATCGAGCGCGTGGTCGGCCTGCCGGATCGAGGTGGCGTGCGGCTCCGAGAAGCGGTACCGCGCCGCGGCCACCAGCTCGCGCGCGCAGAGCGGCTCGTCCATGCGCGGCGCCTGCGGCAGCCAGGCGAGCTGGGAGGCCCGCCAGCGCGCCGGTGCCGCCGCGACGTCACGTCCGCCGAGCGTCGCGCGGCCGTCGCTCGGGCGGAGCAGCCCGACGGCCAGCTTGAGCAGCGTGGATTTGCCAGCCCCATTGGGCCCCACCAAGGCGACGAAATCTCCCGCTTGCATGCCGAAGCTGACGCCGTCGAGCAGACGGCGACCACCGGCGCGCACGCGCACGTCATCGAAGCGTAGCTCGAGCGCCGCCATCGTCGGCTCACGTGGATCGGCGGCGCGCTCGCCGCGCGCTCGGCGCGCCCGCGGCGGGCTCCTGCGCGTTGCGCGCATGCAGCAGCCGCAGCCCCTCCAGCGTGAGGTGTTCGTCGACCTCGTCGACGCGCCGGGTGTGCTTCGCGATCAACGGCGCCAGGCCGCCGGTCGCCAGGACATGGCAGGGAAAGCCGAGCTCACTCACCAGCTTGTCGATCAAGCCGTCGGCGAGCGAGGCGTAGCCGTGCACCACGCCGGACTGCACGGCGTGGGTGGTGTTGCGCCCCAAGACGCGCGGCGGCTCGCCGATCTCGACCTTCGTGAGCTTGGCCGCGCGAGCCAACAAGCCGTCGAGGCTCACTTGAATCCCGGGCACGATCACACCCCCCAAGTACTCCGACTTGGGCGAGACGCAGTCGAAGGTCGTGGCCGTCCCGAAATCGACCACGATCACGCCTCCGCGCACGCGCTCGTAGGCCGCGACGGCGTTGCAGACCCGGTCGGCGCCGACCTCCCGCGGGTTCTCGTACAGCACGGGGATGCCCGTCTTCAAACCGGGGCCCACCACCAGCGGCTCGCGCGCTACGGCGTGCCGCAGCGCTGCCACCATCACGTCCGTCAGCGGCGGGACCACGCTGGCGAGGATGGCGGCGTCCACGCTGCTCGGTTGAAGCTCGCGCAGCGCGAACATTTGCCGCAAGAGCACCCCGTACTCGTCCGCCGTGCGCGCGCGCACGGTTTCGACCCGGAAGGTCTGATAGAGCTCGCGCTCGCGGTAGAGCCCGAACACGATGTTGGTGTTCCCGACGTCGACGACCAGCAGCACGGCTCGAAGCCTAGATGACCGAGCAGGATTGTGGATGGAGAATCGGAGGGGGCGCGGCGGCACTGGGTCGTTGCGGCGCCGTCACGGCCCCGCCACGGCTCATCGTGAGGCTCACCGTCACGGCTCGCGGTGGCGAGGCTCGCCGGACAATCTTGCGTAGATGAAGGCGCTGCTCAGCGGGATCAGCGGGACCACCGCGAAAACGCCCACACAACACGCGAGCAGCCCGGCCAGGGACAACCCCAACACCAAGAGGCCATAGGCCAAGAGGTTGCCCTTGTGCCCGAGGGTCAGCTGCCAGCTCGACCTCAGCGCCTCCACCGGGCCGCTGCCGCGGTCGACGATGAAGAACGGATACAGCCACCAGCCGAGGCTCAGCACCACGCCCGGTACCAGGCACAGCAGCGCACCGGCGTAGATCCCCAGCGTGCTCAGCAGCGTCGCGCCGAGCATCGGCCAAAACCACCGCACCCCCGCGAGCAGGTCGTCGAAGCTCGCCGGCTGACCCCGCGCGACCTTCAAGGAGAACAACATCATGCCGGGCAGGATGAGCGCCTGCAGCACGACGCCGAGCGCGGCCGAACCCGCAGAGATGCTCGCGCTCACCAGATCGATGCTGAGCTTGCTGGCCTCCGAACCTTCCATCCCCCCAACGACCACCGTCTGGATGCCGCTGGCCACCGCCCCTGGGATCACCAGCACCAGCCAGGCGAGCATCAACGGCAGCCAGATGCCGGCGAAATCCTTCTGCACGGCCTCCCACGCGAACTTGAGCGCCTCGGTTGGAGACCACCCACGATCGGATGAGAAGCCCGGCGGCGGAGGGCCCCCCGGCGGCGGGTAGCCTCCCGGCGGCGGGTAGCCTCCCGGCGGCGGGTAGCCTCCCGGCGGCGGGTAGCCTCCCGGCGGCGGAGGGGCTCCTGGTGGCGGATGCCCTCCGGGAGGGCCTTGGGGCGGCATGGCCATGGCGGGGCGATGGTGCCAAACCCCGCCCGAGCCGTCTAACCCAACGCGGGCCAATTTCCGGGGGGTGCATCCCCCAGCGAGATCGGTTCTCTCGCCGACGGCAGCGCCCTACTCGTGATCCGTCGTGACGGTGGCGCGCTCTATCCGGGCGCCTTCGACGATCGCATCCAGCGGCCCTTCGGCGTGCCCGATCAGCGCGTAGTCCCCATTCAAATGCGGAGCGTCGTCGAGGCTGATGAACAGCTGGCTCGAACCGGTGTCGCGACCCGAGATCGCGACCCCGACGCTACCCCGGCGAAAGGGCACGGGGGACAGCTCACACGGCAGCGGCGCCTGACCCGCTCCACCGTAACCATCTCCGACCCGGTCGCCGAACTGCAGGACGAAGCCGGGCACGACCCGGTGGACGACCATGGCGTCGTAGAACCCAGCCCGCGCCAGGTCGACCACACGGCGGGTCGCCGCGGGGGCCAAATCCGCGTCCAGCGACAGCGCGATCCGCCCCGCGTCGGTGTCGAGGGTGAGCGACACACGGCCGCCGGTCTCGAGCACCGGCACCTCCGGCATCGGCGCCTCGCCGCGATCGCACTGGGGTTGCCGGTTGCCGAGCTTTTTCAGGGCACGGGCGGCGTGCTCCCGCACGCTGCGGTGGGCGTCCCGACACAGGGTCTCGATCCGAGGCTTGAGGCTCAGGAGCTGCAACGAGCCGGCCGCGTCGATCAGCGCCGTGCGGGTCTCGATCGCGTCGGCGGGCAAGGCGCGATCGAAGGCCGCCGTGAGCGCCTCGACGAGCTTGGGATCGGGGCGAGGCGATGCGCTGTCCGGCGCCGCGCCACCCCTGGCGGGATGCGCGGCCAGCACGTGCGCGGCGGTGGCGACGGTGCCCGGCGCTTCGGCGCCGAGCGCGGAGGTGAGCAGCGCCGGGGCCCCGGCGACCTCCGGGTGGGTCTCGAGCAGGCGCAGGGCGGCCTGCCGCACCACGGGGTCGTCGCTTTCGGCGAGCGGCGCGTAGCGGCGCGCCCGCGCGCCGGTCAGCTTGCCTTGATCGAGGACGCGGAGCAGGGCGAGCGTGGCCGTGCGACCCTGATCGGGGTCGCAAGTGGCGAGGCGGGCGGACAAGCTGGCGCTGCCGGCGAGCAGCGCGGCGGCTGCGCAACGCAGCTTCACGATCCGCTGGCGACCCGCCGGCTCCGAAGGCTCGGGCGGCGTGAGCGCTGCCAGCGCTTCGAGGGCCGCGCGGCCGCTCGAGGGAGCGGCCTTCGCCGTCTCGATCAGCGCGAGCAGCACCTGAAACTGCTCGCTGGCGGCGGCTTCGTCGAACGAGTCGCCGCCCGCGCGCTGCTGAAGCGCGCGGCCGATCTCCGCTTGCCCCGTCTCCCCGAGCCTGCCGAGCTCCCGGGCCGCGGAGGCGGCGAGCCCGACGGGCGCTGCGCGATCGGCGGCCACGCTGCCGAGCAGCGGCGCCGCCTCAGCGCCGGCCCGCCCGAGCGCACGCACCGCAAACCCCGCGCGCGCGTCCTTTGCTGCCAGGGCCTTCTCGGCGGCGCGGAGCAGGGGCTTGCGCATCGCCTCGGGCAGCGCCGAGAGGCGCGAAAATGGGAAGAGCGCGCTCGGCACGCCGCGCTCGGCCGCCTCGAGCAGGGCCACCAGGGTCGCGTCGTCGAGCGGCTGGTGCAGGATCGCCAGGCGGCCGAGGCCTTGAGCCGCCGCGTCGGCGAGCTCCCCGCGGAGCCAGCCGCGCAATACCCGCTCGGCGTCCTTGCTGGCGCAGCGCCCGAGCGCATCGGCGATCGCCCGCGTGGGATCGAGCTCCGATCCATCGGGAGGCGCGCTCCCCGCGGCGCGCCGTTGGTCCACCAACGCCGCAGCTCGCAGCGACAGCCGCCGGACCAGCTCCGGTTCATGTCCTTTGCAGAGCCGCCCGAGGCCGAAGGCGGCCCAGGTCACGACCGCGGTGTCCTCGTCGCTCAGCGCTGCTTCGAGCAGCGCTCGCCCGCGCGCGTCGCTGATGCGGGAGAGGGCCCTGGCCGCCGCCCGCCGCACGCGCACGTCGCGATCGGTGAGGTCCGCCTCGGTGATCTCGGTCGCCTGGCGCGACAGCTCGATCGCCAGCAGCTCGGCGGCGCGTCGCGCGGCTTCGTCCTGGACGGCCTTGCCCGCCGACGAAGCAGGAGCGGGGGCTGCGTGGCCTCGATCCCGGTCGCAGCCAACGGCGCCACCTGTCGCCGCGGCAAGGATCAGCAGCACCCGAACGTAGCGACCTCGTCCAACCAAAAGCTTGCTCTCTCGCGCGCGGACCGCCTCAGGCGCCGCAGCGGGGGGAGCGCCGGAGAGGGGGCAGGCAAAGGGCTCGGCTCGAGGCCGGCTCGTCGAAAGCTTAGAAGGGCGCGGGGAAGATGCCAGTCGCAGCTCACGACACCTACCCGCCTCCCGCGCCCGAGCAGCTCCGCCACATAGTAGGCGTTCTCGCAGGTCGACAGCGAGCACCGCTCCCGCAGGATCCCGCCGGCGGGCACGCCGAGCTCGACCAGCGCGTCCGCCATGGCGTCCGCCTCGCACTCGCCCTGCCAACGCCGGCCACCGCTGACGACCAGCACACACGGCTGCTCGCGAAACGCACGCGCCGCACGAGCCACCCGCCGGGCAGCCGCCTCGCTGAGTCGGCCAACAGGCCAGACCCGGCACCCCAGCACGGCGATCGCGTCCACGATGACAGGCGTTAGCAGACGATCGGGGCTTCGGCCGCGTGGAATCCGGCCGAGCGTGCTCGGGGGCCTCAGCGGATCGCTTGCCCGTGCGCCAGCGCGAGCGCAGGATGCGCCCCGGAGCCAATGGCGAGGTGGGCGCGGCCGGTAGTGTTGCTGATGGGCGCGGCCCTGCTGGCTGCCGCCGCGCTCTCGTGGCGGCGCGCCGTCAGCGTCGCCGAGTCGCCGCCCTTGCCGGTGTCTTCGGCAGGGCCTGCGGTCGATCCGAGCCTGCAAGCACCGCCTCGGTGTTTCGCGCGCCCCCCTCGGCTGCCGAGCGGCGCGCCGCCGATGTTGTCGTGCCGGGACGCCCGGCGGGTGATCGCTCAGGTGCGCGCGCGCCTGCCGAGCCCGGCCAGGCTGAGCGACGCGGCCGCGTTCGCGGATGCCTTGATCGCATGGCTCGATCCTCACGGTTTGTGGTCGGCGGCGCCGGACGCGCCCGTCGCCGGCCTGCTCAGAGATCGGCAGCGCGTGCGGCAGCTGCTCGAAGAGCTCGAGCGATCCCCGCGTGACGACGCGAGCTGCGACGCGGCGCTGTCGATCGGGAAGGCGACGCAAGCTTGGGTGGAGGAGCTGCGCGGCTTGTACGCCCCCGAGCGCCAGCGCCGTTCCCGCTTGAGTGTGCGGCGCGCCTTGACGCTGGCGTCCCAGAGCATCTTCGAAGACGATCCCGTGACCCGCCCGGCGCGGCTCTTGGCGACGGAGCTCGGCCGGCGCGCGTCCGCGTTCGAGCGGGCGCTCGGCGACGCCGGCCGCGCCATCTCCGACGAGGTGGGCTCGCGGCTGCTGCCGACGCTTGCTGAATCCGAATGGCAAAAGATCGTGCTCGCCGCCGCGGTGCGCGCCTATGTCCCGCTCATCGACGCGCATGGGCAGTGGGCCCCGCTCGAAGAGGAGTGGTCGCTGTACGCCGGCGAGACCAGCGTCGATCCGGGACCGGCCCTGTGGGGGCAGGTGACGCGCACCTCAGCGGGGGTGCTGATCGTGGACGACCCCGCGCCGCCGCTAGAGGTTGGCGATCTGGTGCTTTCGATTGGCGGGATCCAAACCGGTGGTCTGAGCATCGAGCAGCTCGAACAGCTGTCGCGCCTCGAGAGCATCGGGGGTGAAAGCGCGCGCCGGGTTTCGCTCATCCGCGGCGACGCGCCCGCCATCGTCGACCTGGAGGTCGAGATCCCCGACGCGGTCTGGGAGGACACGGCACCGGGCGCGCTCGAGGTGGAACGGGTGCGCTACGGCGGGGGATCCCTGCTCGTGCTCACGCTGCTCGACGTGCCGGACGGCCTCGGCGAGCAGGTCGTGGAGCTGCTCGCCGAAGCCAACCTCGAGGCGCCGCGGCCCGCCGGCATCGTGCTCGATCTGCGGGGCAACGGGGGAGGCTCCCCCGACGGCGCGTCGGCCCTCATCGGGGCCTTCATCCCGGGAGCGCCGAGCTTCCCGCTCCGCCGGCGCAGCGGCAAGGTGGAGGTCGAGCGGGCCATGGCGCCGCCCCTCGGGGGCCAGTGGCACGGGCCGGTCGCGGCGCTCGTGGACGGCTACACGGCGAGCGCCGCCGAAATGATCGCCGCGGCGCTGGCCAGCTACCGGCGCGGTCCGGTGCTCGGGACGCGGACCTTCGGCAAAGGCTGCATCCAGGAGTACTTCGACGACCGCAGCGGCGCGGGCGTGCTCCGCCTGACGACGATGCTCTTCGCGCAGCCGGACGGCAGTCCCTTGCAGCAGGTGGGGCTCGAGCCGACCATCGCGCTGCCCTGGCCTGCGGCCGCCGAACGCGAGGCGAGCCTCGCCGCTTCCATGCCGCCCTGGTCCGGTCCCGACGTGCGCGACCCGGCCGCCGTCGGGGGCGCCCCCTGGCCGGCCCACCACGGCCGGGTTGGCCCCTGCGGGGATCGACGCGTGTGCGAGGCGCTCCGCAGGCTCGGCCCGGAGGCGGCGGGTGCGCGCCGTCGCAAGCCGCGGCTGGCGGCGCGTTCCACGGTCGAGCCAGCGAGAAAGCCCGCGGCTCCCGAGCTGGAGCTGCGCTGATCCCCGCCGGGGCCGCGACCCGCGTTTTCCACAGACGGGGCGTAGCGAGGTGGCTGGAAAACTGCTACATTGTTCGAGAGAAGCATCGGCCGTACCGCTCCCGGTCCGCGCCAGCTGGCGGCTGCCAAGCGGGGGGTTTTGGTGCTAAACGGCAGGTGCTCCCCACGAAATCGGATGACGTCGACCGCGCCAGTTTGGGGTCCTTCGAGTCATTCGCGCTCCTGCACTGAGCTCCGGCGTGCGCCGGAAGCCCGCATTTTCCCATCCACTTCGCTCTCGAAGCTCCGTCACCGGGGCGACTGACACAACATGGAGTTCATGGCACGCCCACCGCGCTCCGACGCACCTGATGGGCAAGCCCCTACGCGATCCCAGCGGCCGAGCGGCACCGATCCGAAGCCTGCGCGCCGCGGCCCAGCCGCGTCGGCGCGCTCGTCGAAGGCGAAGCCGGACGCCGACGCCGCGGCGACCCCCTCCGAGCGTGAGCTCGGTCGCGGTCGCCGCTCCGCCGCTCCCAAGGAGCGCCCGGCGCCGAAGAGCTATCGCGTGGAGCTTTCCGAAGATTCGATCGATCCGGACGCCGCGAAGGTGGTGCGGCGGCTGACCCGGCACGGCTACGAGGCCTACCTGGTCGGCGGCTGCGTCCGCGACTTGCTGGTGGGGCGGTCTCCCAAGGATTTCGACGTCGCGACCAGCGCTCGGCCGGACGACGTGCGGCGCTTGTTCCGCAACAGCCGCATCATCGGCCGGCGCTTTCGGCTGGTGCACGTGCTGTTCGGGGGCGGCAAGGTGATCGAGACGGCGACCTTTCGCCGCACGCCAGAGCAGGCCGACCTCAAAGAGGGCGACGATCTGCTCATCCGCAACGACAACGTCTTCGGCGAGGCGCACGAAGACGCCGTTCGGCGCGATTTTACGATCAACGGCTTGTTTTACGACCTCAGCCACGGCGAGGTGCTCGACTGGGTCGGCGGGATGCCCGACATCGAGCGGCGCACGGTCCACACCATCGGCGATCCGGTCAAGCGCTTCCTGGAGGACCCGGTGCGTATCCTGCGCGCCATCAAGTTCAGCGCACGCCTCGACTTCGGCATCGAGCCCGTGGTGTACGACGCGATGGTGCATTGCCGCGGGGCGCTCGCCATGGCCGCGCGCCCACGCCTGTTCGAAGAGGTGCTGCGTTTGATGCGCGGCGGCGCGAGCCACCGGTCGATGTGGCTGGCCTGGGAGACCGGGGTGCTCGACGTCCTGCTGCCGGAGCTGGCAGCCTACCTATCCGACGCTCAAGATGGCGACGGGCCGTTCTGGCGCCTGCTCACGGCGATCGACGATCAGACGCGCGAGCGCGGCGCCGCCTTCGATGACGTCGTGCTCTGCACGGCGCTGCTCATCGAGCCGATGCGCGAGGCGTGCGGGGGCACTCGGGATCGCATCGCGGCAGCGTTCGACTTTTTGGAGCCGGTCGTCGATCGCCTCAATGTCCCGCGGCGCATCGCCGACGCCGTCCGGCGCATCGTGGCGATGATGCCTCGGCTCGAGTCGGGGCGCGCCGGTCGCTTCGCGCGCACCCCCCTCTACGATCTGGCCGAGCAGGTCTTGCTGCTGTTTCAGCTGGCTCAGCAACGAACCGCTCCCGCGGTGGTCGCGCCCGAGCTGCCGCAAGCGCCCGCCCCGAAGAAGAAGGCTGCGCGCCGCCGCAGCAAGCCCGCGGACTGACCCGGTTCCGGGGTCCCGCCGGGCGGGCGGATCGCGCTCGCGCTCGCGTCGAGCCGCCACGGGGACGGCCCGACGCTCCGCGCGGGCGATCGAGTCAGTTGCTGTTGAGCTCCACCCGCAGCAGCTTGCGACCGATGAACAAGTAGTCGCCGTGGGTGAGCCACTGCTCGGCCTTGATGCGAATGTACGTGCCGTTGCGGCTGTCGTGATCGGTCAGCAGGTACTTGCCGTCTTTCTCTTCGATCGTGCAGTGCTTGGCGGACATGTAGACATCGCCGGGGAAGTTCAGGTCGCCGTCCTCGCGTCCGACGCGCAAGGTGGTGCCCCGCGCGCACACCGTCATCCCGACGGCGCCGCCTTCCAGGATCTGGCTGATGCGGAACGGGCTCGGGTACTTGGGCGAGGAGTAGAAGAACGTCCCGTCCGCCTCCGGCCCGTCCGAGGCGCGGGGCGTGGGCTCCAGCCGGAAGAGCTGCTCGCCCGCCAGCAGCGTGTCCCCCGGCGCGATCTCCACCGTCCCGCGCACGCGGATGTAGACGCCGTTCAGAGAGCCTTCGTCGCGAACCACGAGCTTGCCGTCGCGATAGAAAAAGTTGGCGTGCCGCGGGGAGATGAACGGGTCATCGGGGAACTCGAGCTGGCCATTGCGACCGAGCACGTGTTGGTCGGCCTTCAAATGATAGCTGAGGCCCTCCATCCCCTCGCCGCGGATGAGGATCAGCCGCGCCTTGCTCGGGTCCTGCATGTCGCTGAAGAAGTGCGCGCGCAGGTTCAGCACCGTCTCCGGGACCCCGGCGCCGCAGCGCCCGCAGAACTTGTGCCCGCTCGGAACGGGGGTCTGGCACGACTCGCAAACGTAGTACTTGGCTTGTTCCATGCGTTCCTTCTCCGCTGCGTCCAAAGCGGCGGGCCCGCCCGAGCTTGGCCCAACTTCCGCAGAGTTGGCAACGGATTTGGGCTCCTGGTCCGAGGCGCCGGGCGACGGCTGGGTGCGGGTCGCCCTCGTGCCGAGGTCGAGGCGGTGGCCGCAGTCGCTGCACCACTGCGCCGCCATGGGGCTGTAGAAATGACAGCGCCCGCAGCTTAGGCCGATTTCGAACGCGGGATCACTCACAGGACGAGAAACTTACGAAATTCTTTTGAAATTGGCCAAGTGCTCCGCCCGGAACGGGCGCGATCAGCGGACGAACGTCAGCCGGTTTTCGACGTCCCCGAAGCCATTTCGGCTGACCAACCGGAAGAACACCGTCTCTGTGCACGCGCTGCGGTCCACCGGTCCGTAGTCCCTCGAATCGTACGGATAGAGGCGATTGTCGCTGATCAAGAACAGCTTGCCCTCGGGCACCTCGACGTCGACCTCGCGGGGCTCGGGCTTTCCGCGCAGGACCGACCCGCGCTGGTGTGCGTGCCCGGCGACCACCTCGACCTGGCACCGCTGGGTGACGGTCTTGCGAGAGGTCGGATCGTCGACCTCGAACTCGCCGCAGCTCCGCTCGGTCTCCGCCTGGTCGTCGTTGACCCGCACCCGCTCACCTTTGACGCGCAGCGCGTCCCCCTCTTCGCCCAAGAGGCGCCCGACCACCACGCGTTCGGGGGCGTCGGGCTCCGGGCACAGCACCAGGTCGCCGAAGGACGGCGGCGTGAAACGCCAGAGGAGCACCAGATCGCCCGGACGCAACGTGGGCGCCACCGATGCCTCGAGCCAAGGGTCGTCCTCGGGCACGCGCCACCAGCGCAAGAACCCGAGCCGCGCGATCCCAACCACCACGCCGATGATCAGCGCGCACCACACGACGAAACGAACGATCCTGTGCATTCGACGAGCCGGGGGCGGTCCGCGGCGGACCGCTCACCTCGGATCCTACGCCCGCCTGCCGGAGAAGGTTAGCGCCACCGTCCGCGACGTCACGGCTCGGTGCAATCGAGCGGCGGCAGCTCGTTGGGGCTCGCGCCTTCGGCGATCAGCTTGGCGTTGGAAAACACCGAGCGCCAGCGATCGAGCCGAGTGAACTCGGAGCGGCCCACCGTCTTCTCGTTGCTGTCCATCACCGCGGCCGAGATCACGCCCACGAGCTCTCCGGTCTCTCGGACCAGCCCCGGGCCGCCGGAGTCGCCCGGGCAGATGCCGGCTTGCAGCTGAAACCGTCCCGTGCCCACGGCGTCGATGTCACCTCCGATGCGTCGCTTGCGCCGCACGCCGTCCGAGGACAGAGCGCAGCGGCCGAAGCCGATCGGCTGGACGTGCTCGCCTTTTGCGACGCCTCGGTCCAGGCGCGGCGTGAGCGTGGCCACCCCGATCAGCCGGCGCTCCAAGACCAGGATGGCGATGTCGCCTTCGCCGGCGGCGTACCCGCAGCTCGGCGCCACGATCGCGCGCACGCCGACTTCGCCCCAGGGCAGGTAGTCGCCGCCCAGCTCCACCCGCACCTCGCTGGCGTCGAAGTCGCGCGCCACCGGATCACCGTATTGGTTGCGCTCCGTCACGCAGTGGTGCGCGGTCAGCACGCGGTCCTCTTCGATCAGGGTCCCCGAGCAGGTCACGCTGCCCGCCACCACGCGCACGACGTAGTCTTCGTCCTGCGTCAGCGCGAGCGGCAGCTCCGGCACGTCGAGGCGCGTGTCTTCGGGCAACGCGGCCGGGCGTGGCGTGGGTTCTGCCTTGGGCTTGCCCGGGAAAGGCAAGCTCGCGCAACCGCTCGCGGCCAACGTGACGACCGTCATCGCCGCCGCAGCGGCGGGGATCGACGACCGCCGGGCGCGCGGGGGCGGTGGGGGTTGGGCTTCCGTCTCCGACATCGTGTTCCGCTGAGGTGCCGCCATCGTCCCGCTGGTCCAATCCCGCTGCTGGCGAAGGGTCGGCTTGCTGCCGATGAGCCACCTTCACCTACCGGTCGTGTACCGATTAAGACCCGTAGTCTAAACGACTTCGAGGTGCGGGTCGTGGCTCGCGTTCGCGAATTCTTTTAGCACTCGATGCAGCACGGCGCGCAACTTCGGTCGCACCTGTACCCACGCCGGTGCCCGCTCTTGCTTGCTTCAGTCGGGCGGCAACTTTCCGTCGAGCACGCTCGGCGCTCCAAGCGAGCTGCCGCACTTCAGGTCGTGACCAAGTCGTCCTTGTGCACGACCACCAGGTCGTGACCGCCAGCGCCGAAGAGGAGATCGAGCTCGGCGCCCTTCTTGCCAGCGGCGCGCGCCACGTCGAGCGCTCCGAGCCGCGTGAGACCGCGCGCGACCTCCGTGCCCTCCGCCGTGATCACGCGCACGGAGTCGCCGGGGTTGAACTGCCCGCGAACCCCGAGCACGCCCACGGGCAGCAAGCTGCTCTTGCCCCCCAAAATGGCGCGCTCCGCGCCGGCATCGATGAGCACCGCGCCGCGCGGACGCAACGTGTAGGCGATCCAGTGTTTGCGTGCCTTCATCACGCCGCCCGCGGCGGGGAACAGCGTGCCGACGTCCTCGCCCGCGACGACGGCGTCGAGCACCGACGGCAGCCCTGCGGGCGCGATCACGACGTTCGCTCCCGATCGCGAAGCCTTGCGAGCGGCGTCGAGCTTGCTCTGCATGCCGCCGCTGCCGACGGGCGCGCCGGCGGCGGCGACGCGGCCGATGGTGACGTCGTCGCTCATCACCGAGATGCGACGCCCTTGATCGTCGAGCACGCCGTCGACGTCGGTGAGCAGCACCAAGAGATCGGCGCCGACCAGCGGCGTTATCATGGCGGCGAGCTGATCGTTGTCGCCGAAGCGGATCTCGTCGGTGGCGACGGTGTCGTTCTCGTTGACGATCGGCAGCGCCCCCGCTTCCAGCAGCGCGGCCAAGGCGTCGCGCGCGTTGTTCAGGCGTTCGCGATCAGCCAGGTCGGCGTGGGTCAAGAGCACCTGCGCGGTGGTGATGCCCAGCTCGCCGAACGCCTCGTCATAGCGGCGCATCAACACGCTCTGTCCGGCCGCGGCGGCCGCCTGCAGGCGCGACATTTCTTTGGGGCGCGCCCGATACCCGAGCCGCCGGCAGCCGATCGCGATCGCGCCGCTCGACACCAGCACCGAGCTGCGGCCGGCGGCCAGCAGTCGAGCGATCGCCTCGGCGACCCGTCGCTGCGACGTGTCCTCCGCCGCGAGCGAGCGGGAGCCGACCTTGACCACGAGGCGGCGTGCCTTCTGAAGGTGCGAGCGATCCTGTGTCATGGCAGTCGAAGGGTCCCGGCGTATCGCGGCTCTCGCCGGGGCGCCAGAGCCTGTGACGGGCACGGGAAGCGCCGACTCAACCCGGCGCCTCGGGGCGGAGCGGGACGAGCTCGTACAGGCTCGCGTCGGCGGCGTCTGCCGCCGCGACGAGGTCGCGGGTGCCGAGCCCGGGGGCCAGCGTGACGACCAGGAGCGCGTCGCGCTCATCCGCCCCCGCGTCGCCGCCCGGCAGGGGCGCGCCGGTCCGCAGGGTCACCTCGCAGCCTCGCTCGGTGAGACGATCTTTGAGCCGTCCGCCGCCGGTGAAGACCCGCAGCTGGTAGCGGCGGCTCCCCGACAGGATGTCGCCAGGGGAGCCCTGCGCGACCGGTTGCCCGTGTTCGAGCACGACGAGGTCATCCATGCGGCGCAGCAGGTCGACCTCGGCCAGGTCCCCGTCGAGGGCCGGCGCCGAGATCAACAGCCGGCGCCCGAACGCCGCGCGGTCGAGCACCTCCGTCACGAAGGTTTGGGCGGGGGGCTCCAAGCCGAGCAGCGGCGATTCGACGACCAGGACCTTCGGCTCGCCGAGGCGCGCGTGGGCGATCGAGAGCGCGCGGCGTTCCGGCAAGCTCGAGCGCTCGAGCGGCCGCGCCGCGATCTGCCCGAGCCCGAGCCCGTCGATCGCCGCCCGCGCCAGGGCCTCTGCCTGTCGCTGCGAGACGCCGAGCAGGCGTGCGCTCTCGACCAGGTAGTCGAGCACGGTGAACTTCGGGGGCAGCTCCAGATCCAACGGCGCAAACCCGGCTTCCCCGGAGCGCAGCGCCGCCGACGGCGCCTGGCCGCACACCGAGACCTGCCCCGCCGTGATTTCGGCACCTCCCGAGAACAGCCGCAACAGCGGCGACACCTGGCCGATCAGAGCGGCCCGCTCGGCGTCGATGACGAAGCTCAGGCCTTCGAGGGCGACGCTGCCGCCGACGTCGATGCGGGCATCTTGGCAGCGCAACAGCTTTGCCATCTCAATCCTCGACGGGCGTCATTTCCATGCGAGCCAGCGGTTTGTCGCCCGAATAGACGACGAACGGCGCCATCGCCCGCACGAGATCGAGCATTTGCGGCGGCAGCCGCAGGGCCGCATCGGAACGCAGGCCCTCGATGCCGAGCAGCCTGCCGAGCAGGGTCGTGTCCGGCGGCGGCAGCTCCAGGATCGGCGAATGATCGGGCAACCCCGCCTGCTGCCTCGCGTGCTCGAGCGCCTGGCGCAGGCCGCCGAGCTCGTCGATCAGTCGCCGCTCGAGCGCTTGCTCCCCCGTCCACACCCGACCGCGGCCGACCGCGTCCACCTGCGTCTTGGTCAGCGGCCGTCCGAGCGCCACCCGCGACAAGAAGACGTCGTAGAACTGGCCGACCTTCTTCTGCAGCTCCTTGCGTTCGTCCGCCGTGAAAGGGCGGAAGATCGACTCGGCGTCGGCGCGTGGCGCGGTCTTGTAGACCTCGACGTTGACGCCGATCTTGTTCAGGAGCTGGCCAACGTCTGCCTTGCCGTAGAAGATCCCGATGCTGCCGGTGATGCTCAGGGGATTGGCGAAGATCCGGTTCGCCGGCGCCGAGATGTAATACCCTCCGCTGGCGGCGTAGCTGCCCATGCTCACGATCGTCGGCTTGACCCTGGCGGTGAGCTGCACCTCGCGCCAGATCACCTCGGCCGCCATCGACGACCCCCCGGGCGTCTCCACGCGCAGCACGACCGCGCCCACCATCGGGTTCTCGCGCGCTTGCCGGATGGCCTCTGCGATGGTGTACGACCCGGCGAGCTTGGTCCCGAGCAGCGGGATCGTGTTGCTGCGGCCGTCGACCATGTCGCCTTCGACGTAGATGAGGGCGATCGAGGGCACGCGGCCGAAGTGCTCGGCGGCGACCGGCGCCGGGGGATCGTCCAGGACGGGGATGTCGTCGCCCACCAGCTCCGAGACGTACTGCTGGATCCCGTCGTCGTGCGCGTAGCCGTCGATCAGCCCAGCGAGCTTGGCCTCGGAGGAGACGAAGGCGCCGTTGGCGCTGCGTTGGCGCAACACCTCGGGGGGGATGCCTCTGCCCGCGCCCACGTCGGCGACGAAGCGCCGCTCGTGCTGCTCGAGCAGATCGATCTTCATTTGGCGTGCTGGGTCGGTGGACCCCCGGCGCACGAACGCCTCTGGCGCGCTCTTGAAATCCCCAATCCTCACGAACTCCGCGCGGATGCCGAGCTTGTCGAGCAGCTCGCCGAAGAACAGGTGCCGCGTGCTCAGACCTGCGAAGCGCAGCCCACCCGCCGGGTTCATCAAGATCTTGTTGGCCGCCGCGCACAGGTAGAGCGCCGAACCGCTGGCGTCCTCGAGGTGGCAGAGCACCTTTTTGCCGCGGGCGCGGAGCAGCGCGATCGCGTCCCGCAGCTCCTGAACGCGCGCCAGCGTCTGCCCCGGGGTGGTGCGGGGCTCGAACACCACCGCTCGCAGATCGGGCTCCTCGCTGAGCTTCCACAACGTGCGCAGGAGCGCCACGTGCCCGCGGGCCCCCGGCGTGTCTTCGATGCGCACGCGCACGGCGTAGTCCTGGCTCGGGAGCCCGGCGGGTTCCCGCCAACCGCGCATGGCGATGTCGGTTTGGAGGTTGCGGTGCGCCTCGTAGCGGGCGTCGCGACCCAAGCCGTTGCCGATGATGCTGCCGCCGGCGAGCTCGACCGAACCGCTCGGGGAGTTGGCGTAGACGGCGAGCGCCAGCGATCCCATCCAGGCGCGCCGATCGTTGTCCGCCGGTTCCGCCACGGTGAAGTCACCGCGCAGCCGGCCGACGTACGGGACGTCGATGCCGAGCACGCCGCGGGGCGCCCAGTAGGCGCACGAGGCGACCGGGCCCGCGAAGGCGTCGCACTCGAACGACCCATCCACGTACTGCGCTTCGAGCCCGAGCTCCACCCAGCGGCTGCCGAAGGGACGCAGCGCCAGGGCGGCCGTGTAGGTCGGGTCGATGCGGACCAGGCCGCTCCTCGGCGCGTTGATGTGGCGAGCCACCAACGAGATGGCGAGGCCATCGGCGGGGCGCGTGGAGAGCCCTGCCGACCAGGAGAACAGCCCATCGAGGGGTTCGAGCTCGGAGTAGCTGCGCTCCAGCGAGAAGCCGATGCTGGCCGTGTCCGTGGTGCGGACCGCGAGCCCCCAGGTCAGCCATTGATAGTTGCGCAAGCCGGTGGCCGCCGGCGGGTCGACGACGTCGAGACGCAAGCCGGTGGCCAGGCGGACGATGGGGATGGGCACGCCGAAACCGACCGCGTGCCCTTGCCACGGCGTGAGCGCGTCCTCGTCGAGGTAGATGCTGGACCAGCGCAGCTCCGCGGCGGGCAAAAACGCCAGATTGGCAGGATTGAGCACCAGCGCGCTGGTGTCGTCGCTCGCGGCCACCGAGCGCCCGAGCGGCGGCAGCCGGCTCGGCTGTTCGAGCGGGACCTGCGCCGAGAGCTGCACGGCGGCGAGGCAGACGGCGGCCGCCGCGCTGCCAGCGAGGGCGAGCGGGCGCCCCCGCCGCCGGGCAACGGGCGCCTTCGATGCTGGGCCGGGCGACGGGCGGCGGGTCACGGTCCGCGGCTTCATGTGTCGATCCCACGCGCGCGTAGGATTTCGGCGATTTGTTCGCGCCGTTGCTCGAGCTCCGCCGGATCCTTGACCGGAACGAAGCGCGCGGCCCCACCCTCGCGCGAGACGTGGAGGAAGGCGGTCGGGACGTTGCTCGTCACCTCGCCGATCAGCCGCTCGAACTGCACGACGGGCTTGTCGTCCACCTGCTTGTTCACGGCGAAATACGTCCAATCCATGCTGAGCTCCAAGAGCGCGCGGGCGTCGAGGTGAAAGGTGTTCGTGTTGAAGACCCGCACCTGCGCCGCGTCGAAGCCCTCCGGCAGGCGGAACTCCTCCAAGATCACCGGCTTGCCGTCGAGGCGGACCGGGATCCCGCCGCGGTCGGAGCCCACCTTGTCGACCACCTCGGCCGTGACCGGGCTCCTCTGATCCAGGTGCCAGCCGATCACCGCCGGGTCGAGCGTTGCGCCGAGGTTGTCGACGTTGGCCACCATCACGCTCCGGCCCCCTTGCTCGACGAATCGGTGCAGCAGGCCGCTTTGTCGCAGCGCGTCCGGCAGGTCGCCGTGGCCGGGGGCGTAGGCGCTCGGCTTGCTGTCTGCGTCGACGAACAAGCTGCCGTCCGGGTTCAGCCGCAGGCTGAGGGATTGGCAGAAGACGCCGAGGTGCTCGCCGTCGATCCTGTCGCCCAGCGCCTCGCGGATCGAAGCGTCGGTCGCCTCGCTCGTCATCAGCCACAGGCGGGGGCGCCGGCCCATCCGCCGTTCGAGCGCGTCCATCTCCGCCAGCCGCACATCGAGGAACGTCTTGCCCCCGATGGCGTCCACCAGCGCCTTGACCACGCCCCCCATGCGGGTCGCCATCCCGCCGGCCATCACGATCAGCGCGCACTGTCCCTGGGCCAAGGCTTCGAGTCCGATGCCTTCGATGCGGCTCCACTCCGGGCTGCTCGGCTCGGGGAGTTTTTGTATGTCTTCGGGCTCCGGTGGCGTTACGATGCCGTGTGCGCGATTGTCGATGCGCTCACCGTTGCGAAGGCGTTCGGCGAGCGCCAGGAACCGGCGCCTGTCGAAGCGGCGGTTCGACAGCGAGCGTTGGATTTCTTCCGGCAGATCAGCGAGCTGACGTTCCAGGTCCGAAGACATGCCCGCGAGGGTAACGATGCTTCCACGCAACTGCCAGCCTCGTTTTTGCGAGCCGCGATCCTGCCCGAGCTTGATAACCCTGGTCTTTTTGCTCGTGCCGATCGCCGGCTGCGTGGGCGCCGTCGAGCATCGACCGACGCAAGCAGAGGCCGCCGCCGGGCCGCCGCCGTCAGGGGGGCGGCCGAGCGCGGCATCGCTCTTGGTTGGCGCCCGAGAAGCCCCCGAAGCCGCCGCGCCGGCGCAGACCGCCGACCGCGTCTGGGCGCCGGGGTATTGGCACTACGACGGCATCGATTACGTTTGGGTCCCGGGTCGCTGGCAGCCGCGGCGCGTGGGGTACAGCTGGTACGGCTCGAGGTGAGCCAAAGGCCCCCGAGCTTGCTACACTCGCGGGCGATGCGCCGCGGCCCAATTCGCCGAGCTTGGCTGCTGGGGCCTTGGTTGCTCGCCTTGCCGGCCCTGGCGGCGGGGCCCGTCTTGCACGAATACTTCGACCCGAGCCCGGAGGAAGATCTGGCGCTCGGCGCCACCACGGCGCACGGTCAGTTGTCGGCCGCCATCGACACCTCTTCCGGCGTCGTTGCGGCGCCCGACCCCAGCCGCCGCCCCCTCGGATCCGAGCAGGCCTACGGCGGCCGCTCCACTCCAGAGAGCCCGGACGCGCGCTACCTCATCGATCGCAACACCACCCGCCCCGATCTGGTCGCCTACGACGATCCGTTCATCCCGGCGGTGACGCCCTTCAAGCGCCTCTACGCCTATGACAGCGTGACCGAGTCGCTCGAGCTCGGCGTCGCCGACAAATCGCTCACCGAGATGCCGAGCTCCGGACCCGGTCTCGGCCCGACCGAAGACGGCTTCTACGCCGACATGGTGGTCGATCTCGCCGCCGACACGCCGGTGCGCATTCCGAGCGTCGGCCCCGGCGCCCGCGTCATCTCGGCGGTGATCGAGCCGAAGGCGCCGTTCGTCCTGTTGCGGGATGGGGCAGACAACTGGTTCGTGAAGAGCCCGGCGCAGCGGCGCGCGCGGCTCGTGATGGAGCTTGGCATCGATCGAGCAGTGTTCGGCAGCGAATTTGCCGAGGTCCGCCGCTCGGACCTGGCCGCGCACCTGCCGAGCCTGCCCAGCTCGGTTGAGGACGAAGCCGATCGTGTCTTGTCCGAAATTGGCATCTCCGCGACGACCGCGCCCCGGGCGGCGCTGGCGCTCTTGGTCCGGTATTTTCGGGCATTCTCTCCTTCGGAGGAGCTGCCGGAGGCCGAGCAGGGCGCGGCCCTCTATTTGGAGCTCGCGCTGTCGCGCAAAGGCGTGTGCCGGCACCGGGCCTACGCCTTCGTGATTTCGGCCATCCGCGCAGGGCTGCCAGCGCGCATGGTGCGCAACGAAGCGCACGCTTGGGTGGAGGCCTACGACGGGGTGCTGTGGCACCGCATCGATCTGGGCGGCGCCGCTGGACGGCTCGAAATGCGGCAAGACCAGCCCAAACCGCTGCACCAGCCCCCTCAGGACCCTTTCGAATGGCCCGAGGGGAGCAACTCCGGGCTCGGGCTCGGGTTGGAGAACGCGGCGAGCAGCGGCCAGGCGCCGGGGGACGGGGCGTCTGGGGTGTCGTCCGGCGGTGACGCGACGCCAGCAAGCTCGCCCGCGTTGCCGCCGGCGCCCAGCTCGACGAGCGACGATCGACCGCCCTCCGAGCTCAGCTTCCGCGTCGATCGGGCCGTGGTGCGCCGGGGCGAATCGGTGCGCATCAGCGGGCGCGTGGAAGCGGGCGGTGCGCCGTGCGCGCTGTCGCGGGTGGACGTCGGGCTGCGCGACGGCAGCGGTTCGAGCGTGCCGCTCGCTCCGTTGCCGGCCGGCGAGGACGGCCGCTTCTCCGGCGATGTCGTGATCCCGCTGTCCGAGGTCGACGTCGGCGACTACCAGCTGTTCGTCTCGACGCCCGGGACCGCCCGCTGTGGTCCCGGGCGCCAGGAGTGAATCAGCTCAAGCTGCGCCGGAGCTTCTCGATGTGGGTGACCATGTCCCGCAGCGTGGCGTCCTGGCGCCGCGCGGCTTCTTCGATCTGCCCGGCAGACGCGAGCGCTTGCTCCGAGCCGCGCGACTGTTGGCGGTGGGCGCTGTTCAGCTGGTTGACCATGCTGCTGATGTTCTCGATCGCCTGGGTGATCTGACGCCCGCCGCGCGCCTGCTCCTGGCTCGAGCGCTCCACCTGCTGGGAGATGGTGCGCATTTTCTCGCCGCTCGACATGATGAGCTCCGACCCGCGCGCCTGTTGAGCGGTCGCCGCCGCGATCTGCTGGACCGTCTCCGCGATGCGTCCGATGGCGTCGGTGACCTGCTTGCTGCCCTTGGCCTGCTCGACCGTGGCGCGCGCGATCGCCCGCACCATGCTGGTGCTCTTCTGGGAGCTCTCGAGGATTTTCTTCAGGGCCCGCTCGGCCTCGTTCGACACCTCGACCCCTCGATCGACGTTCTGTGCGCCGCGCTCCACGGCCGAGATGGCGTTCTTGCTCTCCGACTGGATGGTCTTGATCAAGTCGGCGATTTCCTTGGTGCTCGCGCCCGCGCGCTCGGCCAGATCCTTGATCTCGTCCGCGACGACGGCGAAACCCTTGCCGTGCTCGCCGGCCTGCGCCGCGATGATGGCGGCGTTCAACGCGAGCAAGTTGGTCTGTTCGGCGACCTCGTCGATCACGTTCAAGATTTGGCCGATGGCTTCGATGCGTGAGCCGAGGTTCGAGATCACCGCGACGGCCTCTTGGCTGCTCTCTTTGATGCGATAAATCTCGCCGATCGTCTTCAAGATCGATTCTGCGCCGCGCTCGGCGTCGACCGCGACCTCCTCGCTCAGGCGCGCCGTCTCGTTGGCATTGGACTGCACTTGGTCGATCGAGACGTCCATCTCGTTCATGCTGGAGCTGGTCTCCTCGGCAGTCAGCGAGAGCGCGTCCACGTTCTTGGCCACCTCCTTGATCGAGTAGGCCATCTCCTCGATCGAGGCGACCGTCTCCCGCACGCTCGATCCAAGCTCCACGATGTGATCGGCCACTTCCTCGTTGGTCGCCGACATCTCCAGGATGGAAGAGCTGCTCTCCTCCGCGCTGGCGGCCAGCACCTCGACGTGCTGCGCGATTTCGCGCAAGGAGGCGGTCATTTCGCGGATGTGCCGGGTCGTTTGAACCGAGCCGTCCAGCTGTTGGGCCACCCCTTCGGTCAGGTGCCGTGCCGATTCACTGAGGGCGCGATTGGCCTGCTCGATCTCGGCGAGGCGATCCTTGTTTCGTTGCCGGGTGGCGGCCAGCTCCTCGTAGACCTCCTCGAGCTCCGAGTACAAGCGCAAGAGGTCCGGCGAAGCCTCGTCGGGCGGCTCCGGACGGCGGCCATCACGCACCCGGCGCATGGCGCCGTGCAGTGAAGACAAAGTCTTCGTATCGCCCGCCGCGGAAGCTCCGAACCAAACCGCCGACGCCCCCACGAGGAAGAGCAAGCCCGCATACAGCGGCATCAAATCTTGCCGTCCGAACGCCATCAACACGGCAGCAACGGCGAGGATCCCGATGCTGAGCAATTGTCGCTGCGATACTCGATTCATCGTTTTGCTTCTCAGGCAAAGCCGTTGGCTTCACCCCCAACGGCCACGCATTATGCCGCGCCAGCGCCGCTCGCCCACAAACTTTCTTCGGTAGATTCCAGCAATTGAGGCCCCTGTCAGCCACCAGGCCGAGGGTGAAGTTCAGTAAGTGAAGGCGTCGGCGCGGGAGAGCATGTGGGCATTCTGGCTCTGCGAACCCACTTGCGCCGCCACGTCAGACGCCAGTGGCAGTGACGCTCGGCGGATCCGCCAGCAGGCTGGGGCCCGCAATTGGCAGCTCCACCACGAACAACGCGCCGCCGCCTGGCGCATCCTCGTAGCGGATCTCGCCGCCGTGCTCGACCACAATCCGGTGGGTGATCGAGAGGCCGAGCCCGGTGCCTTCGGGTTTGCCGGTGACGTAGGGCTCGAAGAGGTGCGGCTTCAGATCGGCGGGCACGCCCGGGCCGTTGTCCTGGACCTGCACGATCACCCGGTCCTGGTGGCGCGACAGCTCGACCTGGACCTTGGGTGTGGGGGCCTGCCGCGCCGCCTCCACGGCGTTCTGGATGAGATTGGTCAGCACCTGGACCATCTGGTCGCGATCGGCGTTGATCTCGGGCAGCTCTCCCGCCTCGAGCGTGAGCGTTGCCCCGCTCGAGGCGTGCAGCGCGACCACCCGGCGGGTCGTCTCGGCCAGATCCATCGGCTCCGGCCGCGGGGGAGGCAGCCGCGCGAAGCGCGTGAACTCCGTGACGATGTTGCTGATGCGCGCGACCTCGTCCAGCACCGTGCGGGTCGCCTCGTCGAAATAGTCGTCGAAGGCGGGATCTTGGCGCGCCCGCAGCCGACGCAACGTCTCCACCGCCGCTCGGATCGGTGAGAGCGGGTTCTTGATCTCGTGGGCGACCCGCCGGGCGATCTCGCGCCGAGCTGCGATGCGCTCGGTGGCGGCGAGGCGCCGCCGCAACGCGGCCAGATCGCCGATGGCGCGGTTGAAGCTGTCCGCCAGCTCCTCGAGCTCGCGCCCGCCGCGTGCGCGCACCGGCGTCGGCTCACCGCCGACCACCGCCCGCGCCTGCCGGGACAGATCCACGATCGGCCGCGCCAGCCCGCGGCTGAGCAACACCGACAGCACCAGCGCCGCCGCGAACGTCGCCAACCCGAGCGCGACGATGGTGACGTCCAGGCGGCGCAAGGCCCGCACCAGCGGCAGCCGCGACTGGCTGGCCACGATGGTCACGCCGCCGAGCTCCGGGAGCTGCCAGCGCTGCAGCATCCGATCGGCGGCGTTGGGCGGAGGTGTGAGCGACAGCTCGACGCCGTGGCTGCGGCCGACGTCGGCGAGCAGCTGCGAGAGGTGGCGCGCGGCGTAGAGGCCGACCGTGACGCCCCCTTCGCGGCGCGCGCAGTAGATCTGCAGCGCCAGCGGGGGTCGATCGGTGCGGAGCGAAGGCGTCTCGGCGGGCGTCGCGAGCAGCGCCGAGAGCCGGGCGTCCACCCTGCCGACGCCGCCGGCGCCCGCGCCCATACCCAGGATTTCTCCCTTTTCCGTGAAGAGCACCAGCTCGTCGAGCCGGAACGCCTCTTTCAGCTTCGGCACGCGCAGGCTGAGCGACAGGCGCCGCTCCGCGTCGAGGCGGCCAGTGCGCAGGTCGACCAAGGTGCTGTCGACGATCGGATCGTGACGGCAGAGCGGACCCACGAGCTCGGTCAGCGCCTTCGAGGAGGTCCGAAGCTCGTGCTCCAGTCGGCTGAAGGCCTGCTCGAGCTGCCAGCGAAAGCGCTCTTCTTCGGCTTGTCGCCAGGCTTCGCGCACGCCAGCGCCCAGCGCCAGCGTCGAGGCGACGGTCACGATGCCGATCGCCACTAGCAATCGCTGCGCCAGTGTCACGCCGCCAGGGTAGCACCGGGACGTTCGCCCGCGGCATCGCCCTCCCACACGGCTTGCGTGGGCTGGGCTCGACTGGCACGTTCCCGCCGTGACCCCCGTCCTGCGCTGCGTGCTCGTGGGCCTGCTCGTCTTGCTTGGCTGTTCGCCGGCGCGCGAGGCGGAGCCGACGACCGGGCTGTCGGCGCCCCGGCGCTCGCCCGGAGCCTCGCCCGCGGCTGGCCCCCCGACGCTCGACGCCCGGCGCCTGGCGAAGGTGCCCGGCGGCACCTTCGGTCCCTACGTCGTCGAGATGGCCGCGGCGCCCTCCTTGATATGGGCCGAACCGACGGCGGGCGGGCGCGCCTGGTACTCGCTCGACAGCAACGATCCGAAGCCGCAAAAGCTCGTGAGCTCGACGGGGGAGCTGCGGCTCGCCGCCGTTCGTTCGGCGCCGGGCGGCGAGCGTGCGATCGTGGTGAGCGCCCTTCACGACGGCGCCACGCACCGCATCGAGGCGTTCGTCGTCGACGACCGCTCGCGATCGCGTCCGTCGGTCGCGACCGTCGCCGAAGGTCGCGAAGAGATCTTGTGGATCGAAGCGATGCCGCTGAGCCGGGGAGCCTTGGTGCTCTGGGCGGTGCGGCGCGGCGAGAGCGCGACCTTGCTCGCCCGGACGCTGGGTGCCGGCGAAAGTGAGCCGCGGACGCTGGTGCAGGGGGCGCTGGCCTGGCAGGGCGTTGCACACGGTGGGGGGGCTGCCGTCGCAGCCGTGATGGACAGCGCAGGCGGCCCGATGGGCCCCGTGAAGCTCTTTCGGGTCGACGAAAGTGGATCGCTGATCGGCGGTCCGCTCACCGTCAACGCCGCCGCCTCCGCGGCACAGGATGTCGACCTGATCGCGCTGACCGATGGCCTCTTGCTCGGGTGGACCGACAACACGGGCGGAGAATCGCGGGTGCACGTGGCGCGCGTGGACGGGGCCGGGAAGGTCGCCCAGGCGCCTTCAGCCGTCGTGCCGAGCCTCGGAGAGCAAGCCTTCCTCAAGCTCGCCAAAGATCCGTCCGGTGCGGGCGCCTACCTGATCTTCGAGCCCGTCGGGCGAGCGCCCCAGGGCCAGCGCACCATCGCCGTCGCCCGACTCGACCAGCTCGGGCGGTTCACCGGCGATCGCGCCCACATCGACCACTTCGCGACCGACGGGACGCTGCCCGAGGTCGCGCCGTTCGCGGGCGGCGTGGGCGTGCTCACCCGTGCCCCGGTCTGCGAGCAGGGCGCGGAGTGCGCGAGCACGCGGGCGCGCCCGTTCTACGTGCGGCTCGATCGATCATTGTCCGTGGTGGGCGGCGCACCCATTCCCGCAAATGACGGGTGGGCAGCGCTCGCCTGGGGCCTGTCGTGCCGCGGCGACGCGTGCGCCGTGCTCGCCGCGTCCGCCCAGGATCCCGCTCCCATCTTCACCGTCGACGTGACCGCCGTCAGCGACGGCTGGCGGCTGCCGGCAAACAGCGCTCCGCGCCCCGAGCCGCCGCGGCTCGCCGGCGTGCGCGCGCTCGCGTCGATCGATCTCCTCGCCGACATCGACGTGCTGTCCGAGAACGGAGCGACGCTCGCCGCCACGCTCACCTATTTCGATCCCTCGACGCCCTACGAGCGCTTGTCCCGCCCGGCGCCCGATGGCCGCTTCGATCCCTTGCGCGCGCTGCTTCAGATCTGGCTCCCCGACGAGCCCGCCGCCGCGCCTCAGACGATCTCGCTCAGGGCACGTTCTCTCGGCGGGGTGGCGCTGGCTCCGATGGGAGGGTCGAGCCCAGGGGCGCTGCTCGCCTGGGCCGCGCTCGACAACGGCCAGCCGCAGGTGTTTCTGACGCTGCTCGACGGCCGCGGCAAGAAGGTCTCGCAGCGCATGTTGACGCGCAGCGACGGCGAAGTCAGCGACGTGGCCGCAGCGCGTGTCGCCGACGGTTGGATCGTCGCGTGGGTGGATGAACGCGACGGAGATCCCGAGATCTATGCCGCGAAGATCGACGCGCGCCTGCAGCGTGTCGGCCCCGAGCAGCGCGTCACGCGCGCGCCAGGCGCGGCCAGCGGCCCCGCGCTGCTGCCCGTCGCCGACGGCGTGGTGCTGGTCTGGGCGGATGCTCGCGAGGGTGAAAAACCCGGCTGGTCGGACATCTACACGACCAAGCTCGCCGCCAGCGACGCCGCACCTGCGGCCGAGCGCGTGCTGTTCGCGTCGCGCCACCACGCTCACTCGCCGGTCCTGGCGGCGCGCGGCGACGGCGTGGTCGTCGCCTGGGGCGAAAGCGAGATCGACGCTGGGTTGCAGAGCCGCGGGCACGGGCTGCGGTTGCTCGAGCTCGGCGCGGGCAACGGGCCGATCGAGATCGACGTCGAGGGAGCGCCGGCCTCGCTGTCGATGGAGTGCGGCGCCACGACGTGCCGGATCGTGGCGGCCACGACGGGTGCGCGCGCCGCGCTCTGGGCGATCGAAGCGGGCGCCCGCGGCGCGCCGTTGGTTCGGCAGCTCGGCGCGGTCTCGGGTCCAGGCGGGCAAGCGCTCTTGCCGGCGCTCGGCGGCGGTGGCGTCGTGTTCACCGAGCGCGCACGTGATGGTCGCGCTCGGCTGAAGCAGCTCCGGATCGAGTGGTCGCCAGGTAGTCCTTGACGGCCGCCGCGGCGCGGGAGACGGTCGCTCCGCGGCTGCCGCGCGGTCGCCTCGTGCAATGTCGGCCGCACCCGCTTCGTCACGAAATCCTCTGAAGGCGGTCCTCGACATCCGGCGGGACGAGCTGCCGCTCGCCGCCGCGATGTTCGGCTACTTCTTCTTGGTGATCACGACCTTCTGGATCCTCAAGACGATCAAGAAGGAGCTGTTCGTCCGCTTCTACGATCAGCAGGGGCTCGACCTGCTCGGTTGGTCGTTGAAGGCGGCCGAGGCGGAGCTGCTCGCCAAGCTGCTCAACATGCTGGTGGCCGCCGTCGCCGTGGTGGCGTTCAGCGCGCTGTCCAATCGCTTCACGCGCCACCGGCTGACGCTGATCTTCTGCGGCTTCTTCGGCTTGTGTTTCCTAGGGTACGCCGCCGCCCTCGACCAGCCAGGACATCTGCTGGTTTGGTCGTTTTATCTGTTCGGCGACCTGTACAGCACGCTGATGGTGGCGACGTTTTTCGCGTTCTTGAACGACAGCGTCGAGCCCGCCGCCGCGCGCAGGCTGTACGGTCCGATCATCCTCGGCGGCGTCGGCGGCGGCGCGTTCGGCTCGATGGTGGTGCTCAGCCACATCGGCGAGGTGGGGCGGTCGAGCTGGGTCTGGATCTCGCTCCTCATCACCGGCGTGGTCGCCGGGCTCGCGCTGTTCGCCGGCACCCTGGTCGAGCGGGGCAGGACCGGGGCGGCGCCGGACGGCGCCGCGGCGCCGCCCGCCGAAGAAGCGCCCCAGGACTCGAACCCGGCGCTGGCCGGCGCGCGGCTGGTGCGGCGCTCCTCCTACCTCTTGGCGATCGTCTCGATCGTCGGGGTCTACGAGATCATTTCCACCATCCTCGATTTCCAGTTCACCGCCACCGTGGCTCACTACCTGGACGGGCCTGAGATTTCCAAGCAGTTCGCGCGCGTCTACACCATCACCAACGTCGCCGCCCTGCTCGTTCAGCTCTGCCTGACGAGCGCGCTGATGAGCCGCTTTCGGCTGACGGTGTCGCTCCTGGTGACCCCGGTCGCGGTGATCGCCGCCTCGGGCACGTTCCTGGCCGTGCCGCTGCTCTGGCCCGGCAGCCTCTTGAGCAGCGCGGACAACGCCCTTGCTTATTCGATCAACCAATCTGCCCGAGAGGCGTTGTACACACCTACCCGTCGCGAAGAAAAGTACAAGGCCAAGGCCTTCATTGACATGTTCGTGCAGCGGCTGGCCAAGAGCGTCGCCGTCGGCATCAGCCTGTTGATGAGCAGCGTGTTCACCAGCTTCGGGGGGATCCGCTATTTGTCCATCTTCACCATCGCGTTCGCGAGCTTGTGGGTGCTCGCCGCGCGCCATGCTGGGCGGCGCTTTCATCAGTTGAGCGGGGAAGGGGAGACGGCGGGCGGGCGGGGCGAGCGGGGGACGTCGGCGGGCTAGAGCAACACACGGTTTGCAGCGCAGAGCGTTTGTCGCGAAAAATGAGCCATCTAGCTCCAGATCTACAGCACCGATCCGTGAGCAAACGAGAGGGTTTCCCGGTGAGCTCGGGGCCCTCACTCGATGGGGCCCGAATTCATCGGGATTCTCCAGGCTGGCAAACGGATCGGTGCTCTAGGTTGTCATCGAACGAGCCGCGCTGGGTGCGCTCGCGTTGCTCGCGCGGGTAGGGGCAGGGTATGGGTTGCGCTCGCGTTGCTCGCGCGGGCATGGGTGCGCTCGCTGGCGCTCGCGCGGGTAGGGGAGCGCTCGCGTTGCTCGCGCGGGTAGGGGAGCGCTCGCGTTGCTCGCGCGGATCGGGGCAGGGGTATAGGGTGCGCTCGCTGGCGCTCGCGCGGGTAGGGGAGCGCTCGCTGACGCTCGCGCCGGTAGGGGAGCGCTCGCGTTGCGCCCGCGGGCATGGGGAGTGCTCGTCGTCATCGTGCCCGTGCCCGTGCCCGTTGCCTGGATGTGCTCGTGCCGGTCAAAACACGCCCGCCGCCGAGATCCCGAGGGTCTGCGGATCGCCCATCGGCAAGATCGCCACCTGCGGTTCGTTCGCCGCGGACGTCCCACCGCGGTAGTGCAACAAGAGCGGCAAGCCCCAGCCCGCCCCAAGCCCGATCGCGGCGCCGACGAGGTTGTCCGTCAAATAGTGTCGGTCGGCGATCAGCCGGAGCACGGAGCTCGCGGTGGCCATGGTGAGGTTCACCGCGCAGGCGGCGATGTCGGGCGCGCCACCGCCATAGAGCGGCAAATGCGTGTGGTGGGCGCACACGACGCCCGCGCCCACGAAGGCCCCCGAAGTGTGTCCGCTCGGGAAGCTGGCGTTCGAGCCGCCGAAGCACAGGTGGTGGTACTCTGGATCCTTGCGACATTCCTCCACGTCCGGTCGTTCACGACCGATGTAGCGATGTCCGAAGCGAGACAGGAGCCCGGTGATCGCCTCGGCCTGCAGCATGATGAGCGTCATCTGCCACGCCACGTCGTAGTTCCAGCGATCGGTGAACAGCGGAATGGCCACCGAATCGATCACCATCATGCCCTGCGGCGCGAGCGTCAGGTAGTCGCTGATCGCGCCGCTCGACTCACGCAGCCCCCGGGTGCGGCCGCGTAAGGCGCTGCGGACGGCGTCGTCGAACAGAATGCCGCCCCGCCAGTTCGGCTCGCGGACCCCGACGACGGTGGTTTCTAGATACAGGTAGGCGCCGCCGAAGACGGCGGTGCTGGCATAGTCGAGCACCGAAAAGCGAGACCAGCGCCAGGTGAGGCGGTGCTCGCTGGCGGCTTCGGCGGGCGCGGCGCTCCCGCGCGCGTCCGGCGTTGCCTCTGCGCGCCGAATGACCGTCGTCTTGGGCGCCGCAGGTTCGGTGGCCTGCGGCGCTGCCGTGACCACGGTCGCTCGGGCCAGCAGCCACCCACCGAAACAGGCGCGTCGTAGAAGGTGAATGGGCACCAAGTTTCAGGTGGCCCGGCGCAGTGTCAAGCCGAGCCGTTTCGGGGTCAGCCCGCGGTCACCGCCTGCAGCGCGTCCAACAGCGCCACCTGGGCCGGGTTGATCTTCTCGCGTGCGGCCGAAAGCTCGAAGAACTCCGCCCGGTCGACCTCGGGAAAATCGCGCCACTTGCCCGAGCGGGGCGGCCACTCCAGCGAGAAGGTGCCGCTCTGCAAGGACGCCGGATCGCAGTCGCCTTCGAAGGCCCAGGCGTGCACCTCCTTGCCGCCCTTCTGGCGAACGACCCCGAGCTCGATCAGCTCCCCGCTCGGCTCGAGCCCGGTCTCTTCTCGAAACTCCCGGCGCGCCGCCGCGATCAGCGCCTCCCCCTCCGACGGCTCCCCCTTCGGGATCGTCCACGCCCCCGCGTCCCGCTTCTTCCAAAACGGTCCCCCCGGGTGCACCAGCAGGACCTCGATCGCCCCCTCGCGCCGCCGGTACATCATGAGCCCGGCGCTGACCGATCTGGTGCGGCTCACGTTGCGCCCTTTAGAGCTCACGCCTACGACTCTCCGATCCGGGGCCACGCCTTCGAAGGCTGGTCGCGGGGAACCCGAGGTGAAGCGTTTCGACGGCGGCGAGCTGCTCGTCGGTCGCTGGAGGACCCAGCTCGAACCGCTCTTCGGCGACGAGCCGTGCGTGCAACGACGGCAGCATGGCGCGCCCCGTAGGATTCGAACCTACGACCCTCGGATCCGAAGTCCGATGCTCTATCCAGCTGAGCTAGGGGCGCTCGCGCCGACGACGCGGCGTGCCAGGAGCACATAGAGGCATGCCGTCAAGGGGTCAAGCCAAGGCGAAGGTCCGTCGCTTCCGAGCCCCCGGCGCCGTCGTTTCCGCACCCGATTCGCCGGCGCCCCTCACCGATCCTTCGCCGAAAGCGCCCCGTCTTTCCGGGAAACCACCGACGCCGCTGGCCAGCGGGCGGGTGCATCCTCTAGGCTAAGCCCCGGTGCCATGCCGAGCGCGTCGATCCGACCCGCCGCCACGAGCTCTGCAGAGGTGCTCGGCCGCCTGGACGTGCGCGACCCGGACTTCTGGCTGGGAGCGCTCTGCTGGGGCGTCATCGCGTTCAGCTGCCTGCAGCTGACGTTGTTCGGCTTCGGTCGCGACCAGGGCATCTACGCGCTGGTCGCGGACGCCGTGCTGCGGGGGCAGATGCCCTACCGAGACGTCTGGGATTTCAAGCCCCCCGGGATCTTCGTCGTCTACGCGCTCGCTCAGGCGCTGTTCGGCAAGACGATGCTCGCGCCGCGGCTGCTCGAGGTGCTCGGGCTGCTCTTGGTGGTGATGTGCATGCGGCGGCTGTCGTCGGTCTTCGTCGGATCGACGCGGCCTGGGCTGTTGGCGGGGGCGCTCGCGGCGCTCTTGCACGCGCAAATGGAATTTTGGCACACGGGGCAGCCGGAGAGCTTCGGGGGCTTTCTGACCCTCTACGCGCTGGCGCTGACGGCGACTGAGTACCCGCGCCGCTGGCGCTGGCTGGTGTGGATCGCGATCGGGTTGCTGTTCGGCGCGGCGTTTCTGCTCAAGCCGCCGCTCGGCGGCGGGGCGCTGGCGTGTGCCGCGTTCCTGGCGGGGCGCGAGCTAGGCGGGCAGCGCTTCGCCGCCCGCGCGCTGCTGCCGCTGGTGGTGATCGGCGCCGCGTTCGTGGTCCCCATCGCGGCGTGCGCCGCATGGTTTGCGCTCGGCGGCGCCTGGGGAGACCTGGCCTGGACGCTGTTCGAGTTCACGCCCGGGTACACGACGCTGAGCTGGGAGGGCCAGAGCGCACCGGAGGTGTTCTACTACGGCCTGGAAGAGCTGTTTTTTCGGTTTTCGGCCCTGCTGGCGGCCGGGGTGATCGCCTTGCTCGCGATATCCCCCATGCACGGGCGCGAGCGTCAGGGCCTCTTCCTCGTGCTCGGCGTTTTGTCGGTGCACCTGGCCGGGATCGCGATGCAGGGCAAGTTTTTCCAGTACCACTACGCGGCGTCGCTGCCGCTGGTGGCGCTGCTCGCGGGCGTTGGGCTCTACAAGCTCTGGCGTCGCTGCCTGGCGGCGGGCGGGAGCGGTGTCCTGGCCTATGTGTCCTTTCTGCTGGTCGCGGCCAGCATGCGCACCCCGGTGCGCGATTTGAGCGAGGGGTTCTGGTGGCGCAGCGCGCTGCGTACCCAATGGCTGCTCGGTGTCGCCCCGTTTTCGAGCCGGGAGGTGCTCGACAGCGAGCTTTACCGCGTATCCGACTACAATCTCGGCGCCGATCACCGGGTGGCGCACGCGATCCGCCGCTTCACCGCGCCGGGCGAGCGGGTGTTCGTCTGGGGCTTCGAGCCGGTGATCTACTGGCTCTCCAATCGTCCGCCGGCGAGCCGCTTCATCTACAACGTGCCGCAGCGGGCCCAGTGGGAGCGCGAGTTCGCACGCTCGGAGCTGCGGCGCGAGCTCGGCGCGAAGCCGCCCGAGGCGATCGTGGTGCAGCGCAACGACGTGATGCCGGTGGTCACCGGTGGGTGGTCCGACTCGCGCGCGGCGCTCGGCTCCTTCCCCTGGCTCGACGAGCTCATCAAGGAGCAGTACGAGCGCGTGAGCACGATCGAGGATTTCGATCTGTACGCGCGCCGGGCCGAGACCGCTCAGGTCGACGTGCAGCGCTGATCCGCCAAGTTTTGCCCCACGAAACCGAGCGCTCGCGCGCCGGCCGAAAAACGCTAGACTCGGCGCCGTGAAACCGATGCACTTCCGCTCGCGCTGGGTCCTGGTGACCGGCGCGTCTTCTGGCCTCGGACGCGAGATCGCTCGCAGCTTGGCCACCGAACACGGGGCGAACCTGGTGCTGGTCGCACGCCGCGAGGAGCGGCTGCGCGAGCTCGAGGCCGAGCTCGAAGCCAAGGCCAACGTGGACGTCGTGACCATCTGCGCCGACCTGTCGAACCTCGAGCACGTGGAGCGCGTCTACCACGAGGCGACCCAGGGGCGGCAGATCTACGGCGTGGTCCTGAACGCGGGGGTGACGCACTTCGGCCAGCACCATGAGCTCAGCTGGCCCGACTTCCAAAAGATGCTCAACACCAACGTCACCGGCGTGGTGCGCTTGACCAGCCTGTTTCTTCCGCACCTCGAGCAGCAGGCGGCCGGCTGCGGCATCCTCTTGGTGTCGAGCATGGCGGGGCTCACGCCGGTGCCGTATCAAACCGCGTATTCGGCGACCAAGGCGTTCTTGCTCAACTACGGCCGCTGCCTCTACCACGAGCTCAACGGGCAGGGCGTGAGCGTGACCACGTTCGTCCCGGGAGGGATCTTCACCGAGATGACGCAAGGTGAGCGGTTCGTGCCGCTCAGGGGCTGGCTCATGCCGGTCGATCGCTGCGCTCGTGAAGCGGTCCGCGCCTTCCAAAACCGCAGCTACATGCACCTCCCCGGGCTGAGCATGCGGCTCGGGACATGGTTGATGCGCTTCTTGCCGCAGCGCTTTTTGACCAGCCGCGTCGCCGCGACCTACCGCGGCGCGCTGCAGGCGCACGCCGCCAAGTCCCCGCCAGCCAGCCCGACCCCGGGCGGCACGAGCGCGACGAGTCCGAGCTCGGCCGGCTCGACCCCGGCCAGTCCAACCCCGGCCAGTCCGACCCCGGGCGGCACGACCGCGACCAGCTCGACCTCGGCCAGCTCGACCTAGGATTGGTCACAAGAAGATCGGAACTGCGGAAGGGGGACCCGACATCGTCGGTCCCCGAAACGAGGCCTTGAACCTCGAGCGGCGCGACTCGCCACCGTGGTGACCCCCGGATGCCAGGATCGCGTCGGGCTCAACCGTCGAACTCCGAAAAAATCTTCCGTCCTTCCGCTCCTTCCTGTGAACAAAAATAGCGGAAGCTCGTCGCGTTGGATTCCCACGCGCCTTTGGCACCTCGGCTCTCGTTTTCGTAGGAGGGAGGAGGGGTGCGCTGGCGTCGTGCGCCTCAAAACGACGGCCCGAGCAGCTGCTCGGGTCGATCGGGGGGCGTGACGAAGAGCTGCAGCGCGATGTTCTCCCGCGGGCCCTGAAAGTACGACACGAACAGCTCATGCGCGCCGGCTTCGAGCGGGATCGTGGCATGTTTCATGGTGGGCGGGTGCTGGCCGTCGTTGTCGATCACCTTGTGGCCGTCGATGTACAGGATGGCGCCGTCGTCGGAGACCAGGCGGAACCGGTAAAATCCCCCGACCCGCACCTGAAAATGGCCGCGGTAGCGGATGGCGAAATACTCGAAGCGCTCGCTGACCCCAGGGAAGCCTTCGCGGAAGCGGCGCGGGGGGACGTTCAAGGCGTCGGTGTAGAACGTCGCCACGCGCGGGCAGCGGGTGATGTCCTTGATGCTGCGGACCCGGGGATCGATGAAGCAGACGTCCGCCCGGAAGGCGCCGGTGGGGCCGCCGAAGGCGAACTTCTGCTGGACGACGCCGTTGCCGTAGCCGTCGCCGCGTCCGTTGCCCCCCGGGCCTCCACGGACGCCAGGTCCGCTGCCGCGGTGACGGCTGGTCGCTGCGCGCTCTGCGGCGACCTCGGGAGCCGTCGCCGTGGGATGACGCGAGGGTCGGAGGACCTCGACGCGCGCCGGCTTCGGGGCAAGGGGCTCGGGCAGCAGCGGATCGTCGCTGCCGAAGCTCGCGGTGAGGAGATCGGGCTCGGGGGTCGGGTCGGGGTCGGGGTCTGGCTCCGGGGCTTCGGGGACGCGTTCGTTCAGGGCCGGCAGCTCCTGCCGAGTGGGTGCCTTGGCGGCGATCGGCGCGTCGGCCACGGCGGGCTCGGGGGTCTCCGGGGCCGCGCGCTCCGCCCCGCTCGGGGAGGGCTCGGGCGAGCCGCCGCCCGGGGCGGTACCGGCGCCGGGCGCGGGCATTTCGACCACGATGTCGACGGTCGCCGCCGCAGGCGGCGCACTTGTCAGCGCCGCGTGTTGCAAAGAAAATCCAGGGAAAAATAGGCCGGCGTGGAGCAGCAGCGCGGCGAGCGCGCAGGTCCCCTCACGACCTGGGGTCAGGAGCGTCGGGGCGCGCGCGGAGCTCGGCATGGAGGACGCATGGCTCCATGTCGCGCCATCCCGGCAACGATCGCCGCAAACCGATCGGCCCGGGTCAGAAGGGCCCGGCGCGCGCCACGCTCAGGCGAGCAGCTCCGAGAGCCGCCCGGTGTTCAGGCTGGGATCGCCGAAATCGTCCAGGGGCTCGCCCGCCGCGTTGCGCACGCCAACGGCGCTGCCAAGCGTGTTGAGCAGCTGGTTGTGGTTGGGGGCGCTGTCGCCGTCGGAGACCTCGAGATACTGCCCCTGCTTCAAAAAACCGCCCGCGCTGCCCGCGATCACGGTTGGAATGTTGCGGCGCGAGTGGCCCGGCCCGTTGCCGTTGTCGTTGTACCAAAGGGCGATGCCAGCTTCGAGCAGCGAGCCGCCGTTCGGCAGCTGGTAGGCGTCCAGGCGATCGAGCAAGTAGCGGAACATCTGGCCGAAGTAGCGATCGATGTAGTGATGTTGCAGATCCGCGCCCGCGATGATCTCGCCGTCGCTGCCGTGCGATAGCCGGCGGTGCGAGATGTAGTGGTAGTTCTCCATCCGGTCGCCGGTCTCGGGATTGAGGTAGCGGGTCGCGGCGTCGTTGCCGTTGCCGACCTGGATGGCCACGCTGCGCGTGAAGCCGCACGCGATCGCCAGCGCCGCCACGTCCATGTGCAGCTTGACGGTCGTGATGATGTCTTCGCCGTTGTTGCTGTCGAAGACGGAGCTGCCGGTCTCGAGGATGCTTCGCTGATCTTCTTCGAACCGGCAGGCGAGCGCCACCTCGGTCTCGCGGATGGAGTCGAAGTGCAGCTCGAGGCGTTCCCGGTCCGAGCTGCTGAGCTTGGGGCTGCTCATCAGCCGCTCCAGCTGCCCGCGCACCAGGTCGTTGACGCTCTTCTGTCGCGTCTTGACCTGCGCCGCCTCTTCGGGAGAGAGGCCCGTGCCGTCGCCGACGATGCTCTCGTACGCGCCCCAGGGGTTGCGCTGCGCTGCGCGCCGCTGCCCCGACCCGCGGTAGGAGATGCAGGCGCCCCCCAGCCAGCCGCCGTTCGGACCCGCGTAGAGGAACAGCGAATCCCGCCCGTCCGGGTTGAGCTCCCGCCCGATGCGGTGATCGATGGACTCCCCCGCCGCTTCCGAGTCGCCGCCGGCCTCTTCGACCGTGGGCCCTTGCGCCGTGAGCCCCTGCAGCGCACCGCGCGCGTGGCCGTCGCCGTAGTTGAAGTCCATCATGTTGACGTTCTTCACGATGAGCAGCCGCGGGGCGTACGCGGACAGCTCGTCGACGGCGCGGCCCGCCATCGTGGCCTCGGTGAGCGGGCCGAGCTCGGTCGGCCAGAACCGCTCGGGCTCCTCGCCGACCTCGGTGTCCTGCCGGCACGCGACGCCGCTCGCCTGACGGAAGAAGACCGCGAACGACGTGCTCGCGTCGGCTGCCCGAGCGCCGGTCGAGGAGAGGCTCTCGAGCACCGGCAGGGCCAACGCGGCGCCGCCGAGACCCTTGAGCACGGTGCGGCGAGAAACTTTCACGGCAACTCCTCCACGCTGCGCGTCGTGAACGCTTGCGTCGTCACGAGCGCCACGATGAGATCTTTGATCGACAGATCTTCCGCCGTCGAGCGGGCACCGAGCCGCTCGATCAGGCCCGCGTCGTTCTTGCTGCGGGCGCGACCGTACGCGAACTCGAGCCAGTGCTTGGCGTAGCACTCGTGCACCTGCGGGGAAGCCGCGAGCGCGGTCGCGAGCTCCAGCGCATCTTCGACCGCCACCGGCTCGGCGCCGATCAGCGGCTCGGCCGCCGTATCGACCGGGTGCCCGTTGTCCTCCGTGCGGTAGGCGCCGACGGCATCGTAGCTCTCGAACGGAAACCCGAGAGGGTTGATGAGGGTCGCGTGGCAGTTGGCGCAGGAAGTGCCCGGCGTCTCCGTGTGTTGAGCCACGGTCTCGCGGTTGGTGCGGCCTTCGGGGGCCGGCAGCGGTGGGATCTCGCCCGGCGGGACGCCGAGCGGGGCGCACAGGACGCGCTTGGCGACGAACACACCCCGGTGGATGGGATCCGGATCCACGCTGGTGGCGTGCGCGGCCAAGAAACCGATCTGGGTCAGGAGGCCGCGACGTTCGGCAGGGTCGAGCTCGACCGGCACGAACTCTTCGCCGTAGTCGCCGGACAGCCCGTAGAGGCTCGCGAGGTCTTGATTGACGAACGAGCGGGTGCTCGTCAAGAGCGCGCCGAGGCCCGCGTCGGCGTCGAGCACCAGGTCTTTGACGAAGAGCTCCGTCTCCCGCGCGGCGAGCGCGCCGAGCTCGGCCGGAGCGTCCGGGTAGAAGGTCGACGACGGTTGGATCGCGGCGTAGCGCTCGAGCTCGAGCAGCTGCTCGTGGAAGTGCAGGATGGTCTCTTCGGCCCGGGGATCGTCGAGCAGCCGGCGCGCGTGCTCCGCCAGCCCGTCCGTGCGCAAAAGATCGCCCGCAGCGGCGGCGCCGAGCAAGGCTTCGTCCGGCATCGTGTTCCAGAGCATGTACGACAAGCGGGACGCGACCTCGTAGCCGTCGAGCGGGATGACGTCGCCCGCGGCGTCGGTGCTGCTCTCGATGCGGTAGACGAAGTGGGGGGACTGCAAGAACGCCTCGATCAAGAGGCGGATGCCGCCGTCGAAGTCGCTCATCCCGGTGTAGACGCCCGGGGCCGCGCGGTACAAATCGAGGTACTCTTCGGTCTGCTCTTCGGTGAGCGGGCGGCGATGCACGCGGCGCCCAAACTCGACGACGAAGGCGCGCGCCTGAGCTTCGTCCGCGTCGCCGGCGGGGAGCAACCGCTCGAGCATCGCCCGGTCGCCCGTTACCCGTGCGGCCACATCGGCCGCCGCGCGCTGGTAGCTCTTCCAGAGCACCTCGTCGACCGACAGCGCGGTGGCGTCGTTGTCGAACAGGAAGCCCTGCTGCGCCGGGTCGGAGCGAAACGACGCGGCCTGCTCGAAGGTGCCGGGTGCGGCTTCGAACAGGTCGTGGATCGTCCGCTCCCACTGCAGATGCGTGAGCCGCGCGACCCGCGGGCTCGGTGACGGCAAATCCGGGGAGCCTGCGGGAGCCGCCCCACTGCCGCTTCCGCCGGCTGCCGTGCTCGCCCCGGCGCCGCCGTTGCCCTCGTTCGGCGTGTCGATCTCACCCGAGCAGGCGAGCGAAAGCGCCGCTGCCGCAGCGCCGACCGCCAGCGTCCTCAAGAGGCGCGCCGATCGGCAGTGCGTTTCGAGGTCCCAAAGTGGTTGCATGTATGAACGCGCCGTCCGAAGTGCGGGCGCGAAATGACGAGCGCCCGAGAGGCCTCCTTGTCAGTGGTGCAGGACGGCCATCTCGGGCGGAAGAAAATGCTCCGAGGTGCTCCCTCGAAGCGTTTGCGGTCACGAGACCCGAGCGAGCGCTCGCGTGAGCGCTCGCTCGGGGTGGGTGCGGCGCTTACTTGGTGCCGAAGCTGAAGCCAGCTTTCGCGCTGCCGCTCGCTCCTGTCTTCGCGGCGCCGCTGGTGTTTACCTTCGGCGGCGTCACGTTGACCTTCGGCGCGGCGACCTTTGCGCTCGCCTTGACCTCGGGCGCCTTCAGCTTGGCGTTGGCGGCGAGCTTGGCGTCGGCGGCCGCCTTCGCGGCGGCGTTCGCCTTGGCGTTCAAGTCGGCCTTCGCCTTCACGTCAGCGCCCGCCTTGGCCTGGAGCTTGGCGTCGGCGCCCGCTTTCGCGTCGAGCGCAAGCGACGGCACGAGCCCCACGGCGAGCTTGCCGTCCGCCTTCAGCAAGAGCTGCAGCGGCGCCGCGTTCAAGTCGAGCTTGCCGTCGAGCTTGGCGCGGTAGCTCGCGCTCGGCGCGTGCCACGTCAGCGCCAGGATCTGCCCAGCGCCGCCGCGCAGCTTCAAATCCAGATCGCCTTTCGCGTGCGCCTTGCCAGAGGCGTCCATCACGAACGCCGAGACGAAGCCGCCGTCGGCGACCAGCTCCGCGCTGAAGCCGCCCGCGACGACCAGCTTGCCGCCGTGCTGGGCCTGTGCGGCGAACGCGAATTCGGCGAGCCGCCCAGTGTCCGCTTGGATCTGGAGCTCGATCGGGCCCGGGCGCAGCTCCGCGGAGGCTTTGCCCTCGAACACGGCCTTGGCGGGGTTGAGCTTCAGGGTGATCGGCGCCGCCGCGCCGGCGAGCGTCAGCTTGACGTCGCCGTCGAGCTCGCCCTCGATCTTTTGCGCTTGGGCGTCGCGGATGAGCAGCTGTGCGTTGCCGTCGGCGTCGACGAGCAGCTCACCGCTGTGATCGCCGGCGACCACCACGGCTCCGCCGAGCTCCGGCGCGGCCAAGAGCGCGTAGCGCTCGAGCTTGGCGGTGTGCGCCTTGCCGTCGAGCGTGAGCGAGATGTCGACGGGTGCGGGCGTGAGCGCGACGTCGGCCTTGGCATCTGCCGCGAAGCGGGCACGCTCGGCGTCCCAGGCGAGCTCGATCGGGACCTTCGCGTCGCCGGTGCCCTGCGCGGTCAGGCTGAGCTTGGCGCCGGCACTGGCTGGCGCGGCCTGCCCCTTGGCGTCGAACAGCCAGGCTTCGGCGGCGCCGTTCTGGAACAAACGCAGCTCCAGCTGGTGATCGGCGATGGCGACGACGCTGCCGCCCATCTGGGCCTTGGCGGACGCCTTGACCTCGGCCTTCGCTTCAGCGCCCGCCTTCGCCTCGGCGGCGGGAGCGGCGGGGGTTTCAGCCTGTGGCGCGGTCGACGGGGCCTCGGCGGAGTCGCAAAACTTCGCCAGGCTCGTCGACAACAACGCGACACCCAGAACTACGAAACGCATGGGTTACCTCCTCGACACGACTATACCGGCTGCTTCGCGGGCGCTGTCGAGGGGATGGAAGCGTGAAAGATTCCGCACGAGCTGGTACGGGAATGGTTTCCGGGACTTGAGGCGTGTCAGCCCACGGGCCTTTCGATGCCACGCCAAAGATCGTGTGCAGCATCGACGCAGGTTTGTGCTGGCGATGCTGGATCGAGGTCGCGACCAATCCCGATCGGCCGGCGCGTGCGCGGGCCGATCGGGAGAACGCGTCGACGAGAGCTGCCGAGCGCTCAGCGCGGAGCGGCTTTGCCCTTCGCGGCGCCCTGCTTGGGGCCGCCCTTGCGGTGTTTGCCGGCCCAGAGCTCGCCGCGCTCGATGCTCCCGTTCGAGTTGCGATCGAGCTTGGCAAACAGCCGGTCCGTCACTTGAGTGAGCTCGGCGCGGCTGAGCGAGCCGTTGCCGTCGGTATCGGCGCGCTGGAGCTTCTTTTGCAAGAACTTGCCGGGGCCCTTGCCCGGGGGGCTGGTGAACTCCTGCTTGGTGATCTTGCCGTCGCGGTTGGCGTCCAGGCGGGTGAAGAATTTGTCAGGCATCTTGCCGGCTTCGGCTTTGCTGATGGCGCCGTCGCCGTTCTTGTCGAGCTTTGCGAACCGCTCGGCCTGGCGCTGGGCCCGCTGTTGACTCAGAAAGGCTTCCAGCTCGGACGTCGAGAGCTGACCGTTCTTGTTGGTGTCGGCCTGGGCGAAGATCCGACCGATCGCCGTGGAGGCTTCGGCCTTGGTGATCGTTCCGTCCTGATTGGCGTCGAGCTCCGAGAACAGCGCGCCTTTCATGCCGTGCCCGCCGGCCTTGCCCGGCCCTGCCACCGCCGCCGTCGCCGCGAGCGATACCAACGCGACCAAAGCTCCCACTACGGTTTTTCTCATGATCGTTCCTCGGTGTTGGAAGGAAGCGCCACCCGGTCCTGCC
>Ga0079224_100000288_pt1 | contig 45946 bp, 36 predicted proteins | sample Stecom2015_FD_80414 | JGI IMG/M metagenome (GOLD analysis project Ga0079224, IMG submission 80414) | Agricultural soil microbial communities from Utah to study Nitrogen management - Steer compost 2015 | ecosystem: Environmental > Terrestrial > Soil > Agricultural land | place: USA: Utah... | reverse complement strand
CCGCTGATTCGGGAAGGAATCCGCTGTCGGGCGTTGTATGCTGATGAAGGCATGTCCGGTGGCGCGATGGCAGTCGTTGCAGCCCTGCGTGAACTGGTCGAACGCCGTCGTGAACGCCTCCATGTCCTGCTTCGCAATGCTCTGCTCGAGCGCAGAGTGTTTCGGATGCATGTACGCCTCGATGTACGACGCTATGGGTGCTTCATCGTGCACGGCGTGCCAGTGCGCGATGCGCTCGAGACTCTCTTCGATCTCGTGGGCCTCGAAGGAAGCGAGCTCCCAGTTGCCGGCGGCGCCCGCGTACCACAGCTTGGCGTGCCGGAGCTGAAGCACATTCATCATGTCGCCCAGGCCCGGCCGATAAAACTTCTCAGGCAGGTTCTTCAGGGCGGCGTCATGCAAGCGAACCTGCTCGCGCGTATCCGTATCGACGGCGCGTCCGCACGCTGTTACGGCGAGAAGCGGCAGGAGCAAGGCGAACGCTCGCGACAGTCCTGCGGCGATGGGTCGCCGGCGAGAGAGTCTGTTCGGCCTTGCAGACCCTGATAGGGGGTCATCGTGCGCACCGGCTCGCAGCAGATCAGTTTCCTGCATTGTGGCTGCTCCTGGATCTGAATGTGAGTAGATCATGATAAGTTCGAGCACGTCAGGGTTTCGTTCGAGTGCGCCGCCGACGACCAAACACTATCGCGTCGGCCCGCGACCGCACGTGCATGGGCGATCGACGCCAGACGCCAGAACACTGCGGCGCCGACCAGTGCAGTGATATCGATCAGCAGCGAGCCCCCGCCGTGATTCCAGGCTGGCGGAACGCCCAGCGCTGCGCAGAAGCTGCTCAATGGAATGGCGAGCGTCGCGATCGCGCAGGCGATCAACAGCTCGCGCGACGCACGCGCGGCGCCTCGCAAGAAGGCCCACGCGAGCGCCGCAAGGAATGCCGTGTAGTAGACGCCGGTGTGCCAGGCGCCGACATTCTCGACGCGACCAGGGAGCCATTTTGCCGCAGCAATCGTAAGCGAGACGCCTGCGATGCAGCCGGCCGTGACGCCAATCGTCAAGTTCGCCATGACGTGCGCAGAGCGCCTTTGCTCAGTCGGCCCGCCGCGCTTCTCGATCTTCCGGCGCGATTCTATCCACAGCAGATTGCCCGAATAGAACAAGAACGCGCCGCCCAGCCCGAGCAGGAAATAGCCCCAGCGTACCGAGGCGCCGCCGAAGCTGCCGAAATGCAGCGTGAAAAATCCGGTGACAGTGGCGAACCAGCCGTCCTGACGTCCAGGAAAATAGTCGGTCGAGATGATCTCACCCGTGTAGGGATCCAGGTTCGCGAATCCGTAAGTGGGCGCGCGATGGCCATAACGGGGATCGCTGCCGATGACGCGAATCCCGCGGACGCCGTCACGCATCGAATACTCGAGCGCGCTGACCTTGAAGGTCGGCGCCTGCTCGCTGACGCGAGCTATCAGTTGCGCCGGGCTCAAGGCCGACGCGCCCGGCGGCGGCGCCATTTGCTGCGGCTTGTCCAGCGAAAACATCGCGCTGAGCTGGTCGTCGTAGTTGATGTGGTTCTGAACGTCGTAGAACTGATCGTGAAACGCGAATACGACCGCTGTTAGGGCCATGATGATATGGAACGGCAGGCTCAGCACGCCCAGCACATTGTGCACGTCGAGCCACATGCGTTTCAGGTTCTTGCCGAAGCGCATCGCGAACAGATCCTGCGCCAACGTCGGCAATAGAATGATCACCCCGGACACGAGCGCCAGTCCGTACATGAGCGCAATCGCGCCCGTGATCGGCATTGCGACTTCGTGGTCGAACGGCAATCCGACCTGCTGATGCAACACGTCGATGAACTGTGCGACCTTGGCGGGCTCGTGGCGAATCACCTGCAGCGATCCGTCTTCTGCGAAGCTCGATGCGTAGAACGTGGCGTCGTCGCGACGGCCCGCGCGCCAGATCATCCGGGCGGGCGCTTCGGGGCTCGGTTCCGAGATGATCTGATAATAGTGCGCAGCCGCCGGATGCGCAGCGATCGTAGCCTCGATCAGCCGCGGTGCGTCTTCTAGCGGCGGCGCCGCGAGTTCGACCGGCGGGGACGCCCAGCGCTGCAGCGGCGTTTCGAACATGGTGATCGCGCCTGCATAGAACGCGATGAACAGAGCGAGGCCGCTGATGACGCCGACCCACGTATGCACGTCTTTATAGACGCGAATGACGTCAGTGTGGATCTTCATGGCGCGTCCACTAGGGCGCGACCGGCGAATAGCAGGGCGAAACAGACGACGTTCGCCCCAGACAACCAGACCCACGCGCGCAGGTTCGAACGAAACAGGAAGCACACGCTCAGCACGGTGAGCCAGATCGGCGCGATGAGCCACATGTTCAGTTGCGTCTTCGCCGAGCTGTGCATGAGCCCGCCGGGTCCGAACCACGCGAACAAGCCGGTCAGCGCAATCGACAACATGAAGCCGCAAATCAGGCCAGCTGCGGCCTTGCCGAACCAATCCGCGCTTCGCAGTTGCGCCGGCGCGCTCATGAGCGGCGACTCTTGCGATAGCGCAGCCAGCCAAAGAACAGCGGCAGCGCAGACCACAGCAGCATGACCAGGGTCAGCAGCAGGTAGATCGAAGTCGCCGGGCCGGCCGTCTGCAGAAAGAATACGACGCTTGCGATTAGCGCTGCAGATCCGACAAGCACGCCACGCTGCAGGGGAATGCGCCGCTCGAGCATCTTCTGATTGGGCGATGACAAGTAAGGCGCGAACGCTCCGATCGCGCCGCTCAGTACAGCCAGCAGAGCGAACAGTATGGTCATGCTCGTGATTTCTCGACGTGATCTGCACGCCGGCGCCGATTGCAGTCAGTACGGCGCCGGCGGCCAATCACCATCGATACTGAGCCCGCAGCGACAATGTGCGTCCCGAGCCGTAGTAGCAGGAAGCGACGCTGCCGCAAGTCGCCACGTACGTTCTATTTGTCAAGTTGCGTACGTTGGCGGACAGCGACAGGCCATCGACGCCGAGCGAGCGGAACTTGTGGAAGTCGTACCGCGCGAACAGGTCGAACACCGTAAAGTCGGGAATTGCGAGCGTATTCGCGACGTTGCCGTAGCTCTCGCCCGTGTAGCGCACGCCGCCGCCGATCCCCAGACCCTCGAGCGGTCCGGAGCGAACACGATAATCGACGAACAGGGACGCCATCTTGTCAGGCACGTTCGGCAGCGTGGCGCCTTGCTCCTCCGGGACATTCGTTCTCGAGACTTCGCCGTCGGTAAGCGTCGCCGTGACTATGACCGCTATGCCGAACGGCAGGGTTGCCCGACCCTCGAGTTCGACGCCGCGAACCCGCCCCTCGCCGGTTTGCACCTGGCAAGCGCCGCCGCCGCAAATGTGCGTCGGGTCCGGATCGGGCGTCGTGAGGTTCTGCTGTGTAATCTCGTAGGCGCCGAGCGTGACGAAGGCGTTCGAGCCGGGTGGTTGATAGCGAAGGCCGAACTCGATTTGCTGGCCGGTCGTAGGATCGAACGGCCGACCGTCGAAGTACCGCCCGGCGGAAGGCTGGAACGACTCCGAGTAGCTCGCGTACGGCGCCATACCGCTCTCGAACAGGTAGACGCCGCCGATGCGGCCCGTGAATTCATCGGCTTCGGTGATCATCGTCACTCCATTGATCGGGTTGAAGGCGTCGTCCTTGGCGCTGTCGTAGCGTCCGCCCATGGTCAGACGCAACGCGCCGACCTTCAGCTGATCCTGCAGATAGAAGCCGAGTTGCTTGCTCGTAGTCTCGCTATAGATCTGCGGCGACAAGCCGCTCGCATAGCCTTGCGAACCGCGCGGGACGGGGTTGTAGATGTCGAGCAGCGGCAATACGAGCGCCGATGCGACCAGATCGCGGTAGTGCTCCCAATCCGTGTGGAAGTAATCCACGCCGCCGAGCACGGTGTGCTCGATGCGGCCGGTCGCAAACTTGCCTTCGAGCTGCGTGTCGGCCGCGAAGCCGTCGGTCTCGCCAATGCCTTGCACCGCTCGACGACGGATGGTCTGTCCGGCTATGCAGCCCGGCGTCACCGGAGGCGTCGCACAGTCCGTCACGGTATCGCCCTGCAACACCGTCACGCGATACAGGGAATCGATGGAGGTGTAACGCACATTGTTGCGAATGGCGAAGGCGTCGTTGAATCGATGTTCGAAAAAGGACGCGATCAGCTTCTGATCGCGATCGAATTGATTCCAGTCAGGCTCGCCCAGATACGCATCGAGCTCGATGCGGCGGCCATTGCTCGGATAGAGCGTGCCTGTCGCCGGAAGAAATTGATAAGTCGATCCGCCGCGATCGCGTTGATATTGAGCAAGCAATGTCCACGTGGTGCTGTCGTTCTGCCAGGTGACGGCTGGCGAGGCGTAGTAACGACTGTTGCTGGTCGCGTCTATCTGGGTTTCACCGTCGCGGGCCAAGCCGACGAAGCTGTAGGCGAAGGCATCGTTGATGGGACCGGCGATATCGCCGGCGAATTGATACTGCCAGCGGTCGAGATCCGTGTAGCCCGACGATTGCGCCATCAGCTCGGCGCGCGGCGTGAAGCTCGGGCGCTTGGTTACGAGGTTGACGACGCCGCCCGGCGCGGTTTGCCCGTACAGAGCGCCAGAGGGACCCTTCAGCACGTCGACCTGCTGTAGGCCGAATGGATCGAATTGCGGTCGGGTCCATTGGCCCCCTGACGGCAAGCGCAGGCCGTCGACGAAGTTGTTGTTGCTCGAGAACCCGCCGGCGCCGAAACCGCGCACGCTGACCTCGTCGACGCGACTATCGATGCCTGCAGATTCCGGCTGCACGCCCGCCGAGTACGACAATGCGTTTGCGACCGTAGCGACCGCGCGTATATCCATCTCTTCGCGGGTGATGACCGAGATCGATTGTGGGGTCTCGATCAGTGGTGTAGCTGTCTTGGTGGTCGAGCTTGCCGTGCTGAGGCCGGTCGCGGTGACCACGACTTCCTCAAGTTGGGCTTGAGCAGGCGCCTGTGGCGCGATGAGCAAGCCAACGGCGCACATGCACGTCGCGGCGCCTTGCCGTCGATTCAACATCGTAGTTCCTCATTCTTGTTCGGGGCGCACCACGCGGCTGCGCCGGACCGGTCGGGACATCTCGACGGGCAGCAAGCGTAATGCGAATCATTCGCACTCGCAATACACGTAGGCAGGGAGTGGAAGCGCCACGCGACCGGCGGCGCTGCGGATCGAGCATCTTGAGGGCGCCGCCGAAGCGGAGCAGTCGGTCTTGATCTAGCGCGCCGCATCGCGGCGGTGACCAGGTCGCCAGCAACGATTTCTCAAAACGCACTAGCGGGTTTGTCCCGGCTGTTCGTTCTTGTACTTGACGACCCTGAAACAGACGCCCCGGAAAAGGGCTGTCGGAGTCGTGGCGAGGCGGGACCCCTGTGATGACGAAACGCAGTATGGCCGTGCGCAGCTGCGGCGTTGGACGTTACAGGTTTCCGCCCGAGCCGATCATTCAATCCAAGCCGAGGCGCCGTACGTGAGCAGATTCAACGCAACAATGAGCAACTTGTCGAAGAGCGTCGTCTTGACTACGGGTATCGCCATGTCCTGCACGGCGGCCCTGGCTCAGCAAAGCGCAGACCAGCCTGCAAGCGATTCGTCTGCGGGCAGGATCGAGGAGATCACCGTAACCGCGCAGCGACGCGAGGAGTCACTGCAGGAGACGCCCATCGCGATCACCGCCTTCAGGTCGCGCGATCTCGAAACGCAGCGCGTGACCAATGTGATGGACCTTCTGAACAAGGTCCCGTCGGTCAACCTCGCGCCATTCGCCGGCACTCGCGCGGCGCCAAACCTGTTCATTCGCGGCATGGGCAACCTGAACGCTCAGACGACCAAGGATCTGGCCACGGGCATCTACGTCGACGGCGTACCGATCGGTCGCGCTGTCGGGCTCGCGGTGGACATCGCCGATCTCGAGCGCGTGGAGGTGCTGCGCGGTCCACAGGGAACGCTGTGGGGTCGCAACACCACAGCCGGCGCCATCAATTTCGTCACGCAGAAGCCGGATGACGAGTTCTCCTTGAAGACACAGTTGACCGCGGGCAGCTGGGACCTGCGTTCGGGGCGCGCCCGGATCAATGTGCCCGTGACCGACCGCTTGGCTGCGAGCCTGGCTTACATGCGCTCGGAACACGATGGCTGGGTGGACAACACCAACGCGACGCTGCCCAATCAGATCAACTTCAACGAAGACCGCAAGAAGGAGGCGATCAAGGCGGCCGTGCGCATCAAGCCGACCGACAGCATCGTGATGGATTATGGCTTCGACATGTCGAAAATGATCTTCGGCAACCATTTCTACCAGATCATCGAGGGGCCATCCGCCGTGCCGGGGCGGCAGGAGTCCGTCAATCGGGCGGCCGGTCTGCACCCGAGCGACACGGAAGTCTCCGGGCACAACCTCACCGTCAGCTGGGATCTCGGCGACGTCACGCTGAAATCGATCAGCGCCTATCGTGACCTCGATAGCGCGACGCATATGAACTTCGTTGACGCGTTTACTCAGGACGCCGTGCAGAAGCAGCACCAGTTCTCGCAGGAGCTGCAGCTGATCGGCGACCTCAGCGAGCGGATCAGCTACCTGGTGGGTCTGTTCTACTTCGAGGAAAGCAGCCACGAGACGCTCGTCTCGAACCTCGTCGCCATCCCGCTGGGAGATTCGTGGCTGGTGAAAGCCGACGGCTCCTCGGCGGCCGTCTACGGGCAGGCCAAATGGACGCCGCCGGTGCTCGATGATCGCTTCAGCGTCACGCTGGGTTTGCGCTACACGGAAGATTCGCGCAAGGCCGTGAAGACTTACGTGAATCCCGGGTTCACACCGGCCATCACCGGCCTGGTGCTGACCGGCGATCGGGATTTCAGTTCGTTCAATCCCGCGCTGACCGTCGACTACGTGTTCACGGACGAGATCCGCGGCTACGCGAAATGGTCCACCGGCTACCGGGCCGGCGGCTTCAGCACGCAGAGCACCCCAGACTATTTCGCACCGGGTTTCGATGAGGAGGACGTCAAGGCCTGGGAAGTGGGCCTCAAGTCGGATCTGCTCGACAGGCGCCTGCGCGTCAACCTGGCTGCGTTCCGCAGCAAGTACACCGACCTGCAGGTGGATCAGGCCCGCACGCCTGCGTTCTTCGTCGATACGCTCAATGCGGGCAGCGCGACGGTGAAGGGCGTGGAGCTCGAGGGCGCGGCGGTGCTCGCTCACGGCCTCAGCGCCAGTCTTTTCTACTCCTGGCTGGAGGCGGAATATCAGTCCTACATCGATAACAACGTGGAGCTCGCAGCCGAGCGGCGCATGCAGAACACGCCCAAGCACCAGATCGGCGTGGGGCTTGAGTACGCATTTCCGTCGCTGCCCATCGGCGACTTCGTTCTGAACGTCGATTATCGTAAGCAGGACGACTACTATGCGGGCCCGAAGACTGAAACGTTCTCGCCGGGCTATCACACTTGGAACGCGCGCCTGGAACTGGCCGATATCCCGGTGCCGCAGGGTTCGTTGAAGGCGGCCGTCTGGGGCAAGAATCTGTCGGACGAGATCTACCGGCTCTCGACTACGAATCTCGGTGTGATCAGCGCCCAGTTCGGGCCGCCGCGTTCAGTGGGCGTCGACGTGATCTACGAGTTCTGATTCGCGCCGGAAACGGGGGCGTCGCTTATCAGCGGAAGCTTGCCAGCGCCTGCTTGAGCGCGGGGTCGTGCGGATGCTCCCGCAGCGCCGCGTGCAGCACCGCGAGCGCCGCCTCCCGTTGGCCCGTATCGAGCAGCGCTACGGCGTACACATACGCGAAGCGCACGTTCGCAGGGGCGAGCTCATGTGCTTTGCCGAGCGCGGCGACGCCGTCCATCAGGCGTCGCTGGCGCACCAGCGACAATCCGAGCGCGTGATGAACGGCGGCCTCGCTTGGCTGGCGCACGAGCGCCTCGCGAAGGACTCGCTCCGCGCCCGATTCATCTCCGCTCACGCGATGCGCCTCCGCGAGATTGACGGCCGCCGGCGCGAATGTCGGGTCCAGTTCGAGCGCACGTTCGAAGGCCGCTTTCGCCTCGAGAACTGATCCCCGCTGCAGAGCAAGCGCACCGAGATTCGCGTGCGCTTCCGGTCGGTCGGCGTTGAAACGTTCGCCTGCACGCCATTCCTCCAGCGCCGCGGCGAACGCTTCGCGATCCTCGACCCGCAGCCGCGCCTCCGGCTCGCCCGCGAGCGCGCGCGCTGCGGTCATGCGCACCAGGCGCACGGGGTCGCGAAGGAGCGGTGAGAGATATTCAACGCGCAGCGCAGGATCGATTGCGGTGAACACTTCGGCGGCGCTCGCGCGCACGAGGGCGTCAGCGTCGTTCAGTGCGTGCGCGACCGTCGTCATTGCTCGCGGGGTCAACAGCGGCGCCAGCCGGGCGAGGGCGCTGGCGCGCACCAGCGCCGGTTGCGCGGGATCTTCGATCAGCGTCGCGAGTTCCGCGGCGGCCTGAGGCTCGCCGCGCTCGGCCGCGGCGAAACTCGCCGCGAACGTCAGGTGTCCAGGCTTGGAGCGCGGGCGCCGCTTGTTGAGCGCCGCCGCCGCCCATGAAGCCGGCTGGTCCTGATGGCATGCGCTGCATGCGTTCGGCGTCCCTAGCGCGTCGCTCAGGTCGGGTCGCGGGATGCGAAACGAATGATCGCGATGCGGATCGACCTGCATGTACGTCCTCGCAGGCATGTGACACGCGACGCACTGCGCGCCTGCGGAGCCCGGCGCATGATGATGGTGATCAGGCGCATCGAATTTCGCCGGCGCATGACACTGCGCGCACACCGCATTGCCGGAGGCGCGCAGCTTGCCGCTATGCGGTTCGTGGCAGTCGGCGCATGTGACTCCGGCGGCGTACATGCGACTCTGCACGAACGAGCCCCAGGTGTAGACCTCGTCGCGCTGTTGCCCGTCGGCGTAGTAGAGCCCTGGCGTCAGCAGCGCGGGGCGAAACGCGTCGAGCCAGTTCTGGCCGGCGTGAATGTCGTCCGTGTACTGCCCACGGCGTGCGTGGCAGCGCGCGCACGTCTCGATCTCCCGTGCGGTCGCGCGCGGCGTCGAGCGCGACGCCGTTCCGGCAACCTGCGGCCTCCAGCTCACCTGCTTGCGTTCGTCGAGCGCATTGACGAGTCCCTTGCGTTCTTGCAGCGCACGCCAGCCGGCGTCGCGACGCGCCCACGCAAGATGATTCGACGCTGGTCCATGACACGCCTCACAGCCGACGCTGATCTCGGACCACGAGGTCGAGAATGCATCGGTCGCTGCGTCGTAGTTCTTGCGCACATTCGTCGAATGGCAATCTGCGCACTGGTAATTCCAGTTCTGCTCGACGCCAGTCCAGTGCAACGGATCGCCGGGTTCGAGCTGCCGATCGGCATACAAATCGAACCACCGCTGCCCGCCTTCCTCAGCCGGACGCGCGTCCCACGCCAGCCCGTACGCCTGCAATCGCCCGCCCTCGAGCGGCGCGAGATATTGCTGCAGCGGATACAGCCCGAACGCGTACTTCGCTTCGAACTCTCCCATCCGGCCATCCGGCCCACGCGCACGTATGAAGTAGCGCGCTCCACGCTGCACGAAACCTGGCGCGCCATCGTTCGTTGCGGGCGAGTCCTGGAAGCGCCCGAGGACCGTATCGGGCGCAGCGATCTGCATCGCAAGCGCGTGCTGCGACGCCGACCACGCCGCATACTGTCGTTCATGGCAGTCCGCGCACGCGGCCGATCCCGCGAACGTTGGCGGAGGAGGCGGCGTGGGCGCCTCTGGTCGAGTCCGCCAGAACACGAACGCCAAGACGACGAGCGCAACCACCGCGGCGAGGACCGCAAGGCGCGATCTCTTTTTCAGAAGAGTCGTCACATCCTCACAGTCTCGCTCGGGTAGTTTGGTTGAAGCAGGCGGCCGCCGTACGTGGAGCGATCGAGTTCATGCGTCGCCGCTCTGTTCGCGGCCCCGTGCAAACACGTCCTCACGCCGCTCGGCGATATCGGTCGAGCTGACCTGCCTCGCGGACTCGGAGCCCACGGCAAGCTCGTAGCGCAGTGCATCCGGCAGGTGCATGCCAAAGCCGGTGTCGATGAGCCGCTTGTAACCCCGAAGCACGTGCGGCGCGCAACTCGCCATCTGTGCGGCCAGCGCTTGGCAGGTGGGCAGCAGCGCTTCGGGCTCGACTACGCGATTGACCAGGCCCCAGTCGTAGGCCTGCTGCGCGCCCACCGTGGCGCCCGTGAAGCTGATCTCCTTGGCGCGCGCGACGCCGATCAGGCGCGGCAAGCGTTGGCTCAGTCCCCAACCGGGGAGTATGCCGACGCGCGCGTGAGTGTCGGCGAACTTGGCGTGCGTCGAGGCGATGATGAAATCGCAGGCGAGCGCCAGCTCGAAGCCGGCGGTCACGGCGTGGCCGTTGACTGCAGCGATGATCGGGCCTTGGAAGGCGGCGATCGCTTCGCTCATGTCCTGGCCGACGACGCTCTTGTCGAAAGCCGTCGCGCCGGCGTCGCCGGCGCCCAGCTCCTTCAGATCCATGCCGGCGCAGAAGGCGCGTCCGGCGCCCGTGACGATGACGACGCGGGTTTCCGTATCGGCCTGCAGATCGCGAAACGTCTGTGCGAGCGCGAGACGCAGTTGCGCCGAGAGCGCATTCATCGCCTCGGGACGATTCAGAGTGACGGTCGCAACGCCGTGCCGCTTGTCCACCAGCAATACAGGTGAGTTCATGGGAACGTAATTCCTTGCGTAGCGAAGAATCGGGGCGAGCTGATGAGCGTCCCGGCGAGCGCGCGCGCCTCCGGCTGCGTGACCAGCCAGGCGACCACATCGCCCGTGGTCTCAGGTCGGGTTGCTTCCCGGCTGAAATCCGCCGCGGCGTTCGCGCCGAACATGGCCACGGTCGCCTCGGTGACGGTAAAGCCCGGCTCGACGTTGAAAGCGACTACGCCGTCTTTCGCATGCTCGACGTGGATGAATTCCGCGATGCGATGGAAGGCCGATTTCGGCGCGCCGTAGACGAAGCCCCAGCCACCCTGGTCGGGCGGCGCCGGGGGCGGGTTGACGGCGGCGTTCGAGCTCAGGCTCACGATGTAGCCGCCGCCCTGGCGCACCATCACCGGGATCACTTTGCGGGCCAGCCAGACCTGGTTGATGAAATTGCCGAGCACGCTCTTTTCGAGTTGCTCGAAGGTGAAGTCCGCGAAGGCGTACATCAGGCCCGGCCCCTGGTAGAGGGCGTTGTTCACCAGCACGTCGATGCGGCCCCAGCGCTCGAGCGTCTGCGCAACCACCTGGTCCATGGAAGCGCGATCCAGCACGTCCATGCGCACAGGCAGCGCCTCGCGCCCCAGGGCCTGCACGGCTTCGACGGTGGTCTCGAGGCTGCCCGGCACGGCGACCTGCCGGCCATCGCGCGCGAAAGGCATCGTGGCGGCGCCATCGCCTTCCTTCTGCGTCCGACCCGTCACCGTCACATCGAAGCCTTGCCGCGCGAGGCTCAGCGCGCAGGCTTTGCCAATGCCCCGGGTCGCGCCGGTCACGATCGCCACCCTGCGCGTATTACGAGTCGTCATGGCGTGCTTTACCCCGAGTAGACAGCGAAGGAGGCTATTCAGAACGACAAGGAAGCTCGGATCAACCTACTACCCTGATGGTTCGGGCCAAGGAAATGCCTGAAATGCACGGCGCTTCGAACGCCTGGCGATCGCGACGCGGAGCAAATCAAAGACTCTTAAGGCGATGAAAGCGCCGCCGGCCGCTATCCGCTTCTCTCAATCCTAGTGCGGCAGGATCCTGAGTTCCTGGTAGCGCCGCGCATACTTACGAACCATCTCGAGCGTATCGGCGCAGCCGTGGAAGCCGGCGCGGCGCAGCTTGATGGTGCTCACCAGACCCCAGCGCAGCGGATTGCCCTCGGGGGCTTCGGTTCCGACGCCGCTCATCGTCAGCGAGCCGCCGAACAGCGCGGCCACGTCCTCGGGCGCCTGGAGCTCGTAGCGGCGCACCATCTCTCGCCAGAGTCCCGCCATCTCGACGACCTCCCGCGACACATTGATGCGGCGGGGCTCGCCCAGCGGCATGCCGAAGTGCTCGGCGATCACGGGAAATCGCTCGCGCTGGGCCACGACGTCGCCGTTTGAGATGTTGAAGATCTCATTGCGCGCGTTCGGCGACTGCGCGCCCCACTCGAGGGCTTCAGCGATCAGATCGGCGTCCGTAGCCTCGCTCGCCAGAGTTACGCCGGCAGGCATGGGCAGATCGAGGCCGGCTTCGCGGCGCAGCGCGGCGTACAGCGGCAACATCAGGAAGGAATTCATCGGTGAGCCGAGCGCGACGCCGGCGACGCCTACGGGTCGCCAGACCGTCCACGTCCAGGATTGGCCCTGCTGCTTGCCCCAGATGTAGTCCTCCTGCTCGAAGTAGAAGTTCGGAATCGACGGGCGCGGCAAGCTCTCGCGCATCGGTATCGGCGCTGCGACCTGCGGCAGGTGACAGCCGTAAGCCTTGGCGCCGTGCACCAGCGCCACGTGTTGCAGATCGCGCGCCGCGCTCGAGAGCGGCTCGAAAAGATTGCGCAGCATCGCCGTGTTTTTCGCGATCTGAGCAGGGTCGGACCAACCGCCGTAAATGTCTTCGGTCTTTTCGCTGACGGCGGCGTAGATCAGGTGCGTCACGTCCGACATTGCGCCGAACGCCTGTGCGCAGGCCTGTGCATCGCACAGATCGACCGAGACGTGCTGCACGTGGGCGCCCACGTCGAGCGGCGCACGGCGCGAAACGGCCACGACCTGCCAATCGCCTCGCGAGGCGAACAGACGAACCGCGGCGCCGCCTACCAGGCCCGAAGCGCCTGCAATGACGATTTTCTTTCTCACCGAACACCCGAAGCTTTCATGGCTTTGGCTTGCTTGGCCGTTGCGCCGCGTCGCGCCTCACGGCGGGCGGGCCTGCGGCCTCATCGCGCGCCGCTCAGCGGCCCTGGAATACGGGAGCGCGCTTCTCCAGGAAGGCGCTGTAGCCTTCGCGGAAGTCCTGGCTTTGCATCAGAGGCAGCACTTGCAGGTAGGCGTGCGCGACGTGCTCGGCGAAGCCTTCGGTCATCGCGGCGCGCATCATCCGCTTGGAGGCTTGCACGGCGAGAGGAGCGCCGGCCGCGAATTCGTCCGCGAGCGCCCGGGCCGCCGGCAGCAGCGCTTGCGCTTCGACCACCTGGCTGACCAGTCCGAGCCCGAGCGCTTCGTCCGCCGACAACGTGCGCCCGGCGAGGATCAGCTCGGCGGCTTTGGACCAGCCGAGCAGGCGGGGCAGGTACCACGTGCCTCCGGTCTCGGGCATGACCCCGCGCCGGGTGAAGGTGACGGCGAGCTTGGCGTGGCGCGCACAGATCCGCACATCGGCGCCGAGCGTCAGGTCGATGCCGAAACCCGCGGCGCCGCCGTTGATCGCGCAGACCACGGGCTTGTCGAGCTGGTGCAGCACCACAGGCGGGAAGTCGCGCAAGTCGAGCGTCGGCGCGAGCGCGAAGCCGCCCTTACGGACGCCTTCGTCGCTGGCCGCATCCTTCAGGTCGAGCCCGGCGCAGAAAGCGCGACCGGAGCCGGTCACGATCACCGCGCGCACTTGCTCGTCGCGCCCGGCTTGCAGCAGGGCCTCGGACAGGGCCAGCAGCATGGGATGTGAGATCGTGTTCATCCGCTCAGGACGATTCAGGGTGATCGTGGCCACCGCGCCATCACGCTCGTACAGCACGTCGCTCATCGGCAAGGCTCCTCGGGTTGGTTGCGGATCGTTTCAGTCCTGGTGCAGTCGCTCGACCGCGACGCGCACGCGGTCGGGATCTCGCCGCGCCTCGTCGACCAGCACGAGCGTGATGGTCCGATAGAGGCCGTCGGCCTTGGCGCGTATGGCGTCGGCCAGCCCGTCATAGGTGGCGATGACGGCCCATTCCTCCAGCATTTCGTCGGTGATCAGGGCGGGCATGTCCTGCCACTTGCCCGCGACAGAGAGCCGGTGCAGCTTCGCGCCGACGTCTTCCCACCCGTGGTGGGCGAGGACGCCGTGATAGCTGCGGGTAGACGCGTAGAAGGAGATCTGGTTGCGCAGCTTGTGCTTGGCCTTTTCGACTTCCTCCTCGTTGCGCCCGAGCGCCATGAAGGGGGCGCCGACGAGATCGAAGCTGTCCATCGTGCGTCCGCTCTTCGCGAGTCCCTGGGCGATCGCCGGCGCGATCACCTCGCGTGTGTAGCGGAACGTGGCGATCGGATGCAGCCGCAGGCCGTCACAGATCTCGCCCGAGAGCCGCGCCATGTAAAGGGTTGACGGCGGCGACATACAGCGGCACGTGCGGATGATCGATGGGTCCGGGATTGAAGAAGGGCGGCAGCAGCTTGAAGCGATAGTGCTCGCCCTCGAAGAACGTGGGTGCGGCCGGGTTCTGGAAGCTCTTGAAGATCGCCTGCAGGCACAACAGGTATTCGCGCATGCGCGGTCCCGGCGGGCTCGGCCAGGCGGTCGAGTAACGCAGCTCGTTGTGACCCTTGACCTGTGTGCCGAGACCGAGGTTGAAGCGCCCGTTCGAGAAGTGCTGCAGGTCCCAGGCGAGCTGAGCCGTCGCCATCGGGCTGCGCGGAAAGGCGATCGCGACATTGGTTCCCATGCGGAGCCGTTGCGTGCTCGCAGCCGCCGTCATGATCGGCAGGAATGCGTCGTGGCCCGCTTCGGCGGTCGTGACGCCGTCGAAGCCGATCGACTCCAGGAGCGCGGCGCGCGCTGCGATGTCGGCCAAAGTGATGCGCTCCTGACCACGTCCGGCGTACTGCTGGGTGTCGGGCCCGAAGAGAGTTGCTTCTACGCGCAATGCCACGGTGTTGTTCTCCTTCCAGCGGACATGGTGTATCGGACGCCTCGCTTATCTGTCACAGAATCGTTCGTAAGCTGCGCCGGGGAAAGGTGGATCCTGCGCCGAATCAGCGCTCGAAGCGCAGCAGCGCTTCTGCGTCGTGCGTGAAATCTCGCTTGCTGCCCTCGACGCGCAACGCCCGTTGCACCACGGGCGCGCTGTATGAGTAGCACACGCCGTCAGGCATGTTGTCGCTGACGGCGGGATGGTCGCGCTCGGGGGAGGTGTCGTAGCGGCGAGCCTGGGCCACGAAGTAGCCGCGCTGCAAAGTCAACGCCGCCTCGAACTCGCGATCGGCGAAGCTTTCGCGCGCCCAGGCGTGGAATCCCTGCATCATGGGCCGGCCCGCCAGTGCGGACGGCTGGACGATCATGTGTCGCGCGATCACCCACTCGTGCACCGGTCGGTCGTCACAGACGACCCGCGCGTGCGTGCATCCGGCGCGTTCGTCCTCGACCGCGACGTCGTACAGACGTGCGAACTCCCGCTCGCCGACGTGGGCCAGGGCGAGCGCCGTCATATCCATCACGTGCGTGCAGCTCAGGCGCGTCTCGACGGCGCGGCGCAGGCGCCGCAACTCCTCGAGCGGCTGGCCCACGAGCGCTGCGAGATGGCGCTCAGACTCTGGGCAGGTCGTGAACGGGTGGCGCACGAACTCCGGCTCGAGCGCAGTGACTCGCTCGCCGTCGTGACGCAGCGCCAGTCGGAAAGCGTGATTGGCGTCCTCGAGATCGACGCGCGCCTCGTTTGCGCGCACCGTTATCCGCACGCGCCGGCGAAAGACGCCCTGCCCGTAGCTCGGATTCGGCCGCGACATTCAGCGTCCGAGGGCGCCGGTCTGCTTGAGCGTCTCGCAGCGCTGCTCGTCGTAGCCGAGCACGTCGCGCAGGACCTGCATGGTGTGCTCGCCTGCGGTTGGCGCGATGGCGGGCTCGGGCAACTCCTCGCCGATGAAGTGCACCGGAAAGCCGAGCATGTCCGCGCCGTGCGTCGTGTGCGGCAGGATCTTGAAACGCGCCTTGAATTGCGGATCGTCCACGATGTTCTGCGGTGTGTTCACCGGCGCGATCGGCGTGTTGGCCTCGACGCTGAACTGCAGCCACTCCTTGCTCGTGCGGGTCTTGAAGATAGCGCGCAGCTCAGCCTGCAGCTCGCGGTTGCCGCGCGCGTGATCCGCGTACTTCGAGCCGGGCCAGCGCTCGAACAAATCCATGCGGCCGACGCCTTCGCAGAAGTTCTTCCAGAAGGCTTGCTCCGAGGCCATGAACAGCACATGGCCGTCGGAGGACTCGTAGATTTGATAGCGGACGCCTTCGCGCATGCCGGCGGTGGCGACCGGCCGTCGCTTGTAACCGTCGGCCTTGTTGCCCGTGACGACGTCCTCGGGCCGCGCGTAGGCCATGTAGCTTTCGCTGCGATACCAGTCGAACGCCGCGGCTGCGTCGCTCTGGGCCAGGTCCAGGAAGCAACCCTCGCCGGTCGCGCGTGCGCGCAGCACGCCGGCCAGCACGGCGAGGCCGCCGTACAGCGGCGCCGCGTTGATGCCGATGCCGATGTGCTCCGGGATGTAGCAGAAGCCTTCTTCGTCGTAGGCCGGCTTGCAGGCGCCGGACCACGTGTCATACGCGATGCCGTGCGAGGGCATGTCCTTGTACGGACCAGTCATGCCGTAGCCGGAGACGGTGCAGAAGACGATCTTGGGATTGATCTTGCACAGGTCGTCGTAACCGAGCCCGTACTTCGCCAACGCCCCGGGTTTGGACGCCTCGATCACCACATCGGCGCCCTTGACCAGCTCGCGATAAACCTCGCGCGCGGCCTCGACCTTCAGGTCCAGCGTGATGCTCTTCTTGCCTCGGTTGAGGTGGTAGTGCATCAGCGAGACGCCCTGGATGATCGGCCAGGTCATCTCGCGAATGTAGTCGCCGGCCGGCGTCTCGACCTTGATGACTTCCGCGCCGAGGTCCACGAAGGCCGTCGTGATGGCCGCCGGGCCGAGGATGGAGCTCTCGATGACGCGCAGTCCCTCGAGTGGGGCAGGACGGGTCATGGTTTACTTGGCGGCCGGCTTGCAGCGCTTGGTCGGCTCGATGCCGGTGAGCCTGGCGAGGTTGAGGCCGAGGATCTTGGCCTTGTCCTCATCAGTCACCTGCGCATAGCCCCACTTCTCCTGCAGCTCTTCGGGCATCTCGAGGTTCTTGATGTAGTCGACCACGCGAGGCAAGTCATCGAACGGCAGGTCGAAGCCGAGCACGATCTTGTCGGCCGGCATCCATTGCAGCGCCGTGCCGATGGCGTGATAGCCGCGATACGGCGAGCGCTGGTACCAGCCGAACACGCCCGACAGGCTCAAATAGAGGTTCTTGTGCTTTCCGCAGAGCGCGATCAGCTCCTCGGTATATGGCCAGCCCGCGTGGTAGGCGATCAACGTAAGGTCGGGAAAGTCCAGCGCCACGTCGTCGAGCTGTGACGGATGGCAGTGCCTGTTCGGCTGCGGGCACACGTAGCTCACGCCGGTGTGCAGCGTGAGCGGCACGCCCAGCTCCTGCGCCTTCTCGTAGAACGGCCACAGCCGTCGGTCGTTGATCGGGCCGTCGTCTTCCGGCTGGTAGACCTTGCAGAGCTTCGCGCCCCTCTCTTTCACCAGGTATTCGAGCTCCCAGTTGGCGTGCTTGACGCCGCGCTTGATGATCGGGCCGACGTTGGCCTCGAGATACATGCGGTCCTTGTACGGCTCGATCTGCTGCAGCATGAAGCCGTTGGTGGAGAAGGACACCACGCCGCCGGTGATATCCATCATCGGCTCGCGCAGGCAGAAGGCGACGTCGCAGCCCGACTTGTCCATCCAGGGGGCGAGCTCGCTCGCCAGCGGCGCGGGCCAGGGATCATCCATGCTGCGCCCGGACCAGGCGCGCAGCACCCCGCTCACGCTCGAGTGGAAGTGGTGCATGCCCGGGTAATAACCGACTTCACTCAGCGTCTGAGTGTTCATGAAGTGGAATTCGGTCATCGCGACGAAGAAGTCTTTGGTGCTCATGCGTCGGTTCCTGAGTTGGAGAACGAAACGGGCCGATGGGCGTGCGAGGCGATCGAGCGTCGTGAGAGTCGGAATCGGCGCCGGAGGCGCCGAGGAAACCCTCGCGCGCCTGAGTATCAGTCGCCCTGTCGAAACGTCACCACGTCCATTAGGACTAGCGGGGAATACCGGTGATACGGATGCCGGAAGCGGGGACCTTGTAGCGCTGATTCAGGGCGATCAGCACCGACGTGAGCGCCTCGGCCGCGGCCGAGTTCGCGAGTACGCCGGCGTTCCACGCCCCGAGCCCGATGTCGCGCGCGAGGCCGATCACCGTGTCGGCGGCGGCCCGATCATCGCTGCAGACCAGTACGTCGCACTCGATGACGTGGTCCAGATCCTTCAGATGATGCGCGGAGATGTTCTGGAACGCCGAGACGACCTTCACCTGGTCGCCGAGCAGCCGCTGGATCGCCTCGACGGCCGAGCCGCCGTCCGGCAACTGCACGCGGTTCACCTTGGGCGGTTTGAGGGGCACTGTGACGTCCACCAGAATCTTGCCGGTCAGTGCTTCGCGGACTTCCTCCACGGTGGCGCGCTGGGCGGCGTACGGCACGGTCAGCACGACGATCGATGCAGCGGCGGCGGCGGCCGGATTGTCACAGCCGCGCGCCGCCTCGCGGCCCAGCGCGGTGTTGATCTGCTGCGCAGCGGCCGCGGCCTTCTCGGCCGAGCGGCTGCCGATGATGACGGGATAGCCTGCGTGCGCCCAGCGGAACGCGAGTCCGCTGCCTTCGGCGCCGGAGCCGCCGAGAATTGCGATCACCGGACGCTGTTCAGTCTGCATGCCTATTTACCTCTGTGTCGACGCGCTACGCTCGCGCATGCATTCAATTACTCTATATAACGCGCGGACCGGAACACGTCCTAGTCCGTTGGGACGTCGCGCCCTTGATCGTCCGACTGGACGTGGCGATCGAGCGCCGTTCCTGACAGCCTGCGCACCACGGCCGGGCGTCGTGCTCGCAGTCGTTAATTTTAGGGTTTATTACACAGGAGCGCCGACGTGACCAAGCCCTCATTGCCCGACGTCGAGACGGACATCCTGGTCGTCGGCTCAGGCGCCAGCGCGTTGGCCGCGGCCCTGACGGCGGCCGAGTATGGAGCGCGCGTACTCATCGTCGAGAGCAGCCACTACTACGGCGGCACGTCCGCGACTTCGGGCGGCGTCGTGTGGGTCCCGAACAATCACCTGATCGCTGCGGCCGGCGGCTCGGACAGCGAGGCGGAGGCGCTCACCTATATCAAGGGTCTGGTCGGAGACGGCGCCAGCGACGCGCGCATCCTGGCGTTCGTCAGGCAGGCGCCGCGGATGTTGCGCTTCTTCGCCGAGCGATGTGGGATCAAGTTCCAGTCGCTGAAAACGTACTGCGACTATCACCCGGAAAATCCGGGGGGCAAGCCTGGGTATCGCAGCTGCGAGGCTCTGCCCGTCAAGTCCGACGTGCTCGGCCGCTACGCCGCGACGTTGCAGCCGCCGCACCTCGGCACGGTGGCGTTCGATCGCATCAGCTGGAGCGTGCAGGAAGCGCACAAGCTGGTGACTCAGGGGCCGGGCGCCAAGTCCACGTTCCTGAAGATCGTACTCAAGTACTACCTGGACATTTTTCAGCGGTTCAAGACGACGCGCGATCGCCGGCTCACGTGCGGCGCTGCGTTGGTCGCACGCCTGATGCAATCGCTCATGCAACGCAAGGCCGAGCTGCGGCTCTCGACCGCGCTCACCGACTACATCGTCGAGGACGGCCGCGTGGTCGGCGCAGTCGTGAGCAGCGACGGCATGACGCAGCGCATCCGCGCGACCAAGGGCGTGATCGTCGGCTCGGGCGGCTTCGACCGGAATCAGCAGTGGCGTGAGCGGTATTTGCCGCAGCCGACGAGCAGCGCGTGGGCGGCCGGCGTACCGACCAACACCGGCGAGCCGATCGCCGCCGCGCTGCGCATCGGCGTCGCCATGGGCAACATGGGTTCGGCCTGGTGGTCGCCGGGCTACAAGCTCAGCGACGAGGATCGCGCCCGGCCGATGTTCGTCGAGCGTGCGTTGCCGGGTTGCATCATGGTCGACCAGGGCGGCAAGCGGTTCTGCAACGAGGCCGCCTCCTATCACGTGGACGGCGGCGTCATGGCGCACGGGGCCGGGGCCGGAACGGCGCCGGCCTGGTTCGTATTCGACGCGCGCTATCGCGGCAAGTACGCGCTCGGGCCGCTGTTTCCGGGTCCGCCGAAAATGGACGACTGGCTGAAGCCGTCCATGAAGGCCGTCTTGAGGAAGTCCGACACGATCGGCGGCCTTGCGCGACAGATGGGCGTGGCGCCGGAGGTCCTCGAAGCCACCATCGGGCGCTTCAATGAGATGGCGCGGGCAGGCAAGGACGCTGACTTCCGACGCGGCGAGAGTCTGGTCGACCGGTACTACAGCGACGCCAGCGTGAAACCGAATCCGTCGCTCGCGCCGCTCACGAAGGCGCCGTTCTACGCGCTGCCGATCGTCCCATGCGACCTCGGCACGAACGGCGGCATCCTGACCGACGAGTTCGCCCGCGCGCTGACGCAGGACGGCGCCGTTCTGCCCGGGCTGTATGCGGTCGGCAATTGCTCCGCTTCGGTCATGGGCGGGGCGTATCCGGCGGCCGGCGCCACGCTGGGCCCGGGCATGACGTTCGGGTATGTCGCAGCCCGCCACGCCCTGGGGCTGCGCGATGAGCTGGAAACGCCGCCGCGCGCGACGGCGACCAACAAGCAAGACGCGGTGACGATGGCATAGGGTCTGCGCCGCGCCTGGCTTGCGCAAGTCGCCCTTGTTGGCGGCGGTCCGACTTCACGCCCCCATTTGGACGATGTTCCGCCGCGGGAGCGGGCCGAGAATGCAGCCCCCTATAGGAGTTTCGTCGGATGAGGTTTGCGAACAAAGTAGCCGTGGTGACTGGAGCCGGGCAGGGCATGGGCCGGGCGATCGCGCAGCGACTGGTGCGTGAGGGCGCTCGGGTCGTGGCGCTGGACGTGAAGGAAGCCAACGCCCGTGAGACCATCGAGCAGGTGGGCGGGGACGCGGCTGGCTTCGCGCGGGTCTGCAACATCGCCGACAGTGCGGCGGTCAAGGCCTTGTTCGCCGAAGTGGACGCCAAGTACGGCCGATTGGATGCGCTGGTCAACAACGCCGGCATCGGCGGCGCCAAGGGCGACGGCTACCCCAAGCTGATGGCTCGCATGGCCGAGCGCAACGCTCAGCTGGCGCGCGGCGAGACGCCGACGGTCTACCCGGACATCACGATCGACATGGAGGACGAAGGCTGGCACGGCGTGCTCAACGTCAATCTCCATGGCGCGTTCTATTGCACGCGCGAAGCGGTGCGCCTGATGGTCAAGCATGGCGTCAAGGGCGCGATCGTCAACATATCGAGCACGGCGGCGATGTCGGGTGAAGGCGCGCCGCACTACGCCGCCTCGAAGGCCGCGCTGATCGGAATGACGCGCTCCATGGCGCGCGAGCTCGGGCCGCGCGGCATCCGCATCAACAACGTAATGCCCGGCGCGGTGGAGACGCCGATCCTGAAGGGCGTCTCGCCCGAGTGGAAAAACCAGATGATCGCGGCTATCCCGGTCGGCCGCATCGCCGAGCCCGATGACATCGCTGCGGTGGTCGCGTTCCTCGCGTCGGACGAAGCCGCGATGATCACCGGCGCGGATGTCGTCGCGAACGGCGGCTCGTACTTCAAGTAGGAGATTCAGCATGGCGGGTCGTCTGGCAGGCAAGATTGCATTCATCACTGGCGGCGGCACCGGCATAGGCGCCGCGACGGCGCGACGCTTCGCCGAGGAAGGCGCCACGGTGGTCATCTGCGGTCGCCGGAAAGAAATGCTGGATGAGGTCGCCGGCGCCATCCGCGCGGCGGGGGGCGTCGCCGAGGCGGTCCAGGTCGACGTCAGCAACGAGCAGCAGTACGTCGCAGCGATCAACGATGTGGCGCAGCGCCATGGACGCCTCGACATCCTGGTCAACAACGCGATGGCGTATTCGGTCGGGACGGTCGATCGCACCTCGACGGAAGCCTGGCGTTCGAACTTCTCGACCACGGTCGACGGCGCCTTCTGGGGCGTGCGGACCGCTCTGAAGCTGATGTACAAGCAGCCGACCGGCGGAGCGATCGTGAACGTCTCGTCGATTTGCGGTCTGTTCGGCGCCGCATACATGGCCGGGTACAGCGCGGCCAAGGCCGCCCTCATCAATTTCTCGCGCGCGGTCGCGGCCGAAGGCGGCGCCCGCAATGTCCGCTGCAACGTCGTGGTCCCCGGTACGATCGAGACGCCGCCGATGGCCGCGATGCTCAGCAGCGAAAAGGACCGCCGCAACACCGAGAAGCTGATCCCGATGCGTCGCGTGGGCCGGCCGGAAGAGGTCGCCAACGCCATCCTGTTCCTGGCCTCGGACGAGGCTTCGTACGTGAATGGCGCCGCCTTGTCGGTCGACGGCGGGCAGGCGACTACGCTGATCACCTCCGCTACGTTCGATTGAGGTCATGAACGACGCCCAGCTCCTCGCGCGCCTCGATCGCCTCGAATCGATCGAGGAGATCCGGCAGCTCGCCGGCAAGTATTCACTGTCGCTCGACATGCGCGACCTGGACGCGCACGTCAACCTGTTCGCGCCCGACATCCGGGTGAGCCGCGAACGCAGCGGGCGCGCCCACCTGAAAGCCTGGGTGGACGACACGTTGCGCAACCAGTTCACCGGCACCTCGCACCACCTCGGCCAGCACATCATCGAGTTCCACGACCCGGACCACGCAATCGGCGTCGTGTACTCGAAGAACGAGCACGAGTGCGGCGCCGAGTGGGTGATCATGCAGATGCTCTACTGGGACGATTACGAGCGCATCGAGGGTCGCTGGTATTTCCGGCGTCGGCTGCCGTGCTACTGGTACGCCACGGATTTGAACAAACCGCCGATCGGCGACATGAAGATGCGCTGGCCGGGACGCGAACCCTACGACGGCGCCTTCCACGAGCTGTTTCCATCCTGGAAGGAGTTCTGGGCGTCGCGGCTCGACAAGGATGCGCTGCCGCAGGTGGCTGCTCCGGCGCCCTTGGAGCGCTTCCTCGAAACCATGCGACGCGGCGCGCCCGCGCCGAAGATCCGGGTGCGCTGACATGGCGGGACTGTTCGACCCTGTGCAACTCGGCGAGCTCGCGTTGGCCAATCGCGTGGTCATGGCGCCGATGACGCGATCGCGGGCCGACGCCCATGCGTCGCCCACGCCCCTCATGGTGGAGTACTACCGGCAGCGCGCCAGCGCTGGGCTGATCGTTTCGGAGGGCGTCGCACCTTCCGCGAACGGCATCGGATACTGCCGCACGCCGGGCTTGTACAGCGCCGAGCAGGTCGCAGCCTGGCGCGCCGTGACCGATGCGGTGCACGCGGCGGGCGGCCGCATCGTCGCGCAGATCATGCACTGCGGCCGCATCGCATCGCACTTCAACAAGCCGCCAAACGCCGAGACCGTGGCGCCCTCCGCGGTGCGCGCCGCGGGCAAGATGTACACAGACGCCGCCGGCATGCAGGACATGGACATGCCGCGGGCGCTCGCGCTCGAGGAAATCCCGCGCGTGATCGACGAGTACGCGAACGCCACGCGCAATGCGCTCGCCGCCGGTTTCGACGGCGTCGAACTACACTGCACCAGCGGCTACCTGCCGATGCAGTTCATGGCGGTCAACAGCAATCTGCGCACCGACGCTTATGGCGGGTCCACGAAGAACCGCGTTCGCTTCGCAGTCGAGGCGGCCGAAGCCATGGCGGGGGTGGCGGGCGCAGGCCGGGTCGGCCTTCGCATCTGCCCGGCCAACCCGTTCAACGACGTGCTCGATCCGGAGCCGGCGCAGACCTACGCGGAGCTGCTCGCAGGCGTCGCGGGCTTGGGGATCGCCTACCTGCACGTGATCCGCTCGCCGCGCAAGGACTTTGACGCATTCGAGTTCGCCCGACGCAACTTCGCTGGTCCACTGATCCTGAACGACGGCTTCGACGGGGTCTCGGCGTCGCAGGCGGTCGCCGAAGGTCGTTGTGCGGCGGTGTCTTTCGGGCGGCATTTCATAGGCAACCCGGATCTCGTCGCGCGGCTGCGCGAGGGCGCGCCGCTGGCGGACTTCGACGCTCGGAAGCTCTACACGCCGGGACCCGAGGGCTATACGGATTACCCAAGCGTGGCGGCGCTACGTTCCTGCTCCTGACCGCCGCAGTCGCAAGACCGTCGGCGCAGGGGGAAGCCATGAGTACATCGACCAGTCAGTAGATGAATACATCGACCAAGCAATCGACGAATACATCGACCAACGAATCGACGCGGACCAGGGTGGTCTCGCGCGAGGAGACCCAGGCCAAGGCCGACCGGTTCTTCGGCGCCCAGCTCGCGCCGCTGCCGAGTCCGAACTGGACGGTCATGGATTCCTTCGAGCGCTTGGCGGCGCGCCAGGCGACGCGCACCTGCCTCATTTACGACGACGAACCGATCACCTATCAGGAACTCGATAAGCTCGCGGCGCGCTACGCCACGCTGGCCCGCGAAGCCGGCCTGCGGGAGGGCGGGGTTGGCGCCGTGATGGTGGAGAACCGGCCGGAATTCTTCGCCGCCTGGATGGGGCTCGCCAAGATCGGCGTGCAGGCGGCGCTGATCAACACGTTCGCTCGCAAACGTGCGCTCGAGCACGCCATACGCGAGACCGGCGCCAAGGTGCTGTTCGTCGGCGCCGAGTGCCTGGAGCAGGTGCTGGAGGTTCAGCCCGCGACCGAGGGGCTCAAGGTGTTCGTGATCCGCGACGGCAAGGCGCCGCTGCCGCGTCTGCCGGCGGAGTTCGTCGATCTCTCGGCGATCATCGACTCCGTGGCGCCGCTCACGAACGCCGCGGAGCACCGCCGCAGCGTGCGTTCGACGGACGCCTGCTTCCTGGTCTTCACCTCAGGCACCACCGGACTGCCGAAGGCGGCCCGCATCAGCCATCGTCGCTATCTGGGGGTGGGCGAGGGCTGGAAGACCATCGCCGGCCTCGGGCCGGACGACGTGTTCTATTGCACGCTGCCGTTGTTCCATGGCGCGGCGCTTTACTCGCTGTTCTCGACCGCGATCGCCGCAGGCGCCGCCACTCTGGTGAGGCGCAAGTTCAGCACCAGCCGCTTCTGGTCGGATGTCCGCAAGCACAAAGTGACCGTATTCCAGTACGTCGGCGAGGTCTGCCGCTATCTGGTCAATACGCCCGAGGCGGAGAACGAAGACCAGCACAGTCTCAGGGTCCTGCTCGGCTCCGGCATGGGCATCGACGTGTGGCGGCAGTTCACGCGTCGTTTCGGCAGCCACCTGCAGATCTACGAAGGGTGGGGGGCCACCGAATCGAACGGCAACATGACCAACTTCGATAACCAGCCGGGCTCTTGCGGCCGCATTCCGTTCCGGGAGCGCTCGCACATCCGTCTGGTGCGGTTCGATCCGGAGACCGAGACGCACCCGAGGAACGCCGCCGGACAGTTCATCGAATGCCAGGCCGGTGAAGTCGGCGAGATCATTTGCCAGATCTCGAAGGCCGACGGCACGATCGTTTCGCCGTTCGAGGGTTACACCAACCCCGCCGAGACGCAGAAGAAGATCCTCGCCGACGTCTTCGAGCCCGGAGACCGCTGGTGGCGCAGCGGCGACTTGTTCCGGCGGGATGAAGACGACTACTTCTACTTCGTGGACCGGATCGGCGACACCTTCCGGTTCAAGGCCGAGAACGTCTCGACGACCGAAGTGACGCAGCAGCTGTCGCAGGCGCTGCCGGATATCGAACTGCTGAACGTCTACGGCGTTCCGGTTCCCACGCTGGGTGGGCAGGCCGGCATGGCGGCGATCGTCATGAAGCCGGGACGTGAGTTCGACGCCCGCGGCTTCTACGAAGCGGCCGTGCGCGAACTGCCGCACTATGCCGTGCCGCTCTTCGTCCGGGTGAGCAAGGTGGCGGAGCTGACTGCGAATTTCAAGCTCCGCAAGGTGGACCTGCGAGCCCAGGGCTTTGATCCGAACAAGTCGCCCGATCCGCTGTACGTGCTCAGCCATCGTCTGCAGACGTACACGCCGTTGAATGAAGAATCGCTGCGGGAACTCGGCATACCGATGCCAGGCCAGGGCTGAGCGCTCGTTCTGGCGTCACGTTCCGAGACACAAGGACGATGCGACCGATGGGCAAGCGGCTGGCAGGCAAGATCGCCATCGTCACCGGCGCGAGCCGCGGCATCGGCGGCGCGACGGCGCTGCGGTTGGCTGCGGAGGGCGCCCGCGTCGTGCTCGTGGCGCGCACGCTGCAGTCCGGCGAACGACGCCTCGCCGGGTCGTTGGCGGAGACCGCCCAGCGGATCGAGGCGCTGGGCGCCGAGTGCCTGGTCATCCGGGCGGATCTGGCCGATCCGGCCAAGCGCAGTCACGTCGTGCCCGAGACCGTCGAGCGTTTCGGCGGCGTCGACATCCTGATCAATAACGCCGCCTGGGCGCGTTACGAGGCGGCGCGTGACCAGAGCTCCTCGCACATCCGGCGGTGCTTCGAAATCAACTATTTCGCGCCGCTGGAGCTGATCCAGCAGTGCGCGCCTCACATGGCCAGAAGAGGCGCGGGCTGGATCGTCAACGTCACCAGCACGACCACGCTGCATCCCTCACCCGCGCCGTTCGACCGCGAGGAGCGCTTCTACAAGTTCAATGCAAACGTCGGTCCCTCGATCTATGGATCGAGCAAGGCGGCGTTGGAGCGCCTGACGACGGGCATGGCCTGCGAGTTGGCCGACGCAAACATCGCCGTCAACGCCTTGGCGCCGCTGGAGGCCGTGGCCAGCGAAGGCGCTCTGGCGCTCGGCGCCATCGATTCCGTCGCGCACATGGAGCCCATGGAGACGATGGTGCAGGCGGTGCTGGAGCTGTGCTGGCGACCGCCCGCCGAACTGTCCGGCCGGCGTGCGTTGAGTCTGAACTTGCTGCGGGAGCTGGGCGCGACCGTGTACACGCTCGACGGGCGTCAGCCGTTCGTGGGTTTCGAACTTTAAGCTGTGACGGGGACCGCTGATGCTCGAAGTATTCGCCAACACGCCTGAGAACATGGGCCCGGAAGCGATCGGCGCGTTCGCCAAGCGCGTCGAGACGCTGGGCTACCAGGGGCTGAACGTACCGGACGCCGTGCACGACGGCCTGCTGTTGGCTTGCCTGGCGCTGGCCGCCACGACTCGGTTGAAGGTGGCGACCTCCGTGCTGGTTGCGTTCCCGCGCAGCCCGATGAATGTGGCGCTCGCCGCCTGGGATCTGCAGCGCATGTCCGGGGGCAGGTTCGAACTGGGGCTCGGCACGCAGATCAAGCAGAACATCGAGGACCGCTACTCGGCGCGCTGGCTGCCGCCGGCGGCCGGAATGCGGGAATACATCGGATCGCTGCGCGCGATCTTCCACACCTTCCGCACCGGGGCGCCGCTCAACTATGTCGGCGAGCACTACCGCTTTACGCGAATGCAGCCCTTCTTCAATCCCGGCCCGATCGACGCCCCGGACGCGCCGCTGGCGCTCGGCGCGGTGGGCCCGAAGATGCTCGCGCTGGTCGGCGAATGCGCCGACGGCATGCACACGCATCCCAGCAACACCTCGCCTCGATACCTGCGCGAAGCAATCCTCCCGGCGGTCGCAGAGGGTGCGAGAAAGCGGGCGCCCGGACTGCCGAAGCCGTTCATCGCCGCCAACGTGCTGGTCGCCATGGGCGCCGATGACGCCTCCGTCGCGCAGGAGCGAGAGCGCTTCCGCGGCATGCTGGCCTTTCTGTTCTCGACGCCCGCGTACTGGCCGAGCCTCGAGCTGTTCGGATGGCGAGAGCTGGGCGAAACATTGCTGCAGATGACCCGCGAGAAGCGTTGGAAGGACATGTCGGCCGTCTTCGAAGACCGCATGCTCGATGAGTACTTGGTCAGCGGTCGCTTCGGCGACGTCGCGGACGCCTTGCGCCAGCGCTACGAGGGCCTGGTGGATCGCATCGCGATTCCCGTTCCCGACAGTCCGGCGCACGACACGCTCGTGGCCGCCATGCTGGCGCAGCTGCGCCGCGGCTGAGCTGCGCCGTTCGACGCTCCTCAGGAACCTCCGAGTTACTCCGTGTCTGCGATCGCCAGGCGCTCGAGGCGCCGTGCATTTCAGGCATTTGCCACAGCACGAGGATGTACACATGTCGCTGCAAGAACTTCGTGACCGCCTGACGCTGCCGCTGATCGGCGCGCCGATGTTCATCGCAAGTGGTCCGGAGCTCGTCCTGGCGCAGTGCCGAGCAGGCGTGCTGGGCTGTTTCCCTTCGCTCAACGCGCGCACGCCTGAGATCTTGGATGAATGGTTGACGCGTCTGAAGCGTGAGTTGTCGGGCGGCGACGCCGCCCCGTTCGGCGTCAACCTGATCCTGCACAAAGGCAATCCGCGACAGCGCGAGGATCTCGAGCTGATCGTGCGGCACAAGGCGCCGCTGGTCATCACCTCGGTCGGCGATCCCACGCCGGTAGTCGAGCACGTTCATGCCTATGGCGGGGTCGTCATGCACGACGTCCTGAGCGTCAAGCACGCGCACAAGGCGGCCGCGGCCGGCGTCGACGGGCTGATACTCGTGTGCGCGGGCGCGGGCGGTCATGGCGGCGTGTTGTCGCCGTTCGCGTTTCTGCCCGAAGTGCGCAGCTTCTGGGACAAGACGATCGTGCTGGGCGGCGCGATTTCTTCAGGTCGCTCGATCCGTGCAGCGCAGGTGCTCGGCGCGGATCTGGTTTACATGGGCACGCGCTTTCTGGCGACTCACGAAGCCCGCGCCAGCGATGCGCACAAGCAGATGATTGTGGATTCGACGACGGCCGACATCGTCTATACGCCGGCGTTCACCGGCATCCCCGCGAATTATCTGACCAAGAGTCTGATCGCCAGCGGAATCGATCCGCAAAACATCGTCTGGCGGCCCGACAGCGAGCTGTTCGACAAGGATCCCGAGCGCCAGCGACCGAAGGTATGGAAAGACATCTGGTCTGCGGGGCAGGGCGTCGGCTCGATCAACGACGCGCCTTCGGTCGCGGAACTGGTCGCGCGGCTGCGGCGCGAATACCAGGAGGCATGCGACGACTGTTGTCAGGCGAGCACGCCGCCGTCGACCTGCAGGATCACGCCCGAGCTGTAGCTCGACGCATCGCTTACGAGGAACAGCGCGGTCTTCGCAACCTCTTCCGGGTAGCCGATACGTTTGAGCGGATTGATCTTCATCATGTCCGCCAAACGTTGCGGGTCGTTCAGCGTGTGATCGCCCATGGCGGTCTTGATCACACCGCAGGAAATGGCGTTTACGCGCACGCCCTTCGGGCCGAGTTCGCGCGCGAAGCAGCGCGTCACCATGTTCAAGCCGGCCTTGGACACGCAATAGACGCCCAGCCCAGGTTGCGCCATCAGGGCGGACGTGGTGCTGATGTTGACGATGGCCCCGCCGCCGCGTTCGGCCATCTGTTTGCCGATCGCGGCCGAGAGGAAGAAGGGGCCCTTCAGGTTCACGTCCATGATCTTGTCCCACAACGCTTCCGTCGTGTCGACGAGATCCTCGTCATGCGGCGGGCTGATGCCGGCGTTGTTGACCAGAATATCCACGTTCAAGGAGTTGGCCGCCAGCTTCTGCAGCAGCGCGCGGATGTCTTCCTGTTTGCCCATGTGAGCGGCGATGGCGTGCGCCTTGCCGCCCTTGGCGCGAATTTCGGCGGCGGCTTTGTCGAGCGACTCCTGCTTGCGCGAGCACAGCACGACTTCCGCGCCGTGCTCGGCGAACAGGTCGGCGATCGCGCGGCCGATGCCGCGTGAGCCGCCGGTGATCAGGGCTGTCTTGCCCTCGAGCGAGAGGATGTTGGCGGTCATAGGTTCTCGCGTCCGCGCGAGAGAATGTTGGTAGTCATGGCGCCGCAGCGGGCGGCGGATCTGCGGCGTGATCGGTCGCTGATCGTACGTCCATCATGGAGCGGCAGCTGCAGCTGCAGGCGTTGATTCAAGCCTGCATCCGCTCGAATCAAGTTGTCGGCAGGCGACAAGGGCGCCGACGGCGTCGGCGCCCTTGTGGGTCAGACGCCGGTCACCACTTGTAGGCAGCCGACAACAGCCAGGTCCGCGGCTCCTGCCAATTGGCGGAGCGGAACATGCTGAAGTCGATGCCTTGCACCATCTTGTCGGAGTCGGTCACGTTCCTGACCAGCAGCGACAGGTCGAGGTCGCCCGGCCCGGCGGGAATACCCGCGAACAGCAGCCGCATGTTCGTCAGATCGCGCGCCGGAATCCTGTCGGCCGCCGCCGAGTAGGAACCGCCGGCGTTCGGCGCCGAGAGATCCTTGTTCACGGCATACAGGTAGTAATCGTCGATGTACGAGTAGTCGACGATCAGGCGCAGAGTCCCGTACTGCGTTTCGAGCAACCGGCCGTCCAGGGTGACGCCGATCGTATGCTCGGGCGAATAGGCCGGCAAGCGATTGCTGGCGGTGTCGATGACCGGGCGTCCCGCTATGTTCAACGCGTTGTCCAGGTACTTGTCGAACTCCGCGTCGAGATACCCATAGTTGAGGCCGACCGTCCAGCCGTCCGCGATCAGGACCCTGCCCTCCAACTCGAAACCCTGGCGAGTGGCCTCGCCGGCGTTCTGCAGGAACGACTGGGTCGTTCCCGGGATCAGCAGCGAGGTCTGCAGGTCGGTGATGTCGGTGTAGAACAGCGTCGCGTTCAAGGTGGCCCTGCCGTCCCAAAGCGTCGACTTGGCGCCGAGCTCATAAGACATCGAGAACTGAGGGTGATAGGGCGTGGTGACCAGCGGATTGATCAGCTCGGAGCTGAAGCCGCCGCTCTTGAAGCCACGCGCTACGCGCGCGAAGAAGTTCAGGTCGTCGCTGTACTTGAAGGACAGCGCCGCCATGGGCGTGGTGCCCGTGAAATCCTTCCTGTAGGGGGTGCTTGCCAGACAGGCCACGCGCGCCGCCCCGCACAAGGCCGGGTCCTCGGTCACGAAGGGTCCGGCATAGCCGTTGGTCAGCCACTGGTGGGTGAACCCGTCGCGCGTTTCCTTCGTGTACCGCAGACCCAGCGTCAGCGTCCAGCGATCAGCGAACTGCCAGTCGGCCTGGCCAAAAATGGCCTTGGCTTCCGTATTGGCCTCGTATTCGACCTCCAGCGGCCCCTGGCCGAACATGCTGAACAACTGCGGGTCGCGCGTGTAGCCGTCATCCTCGAAATAATAGAGGCCGACGACGTAGTTCACCCGGTCGTGCTCGCCGACCCATTGCAGTTCGTGGGAGATCTGCTCGTAGTCGGTGATGCGGTTGTAGATCGCCGACATGCCCCACGGGAACTCGAAGGGTGTGCCGGGCAGGACCGCGATAGACGTGAGCGGCGTGCCGTTGATCGACTGCTGGTCGGAGTAGTCCATCTCGCGACTGGAGAAGATGTACTTGAAGTTCTCCGTAGCGGTGGCTTGCCAGTTCAGGACGGCCGTGTGTGAGCTCGACTTGGTGCGCTCCCAGAGATCGAAGCCTGGGGGCGTGCTGACCTTGTCGGGCCGCTTGGTGGTCACGTAGGGCGCCATCGCGTTTTCGATGGCGGAGCCGAGTGGTTCAGGGAAGATGCTCGGGAACGTGCTGGACCAGCCGTTCAAAGCCAGCAGGCTGGTCGGAACCGGCGTGTTGTCGGACTCCGAGTGATCGTACGAATACGTGAGGCTGAAGTCGTCGGTGAAGTCGAAGCGCAGGGCGGCCCGGTACGCCTCCTTATCCACTTCGCCGGCGTCCTTCGGGCCGGTCGTGTTCTCCGCCCAGCCGTCTCGAGTCTCTTTGCGCGCGGCGAGGCTGGCGCTCAGGATGCCCCACTGCGGCAGATGCACGTTCAGCTTGCCGACCCAGTGGTTGTAGTCGCCGCCCTCGATGGTCGCCGAGCCGCCGAACTCGCCGGTGGGCTGACGAGAAATGAAATTGATTGCGCCGCCTTCGGTATTGCGGCCGAACAGCGTGCCCTGAGGGCCGCGCAGCACCTCGATGCGCTCGACGTCGACCACGTCCATGACGCCGCCCTGAGACTTGCCCAGGTAGACGCCGTCCAGGTACAAGCCGACCGGCGAATCCATCCAGATCGACGGCTGGCTCGTGGTGGCGCCGCGGATGGCGACGGTCGCGATGCCGGCGGCGCCCGGATTCGCGAGCGTAATCACGTTCGGAGCCGAGGCGCTGAGGTCCAGGGTGTTGGTGACGCCCCGCGTCTCGAGCTCACTCGCCGTGATGGCGGTGATCGAGAGCGGAATCTCCTGCAGCTTCTCTTCGCGACGCTGGGCCGTGACGACGATTTCTTCCAGTGTAGCGACCTGCGAGGCCTCGGCTTGCTGCCCCTGCGCGGCGGCGGGCCCCGTGTATGCGGCGAGCATCAGAACCGACGCCCCAAAACACCACTTCTGCGTGGCGCTCGATGAACTCATTAGTCTTCTCCCCTATGCATTACGTTGGATGAAGCAGGACTGCGGAGAACTGGCTCGCGCCGCTTGGCGGCCGACGGTGTCCCTCCGTGACGCGCCATTCTTCGACTGACGGAACCTAGTCGAGCCGGCCTGTAAGCAGAACGTCCGAATGGACTAAACGGACGCATGTTGATGTCGCAAGCACGCAACGGCCGAGGCGTGCGCCCGGTCCGGATACGAGAGAAGGCGTTCGCCGACGCGCTCACGTTGTTGATCTCTTTTGGATGAGCGCAAAAAGGCTGGGGCAGGCGGGGCCGCCGGACGGCGACCAGGCCCCTGTGTGTCGGAAAACGACGCCGGTCCATAAATAGACTTGGATCTAGGAAAGCTCTGATTGACCTACTGCCCCGACGGTTCAGCCCGAAGAAATGCCCGCAACGCAACGTCTTTCGAGCGCTCCAGATCGCAGAAGCAGAATAAATCAGAGATTCCCTAGATAAAGCGACGATTCCCTAGATAAAGCGACGCCGGTCCAAAAATAGACTTGGATCTAGAAATAGGCTGGCAAGAAACGGTCCGGAAGTCAATCTTGGTTGCGAGTCGAGCAGAGAAGCCTCGCGCCGCGGCTCGCGCAGGCGTACGCGCCCTGCCGTGGTCAAATTGGCGATGTCGGCCAATCCACTGTCTCATGGACGCGTCCACGTTGTTCGTTCAGCGGCCTGAAGGGATCACCGCTTATCCCGGCGTGAGCAGGCGGAAGCGACGACGCGTATGTTCGGCGTGGATATCAGGCGGCGTAGAATGGCGTCGACTATGAAGAAATCTTTCGAGAAGCCGCCGGCAGTCTCGCGCCGTGAGCAGAACAAGGCGGATACGCGCCGACGCATTCTGGCCGCCGCCTCGCGGCTGATGGCTGTGAGCGGAACGGAGACCAGGGTTGAAGCGATTGCGGCGGCCGCCGAGGTCTCGCGAGCCACGTTCTTCAATTACTTTCCGAACAAGGGGGCTGTGGTCGCGGCGCTCGTGGCCAAGGCCGACCATGACTTCGCAACGACGATCGACCAGGAACGGCGCCGTGCGGCGTCGACCGCCGCTCGGTTGGAGCGGCTGTTCGTGCAAACCGCGGTGCGCCTGCAATCTCGTCCGGCGTTTCACAAGTTGATTCTCAAGGAAGCCGAACGAGGCTACTCGGCGATACGTCCAGGCAATCAGCGCTTCAGTCGCATGCTTCAGGTGCTGCGTGAGCTGCTCGCCGACGGCGTCGCGCGCGGCGAAGTGCGCACCGACTGCTCGCTGGATATCATCGCCGAAATTGTAGGCGGCACGTACGTTGCACTGCTGCACAACTGGCGCATAAGCAAGGACTATCCATTGGAAGCGCGCATGAAAGCATCCGCTCGCTTTCTGGCCGACGCCATCGCGCCGCTGCAAACGCGCAAGATCGCCGCGCCAAGGCGAGCGGAGAACGGAAAGGGTTCGCGACGTGCGAGGAAAAAGCGAAGCGAGTAGGCAGGTCTGAATGTCCTGGGCGTCCGCCTCGCGCCAAAGTGGTCTGGCCTTTGGGGACCGTCGCCGCGCTAGCGCTTCTTCTTCTTTTGCTGCTGGTTGAAGGCTTCCTCCAGCTTCCCGATAGAACGCGCCGTCTCCATGAAGTCATCCATGATGGCTCGGCCGGGCGCGCCCATTAGCTCGATGGCCCGGGGCGCGAGCGTCAGGCTGCGCGCGCCTTCGCGGATCAGCCAGCCACGTTGCTCCAGCTCTTTGACTTTGCGACGCACGGTTTCCCGAGGTATGCCGGTCGCCTCGCTGATCGACAGCGCGTTGCAGGGCTTGATTTTCTGCGCCTGTAAACCGCGCATCAGCACTTTCCAGCGCGGCGAGTCAGGCGCCTCCCGCAGGTTCAGGGCCTGCAAGGCGCGCGACATGTTGTAGTGCGCGATCTCGCCGAACACGAGGAAGAGCGTCAGGTCGCCGTCGAACAGCCGGTAGGCGCGCCGCAACGTGTTGATCGTGAACTGGCTGGCGTAGGTGCTCAGCATCGTCTGGTGCGTCATCGGCACGCTGACCTTGGCGGCCAGGTCGCCGAGGCTGAGCGAGGCGTCGATCTTGCGGGCGCGGCGGGCGGGCATGAGAGCCAAAGTACCCAACACGGGTATTTTACTCAATCGATCGCAGCCGCCCGGAGATAACATTGATGCATGGACGCCTTTATCTTCGATCATGTGCGCACCCCGCGCGCCAGGGGGAAGGCTGACGGCAGCCTTCATGAAGTCACTTCGGTCTGGCTTGCGAGCCGCCCGCTCGCCGCCCTTGCCGAGCGCAACCGCCTCGACACCAGCGCAGTGGAAGAGGTGGTCATGGGTTGCGTCAGCCCGGTCGGCGAACAGGGCGGCAACATCGCTCGCATGGCCGTGCTGGCCGCCGACTGGGACCAGACCGTTCCCGCCATATCGGTCGAGCGCGCCTGCGGTTCGGGTCTGGAGGCCGTGGCGATCGCGGCAGGCAAGGTCATGTCGGGCCAGGCCGATCTCACGGTCGGGGCAGGCGTGGAGAGCATGTCGCGAGTTCCCATGGGCAGCTCGGGCGGCGCCTGGGCGCAAGATCCGACCATGTCGGCGAAGACGCATTTCATCATGCAGGGCGTTTCGGCCGACCTGCTCGCGACCCTGCATGGCCAGACGCGCCGCGACCTGGATGCGTATGCAGTCGAGAGCCACCGCCGCGCGGCGCGCGCCTGGAGCGAAGGGCGCTTCGCCCGCTCGGTGACGCCCGTCAAGGATTTCGTCGGACTCACGCTCATCGAGCGCGACGAAACCGTCCGTCCCGAGACCACGATCGAATCGTTGTCCGCGCTCAAACCCGCGTTCGCCGAGATGGGTCAGAAGTACGGCTACGACGCCGTGGCGCTGCAGCGCTACCCGCAACTGCAGCGCATCGAGCATATGCATCACGCAGGCAATTCGAGCGGCATCGTCGACGGCGCCGGAGCGGTGCTGCTCGGCAGCGCGGCTGCGGCCGCGAAGCACGATCTCAAACCGCGCGCGCGGATCCGTTCGTTCGCCGCGATCGGTTCGGATCCGACGCTGATGCTCGACGGCCCTGCGGCGGCTGCGCGCCGCGCCCTCGAGCGGGCCGGCATGCAGCCGTCCGACATCGACCTGTGGGAGCTCAACGAGGCGTTCTCCACGGTGGTGCTCACGTTCATGTCGGTCATGGGCGTGCCGCACGAATGCATCAATGTGAACGGCGGCGCCATCGCGATGGGGCATCCGCTCGGGGCGTCGGGCGCAATGATTCTGGGCACGGCTCTCGACGAACTCGAGCGCACCGGCAAGGGCGCGGCTCTCGTGAGCCTGTGTGTGGCGGCGGGCATGGCCACGGCGATGGTGATCGAGCGTGTCTGAGGCGATTACGATGAACAGCAGGACTACAGTGGTGCGCTGCGAGGTGGACGCCGACGGCATTGCACTGCTGACCATCGATTATCCCGGCAAGAGCATGAACGTCATCGACCAGGCGTTCATGGACAGCCTGCAGCACTGTATCGACCGCGTCCGCAACGATGCGTCGATCAAGGGCGCCATCATCACCTCGGGCAAGGAGGCGTTCGTCGCCGGCGCCGATCTGACGGCGATGGAGCAGAACCTCGAGAACACGGCGGACGATCCGCCGCCCGTGCTGTTCGAGAAATACGGTTCGCTATCGCGCCTGTTCCGCAACCTCGAGACTTGCGGCAAGCCAGTAGTCGCCGCGATCAACGGTGTGGCGATGGGCGGCGGCTTCGAACTGGCGCTGGCCTGCCACCATCGCGTGCTGGTGGACGCGCCCACGGCCGTAGTCGGCCTGCCCGAAGTGCAACTCGGGCTGTTGCCGGGCGCAGGCGGCACGCAACGCCTGCCGCGGCTGATCGGCATCCAGGCGGCGATGCCTTACCTGTTGGAAGGCAAGCATGCGACGCCGCAGCAGGCGCTCGAGGCGGGGCTTGTGCACGAGCTCGCTCCACCGGCGGAACTGATCGCGCGCGCGCGGCGATGGCTGCTCGAAACACCCAAGGCCGTGCAACCGTGGGACGAGAAGGGATTTCGCTTCCCTGGCGGCAATGCGCTCGATCCGCGCGTCGCTCCGGCGTTCGTGGTCGGCAACACGATGCTGCAGGCGAACACGCATCAGAATCTGCCGGCGCCGCAGGCCATCCAGAGCTGTCTGTACGAGGGCTCACTACTGCCGATCGACAAGGCGCTGCGCGTCGAGGTCAAGTACCTGATGACCGTGGCGCGCGGCCCGGTCGCGCGCGGCATGGTCCGCACCCTGTTCATCAGCAAGACCAAGGCCGAGAAGGGACTGCATCGGCCAGCCGGCTTCCCGCCGTTCACCAGCCGCAAGCTCGGCATGATCGGCGCGGGCATGATGGGCGGAGGCATCGCGCTGGTCGCGGCGCGGCGCGGCGTCGAGGTCGTGTTGATCGACCGGGACCAGGCGACCGCAGAGCGCGGCAAAGGCTATGCCGAGAAATCGCTGAGCAAGCAGGTCGAGCGCGGCCGGATGACGCCGGACAAGCGTGATGCGATCCTGGCGCGCATCCATCCGAGCACTGATTACGAGTTGCTGCGCGACGCTGACATGGTGGTCGAGGCCGTGTTCGAAGACCGCGCCGTCAAGGCCGAAGTCACGCGCCGGCTCGACGCGGTGCTGCCGGCCGACTGCGTGCTCGCGTCGAACACGTCGGCGCTGCCGATCACGCTGCTCGCGCAGGCGAGCACGCGGCCGGAGCGGTTCATCGGCCTGCACTTCTTCTCTCCGGCGGACAAGATGCCGCTCGTCGAAGTGATTCGCGGCAAGGCGACCAACGACGCCACGCTGGCCCGCGCGCTCGACTTCGTCGGCCAGCTGAAGAAGACGCCGATCGTCGTGAACGACGCGCGCGGCTTCTTCACGAGCCGATTCATCGGCGCCTTCGTCGACGACGCGATCGGCATGGTGGCCGAGGGCGTCAACCCAGCGCTGATCGAAAATTGCGCGCGCCATGCCGGCATGCCGGTGGGTCCACTGGCGATCACCGATGAGCTTTCCATCGATCTATCGGTGCACGCCGGCGAGGCGCAAGCCAAGGAGTTTCCGGACGAGTACCGACCGGGCCGCTCTGTGCCGGTGCTCAGGAAGCTGTTCGAGCTCGGCCGTCTCGGGCGCAAGAACGGCAAGGGTTTCTACGACTACGACGAGTCCGGCAAGGTGCTCTGGCCGGGGCTTGCCGAGCTGTACCCGCTGAAGCCCGTGCAGCCGAAGCCGCACGATCTCAAGCAGCGCATCCTGTACGTGCAGGCCGTGGAGGCCGCGCGCGCGATGGAGGAGGGCGTGCTCTTGTCGCCGGCCGACGGCGACCTCGGCGCGATTTTCGGCGTGGGCTATCCGGCGTACACGGGCGGACCGTTCTGTTTCATAGACGGCGTCGGAGTCGCCGCGTTCGTAGCCGAAGCCGACCGGCTGGCCGACCTGTTCGGCGAGCAGTTGCGTCCGCCGCAGCTGTTGCGCGACATGGCCTCGCGCGGCCAGACCTTCTACGGCCGCACCGCGATCGCGGCCCGACAGGGTCGGTTTGCATGAACTTCGACTTCTCCGACGAGCAGAACCTGCTGCGCGATGAAGTGCGCAGGTATCTGGCGCAGCAATCGCCGCTCAAGGCTGCGCGCGCCGTGCTTGAAGGCGATGAGGCTGCTTACGCTGCAACGGTGTGGCGAGGTCTGGTCGAGCTCGGCGCGACTGCGTTGATGGCGCCCGAGGATTGCGGCGGGTCCGGGCTCGGCGCGCTCGAATTGTGCGTGGTCGCGGAGGAATTGGGACGGCGCCTCGCAGCGGTTCCGTTCGCCTCGACGCTGTATCTGGCCGTGCAGACGATATTGCTCGGCGCCTCAGCGGAACAGCGACGGCGCTGGCTGGTCCCGGCGACTGGCGGCGCCATCGGCGCGTTCGCGGCGCCGCTCGACGGCGTGCTGGAGGGCGCGGCGCTGCCGCGCTTCGCGAACGGTCGTCTGACCGGCTCGGTCGACCTCGTGGCCGACGGCATGGCTGCGCAATGGGCCGTGGTGCTGGCGATCGGCGCCGACGATCATCCGGTCTGGGTGGCGAGCGATCTTTCCGCCGGGCTCACTCGACGGGCGCTCGCGACGCTCGATCCGTCGAAGCCGTTCGCCGCCTGGAGCTTCGACGGCGCTCCGGCCGAAACGCTCGAGGCCGTCACGGACGCCCGCCGCCTGCTGGCCAGGGTGCGCAACCGCGCCGCCGTGCTGCTGGCGTTCGAACAACTAGGCGCGGCCGACGCGGCGCTCGAGATGGCTGCCGCATACGCGCGCGAGCGCCGCGCTTTTGGCCGCACTATCGGTTCGTACCAAGCCATCAAGCACAAACTCGTCGACCTCTACAACGCCAACCAGTTGGCGCGTGCGCACTGCTACTACGGCGCTTGGGCGCTGGCGGCCGACGCGGCGAGCCCTGAAGGCGCGCCCGAGTTGGCCGCGGCGGCCGCCGCGGCGCGGGTGACGGCGAGCCAGGCCGCCACGCAGGCCGCGCACGAGGGGCTGCACGTCCACGGCGGCATCGGCTACACGTGGGAGATGGACTGCCATCTTTTCATGCGCCGCGCTCGCCAGCAGGCGGTGCTGCTCGGCCACGAGCACGCCTGGCGCGAGCAACTGGTCGCCGAACTGGAAAAACGGCTCACGGCGCCGGCGGAGACCGCCGCCGTGCGGTCCCCTCGGATCGAGGGCGCCATGAATTTCGACGATTCGCCCGAGGAAGCCGCTTTCCGCGCCGAGTGCCGCGCCTGGCTGGACGCCAACGCGAAGCTCAAGTCGAGCGACTCGGCATCGCAAATCGCGGGTGCGAGCCCGGAGGAGCGCATCGCCGCGGCGCGCGCCTGGCAGGCCCGCAAGGCGGCGGCTGGCTTCGCGGCGATCGCATGGCCGAAGGCGTTCGGCGGGCGCGGCGGCACGCCGATCCAGGAGCTTATCTGGCGAGAGGAGGAGAGCCGCTACGAGGTTCCGACCGGCGTCTTCAACGTGAGTCTCGGCATGGTGATCCCGGCCGTGATGGCGCATGCGTCGAACGAAGTGCGGGCGGCGCACATCGGACCGGCCCTGTCGGGCCAGAATCTGTGGTGCCAGCTGCTGAGCGAGCCGGGCGCCGGTTCCGACCTCGGCATGGTGCGCACGCGCGCCGAGCGCTGCACAGACGGGCGCAACGGTTGGATCCTGAACGGTCAGAAAGTGTGGACCTCGCTCGCGCAGTTCGCCCAGTACGGACTGGTGCTGGCGCGCACTGATCCGACGCTGCCCAAATTCGAAGGGCTGACGAGCTTCTTCATCGACATGAAGAGTCCCGGCGTCAGCGTGCGTCCGATTCGTCAGGCGAGCGGCGAGGCGGACTTCAACGAGGTGTTTCTGCAGGACGTGTTCGTGCCAGACGATCAGCGGGTCGGCGCCGAGGGCGCCGGCTGGAAGGTCACGCTCACTGGGCTCATGAGCGAGCGCCTCGCGATCGGCGGCGTGATGCCGCACGAGCTGTGGCGGACGCTGGCGACGATGCTGCGCGCCACGCCGTTTCTCGGGGCGCCGGCGTTGCAGGACGGGCGCTTCCGTGAGCGCCTCGCCGATCTGTATCTGGCGGCCCACGGCCTATGGCTGTTGCAATGTCGCGCCCTGACCGCACTCGGCAAGGGCCGTGAACCCGGGCCTGAGATGAGCGGTGTGAAGATCCTGGTCGCTCACGCCATCCAGGAGTTCGCGCGCGTGGCGATCGACGTGCAGGGGCCGCGCGGCGTGCTCACCGCCGCTGGCCGAGGCGATGATTTCCCAATGATCGAGCGCCTGTGGTTCGGCGCGGCCGGCATGCGCATCGCCGGCGGCGCCGACGAGATTGTAAAGAACAGCATCGGCGAACGCGTGCTCGGGCTCGCGCCCGAGCCGCGCACCGACAAGGGCGCGCCTTTCAACCAACTGGTTCGTTGAGGCGCATGATCACGCTGCTCGACGATTACGCGGTACACCAATCGCCCGAGCCAGTGAGCCGCCCGGCGACCAGCGACCGCAACTTCTACGACCGCTGGTTTTTTTCCGGCTTCACGGCCGACGGTCGGTTGTTCTTCGAGGCGGCGCTCGGTTTGTATCCAAACAGGCGCGTCATGGACGCGCACTTCACGGTGCTGGTCGACGGCGTGCAGCGCTGCTTTCACGGCTCGCGGCTCGCGCCGCTCGAGCGCACCGAGACCAAGGTCGGCCCGTTCATACTCGATGTGGAGCAGCCGATGCGCGTGCAGCGGCTGCGGCTCGAGGACGCCGCCAGCGGGCTCGCCTGCGACCTGCGCTTCATCGCGCGCAGCACGCCCGGCGAGGAGCCCCCGAGTCGACTGTACGACGAGGACCGCTTGCTGATGCACACCACGCGCTTCGTCCAGTTCGGCCGTTGGGAGGGCGAGCTGCGGATCGACGGGCGGCGTCTGCCGGCGTCCGCGGTGATGGGCGTGCGCGACCGGTCCTGGGGCATTCGCCCCTGCGGCGAACCTGAGGGCGGCGCGCCGGGACTCCTGCAACGTCCGCCAGTCGTCTATTGGGCGTGGGCGCCGCTCAACTTCGATGACCGCTGCACGCAGTTCAACACCTTTGAAGACCCACAAGGCCGACCGACCCAGCTGGCGGCGGCCGTGCAAGCTGCATATGCAGACCCCGCAGCGATCCCGGCGGGCCACGATCCCGGCCAATGCGAGATGCGCGATGCGACGCTGCAGGTGCGCTGGAAGGCAGGCACGCGCCATCCCGAGGGGGCCGTGATCACGATGCGCGATGAGGGCGGCGCGGATTGGCGGATCGAGCTGCAGCCGCTCGCCACGCTGCTGACCAAGGGCATCGGCTACCAGCACCCCGAATGGGGTCATGGTCTGTGGAAGGGCGAGTTGGCGCTCGGCCACGAGCGCTGGCGCCTGGAGGAACTCGATCCGCTGCGTCCGGACCACGTGCACGTTCATCAACTGGTGCGCGCCCATCTGTACGCTGCAGACGGTGAGCGCGCCGGCGTGGGCGTCCTGGAAACGATGTGCTTCGGGCCGCATGCGCCTTCGGGCTTTCAAACATTCCTCGACGGGGCTTCCGGGAGCGCATGATCGACGACTTGAATCGCGTCGCGACGCGACTCGGGCAGTGGCTCGCGCAACGCCGCCCGGACTGCGCGCCCGTGGAGGTCGCCGAGCTCAAGCGCTCCGAGGGCGGCTACTCCAACGTGACGTTGCTCGGACGCCTCGAGTGGACGCAGGACGCGCGACGCGAATCGCTCGACATCGTGCTACGTGTGCAGCCGCAGTCGAGTTCGGTCTATCCCGACTGCGACATCCAGCGCCAATACCGTGTCATGCAGGCGCTCGCGGGCAGCGATGTGCCTGTACCCGAGCTGCTCGGACTCGAAGTCGATTCGACCGTGCTCGGCGCGCCGTTCTTCGTCATGCTGCGCATCGCAGGACGCGTGCCGAACGAGAATCCGCCCTACCACGTCCAAGGATGGCTCCACGACCTTCCCGAGCCGGATGTGCGCCGGCGCTGGTTCAACGGCGTCGACGCCATTGCGGCCATCGCGCGCGTGGACTGGCGGGCGCGTGGGCTCGATTTCCTGCAGCCGCGGCCTGGGCGTACGGCGCTGGCGCAGCAACTCGACTATTACCGCGACGCGGTCGAATGGGCGGAACGCCTGCACCGACCCTATCCACATCTGCACCGCGCCTACCAATGGCTGGTCGAAAATCAGCCGGTCGACGAGCCGCTCGCCTTGTCCTGGGCCGATGCAAAGTTGGGCAACTGCGTGTACCACGACGACGGCCGCCTGGTGGGCGTGCTCGACTGGGAACAGGCCACGCTCGCCAGCCCGGTCGACGACCTCGCGTGGTGGCTGATGCTCGATGAGTCGCTATGCACGGGCTACGGCCTGCCGCGGCTCGCAGGTCTGCCCTCGCGCGAGGAGACTGTGGCGCACTGGGAGCGCGCCAGCGGTTTCTCTGCACGTCATCTGCCGTATTACGACGTGTTCGCCGCCTGGCGCATGGCGTATGTGATGGCGCGCATCGGCACAGTGTTCATGGAGCGCGGCTGGGCGCCGCGCGAGAGCGACATGGACATACGCAACGGCGGCGCGACGCTGCTGGCGATGCACGCCGCGCGGCTCGGATTCTAAAGGGGGAAATTCGATGACCGGCAGCATCGGACCGCTTCTCGCGGCCGACGAGTTCTTCAACCACCAGATCGTCGAGACGCACGCGAGCGTCCTGCATAGCGACTATTCGTGGACCGAGAAGGTCTGCGGGATGGCTTGCGCGCGCGACGGCTCGTTGTCGGTGAATTTCGGCTTCGGCAAGTACGTCAACCGCAACGTGGTGGACGGCTATGGCGGCGCGAGTCGCGGAGTCGAGCAGTGGACGGTGCGCGCGAGCCGGGCGCTCGACGCGGACCCCGACAGCATCGACGTCGGACCGCTGCGGTATGAAGTGGTCGAGCCGCTGCGCAAGGTGCGCGTCGTGCTCGAGCCAAACGACGTGCAACCGCTCGCCTACGATCTGCTGCTCGAGGGCAGCGCGCCCTGCATGCTCGAGGAGCGCGAGGATCGCCGTACGCTCACCGGCTACCGACGCACCGCCGACCAGATCCGCTATCACCAGACCGGCGTCGTAGTCAGCGGTTGGGTGGAGCTCGAGGGTCGGCGACTCGAACCGGCGCCCGGCGCCTGGATCATGACGCGCGATCATTCCTGGGGCTTGCGCCCGTCGGTCGGCGCGCCGACGCCGGATCTGCAACCGGATCCGATGGACGCCCACCCGCCGCGCGTGCTCGCGATCTGGAACCCGCTGTTGTTCACGCGGCCGGACGGCGGCCAGTACGCTTTCCACCAGTATTACTTGCTGTATGAGGGTCCGGGCTGGCGACACGAACGAGTGCAGGGCGGCTTCGAGTTCGCCGACGGCCGCCGCGAGCCCGTGCGAACCATTCAGCCGAAGCTGCGCTTCGATCCTCGCAACAAGCGCCTGCTCGGCGGCGAGTTTGCGCTGGTCATGGCGGACGGCCGCTCGCGCGTGCTGCGTGCGACGACGTTAGGGGAAACGGGATTTCACCTGGGCGCGGGGCTCTATCACGGCTTCGACGGCAAGTATCATGGTCAGTGGCGCGGACGGCTGCATGTGGAGGGCGAGCATTTCGCCGATTGCTCGACGCCGGCGGCCGCGGCGCGACTCAACCAGTTCCGCGATTGCCTGATCGAGGTGCGGGACGAAGAGACTGGCGCGCTCGGCGTCGGCAACTGTCAGACCTGGGTGCAGGGCTCCTGGCCCGACGGGTCTGGGCCAGTTCTAGAATGAAAAGAAGTGGATAGCGGATAGCCAGAACGCAACTTGACGTTTCGCCACTACAACTACTGACAGGAAATGCGAACCATGTCCTCACGCTTTTTCTGCATGCTCGCCTGCACTGCGGCTTCACCGGCCCTGCAGGCGCTGCAGTCACTCTGCCTAAGCGATGATTCGACGGCCGGGCGGCCGCGAACATCATGATCACGAAAACTCTGGATGCGGAGCCCGTAGGATGAGCAGCAAGCAGCGCAGCTTTAATCTAGCCGACCTGTTCGAGGTCGTTGTCGACTGCGTGCCCGATCGTATCGCGTTCCGCTGCGGCGGCCGTGCATTGACGTACCGCCAGCTGGACGAACGCGCCAACCGCTTCGGCAATGCGCTGCGCGCGCGCTCCCTCGGCCGCGGGGACCACGTCGGCATCCAACTCTACAACTCGCTCGAGTTCCTCGAGTCCTTCCTGGGGTGCTGCAAGGTCGGCGCCGTGCCGGTCAACGTCAACTATCGCTACGTCAGCGAGGAGCTTCGTTACCTGTTCAGCACGCTCGATCTCAAGGCGCTGGTTTATGGCGACGATTTCGAAAGCGAGGTGGCCGCCACGACGCCGCATGTGCCGATGCTCACGACTTTGTTGCGTGTGGGCGGCGCCAATCCGCCGGCGGGAGTGGAAGACTACGCCGCGGCGATTGACGCGGCCGCGCCGGAGCTGGCGGATACAGGTCGTTCGGACGACGACATCTACATGCTGTGCACCGGCGGGACGACCGGCATGCCGAAAGGCGTGATGTGGCCGCACAAGGCGATCTTCATGGCGGCGCTGGGCGGCGGCGGCGTCTATTTCGGCCGTCCCCCGATCCAGCGTCCCGAGGAACTGGCCGAATTCGTGCCGCACGGTCCGCCGATGGTCGCCTTTCCAGTCGCGCCGATGATGCATGGCGCAGCCATGTGGTCGACTCTGATCAGCCTGTTCTCCGGGCACACCATCGTCGTGAACGACCAGCCGCGTTTCGATGCAGAGCACGTGTGGGACGTGGTCGTGCGCGAAGGCGCCAACACCTTGTCAGTCGTCGGCGACGCCATGGCGCTGCCGCTGATCCGGGCGCTGGAGCTGCAACCGGAACGCTGGGACCTGTCGCGCCTGCGTGTCTTCGGCAGCGGCGGCGCCATCTTCACCGAGCACGCGCAGGCGCGCTTGAAGGCGATCGCGCCGCACATTACGTGCTTCAATGGCATGGGCACTTCGGAGTCGGGCACGATGGGCGGCCGTGCGGATCGGAAACGGTCGGACGGCTGCATCGTGCTGGACGCACGTCCCGATCTGGCCGTGATCGACGACGAGGGTCGGATAGTGACTACGCCGAGGGTCGAGGGGACATTGGCGCGCACCGGTTATCTGCCCGTGGGTTACTACGGCGACCCGGCCAAGACGGCCGCCACGTTCGTCAAGATAGACGGCCGCGTGTGGGCCGTGACAGGCGATCGGGCGCGTCTCGATGACTCTGGCGCCATCGTCGTGCTCGGCCGCGGCTCGCAGTGCATCAACACCGGCGGCGAGAAAGTTTTTCCCGAGGAGGTCGAAGAGGCTGCACTGCGCTACGAGGCGGTGATGGACGTGCTGGTGGCCGGAGCGCCCGATGAACGCTGGGGCGAAAAGGTCGTGGCGGTGGTCGCGGTGTTGCCGGGCAAGCAGTTCGACCGGGCCGAGTTCGAGCGCGTGTGCCGTGAGCGTCTTGCCGGCTATAAGATTCCGCGCGACGTCGTCATCGTCGATGCGATCAAACGCAGCCCGGCGGGCAAGGCGGACTACGCATGGGCCAAACAGATGGCGAAGAAGTCCGTCGCCGTGTGACATCCTCGCGGGGGCGAACCTGTCACGGTGCGGATTGAAGCGGTTAGAGTTGAAGCGGTTAGCGGTTAGCGGTCTTGAAGCGGTTAGCGGTTAGCCGTAAGTTCCTACTTCGCGGACCGAAAAATTTCCTTGTAGCTCAGTGAGCTGATCAACTTTTGGGTGTCGGCTCAGTGTCTACACAGTGATCGCTTGCAGCAGCTGGAGCGCTCGGTG
>Ga0079224_100000286_pt1 | contig 45963 bp, 39 predicted proteins | sample Stecom2015_FD_80414 | JGI IMG/M metagenome (GOLD analysis project Ga0079224, IMG submission 80414) | Agricultural soil microbial communities from Utah to study Nitrogen management - Steer compost 2015 | ecosystem: Environmental > Terrestrial > Soil > Agricultural land | place: USA: Utah... | reverse complement strand
CCGCCGCTCTTTGTTATAGTAAGGGTTTTGCCATTTATAACAGTATCACCAAGAACACCTGTAAATCTGAATTCCAGATCCTGCTGCAGAACATTTACATCATTTGTTCCGCCGGCCCCTCCATATACAGGTAAGGAAGTACTTGCAAGTCCATCAGGATATCCAAAACGGCGGAAATCACCAACTGTAAAGTTGGTTCCTACCCACCAAATATTACTTGCTGAAAAACGTAAATTAGTTCCGTTTACTGTAGGAGGATTGTTTGATGATATTGTAAACGGAGCATCGTATCCTACAACAACATTAATCTTGAAACCATCAACAATCGGAGCTGCCTGAACTCCAAGGTCTGTAGGAACATCATCTCTGTCAGGGAAGATATCGGTGCCATTTATATCAGACCTGTTCTGTAATTTAACCTGACCTGTTGTTAAATCACGAAGGTTCCAGTATAAAGCAAGACGGGAAGCAAAGCCAACATCAGTAACCTGAGTTGTACCCTGAGCGTCAAGCGGACCTCCGCTGTATCCATCGTCATAAACTTTCCAGCTAATATCAAGTGGAACCTGTCCCTGAATAATTATTGTCCAATGCTCGCCACCTGTAAAAGAACCATTAGCGGTTCTGTTGCTGTCTCCAAGCATTACCATGTTATCTATTACTTCGGGAGCAATTACTCCGCTGTAGTTGCTGCCTGTATTACCAGCAGTAAAATTCGGTGCTGAAATAATTTGTGTACCTTGAGGGAAAATCAGCAGCACACCATCAACCCAGTTAAAATCAGGTGATTCATAACTTAAACTGAAGTTCAGTTCAAGTGTACCGGACTGAGGCCCGTAAACAGCAGCAGCATCTACTGTTACATTTGTTAATGTATCAGGACCAAGTGGTCTGTTTATAATTGAACTGCCAGGAACCCAGTCTCCATTCTGGTTTCTGATTTCCTGTTGCTGTGTGAAAAATACTTCATAAGTGTGACCTGTTGTTTTGCCAGGATCAACAACTGTAATTTCCAAACTGCCATCTCCGGTACCAGTTGCATGTGTAAATTCAATCTGGGCACCCGGTTCTTCACCAAAAGAAACTCCCGGAGTGGGTGACTGGGGTACTGCAGTAATTCTAACAATATTTGATTCAAGAGCTTTAAACGGAAGGTCTGATTCTTCACCTTCAGCTTCAGGATTATAACCATAAGCAGAAACACCGAAGTAATATTCCTGCCCGTTTCTTAATGGTTGATTTCTTATTTCATCATGAGTTATCTCTGCAAATCTTTGAACACCAACATCAGTACCGAACTGAGATGGTAATTCAAGAACTAATCCGGAGTTTTCATCAAACTGATCATCGAGTATAGTTGTAACACCATCTTTTATATCATAAGTTGCTAAAAGGACAGCTTCGGACAGGTTAAAAGAAGAATTGGGGAACTGATATACATTATATCCCTGGAAAGCAAATCCCTTCGGTGCAGAATTTTCAACATTAACTGCTGTATTATTATCCCAGTTTAATATTACTTTATTATCAAGAACCGTAGAACTGACTTCAGGAGAAGGGAAAATGGGAAGATCGAATAACTGGTCATAAGCATACTGTGCGAATATATCATTGAACTTAAGCACTGCAACACTGCTTGTATTTGTACTTCCTTGTCCTCCGATTAATGCAACTACTATTTCAGCAGTATCGCCTAAAGCCATATTAAAAGGACCGGTTATATTAACTATTCTTCTATCTCCGGGACCTTCTGCAACACCATCAACAAAACCTTGTCCGGTAATCGGGTCACCACTTAAAAGATAAGTACCTACTCCACCTGTTGGTGTACCACCAACATTTGCGGGGAAAGGCTGACCGGCAGGGTATTCAGGTCTAGGTAAAAATCCTCTCATAAGATTATACCATTGAAGTGTACCCAGTGGATCCTGTCCATCCGGGTCAGACCATGCACCACCTGCTGCAAAATAAGTAAAGGTGGTTAAAGGTTTTTCATTAACATATTTATAACCTTTCCTCCATTTAAGGTTTACAATTGCACTATCATTAGGATTGCCTGTAAACTGAGCAACACCCTGCAAAAAATCATAACCTAATGCAGGAGGAGCCTGACCGAATCCGCTGTAAACAGCATCCTGGGTGGATGAACTGTAAGCAAATCCCATATTAAGTAAAGTATCGCATCCAGCAAAGTCATCAGTATATTGACCAACATCAGGATCTGCCCATTGTACTAAATACATATCATTAATAGTGGCATTTGCCGGGGTGTTTGCTGTACCTTTATAAACAATATTAACTTTCTTAAAGATAACATTACTCAACGGGTTTGAAACTGCATATGCCCATATAGTCTGAGTTACTTCGATTCCTATTGGCGGAGAACCATAAGCCTGCGGGGCAACTGCATCATTATAGTGAATAAAAACTGTCTGAGAAGCTCCGGGTATTCCCGGAATATCTACATTAGGATCATAAACACCATTTCCATCTACATCATCAAAAGGAGCCCCTTTAGCTGCAGGCCATTCATTCCAATCCTTTGCATATTGATCACGAAGAGATTGAATATCACCTGCATTAACAGAACTAAGGTCAAGAGGATAATTTTGAAAGTAAGCGAAATTTGCAGCATCATCGGTTAAATCTGCTGTTAAATAATCGGGTCTTACTCTATAAAGTCTATCTAACTCCTGTGTTCCACTGAAATATGTATTACCACCAACTCTTAATGTTGGACTCTGTCCATCATTAACAAGTCCACCCCAAACTATACCCTCCTGGAATATACCTCCTGCAATTCCTTTGGGGAAAGCAGAGCTCCAGCTTCCACCGAATGTAGCAGGGTGAAACCCGTTATTCTGTACATATAATGTTATATTATTTATATCCACAACAGAAGTAACTGGATCCTGTGTGATTTTTGGTAATTGATTCTGAGTTTTATTCTTATCCTTATCCTGTCCTTTATAATTAGCATTAATGCTGGATGGATAAATGAATAAGAATAACAACATCAGGATAAAACTTATCCCTATAGGTCGGGATAAGCTGTTATCGTTAAATTTTCTCATATTAAAACCTCCGGTTTAATAGGCATTTTACTATATATTATTTTTATTTTCATTTTAATTCTCACTGAAAGTCCAGATTAACCAGAACCCCGGCACGAATCTGTCTTGGCATACTAAAGACATCAAAACCTTTAGCATCAAGATAGTGCTGGCGGTTTGTAAGGTTTATGGTCTGGTACAGGTCTGCAAATCTCTCTGTATACCTGGAGCCTGCAATTATATTGGCAGCATCGCTTGAAGAGAGGAAAGCATCGTCATAACCATTGCCTGTCTGGTCATAAACATTGATAACATTTTTAGTATTAAGAAGGTTCTGTACATATATATAGAAGTTGAAATCCATATTCAGAATCGGGACAGTTTTATCTATACGGAGATCGAGGTTGTAAACCCATGGAGTAGTAGATGAGTTCATAGGTACAGCAGGTCTTCTCTGTCTTGTATCGCCGGCAATAACTCCGCCTGTCCATGCTGAATTCTGACCCAAACCGGTTGGTTGAGCGAGTGTATATGGGTGCCCGCTGTTAAATGTTAAGAGGAGGTTAACTCCGAAGTTCTCAAGAATAGGACCACCGTCATCATCCATAAACCTGTAATCAATTGAAAATGCACCGCGATGTGTCTGATCATAATCAAGAGGAATAATAACAGTAGGTACTGCATTATTAACCTGCACTGAACCAAATGCACTTGCCGCAAATGAGTTAGTACCTCTTGAATCTGAATAGGTATAATTTATTTCAGCACGTACCCTTTCTATTCTTCTGATCTTCAAACTGAATTCCAGACCTTTTGTTGTTGCAAAATCCTGGTTTTCATAAACCGGGTATTGAGCTACAGATGCCCCTGCAACTACAGGCTGGAATGCATAAACCAACTGACCATTTATATCTTTATAAAACGCAGTTATGTCAAATGCAGCAAAGTCTGCAAACTGCTGTGAAAAACCAATTTCATATTGTGTAGTTTTAATTGGCTCGGGATTGTATGCAATAGGGTTTAAGAATGCAAAACCACCAATAAGCTGTTGTGCTGCCTGATGGGGTCCTCGGTAAGCAACATCAAGACTTGGTGACTGCACAAATTTACCATACTGCATATGGAATACGGTTCTGTCTGTAACTGGGAAAGAGAAACCAAGACGAGGACTTACAAAGCTATATGTGAATTCTTTGTCAGAAAGAATTGGTAAATGCGTTACCGGGTCATACTGCGGGTTTGTTGGATCTTCAAAAGACCAGCTATCCATATTAATATAATCGAAACGTAAACCGGCATTTATAATTATATCACCGGTTTCAAATTTATCCTGAATATATCCTGAAGCAAAAATTGGATGCTTGGGCGCATATAATCCATCTTCATCTGTTTCATTTCCAAAAAGATCGTATCCGTAATTATTAAAAGAAGCATATTGAGTATTCTGAATAAATGTTTCGAATTGTTCTTTTGTTCTTACGTTATCAGGATTTAATCTAACATTTGATAAAATAGAAGGTATACCTGTAACCTGGTATCTTCTTACAGTCCACCTCTGGAATGAACCTCCGGCTTTCAATTCATGATTATTAAGTTGAGCTGTAAGAGAAAGAGAACCGCCGTAATAGTTATTATTATCTTTTGTAAAGGCAGTCTGTCCTCTGTTATTACCAATACTTGGTGAATAACCAACTAATAAAGTACCGGGTCTTAGGAATGGGAATCCGTAAAAATCATAAGGCGCAGGCTGTGAAGTATAACCAGCATATTCCCAGCCATACTGAGCAGCAGCTACACTATCGCTGTATAAAAGAAGTTCATCTTCAAAAATAGGATCATAAGTTTTTCTTCTCTGATCGAGATAATTAAATATACCTTCGATAAAAATATTTTCAGAAAGAAGATATGTACCTTTTGCGTTTAAGAGAAGATCCGAGTTATCAGTTAAAGGCAGTCTCTGTGTATTGAATAAGTTGATAACATCAGGAGTATTGAATTTTGTTCTCTGCCATGTAAAAGCACCAGACAATTTAATTATAAGGGGTTTAACATCAATAAAGGCAGTACCGTTAAATGTGTAACGGTTCTGGAATCTGCCGGGGATATTGCCTCCCTTCCACTGTAAAATCTGGTAATCATTAGGATCGCCGCCGAGTGCACCTGTATCATATACTTTTGTAGTATCTAATCTTGCACCATCTGAGAAAGCAACCGGACTTCCTTCAAAAAACATCGGCTGATAATCTCTCATAAAGAAATTCTCGCCGGAGAGGAATAATCTTACCTTATCTGAAATAACAGGACCGCTGAGTGTAAGAACATAATCGTTATAACCATAAGAATAAGTATCGAGGAACTGATCATGCGGATAGTTTCCGAAATTATCGGTTTCCGCCCTTATTGATATACTATAGTTTTCTTTTCCTGTCTTAAGGTTTGATTGAATAATACCTGCATTTGCATTACCAAATTCAGCATTGTAACCACCTGCTTGTATAAGAAGCTCCTGTACAGCATCGGGAGTAACAGTAATTAAGGCACCGCCATCCCTGTTAAGCACATTCTTTACATCAGCACCTTCAAGAAGGTAGCCTGTTTCATCGGGACGGCTTCCGCGGATTGTAATAAGATCATTCTGAAGTACAACACCTGGCTGCAAGGAAGCAATATTTTCAAGATCTCTAGTAGGTAATGTTTCCAGTACTTCAGAGTCAACAATTCTAACTGCATTGGTAGAGCTTTTTTCTATAAGTGGTCTTTGAGAAACAATTACAACTTCTTCAGTTGCAATTGATTGAGAAGGCATTTCAAAATTAACTTCCTGTGTTAATCCTGAAACAACCCTGATATTCTGAATAGTTACGTCCTGGTAACCAATATAAGATGCTCTTATATCATAATCACCAGGAGGTATAAGATTAATAGTGAAGTGTCCGTTAACATCTGTAGCGGCACCGAAGTTAGTATTTAAAATAAGGACGTTTGCCCCTATTAACGGCTCTCCTGTCTGCTGGTCTGTAACTGTACCCGATATTTTTCCTGTCTGTGCCAAGCTTACAGCATTAAACAGAAGGAGATATATAGTTACAGTAAAAAACTTTTTTAACATAAATCCTCCAGTAATTTTTTATTTTTTTTATCTTCATTAGAGATAACGATATACATAAACATTATTTCAGCCCTTCAAGTGTTTTAACGAATGAACGGGCACCTGTAGAATCTTCAACCATTGTTAAGCGCACTCTGTAGTCTGTTTCTATAAATATTGTCTGGTCTAAATCATTACCTGCAGAAAAATCAGCAACAATTCTTCTTGAGCCGGAAGGAACTTCAACTGCTGAAGATTCTCCTCCTGGTGGTACTGATCCAATCTGACTGTTATCTACTCTGACTGTAGCATCAGTGCCGGTATCATTATCAAATACTACCTCGCTTCTATAATCTTGCTCGGAAATATTTTCAACACCTGTATCAACACAGCCCGAACTGAAAAATATCAGTCCCAGACTAATGATGATTAGAAGTTTACTTTTTCCCATAATACCTCCTTTTACTTTTTAGTTGGGAATAGCGGAAAGGGTTAATGGATTATTATTTAAAAAATCAGGAATGACTAATAAAATTTCTTTCATCTCTCTCTCAGAATTTTATTAATTAATTACAGATAAACCGGTTTTAGTTTTCTAAAAAACATAACCAAACGGTTTAAATATTATCTGTTACATGTGGAAAAAATTTTGCAGAGTAAAATTTTTTCGATAAAAATTTTATCCTTTTATTAATTGTTACCTTAACTTCTAAACGAACAAAAGGAAACTTCAAAAAAACTTTGATAAAGTCAATGCTATGTAACAATTTTTTCATTGTATATATTTTTATACCTTAGGTATATATTCATACCCTTAAGTATCTATATTGACAAACTTTTTTTATACAATTATTATTTTAACTTTGTAGTTAAGCAACAAAATATTTATTAAGATGACTACAGCTACAAAACATTTTACACCGGCAGAAGCGGTTAATACTTTACCTCTTGTAAAAAAAATTGTTAAAGATATTCTCGATACTTCGAGAGAGATGAGACTAATTGCAGAAGAACTTGATGATGAGTATATCAAATATGATCCCCGCATAAGAAAAATGGCTGAAGATATTAATAGCTTTATTGCCGAGCTTGAAGAGATCGGGTGCTTTTATAAAGATTGGAATTTTCAAATTGGTCTTGTTGATTTCCCATCAATTATTAATAATAAAGAAGTGTTTCTTTGCTGGAGAAGCGATGAGGATGAAATAAAGTTTTATCATGATATTGATGCAGGATACTCAGGAAGAAAACCAATACCGGAAGAATATCTTTCATAAAGTTAATGTCTGCCTCAAATAAAAAAAGATGCCCCTGGCCTTCCGACATTCCTATAATGATTAAGTACCATGACAGGGAATGGGGTGTGCCCGTTCATAATGACAGGAAACTTTTTGAGTTTCTTTTACTCGAAGGTTTCCAGGCAGGATTAAGCTGGCTTACTATCTTAAACAAAAGAGAAAATTTTAAGAGGGCTTTCGATAATTTTGATTTTAATAAAATTGCTCTTTTTGATAAAAGAAAAATTAATTCCCTCCTTAAAAATGAAGGCATCATACGCAACAGGTTAAAGGTTGAATCTGCTGTTATAAATGCAAAAGCTTTTATAAATGTTAGAAAAGAATTCGGCACGTTTGATAAGTACATCTGGAGTTTTACCGGGGGAAAACAAATAATTAATAAGTTCAAATCTTTAAAAGAAATTCCCCCAAGAACTGAATTATCAGATAGGATCAGCAAAGATCTTGTGAAGCGAGGTTTTAAATTTGTAGGCTCAACAATTATTTATGCACATATGCAGGCAACAGGTATGGTTAATGACCACCTTGTTGAATGTTTCAGATATAAAGAAATTATTAATAATCATTCCTAACTTTTTATTTTCTTTTATTGACATATCTTAAATTTTTCCTTACTATTTAAAAGAACATAAAATTCTTAATAAATCATACCTCAAAAATCAGGAGAAAGATAATGCAAAAAATGTTACTCTTCCTCTTTGTTATTCTTGGTACTACTTCCATAACACTTGCTCAAAGTAAATCTCTGGAAAACCTGCTTATTGAGAAAGAGTTAAATCCTTCAATATATATTGAAGCAAAGAACTCTGCTATAAGCAAAGGTTTACCTGTCAGCATTAAACTTCCGGAAGGAATTTTAATTGATGTATTAAAAGAAGAAAACGGAGTATTGTTATACTCTGTAATTAAAAATCTTCTCAACCCGCTTTCAGATAGCGAAGTATTAACATACAACCAGCTTACTGAAAGATTTAATCTTGAAAATGCAATAATAAATTACGGCACCTCATCAGAAAGAAATAATGAAAGAGATGGTGTTGCTGCTTCAAAATTCCTTCTTATACCTGACTGGACAAATGATAATGTTATTTCATTTGATCCTGTTACAGGAGATTTACTTGATTCAAACTTTGTTCTTCCAAGCCCGGGAATTCTTGCTTCCCCGAAACATGCTTTACTAAATCCCGGAGGTTATATTACAGTATCCGATCAAATAGAAGATCTTGTACAGAAATTTGACAGCAACGGAACATATCTCGGAATCCTTGCACCCGCAGGCGGCGTAAATACAGCAATCCTTGATAACCTGCGCGGACATAATTACAGACCAAATGGTAATCTTGTTGTTTGTGTCGGCAGCGGCGGTAATTCAAATGCAATACCTGAGTTTGATGCTTCGGGAAATTATCTTGGAAATTTTATTTCTGCAGGTTCCGGAGGATTAAACAGTCCGTTCTGCATTACATTCAGAGACAATGATGTTCTTGTTTCAGGCTCAAGCAGCGATGCTGTACACAGATATGATCTTAATGGTACCTATCTGAACAATTTAATAACAGGAGTAAATTTCCCACAGCAGGTTGTTGAACTTTCAAACGGAAATATTGCTGTAGCAGTTTTCTCATCACCTTCAGGTTTAGGAATTTATGATTCCAACGGAACACAGTTAAACTTCTTTACATCGGTAACAAGTTTAAGAGGTGTATATCAATTACCTAATGGTAATTTTCTTGTAACCAACAGCTCTGGTCTTCACGAACTGGATGGTTCAGGTAATTTTGTTAGAACGATTTTTACTTCCTCTAACCTTCAATATATTTCTTTAATAGATTACTCAGTTATTCCTGTTGAACTGACTTCATTTACCGCAAAATTAATTGACAGGAATGTTCAGTTAAACTGGAGTACTGCAACCGAAACCAATAACTCAGGTTTTTATATTGAAAGAAGTGAAGATAATTTAAACTTTACAACTATTGGTTTTGAACAAGGTGCAGGCACAACAACTGAACCCCGTCAATATTCTTTTATTGATAAAGCAGAAATTAGCGGCACGTTATATTATAGATTAAAACAGGTTGATTATGATGGCAGCTTCAGTTACTCTCGTACTGTAGAGGTTAATAATGCCCTGCCATTGGAATTTTCACTTTCGCAAAATTATCCTAACCCGTTTAACCCCACGACAAATATATCATTCCAGGTTCCTGTTAACAGCCACTTAACATTAAAAGTGTATGATATATTAGGAAATGAAGTAGCTACATTAATTGATGAATTTAAATCCGCGGGAAATCATGAAGTTGTTTTTGACAGTCATAATTTAAGCAGTGGTGTTTATTTCTACAATTTGAAAGCAGCAGGAGTAAACGGAGAAACATACTCCTCTACAATGAAAATGACTGTGATGAAATAATATTAATTCCTCAGAGGCTGGCTTAAAAAAGCCAGCCTCTTGTCTTTCCATTCAAAAGCTCTCTAAAAATTTTACAGTGTCCAGTTATTTCATCTTAAAAAAAAATAATTTTTTTGAAGAGGGGAATTCCCTATTTTTAGCATCAATAAAAAGGGTTTAAGATGAAAAAACTATCCTTTCTCCTGTTCATACTTTTAAGCTTAACAATTTATGCTCAGAATGATGAATCATTTTTTATCAAACTAATGGAGACGGAGTTTGAAGCATTCAAAGAAAAGGATCCATCTGTATGGAGTAAATATGTAGATGAGAATGCTTTGTTTACAGGTGCCGATAATATTGTAAAATCAAAGAATGAAATTATTGAAGAAATTAAAAATGCACCTGATATTTTTTCTTCGGCAGCAGAAAAATATGATGATGTAATAACAAGAATATTTGGTAATACTGCCGTGTTATCCTGTTCTGCAACTTTCTCATTTGTCTCGGATGATGGTCAATCCAACAGTATTAAATTCAAATTCACTCGTGTACATATTTTTGATGGAAAGAACTGGAAGCTTATATACCACAGCGCAATTCCTATTTAAATATTTACAAGAATTCTTCCGGTAATTTGTCCTTGTAATATTAAGTCAATTTTTTCATTTAATTCTTCCAGAGAACATTCCGTAATTATTTTTTCAAGATTATGTATCTTCCATTCACCCGAAAGTTTCTGCCAGATAATTTTCCGTAACTCAATTGGTGTTTCAGCAGAATTAATTCCCAATAGATTAACTCCTCTAAGTATAAAAGGGTAAACTGTAATTTTAAAATCAGGTGATAATGCATTTCCGCAGGAAGCAACTGAACATCTGTAATCCATACTTCTTACTACAGTAGATAAAATATTTCCACCCACAGTATCAACTGCCCCTTTCCATCTTCTGTTGAGTAAAGGTTTACCTGTCTGGTCATTAACTTCACTGCTATTAATAACAGTTTTAACCCCAAGCTGATTAAGATAATTTAACCTATCATTTTTTCTTGTAGATGCAACAACATTGTACCCTTGCTGTGAAAGAAGCGCAGCGGCAATTGAACCTACACCACCGGTAGCACCGGTAACAATTATTTCTCCGTTTTTATCGAGTCCTGCTTTTTCAAGTTTATAAAGAGACAGAGCGGCAGTAAATCCTGCAGTACCAAGCATCATAGATTCTTTAAGTGTAAGGTTACCGGGGAGTTTAACAATCCATCCGGCAGGAACTCTTATATATTCTGCAAAACCGCCTGATGTATTCATACCCAAATCGTAGCCTGTTACCAAAACCTTATCACCTTGTTTAAAAGAGGGATCTGATGATTCTTCAACTATACCTGCTGCATCAATACCCGGAGTGTGAGGATACATTCTTGTTACACCTTTATTGCCCGTTGCAGAAAGCGCATCTTTATAATTTAACGAGGAATATTTTACTTTAATTAAAACATCACCTGCAGGAAGTTCATCAATTGATTTCTCAGCTATATCTCTTATGAATTTTCCATTAATTTCTTTTACAATTAATGCTTTGAATTTCATTTTACTCTCTTATAATTAATAATGATATTGTTTTAATATAATTATATGCAAGATTATTATTAATTTAACAATCAAATAATATCTTTACTGATCAAAAAAATTAAAGGAAAAATGAATAAACCTAAACGTCCATCGTGGGATGAATATTTTTTAAAACTTGCAATGCTTGCTTCTGAAAGAGCAACCTGCCCGAGAATGCATTGCGGTTGTGTTTTTGTAAGAGACAGGTTTGTACTCGCAACAGGCTATAACGGTTCACTGCCCGGACAGCCGCACTGTGAAGATGTCGGATGTCTTGTAGTTGATAATCATTGTGTAAGGACAAACCATGCAGAGATAAATGCTTTAACACAGGCTGTTACACATGGTGTTAATTTAAAAGGTGCAACTGCATACATTACAAATATGTCATGCACAACCTGTGCAAAAGCTTTAATTGCCGCGGGCATAGTAAAAGTTGTTGTCTTTTCAGATTTTCATGATACACTTGCAACAGAGTTTTATTCAAAATCAGGAGTAGAAATTGTTAAACTGGATATGCCCGACAGAATAATTAATTATGATCTTGAAAATTACTCCTCTGCAAAGAAGACCGAGAGATCGAGGTAGGGGAAATAATTTAGTCTATTACTTTAAATATGAATAACACCTGTACCATGACAATGGGAACAAGGTATTTCTTTAATTTCATTAATACTTCTGAGCACTGCTGACCATACACCTTCTTTCCATTTCCATTCTGTATAATTATTGAATTCTTCTGTTGGAATTCGTCTGTATATAGCAAAAAGATTAAGTGCAATATTTTTATCATCAGCTTTAAAATATTCTGTCCCCCAATCATTAGTTTCGTCATAACGGAGTTGCAAAAGTTTTTCCCATTTTAATTATCCTTTAAGTCTTTGTATTTATAATTAACAATTTCCAGAAATTTATTTTTTATATGGTCTTTATATTGAATACCCACTTCATTAAAAATTTTTAATAAATCACTATATGTTCTTTTTCCACCTAAAAAATTCCAATATTCTTCTCCAACCAAAAGATCATTAGGTGGATCCATCATTCCAACTTCCGAAAATCTTCTATAAGGCTCAGGATAATAGGGATTATATGGTAAAGCTAAAAAAACTCTTATTTCCTTTTGTCTTCTGGCAACCCATTCCAGTAATTTTATTTTACTTCGTGCAAAAACATCGGTATTAGGTTTAACAGTTTTTATTTCAAAGTAATGCTCAATATTATTTTTCAACATATAAAAATCTGCAATGTTTCCATCCTTCTGAAATTGTGCCCCTTCTGAAGATGCTTTCAGTACTTCATCAATTTCTTTTTTGTGGTCAGATTTTCTACTTTTATTTCTGATATCATTTACAATTTTATCAATAACCTTTTTTTGAGCAGATGAAATAGCACCTCCTACACCATAATTGCGGAAACATTTTTCTGAATTATCCTTTGTTATAATTACTGAAATTTGTTCATAAATAGACATACCAAGTGTTGTGGCAATACTATGGATAAAGGAATATGCAGCAACTTTTTCAGAATCCTGAATTAAAGCAGCTAAAAAAGGAAGATAAGAAGTTTCTCTCTTATACTTTTTAAGTTTATTTTCTAAAGACTTTACCAGTAGCTCTTTAATTTCTTCTTTTTGCTGGGTGTTTAATGGCAAGTTATTCTATCTCTCTTAAATGAAATATAATTTCCGAATAAGCCCCTTTATCTTTTTCTGTTCTGTTCAGAACAGGGCGTTTAAATTGCTGTACGATTTTCATCCCTGCTTTATTAGCTATTGAGGGATATAAATTTGACTTATCGTTTGCAACAAGAAAAACATTATAATCTTCTTTTAAATATTTTTTAAAATTCAATAATACCTGAGAAATACCTTCAACATAAGATTCTTTTGCAGCATTACCCCTTCCTTTAAACATTGGGCCTATCTCAAGTTCATCTCTTCTTTTAAATCCGAATAAATCATAGGCATAAGCATGCTGTTCATGATAATCAATCATTCCAACGTAAGGAGGACTTGAAAAAATACCGCTTATTTTTTTTCTTTTAATCAAATCAGCAAAGCTTTTATCTGTTTTATTCAACTCCTCAATCAAATCTATTGTTCTGCTGTCTCCTGTAATACAAATTTGTTTTGTATTTGTCCGTAATGAATTAAACTCACTTAATCTCTCAATTGTATCTTTAGTATATGTTTCCCACCATTTTAAAATTGAAAACAAAGGTTTACAAATTTTTCCATGCTTTGAACAATAATAGATTGAAGTGACCGGTTCTATAAGAGTTGCCAAGTCTGCATGTGTTGTTGCTCTGCAGGAACGAACCGTTCTGCTAAGGATAAGCTTTAAAATTTCTTTTGTGTTTGAGTTTTTTAATCTTTTAATTTTAGAATAAACAAAATCTATTTCATCTCTTACATGTTTTAAAAACCATTTATCAAGAAAAGATTCTGATCCTTCCTGTTTAAGTTGAATATTATACTTTTTAACCAAGGCTTCATAAACAGGAATAAATAATTTTTCTTTTTCTGCAGCATACTTTCTTTCATCAATCTGCCCGCGATTTAATTTATACTTATACTCAGGGCTCGGGAAATATTCATTATTAAATGCATTTAGTTCTTTTAATAATTCTTCTTCAAATTTAAGCGTGGACTGTTGTTGTAAGAATGTTTTAAGAGATTGTGTTATTAACCTGGTTTGAAGTAATACATCCTCAATATCATATTTATCAATTTTACAATTTGAGATAAAGGAGTTGAAGAAAGAAATATCTATTCCGATTGCATGCATTCCCAATTCATTTGCCTGGACTAAAGTAGTTCCGCTTCCGCAAAATGGATCAAGAATAATATCCCCTTCATGGAAGAATATTTCTTTCTTAAAATCGTCAGTATGATCATCTAAAAAATATTCTACTAATTGAGGGATAAATTTTCCTTTGTAGGGATGAAGCCTATGAACATGCTTAGTTGTTTGAGCTTCTTTGTATTGATCAAAAGATAATGCCCAGTTTAGATCTTCCCCTAATTTATTTTTAAAATATATCTCCCGTTGTCCGTTAAATGAGTTGTAATAATCCTTTAATTCTTTTTTTGAAATTAAAGTATTTCCATTATCTCCATATTTTGTAATTCTTCCATAATTAACCAGGTATGCAATATTTGAAGCCGTTACTTTCTTATTTAAATGTTTTGAAGCCCATTCACTAGCTTCTTTGAAGGTTAAAAAATCACCAGGCTCAAATAATTTGTATTGAAAATTTGGCATGCTTTCCAAAGGATATATTAAACTGTTTGCAGAACAAAACTAATAAATTTTTATTAAATATTTCTCTCTCAGTTCTATTTTAATGAAGGTAATTTTTTTTGAACAAAAAATTATCCAGCGAAGAATTTCAAAGTTTATTTTTATAAACCCTTCTTTGTGATAAATCCCTCTTGCTTTTAACTAAGCATTTCACTCTGTGCCATTCATCAATACTTCAATTGATTTAATAATTAAACTTGCAGTCGATTAATTAAGAAGGAGAAACTATGGCTGAGATAAGAATTCAAAAGAAGAAACCGCCCCTCTGGCCCTGGATATTAATTATTGCAGTTGTTTTAATTGCTGCCTACCTGCTTATTAAAAATACCCGGATTGATGAGGAGATTGCCGGAGGTATGAGAGATGATAGAAACAATACCGAAAGAGAAACAGAAAGAGATTATAAAACTCCACGAACAAACCGCTCATCTGAAATTGTTAATGATTACCTGCTCTTTATAAATAACCAGAAACCCGGTACTGAAAAAAGTGACGATTATATCTCCGTTGGAGTGCAGAAATTGTCAAATGCTATCTCTACAATTGCCAATGAAAAATTTTCCGGGGATGCAGATATAAATAATAAGGCTAACCGACTTCAGGAAAGTTCAGATAATTTTAATGAAGCAGAAAAAAACAGCAGCAGCTTTAAAGAAATAGCAGATAATTCTATTGATGTATTGAATGATATGCAGAAGAAAAAAAATAAAAACATTAATAATAAAATTTCAGATGCAAGAAAAAGTATAGATAAAATTAATTCTTCCCAGCCTGTTGAAAATCAACAAAAGGAAATAGAAAATTTCTTTAAAGAGAGCGGCGAGGTTTTACAAATTTTAGCTGCAGACGATAATAATATTAACAGAACCAATTAATAAGGAAAGGATTATTATGGCAAGGGAAAAGAAAACAGGAATTGAAAGCCATCTTACAAGATTAAGTGATATGACTGATTATGAAGTTGCTGACCGTGACCCCGATGTAAGAGGCTGGAAAGTTTTTAGTGCAGAAGGTGTTAAGTTCGGTAAAGTTGATGATTTAATAGTTGACCCCGACCAGATGAAAGTGCGCTATCTTGATATTGAAGTCGATGAAGGTGTTGAAGGAGTGAGTGAAGAAAGACATCTTCTTGTACCTGTTGGTGTTGCAACTGTAGATGCAAAAGAAGATAAAGTTTTTATACAAACAGTTCAGACTGTAAGCCTGCTGAAAACCCCTCCTTATAAAGGCGGAGCCATAACAAGAGATTATGAAGACGAACTACGAAGACAATATTTCGAAGATAAGGAGAGAAGAGAAGATGAAGATTACTATAGTTCCGAATACTATAGTGAAGATAGATTTTTTAGTCCGAGGAGAAGCAGAGAAGTTTCACTTCAATTAATTGCAGCTTCATCTCTTATTGGTGAAAGAATTGCAGGAAGCGATAATAATTACATCGGCAGAATTGAAGACGTTATGATTGATAATAGTGACGGAAGAATTGCTTATGCAGTTCTTTCATTCGGAGAAGGCGCTCTTGGTGTTGCGGAAAAATATTATGCAGTTCCCTGGGAAATTATAAAAACAGACCTTACAACAGAAAGATATTATCTCTCCGTCCCTGAAGATAAAGTATTAAATGCACCTGAATATGATAAGAACGGGCTTCATTCAAAAATGGATGAAAACCTGCTGGATGATATTTATAATTATTATGGATTGAAATCGTACAGGAAGAGTTTATAGAATTATACAAATGTGAAAAGAAAAATAAGTATAAAACTTATTACTGATAAAATTAATCCTGTCATAAAAATCATGTATGAATACCTTAGCAGTTTATATTTCTTTGCAAGAACTTTTCCGAGATAATAAAGATCTATTGACATATTATCATAAAGCAGAGACTGGTCATATTTAAGTTTCTTTAATCCTTCAATAAATTTGCTAAGTTCCAACGAAATAAAATTTCCAAAGAAGATTATACTTTTCTTTGATTCTTCAAGATTATTAATATCTATCTTTTCACTAGTAACATTAGGTTTTGCAGAAAGTATTGCAAAGATTACAGATGTTAATGAACCTAACAGAAGCAGAAAAACAGGAACGGTAAACCTGAGATTTTCTATAAAAAAATCCTGTGAAATTGTGAGCCCTGATGCAGCAAGTGTAATAATAACTGAAAGAATTATTGTATTTATACCTATCATCATATTTGCTTTGCCGTCGGCAATTTCACTTAAATTAATATGATTGCGGAATGATGTCCTGTAAAGTGTATCTATACCACGACCGATATACTTTCCGGTTTTTAAATTAATATCATCTTTATAATTCTGTAAGATTTTTTTACGCTGCTTTGTAAAATTCTTCTGCAAACGTTTCTCATAATTTTCTTTTGCGTAAGAAGTATAAAATTTTGCAGAGCCTAAAAACTCAAGCTGCTTTTCAATCCACTCCTTATCCGTATAAACTTCATTCCTAACCCTTTCAAGTTCAAGTCTTAATAATTCACCTTTTGCTTTAAATCCTTTTTTACCTGTATGAATATAATCAGCATCATGTAAAATTTCTTCTTTCAAATCCGATGGTATATGCTCTTTCTTTGTGCTTAAAATTAATTTTACAATTTCGTTTATTTTATTTTCAGGATACCCGGAATTTTTCAAAAATTCTTCAGCAAACTTTGCACTCTCCTCTTCATGACCATGATACTTAACAATAAAACCCGTATCATGAAAAAGTGCAGCCAGAAGGAGCAATTCTTTTTCATCATCTTCAAGATTATAGAAGAAAGACATTTCGTTGCAGGTATTAAAAACCTCTATTGTGTGATTAATATTATGATAGAAATAATCTGCGGGAAGCCTTTCATTCAAAAGTTTCTCTACATAGAATTTTGCATCTTCAACAATTTTTAAGCTGGTTTTCTCTTCACTGTTAACAGCCAGTTTCATAAGTATTTATTTTTTTTTGTCAATTAAAATACAAATTAAATTGTTTTATAAAGTATAACCTGTTTCACTTTTGTTAAAGTCACTTCTAAAGTTTACAACTCTGGTTACCCTTTAGTGTGTTTGAAAGCATGAGCAAAAGTTCAATGTGACTTAAACTTAAACCAATTAAACTTTTTCTACTATATTATTTCCTGAAAATAAAGAAAGGAAAAACACCATGCTTTGGACAATAATAGTAGTTTTAGCCGTGCTCTGGTTACTAGGATTGCTTTTTGAAGTCGGCGGCGGAATTATTCACGTACTTCTTGTAATTGCTCTTATCCTTTTAATTATAAACCTGGTTTCAGGCAGGAGCAGAACGCTTTAGAAATTATGGATTCTGAAGAAAGAGATGAGAGAAACAGAAAAGGTTTTAATGAAAGAGGCGAAGTTCTTTATAAACCTTTAAACAGGGATAAAGAAAACAGTTTTATTTTCAGGATATATTCTTCCCGTGATAAAAAACATGAAGAAGATTCTGAAAAAGTTAAACATTCATCTGAAGATGATATTCAGCTTTCATTATTTACACCTTTTGATTGAAGATTAATCAAACTAACCACCTCCTCTCAACCTTTAATTAAAAAACACACTGGTGAAGTGTGAATAATTATAAAATATTCTTTTATAAAGAATAAATATTCATTTTTATATTCAGGTGATAATGTGGGATTAACATTAAATCGGGATAGATTAAAGAGATATAAGGATATTTTCTTTTTAATTCTTAAGCACAGCAGGGAACCAATTTTTTTAAACGGGGATAAAACTGTTGACCTGAAAAATGGTGCAGAAGAAGATGCACAAAAGCTTGCTCAGGAACTTGAAGAGATGGGTCCCACATTTATTAAACTTGGTCAGCTTCTTTCGACACGCTCAGATCTTCTTTCACCAGTTTATATTAATGCTTTAGCCAAACTTCAGGATAAGATTACACCTTTTCCTTATGAGGAAGTTGAAAAAATTATTTCAAGAGAACTTGGAGTAAAAATTAAACCCACATTCATTGAATTTGATGAGAAACCCGTTGCAGCAGCATCACTTGCACAGGTACATCGTGCTGTTTTAAGAAGCGGTAAAGAAGTAGCTGTAAAAGTTCAACGCCCGGGTATCAGAAAAATTATAAATGATGACCTGGCAAATTTAAATGAACTTGCTTTGCTTGTTGATAATTATACACAAATCGGTAAACAATATATTTTTGAAGATATAATTAAGCAGTTCAAAAAAACTCTTTATCTTGAACTTGATTTTCTTAAAGAAGCTCAGAATATGGAAAGATTAAAAGATATTCTGAGAGATTATCCTGATTTAACAGTTCCCGAACCTGTTTATGATTTTACTTCCGAAAAAGTGTTAACTATGGATTTTATCCATGGAATTAAATTAAATAAAATTTCTCCTATTGCTCATCTCGATTATGATACTCACAAACTTGCAGAAGAATTAATAAAAGCATACCTGGACCAGATTCTGATTCATGGTTTTTTCCATGCAGATCCTCATCCCGGTAATATTATTATTACAAGAGATAAAAAAATTGCTCTTATTGACCTTGGTATGACTGCAAGGGTAACTAATTCAATGAAAGAAAATCTTATTCGTCTTCTTTTAAGTATTGGTGAAGGAAACCTGGAGGATACCGCTAAATTCGGTATGAGATTAGGAGAGCCACTGGAAAATTTTGATGAAGAAGCGTATAAAAGAGATGCAGCATCTTTCATAAGTGAATATTATGATACTGAGATTGGTAATATTGAAGTAGGAAAGGTTGTAATTAAATTATCTCAGATAGCATCAAAAAATGGATTAAGACCTCTGCCGGAATTAACAATGCTGGGTAAAACACTTTTGAACCTCGATGAGATTACAAAAATACTTGACCCGGAATTTAATCCCACACAAATAATAAGAGACCACTCCCGGAATATTATGCAGAAGCATTTACTAAAAAATCTTTCGCCGGGAAGTATTTTTTCATCTTTAATGGAAGTAAATGAAATATTAAAGAAACTCCCTGCAAGGTTAAACAAATTCTTCTATCTTCTTTCCAATAATAAATTAAGAATAAAAATGGATACGATAGACGAACTCCGTTTAACAAGAGATCTTCAGAAAATTGCCAACCGGATTACTTTAGGTGCCATTCTGGCATCGCTTATTATTGGAGCTGCTTTATTAATGAATGTAGAAACAGATTTTAAAATTTTCGGTTATCCCGGTTTTGCAATGCTGCTGTTTCTGTTTGCTGCCGGCTGCGGAATAAGTCTTGCCGTAAACATATTTCTTTATGATGAATGGAAAAGAGAAAAGAAGAAACCTACCCACATCCTTTGATTCACGATGCACTATAGGGAAGACTGCATCTTACCGCATTTATTAATCTTTTTTCACTAAATGGTTTAAGAAGATAATCTGTCGGAGAAACTGAAAGAGCATCAAGATAAGTTGTGTAATCGCCATAACCTGTTACAAAAATAACAGGAATGTTTTTAGACTGGTGAATAATTTTTGCTGCATCTATTCCGTTTATATCTCCTTTAAGACTAATATCTGAAACTATAAGATCAGGTTTTTTTTCTTCTGTTTCTTTAATTAAATCTTCACCGCTTCTTACAATTGCAACAACATTATAATTATTCCGTGCAAGCAACTGTTTTATTTCCAGAGCAACTATCGCTTCATCTTCCGCTATTAACACATCGAATCTGTTCCCGGTCATCGTAACACCTGTTATTATTATCCTAAATTTACGGTTTTTTATAACAGACTTATTCTAGCCTGTATCACATTTCGCAATTTTTTTAATTGAGTTCTTATTATAAAAGCATTTAATGTTATAACGAACACAAAGCATAAGAACTTTATAATGTAAATTGCATTAAGAAAAGGAGAGAGAGTAATGGAAACCACAAAAAAAATTTTACCCGAAAGAAGAGATGATGCCAGGTACAACGAATTTCTGAAATACCTCCAGAAAAGAATGAAAGAACTTGAGAGGGATGAAAAGAAATTCAGAGAAGATATTATTAAAGAGAAAAAAGTAAACTAAATTTCACCTAATCATAACCTTCTTCTTATTACATACAAATATTATTTATATTAGAGCTCAGGAAAACAGCAGCAGATAAAGAATTATGAGCAAAATGAGGGAATAAAGATTCTTTAATGCAAAAGACAACCTTTTCCAACGCCAACGCATAGCAGACTCCGTTTGTTATCATATCATCATTCGCCAAGAAGATAATTTTTTGTTTTTAAAACAAGGTTAATTTTTAATTTTATTTTAAATCTGTGATACCTGTCATTATTTATGGGAATTCCTTTAGTATATTTGGCGGGATTATGAAAACGTTTTTTCTCGACAAATTCGTAATAATAATTGAAGATGAGCCGATAATTGCTCTGGATTTTGAAAGAACAATTCTCAATATGGGTGTATCTTCTGTTAAAAAATTTTTTAAAGGGGAAAAAGCCCTTTCAGCAATAAAAAATAAAAAGCCAGATGTGGTTCTTCTTGATATAAATTTAAATAACAGTATTTCTGGTTATACATTATCTGAAGAACTAAAAGCATTAAATATTCCTTTTATAATTATAACAGGTTCATCCGACCCTCAATCACTTCATAAAATAAACAAAATGAGAGCTGATTCTGTTCTTATTAAACCAGTTTATGAAACAGAAATTAAAGAGGCTTTAACTTCAGCATTAAATTTCAACAAACCTGGATTTGTTTTAGCATTATAATATTCATTACCTCCTTCATATTCTTTTCTGCAAATAGAATTTATATTGAGAGTTGAAAACTGTTATTCAAATCTCTTTTAATTATATTTGTAAATACTTCTGATAATTCAAATAACTGAATTCTTATATGAGTCTTAAAAAGTATAAAGAGAAGAGAGACTTCAAAAAAACAAGTGAACCGAAAGGCAAAACAAAAAAAGCCGAAGATTCATTAATATTTGTGGTTCAAAAACATGATGCGACAAATTTGCATTATGATTTCAGGCTTGAACTTGATGGAGTTCTGAAAAGCTGGGCAGTACCGAAAGGTCCTTCACTTAATCCCAAAGAGAAACGCCTCGCAATGATGGTTGAAGACCATCCTTTTGACTATAAAGATTTTGAAGGTGTAATACCAAAAGGAAATTATGGTGCAGGTGAAGTAATTGTCTGGGACAATGGTACGTATCATTCCATTGAAACCACAAGCAGAAAGGAAAGTATTCCTCTTTTAAGAGAAGGTCTGAAAAAAGGCGATTTAAAATTTGTACTTCATGGAAAGAAACTTAAAGGACAGTTTGCACTCGTCAACATGAAAAAACCTAAGCAGAATGCATGGCTCCTTATAAAAAAGAATGATGAATATGCCACTGAAGAGGATATACTAAAAGATGACCGTTCTGTTCTCTCAGGTAAAGGTATAAATGAAATAGCTGAAGAGCTGGTAAAAAAAAAGTCCGGCTCAGTAAATCTCTCCTGAAAGAAATTTCCAAACTTCCTAAACAAAAATTTCCTCATAATATTAAACCCATGTTAGCAGAGCTTCACAATGAAGTTTTCTCAAATGATGAATGGATATTTGAAATTAAATGGGACGGCTACAGGGCGATTGCAGAAATTGAAAACGGCGAAGTAAATCTTCATTCAAGAAATAACATTTCATTTAACAAAAAATTTTCACGCATCGCAGAAACTTTAAAAGCTTTTGATATGAATGTTGTTTTCGACGGCGAAGTTGTAATCATAGATGACTACGGCAGGTCTAGTTTTCAGCTTCTTCAGAATTATCAGAAAACCGGTAAAGGAAATCTTATCTATTATATTTTTGATATTCTCCATCTCGAAGGACATGACCTTACCAGGCTTCCTCTTATAGAAAGAAAAGAAATTTTAAGAAAAATTATTCCCGATGATTTAACGGGTATTTTATACAGCGACCATATAAAAGGTGAAGGTGTCAGCTTTTATAATGCTGCAAAGGAATCCGGGCTTGAAGGAATTCTTGCGAAGAAAGCAGACAGCAAATATGAAATATCAAAGAGAAGCAGAAACTGGCTTAAAATAAAAACCAAAAAAACGCAGGAAGCAATTATATGCGGATTTACAGAGCCAAAAGGAAGCAGAGATAAATTCGGCTCACTTGTACTGGGAGTTATGGATGAAGGAGAGCTTGTTTATATAGGGCAGGCTGGAACAGGTTTTACAGACAGCACTTTAAAAAGTATTTATGATAAACTAAAACCTTTTATAACAGAAAAATCTCCTTTCAATAAAAAGATAAAAACAAAGACACCAATTACCTGGGTTAAACCTAAATTCATATGTGAGGTTGATTTTCTTGAATGGACTGAAGAAGGTCTTTTAAGAGCACCTGTTTTCAGGCGCATACGTGATGATAAAAATATTGATGAAATTGTAAAGGAAGAAGAGGTTAATAATGTAGATGAAACGATTGACTCAACAAATGATGGTATTATGAATAAAGAGATAACCATCCAGGGAAAGAAATTATCTGTTACAAACTTAAATAAAATTTATTTTCCTGAAGATGAAATAACCAAGGGGGATATAATTAATTATTACAGAAGTGTAGCAAAGTATATGCTTCCTTATCTTAAGGGAAGACCTGAATCTCTCAACAGGCACCCCAACGGAATTTATGGTGAAAGTTTTTATCAAAAGGATATTAAAAATCCTCCGCCAGATTGGGTGCACATAGAAAAAATTTTTTCAAAACATAATAACAAGGATATTAATTATCTTGTTTGTAATGATGAAGCAACTCTAATTTATCTTGCAAACTTAGGATGCATTGAAATTAATCCATGGTTTTCACGCGTTGAAAATCTTGATAACCCCGATTACCTGGTTATAGACCTTGACCCTGAAGATATTTCTTTTGATAAAGTAATTGAAACAGCACTTGTTGTAAAAGAAGTTCTTGATATTGCCGGAGCAAAAAGTTTTTGCAAAACATCCGGGGCTACTGGTTTGCATATATATGTTCCTCTTGATGCCAAATATGATTATGATGTTGCAAAAGATTTTGCACACCTGATTGCACGATTTGTACATCATAAAATTCCAAAGTTTACAAGTCTTGAACGGAGTCCTTCAAAAAGACAGAAGAAAGTTTATCTTGATTATCTTCAGAACAGGCAGGGACAAACACTTGCCGCTCCATATAGCGTAAGACCAAGGAAAGGCGCGCCTGTATCAACTCCTCTTAAATGGAGTGAAGTTAAGAAAGGATTGAATCCTGCAGATTTTAATATTCATAACACTCTTAAAAGATTAAAGAAGATGGGAGATATTTTTAAAGGTGTACTTGGTAAAGGTGCAGATATTGAAAAATGTATAAGCAAGCTTGAAGCTTATACATCAAGTAAAAATAAATTCATTTCCACAAAGCAAGAATAATTCCTGCTGAAACAAAAGAAACAAGTGTATGTCCTGAATCAATAAGCCAGAGTTTGAAATGTCTTCCTGCAAATAAATTATGTATAAAAGATGTAACACCTGCAAAACCAAACCAGCACATAAATCCTGTCCACGCACCGCCAATTAAAGTTGAAGCATTTGCCCATGAAATAAAGATTGATAAAATATATGAAGTTATAACCGCCTGCAAAAATGCAATAACAAACTTGGAAGCTTTTGCTTCTTCTTTTAACTCATCATCCGATTTACCAATTAGTTTTACCCAGGGTTTGGCAAATAAAAAAGGAGAATACCACAATCCTCCTAAAAGAAAAATAATAACAGCGGAAACAATTACTGCATAAAAATTTATATCAACAGCAGTCATCTTTATCTCCTGAATTTAATTGCAGTAAAACTTAAATATTTGTTAAGGCACAATCAATATGATTTAATCTTAAATAAAATTTTCATATGAGCTATTTTTTTGACTTATCACTTAAGAAACAATAATTTAGGCGGCAAATTTCCCGGAAATAATCTATGAATCTTTAGAAGAGTCTTAAAGGATTACCGCATGATATGTGGGTAATCTTTTTTACCACTCTAATTAACAGGTCGGGGACAATGGTATTACCTTTCCTTACAATTTATCTCACAACTGTAAGAGGAAGAAGTGTTGCTGAAGCAGGATTTGTAATTGCAGCCTATGGGTTTGGCTCGGTTGTAACTTCACCTGTGATGGGAAAGTTAAGTGACAGGATAGGTGCATTAAAATTAATGAAAGGCTCATTAATACTTTCCGGGTTAATTATAATTCTCTTCTCCTTCGTAACAAACTACTACCTGATGCTCGTAACTGTTTTTGTATGGTCTGTAATTATGGAAGCATTCCGCCCTGCAAACCTTGCGTTAATTTCAGAAGTAGTGGGGACAGGTCAGCGGAGAACTGCTTTTGCTTTGAACAGACTTGCAATAAATCTTGGTATGAGTATAGGACCTGTAGCCGGTGGTTTTTTATCAATGGTTAGTTTTTCATTATTGTTTTATGTTGATGCGGTTACATCTATACTTGCCGGCATATACCTGTCTCTTACTAAACTAACTTCTGTTATAGAGACTGTTAAAAAAGAATTAAGTTCAGAAAAAAATATTTCTTTATTTAAAGATAAATCATTTCTTTTCTTTCTGATTGGGGTTGTGCCTGCTAACATTGTTTTCTTTCAGCATATTGGTGCAATGCCTGTATTTGTTGTTGAAGACCTTGGCTATTCTACAGCATCATTCGGATTGTTTGCTGCAGTTAATACAGTTTTAATAATTATTGCCGAAGTTCCTTTAAACGATGCAATGGGAAAATGGAAATACAGAAACTCACTTGCACTCGGTGCTTTTTTATGCAGTGCAGGATTTGGTGCTATGGCTTTTGTTCAGGAGAGTGTTGGATTAATTATAACTATAATTATCTGGACTGTTGGAGAGATGATTTATTTCCCGGTAACTGCTGCTTATGTTTCCGAAATTGCTCCACCGGAACGGCGCGGTGAATATATGGGTTACTTCCAGTTAACATTCAGTGCCGCATTTATGTCAGGTCCCTGGCTGGGGACAGAAATTTATCAGCTCTTCGGCCCGTTTAATCTCTGGCTGATTATGTTTTTTATAGGAATGATTTCTGCTCTTTTTATGTTCTTTATAAAAGAAAAGAATTAATTCTTTTTATAAAATTTGAATGTACCCTGTTTTAGCAAAAATACCTGAATCAAGAATTCCGATATTTATCTTTCCTATATCTTTAAAAAACCTAGTTTGTTATTCTTTACCTTTTTTATACCTGAACCTCCCGAGGAAACTGTGTACCAATTTCTACATTTCCGAAATATGTAACCTGTGAGCGGCCGCTTTGAGCACTTTCATTCCGTAGCTGATATTAACTTCGTTAAAATTTTTATAATCGAATTTTTTTGTTACTTCATTGGCTTAGGCGAGATAGATTATAAATTTATAGAAAGGTTGGGATACAGTTTATGCTATATTACTCGGTTGAGTTGATTTTTTATTTTTCCTGATGAATAAGAAAATTAATAATGCAATAACAAGCACAGCAATAACAATATAAAGCCAGTTAACACCATCGGGATAAACAGTATTTTTCCATGAAGCTATCATTACTTCAATTGAATCTTCCTCTTCTTCTTCCAGCATTTCATTATCTTTTAAGAATACAACCCACTCAGGTTTAACACTCTTATACCAGGTGCTGTCTACAAATTTTTTATATGTAGCTTCGGCATTATTATTTATATCCGCATTTTTTATCTCATCATTAATATAATTGATAATTACAGCAGTGAATTCTTTTCCGTTCGAAAAGTCCTGCAGGTTAATATCATTTTTTGCAAACTCAGTTCGTATTGACTCCCAAACTTCCCTGTTTAATTCACTATGCCAGCGGGAGAATGCTTCATCAATTTCTTTTAAATCATTAGTGCTTTTCCCTTTTTCAGAATAAATCTCAACCAGTACCGGACCTACACTTCTCCATATTCTGAAAAAGTTATACTGCCTGTTTTTTAATTCCTCTATATCTTCTGACTGTAATTTAGTTGCATTTAAAAATCTTATATTATCATTAACAGCATTTTTAATGTGCGAAAGGATATTGCTTTGTTCAGCTTTTGAAAGGAATTGTTCTCTCTCTTCGCTGCTTAAATTTTCCGCATCACCTGAAACAGGCAGTAAGCTGTCAATCATACTCATTACAACAATATCTCTTTTTCTTAAAGATTCAATTAATTCGGCAATATCTTTTTCAAGTTTTGAAATCATAGAGCTTGTCCTTTTTTCAAGTTCTTCAAACTGTAATGCAAGCTCTGTATTTCTTCTGTTTAAAGTATCAACTTCTGTTTTTAAACCTGTAACCTCGGTATGGAGTCCGACAATCTGTTCAAAATCTCTTTGCCTTAATTTGTATAGTATATTTAGCTTTTCTATAGTTGAATTGAAACTTTCAGGATAAAGACTTCTATCAAGAAGTTCTTCATTTGCAATGAAATCTCTTTTCAGCCTGTCAATACTCAATTGAATTTTTTTAAGAGCTGCGAGAGAATCTGCATCTTTAATTTCTTCTTCAATATTTGATGCTGTTTCTTTAAAGTTCTTTACAATTTCATAATCGGATTGTGCTGATACTTTTACAGGGAGTATGAAAAACAACAGGATTGTTATATAAAATAAATTAATCTTCATTCGTTTCCTCGTTTATTAATCCGTCAGCATTTAATAAGTGCTTTCTGCCTCCCTCAACAAGTTCAATGTAGGGGGACCTCTGATTTAAAGCAGGGTTATTAATGCCGGTTTCCGATATAAGAATTTTATTCTCAAGGCACAACTCACCATCATCTGCACTAAAAACATAAACATTCTTAAAATTATCTGAAGTTATAAAGTAGAAGCCTTTTGTATCTCTTATAATTCTGATTTCTTTATTCTGATAAGCGGTTGAATCTTCTGTTTCTTCAAGAAAAATTGGTATAGTATTAAATGATATAACATATCTTGGTTCATTAACAAAACCATTATCATCAACTTTAAGAACAGATTCAACAGGCCAGCCGAAACCGGCGGGCTTTAATGTAAGGGAGGAACAGGATTGCAGGAATAAAATTATCCCTATACAGCTAAATAATTTCATATTAATCCTTTATTGAAACGATATTGTATAAAAGTTAAACTAAAAAAAGTACCTGCAAAGTAACAAGTATCACAATATAATTTAATATTCAATTATTTCCTTTTATTATACATATTTTTTATTGCTTTATGAAGTCTTTTCTCTTCTTCTTTTTTCTTTAAGATGCATTTTTACTCTGTTTGGTTTTCAGATATTCAAGTTCCTTTCTAAGCTTATTATAACTTTGAAGCTGTTCACGCTAATTATTCCTTTTTCTGCTGCATCAATTACTGCACACCCTTTTTTATTTTTGTGAGTACAATTTCTGAAACAGCAACCCTGGCGGGAATTAAGGTTTTATCTTTTAATGATTGAAATTGACTTTCAAAAAATTCATTCCACCCCAATTGAATGAGATTGTACATTTCTGTATCTCCTTTAAGTTTATTATTAAAATTGATTAAGGATTTTTTGGGACAGATACACTTCACTTCTTCAGGTAAAGCATATCTTTACTCAGGCAATTTCCTGAGCAGGGAATGAATTTTTGGTATGTGTGAAACTGAATTTAATAAGTCATCAAAAATTTTTACGGAAACTAAGTTAAAGATATTTAACTGATAAAACTAATTCTGCTCTGAATATTTTTTCTTCAATTTATTTTTAAAGACTTTTTCAAACTTGTCTAATTTGGGACCAATAACAAAAGCACAGTATCCCTGGTTAGGATTTTTCTCATAATAATCCTGGTGATAATCTTCAGCTACATAAAATTCTTCCAGAGGTTTTATTTCTGAAACAATAGGATTATCCCATGCCCCTGATTTATCAAGCTCCGATTTATAATATTCAGCTTTCTCTTTCTGTTCATCATTATGATATAAAATTATTGAACGGTACTGTGTACCAACATCAGCGCCCTGCCTGTTTAAAGTTGTGGGGTCGTGTGTTTTGAAAAATATCTCAAGTATTTCATCATAAGATATTATTGAAGGATCGTAGCTGACCTGCACAACTTCTGCATGGCCTGTAGTTCCTTCGCATACTTCTTTGTAGGTAGGATTTTTTTTATGTCCTCCTGCATAACCTGAAACAACACCGGTTACACCTTCAACTCTTTCAAAAATAGCTTCTGTACACCAAAAGCATCCGCCGCCGAATGTAGCTTTTTCAATATTTGGATTATTCATTTCTAATTTCTCACTTTCTTTATTAATTGATTTTGTTTCTTTACAACAAAAGAAAATTCCGCTTAATAAAAAAACTATGCAAGCTAAATAAATATTTCTTTTCATAATAATATCTTTTTGTATTTAGAGAAACTGAAATCAAAATAATAACAATTGAATTAAAAAACTCAGCAAATCTTATTCATATATTTCATTCGGAACAAACTCTTTTTTATTTTTGATGAAAATCAATTCCCGGTAAGTACAATGAAAAAATTTATTCTGCTTTTAACTTGTATTTTTAGTTTTACAAATGCTTTCTCACAGACCGAATCCCGAAAATTTATTCCTGATAGTCTTGATGCTTATGTTGAAGAAGCGTTAGCTAAATGGAAAATTCCCGGTGCGGCAATTTTAATTGTTAAAGATGGTAAAATTGTTTTAGTAAAAGGTTATGGAGTTCGGGAGATTGGTAAAGATGATAAAGTTAATGAGAACACTTTATTTATGATTGGTTCAAATACAAAAGCATTTACAGGAACTGCTCTTGCACTTCTTGAAAATGATGGTAAGATTTCCCTTGATGATAAAGTTATAAAATACCTGCCAGATTTTAGCATGAATGACCCCTGGGTTACAAAAGAATTAAACCTGGTTGATATTGTTTCTCACAGGATGGGCATGGAAACTTTCCAGGGAGATTTTATGTACTGGACATCTGATTTAACTTCTGATGAAGTAATTGAAAAGTTTGGTATGCTTACTCCTGTTTATGGATTCAGAGAAAAGTGGGGTTATACAAATGCAGGATATGCAGTTGCAGGTAAAATTATTGAAAAGATTACAGGGAAATCGTGGAGCAGTTTTATTGATGAAAGAATCTTTACTCAATTGGGAATGAACAGAACTACAGCACTTGCAGAAGAATACAGAAAAGCAGATAATATTGCTGTACCTCATACATTAATTGATAATGAAGTTAAGCCAATTCCCGTTCCTGCAATTGATAACCTGGCACCTGCTGGAAGCATTGGTTCATCGGTTATTGATTTGAGCAAATGGATTTTAGCACAGCTTAATATGGGTAAATTAAATGATGAACAGGTAATTCCTGAATCTGTTATAAAGAAAACTAGAGAACCTGCTTCAATTACAGGAAGGACTTCACATCCATTTAATAAATCTCATTTTAATCTTTATGCTCTTGGCTGGCAGCTTAAAGATTATGAAGGAAGAGAATTAATTGAACATACCGGCGGTGTAAATGGATTTGTTACATCAGTTACTCTTGTTCCTGAAGAAAATTTAGGTGTTGTTATTTTAACTAACTCAGATCAAAATTCATTTTACATTGCAGCAAAATGGGAAATCATAGATGCTTATTTAAATCTTCCTTTCAGAGATTACAGTAACCGTTATTATAAGAATTTTAGTTCAAGAATGGAGAAAGAAGAAAAAAGAAATGATGAACTACGTGATTCAGTAAAAATGAACTTACCAACCGAATTACCTTTTGATGAATACACCGGCAAATATGTTAATGATGTTTATGGATATATAAATATCGGCAGAGATAATGAATTATTGAAAATGAATTTTGAACACCACTCAAAACTGGAAGCCAAACTGGAAAGTCTTGGCGGCAACAGGTTCTTGTGTACATTCAATGATCCCATTTATGGAGTAAGAACAATTAATTTTACAACCGAAGGAAAGGAAGTTAAAAAATTTAACTTCGGTGTACATCCTTTTATTGAGATTACGACTTATGATTTTGTAAAACAGTAATCAGGGCTTTGGTTCCCAGTCGACTCCATTACAGGGGATATAATTTTCATTTGGGTGTTCATCATATTTTATGCAGATGACAGCACTCTTATCAAAATTTTTGCAGCTTGAACAGAGAGAATTATTAATAATTGTTTCATTTTCTTCTTCAAATTTTTTATATGAGATAATTGCAGGATGAATAACAAATCCATACAAGACAAAAACAAGAATAATGAACCAGTAATTATAATCGAAATAATCCTGCAGAAACCATAACAATGGTATTGTGAATGCAAGCCTTATCAGGGTCCAGAATATAATTTGTCCCATTTATTTCCTTAAATATTTTTATAATTATCTTAATCCAAACACCTAATAAACATACAAATTTAGCTGAGAAGATATTTAAATAAATCAGCAAGAGGGTGTAAGATGTGTTATTTTAAATAATATCTTCTTATTTTTATGCCTGAATTAAAAATTGAATTTTGAAGAGATTTTTTAAGAATTGTATTTTTATAAAGGGAGTGAGCGCGGGTGGTTTCGAACCACCGACCCTCTGCTTAAAAGGCAGATGCTCTACCCCTGAGCTACGCGCCCTTAAAAAAATAATGAGCACAAATATAAAAAAATGAGTTTGGTATTTCAAATTTTTACAATAAAAATATAAATGGGTAATATGTCAAAAAACGCTAAAATACTCGTCTGTGATGATGATGAAACTTTATGTTACCTGTTAAAGGAACAACTGTTAGAGGAGGGTTTTTCGGTTGATGCTGTGTATGATGGCCGTTACGCTATAGAGTCTATAAAGAAAAAACATTATGATGTTCTCCTGCTAGATTTAAATATGAAAGAAACCCCCGGCGAGGAAGTATTAAAATTCGTTGCAGATTATAATGCTTCTCTGCAGGTTATCATATTAACAGCACAGTCAGAGATTAGAAAAGCTATCGATTGTATAAAATTAGGCGCTTATGATTTTATTACCAAGCCATACAATTTTGATGAACTTGTTCTAACCGTTAACAGGGCAATTGAACATAAAGACCTTATTGTAAAAACAACCATTCTTTCTAACCAGATAAATAAAAAATCTTCAAGTAATATTATTGGCAACTCACCTGAACTTCAAAGAGTTATTCATCTTGCTAATAAAGCTGCCATGTCCGATTCCAATATTCTTATAGAAGGAGAAACAGGAACCGGAAAAGAACTGCTTGCTGAATATATCCATAAACATTCGGCACGTGAAGATAAGCCCTTCGTAGTAATTAACTGTGCATCACTTCCGGATCAGCTTATTGAGAGCGAATTGTTTGGTCATGAAAAAGGTGCATTTACCGATGCAAAAAATACAAAACAGGGATTAGTTGAAATTGCACATGGCGGTACATTATTTCTTGATGAAATAGGTGAACTTAGTCTGGCACTTCAGCCTAAACTTTTAAGATTTCTTGAAAATGGTGAATACAGGAGAATCGGTGGTGTAACAACTCTTACATCTAATGTAAGAGTAATTGGTGCTACAAACAGAAACCTTATGGAAGAAGCAGATAATAAAAACTTCCGGAAAGATCTTTTATTCAGATTGAATGTTATTACTTTAACTATTCCTCCTTTAAGAGACAGAAGAGGAGATATACTTCTTCTTGCTAATCATTTTCTTGAGAAAAAATCTCCGGTCAGATCTCCTAAAAAACTTTCGCCTAAAGCAGAAGAAGCCCTGCTCTCATACTCATTTAATGGAAATATAAGAGAGCTTGAGCATATTATAGAACGTGCAATTATTTTTGCTGAAGGTGAATATATTCAACCGGATGATCTCAGTCTTCCTAATGTAACTACACAATCACGCACCTCACATCTTTATGAAGACAATGGAAGCCCCGAAGAAATATTAAGTATGGAAGAGATAGAAAAACGTCATATTGCAAAAGCACTTAATTATTTTAAATGGGACAGAGCTCAAACTGCATCAAGACTTGGTATTAGTCCCAAAACTCTCTATACTAAAATTAAAAAGTATGAGATCAGACAAGACTAATTTTCAATGCTGGAAAAATTAATTTCTAAATATGCTCTTAAAGAAATTCTTGAGTATAATTCTGATGCTTTAGCTATTGCTGATAAAAATAAAAAGATTATCTGGTTTAATAAGAATTTTAAAAAGAACTCAGGCCAGCAAAGAATAAAAGGGAAAAAATTAGATTCCCTTTTTAATCTTCCTGTTAATCAGGATTTTTCTTCCGCAAAAAAAATATCCTTTTCATTATCAGATTCAATTAAACTTGAAATAACTTCTCTCAAAACAAATAAAACTCCTGATGGTTATCTTCTTAAAATTTTTTCAGATAAAGTAGGAACTGAAGTTAAACAGGATTACATAACCAGCCTTCAGCAGGAATTTAATAATATTTTCCCTCTTCTTGTAAAAGAAAAATCCTTAACAAGAATTAAAGGAGAAATTATTAATAAAGCCGTTGTTTCAAGTAAAAGTATATTCGGACTTTTAATATTAATTGAAGACAAGAGTAAATATAGTTTCGAATATTTTGATCCTGAAAATCACATAGAAAATACTGAAGATACAAACAGAGATCTTAAAGATAATCTCGGTTACATACAAAAATGGCTTTCAATAAATAAGAAAGCTTTGGTTATTGAAAATGTAAGAACAAACATAGGCTATCAGCTTGCTCAAATTTTTAACTGCAGTTATTTAATTGCTCTTCCCTGTTTAATTGAAGATAATTTAATCGGTATTACAATTTTAGGAAGAGACAGCAGCAGTTATTCACCGCAGGAAACTTTAATACTTGAGAGATTTGCTTCGCTTCTTGCTTTTTCGGTAACAAGTATAAAAACAAAAGATTTAAATATTGCTCTTGAAGATAAATTAGTACAGGCTCAGAAGCTGGAAACAATCGGAAAACTTTCCAGCGGAATGGCTCATGATTTTAATAATCTACTTTCAAGTATTTTCGGAAGCCTTAATCTTCTGAGAAAGAGAGTCCCGCAGAATGAAAATGTTATTCGTCTTGTAGATAACATAGAAAACTGTTCTATCCGCGCACGCGATTTAACCAAAGGGTTGCTTTCTTTTGGTAAGCCTACACCAAAGAGAAAAGATTTGATTAAACCTAACCAGCTTTTATCTGAAATGGTAAAAGTTATCACTCAAACCTTCCCGAAGAAAATTGCCTTTAGTTATGATATAAAAGATAACTTATATGATATACTGGGTAACCCAACAGAGATATACCAGGTATTATTAAACTTATGTGTTAATGCAAAAGATGCAATGGAAGAGAAAGGCGGGATGCTCTCGCTTAAAGCCTACAACCATACTGTAAACAAAAAAAATATGGTTGATTATCCTTTACTTAATAACGGGAATTATGTCTGCTTTTCGGTAAGAGATAATGGTACAGGTATAAGTGAAGAAAATCTTCAGAAAATTTTCGATCCTTACTTTTCAACTAAATCAAAGGAGAGCGGCTCCGGCTCGGGGTTAGGTCTTTATGTTTCATATGGAATAATTAAAACACATAACGGGCATATTGATGTTACAAGTAAATTAAATGAGGGGACTCAATTTGATGTTTATATACCTGCGTATCAGCCTACAAAATCCGATAAGGTTTCTGCTGCTGATAAATTAATTCTTCTTGCCGATGATGAAATTATGCTTCGTGACCTGCTTGCTGAATTGCTTGAATCGAATGGGTTCGGGGTTATAAAAGTTACAACAGGAACAGAAGCACTTAAGGTATTAACTGAAGAGATTAAAGTAGATTTGATTATACTTGATTATAATATGCCCGGGATGAACGGGCTTGAATGTGTTGAAGCAATAAGAAAATTCAACAAAGATGTTCCTGTAATACTTTCTTCAGGAAGTCTGGGGTTAAATGGCTTCAATATCGATATGAAAAAAGCAGGAATAAACAGCTTTGTTAATAAGCCTTATGAATTCGATACAATGCTTGCAACAATTCAGGAATTAATTTAAAGATCCTTCTTCTTTTGTTTCCTCTTCCTTTTCAACATCAATCATTTTAATATCTTTTACATAATCGGAAAATACCGGCTGTTTGATTGAATTTAATTGGTTGAGGACATTGCTTATTTCTTTAATTGCAGAATCTATATAATTAATTCTCTTCATAATTGCCTCTCTCGAAATCTCTTCTTTATTTATCTCTCTTTTAAGTGCCGCAGATGAGAGACTCATAAGTGTAAGAGGCTGCTTTATTTTATGATTAGCAGTAACTACTGTTGCAGCAAATGTATTTCTTTTTTCTGCTTCAAGATATTTTTTATGAGCTTCCGAAAGCTTAAGTGCTGAATTAACTCTTGCAAGAAGCTCAATTTTATTAAAAGGCTTTTTAATGTAATCGAATGCACCTGCTTCAAGACCCTCTTTAGTATCCTCAGCACCTGACTTAGCAGTAACCAGGATAATCGGGATATTTGCAGTTGACGGATTATTAAACAAAGTTTTACATGCTTCAATACCATTCATTTCCGGCATCATAACGTCAAGTAAAATTAAATCCGGCAATTCATTTATTGCTTTGTTAATTCCCGATTTACCATCATAAGCAGTAATTACTTCAAAGCCTTCGGTTTCAAGCCTGTCCTGAAGTAGAAACACATTCTCTGGCAGATCATCTATAACAAGTATCTTCTTCAATTTTGTACCAATCCGATTTTAGTGAATAGTTTTTCAATTTTAAATGCCATTGTAACGGCATTTACAGGTTTAGGTATATAATCGTTAAATCCATGTCTAAGAATTATATCGCGGTCTCCAACCATTGCTTTAGCCGTTACAGCAAAAACCGGTATTTCTGCAGCAGAAGGAATTTGTCTTATCTTAGTCAATGTTTGAAATCCATCCATACCGGGCATCATTATGTCAAGGAGGATAAGATCCGGAGTTTCTTCCTGAAGAATTTCAAGTGCCTGCTGACCACCATTGGCAAGAATTGTTCTGCAGCCGCACGATAATACAATTTCATTTATAGTGAAAAGTGTATCTTCATCATCATCTACTAAAAGAACCGTACCTTTATATTCGGTTTCATCCTTTTCTTCAATATATTCCTCTTCAACTTCTGCAACTTCTTCAGGTTCATCTTTAGCAAATTCTTTATTACTTTCTTCAGGCATCATAGAATATTCTTCATGCATTCTTATTCTGTCACGAACAATTTTAAGTACATCAAGGGGATGGCCTTTTGATTTAACAGTTATCTCTTCAACAGTATTATTAAGCTGAGATTTTTCTTCATCGCTTAAATCTTTGGCAGTACTGATTATAATTGGTATATGCCTGGTTTCTTTACTTGATTTTAATTTGTGAGACAGTGAAATTCCATCTATATCGGGCATAAGTAAATCGAGAATGATAAGATCAGGCTGCAATTCAGAAATCCGATTGAATGCAATTTTACTATCGTTTATATATTCAATCTTTACATTTTCATTTTTAAATGCATTTTTGAATTTCTCATATTCCATCTCATCGTCATCAACAATTACAATTTTTTCAATGCGTTTCTTTGCAAGATTCTCCAGCTTAGCGAAAGCTGAAAGTAATTTTTCTGATGAGATCGGTTTTACAAAATATTCAAATGCACCAAGCCCGTAACCAAGATTTTTATCTCCCATAACAGAGATAAGAATAACAGGAATATCTCTTGTTGCTGGATGTTCTTTAAATTCTTTCAGGATATTCCATCCATCTTTTTTAGGAAGCATTACATCAAGAGTTATTGCAAAAGGCTGAATTTCAATTGCCTTCTTAAGTCCCTGTTCACCATCTTCAGCATAAACAACTTCATAACCTCTTGAAATAAGATACTGACCGATTGTATATCTTATTTCAGGATCATCATCAATAATTAAGATGGGATGCTTCCTGTTTTTTAACAGAGTTTCAATATTTACTTTTGGATCTTCAGGTTTCTCAGCACGTATTTCAACTACTTTTAACGGAACGCTGAATGAAAAAGTAGAACCTTTACCAAGCTCACTCTTAACAGAAATATTTCCATTCAGCATATCAGCAATTTTTTTGCAGATAGTTAATCCTAAACCAGTGCCACCATACTTTCTTGTAGTAGTACCATCTACCTGGCGGAATTCTTCAAAAATAATTTTCTGATCATTTTCAGAAAGACCAATACCTGTATCTGTAACATTAAATAAGAGTGTATTATCATCTGGTATTGAAACTGCAAGTTCAACATAACCTTCATCAGTAAACTTAACAGCATTACCTAAAAGGTTAATTAATACCTGTGTAACTCTTCCTTTATCTGTACTAATTCTTACTCGTGTATTAATATTTTTTGTAATTCTGAATTCAATATTTTTATTTAATGTTAATGGATTAATAGCGTTTTCAACATCCTCGATTATTTCATCGAGCATAACAGGCTCCTCGCGTATCTCCATTTTACCCGCTTCAATTTTACTGAGGTCGAGTATATCGTTAATAAGAGTCATTAATCTCCTTCCGCTCTTCAATACGACCTCAAGACGTTCTTTGTTTTTACCTTTAAGCGATCCGCTGTCGAGTATTAATTCTGTTAAACCTAAAATTGAATTCATAGGTGTTCTCAGTTCATGTGACATATTAGCGAGGAACTGAGATTTCATTTGTGTTGATTCTTCGGCTTTCTCTTTCTGTATTGCAAGTTCTTCAGCTTTCTCTTTTAATTCATTATGAAGCTCAACCAGTTTCTCATTCTGTTTTGTAATCTGTTCATTCTGTTTCTGGTACTCATCATTTAATCTCTTCAGTTCATTAACAAAACTTTCAAGCTGACCTAATGCACTTGCATTTGTTAAACCTATAGCAAGCTGTTCCTGTATATTTAAAAGATATTCTTTTGCTTCAGATGTTATTTTATCAAAACTACCGAGCTCAAGTACAGAAATAACTTTATTGTTATACAGTACAGGCATTAAAAATAATGATTTAATTTCAAGAGAGAGTGAACCTGTTCTGACAACAGGAAGATTGCTGCCTGAGTTAATTTCAATTGTTTCTTTATTTTTTATAACAGGTCCGAATAATTCTGATTTTTCATTTGCACTCACATCATTTAATCCGTATGAACTAAGCAGTGTAAGTTTCTCCTGTTCAACCAGGAAGAGTGCACCAACAGAGAAGCCGCAGGTTTTAATTATTTTATGAAGTGCAGCTTCTGATATTTCTTTTAAAGTTGGGTTTTGATTAATAAGAGTAATGAATTCAGAATATTCCTGTTTTGATTTGTTATTCTTTTCAAGATTATCTAACATTAAATTGAATGCGCTTGCAAGCTCACCAATTTCATCTTTACTTTTACCAGTAATTCTGTTCTGAAAATTTCCCCCCTTTGTAATTTCTGTGGCACGGCTTAACTGTAAAAGCTGTTTTCTTATTTTATCAGTAAAAAGAAATGTAAGAATAAGCGAAAGGATGACCCCTGAAGTCCCTACAATAGCTAAAATTGATTTTAAACTTGATCTTAAATCAATAGCTTCATCGATTGTACTGAATACAAGAAAGTTTAATTTATTATTGACGTTTGAATCAGAATAATTCTCTACAAATATTGCAAGAAGGTCAGCTTCATCAGTGCTTTCGGAATAAATTTCAAACTTACCTTTTTTCTTAAGGCTCTTTGAAGCTTCACTAAGATTGTAGATATAATTTTTGTTTACAGATTCTTTAGAAAATACAAGCGGCGTATCATCTATTAATACTGCAATTTCTGCATTAATTTTTTCAGAGAGACTGTTTAGAATATCTTCAGAAATAACTCTCCCGTAATAGTATGTTTTTCCATCTTCAGTAACCTGCTTCTGAACAACTGAATGGGGATTATTTTTAAGGAAATCTTCTATTGATTGGGAAGAATTAAGATAAACATTATCTGAAGCATATATTTTATTTAATTTCCCGTTGGAATTTACACTGAAGATAAAATCAGTATTAGCAAGATTCTTAACAGGAAAACCGCCAGAGTTCTTCAGATAATAAAAAAACTCATCATCTGTTTCCTGCAAAACCTGGCGGTATGAATAAATAAAATCATTAACAGACCTGGAAAGGTATTTGGACCTTTGAGCCTTTAATGATGTGAACATTATTGAGTAGAACGCTACAGCAGAAGCTGAAATAATAAGCACAACTATAATAAAGTTTATTAACAGGATGCGGTATCTTATCTTCATTACTACGAATCTTTTTGTAATACTTTTCTGATTGTAATAAGCAATTCATCAAAATCATATGGTTTACTTATAAAATCACTTGCCCCCATTTTTGCCGAGTCGATTGCACTTTTAACATCGGCATAGGCAGTTAAAACAATAACTTTTGATTTTATATTTCTTTCATTAAGTCCTTTAAGAACATCGAAACCATCTTTACCGGGCATTTTCAAATCCAGAAGCAGTAAATCAACATCATTACCCGCAAGATATTGAAATGCATCGTCTCCGCTGTTAACATACTCAGCATTGTACCCTACTTCCAGAAGCTCATCTTTAAGTGCAGTGCACAGGCTGATATCATCATCCACAATAAGTATTGATTCCATAGCTCTCTATTTATCATATTGTTTTTCGTTTAACTGATAGAATTTTATTGTACGGTTATTCTTTTCTACCTGTTCTTTTATAAGATTATCAGATTTTGAAACTGATGTAAGTCTTTCTTTAAGTGTTGGAAGTATTTCAACTTCAAGAAGGATAACAAGTTCTTTTTTCCTGGTAACTGTCTGGTCGCTGCCAAATATATAACGCAAGCCAAAGAACCACCATGGTAAATCTTTAAGGAAAGGAATACCTGTTCTTACTACACTTTCTTCATTAACAAAAAGACCACCAAGTATAGCCTGCTCATTGTTGAGCATTAATGTTTGTGTTTCTGCGCTTGTTTTCCTTACTTCAGTTGTAGTCTCACTCTGTACAAATGAACTTCTTTCAACAAGCACATCGAGCAGAACATAATTTATATTATCTTCCTCATATACATAAGGGGTAACTTCAATTATAGTACCTGTGGGGAAGAAATTTTCTATAATATTACCGGCAAAGTCTCTTTGTTTAACTGAGAAGTCAGAACCAACCTGAATTCTTCCTTTATTTCTGTCTCTTACAATAACACTTGGGCTGGCAATAATTTCACCAACATTTTCTTCTTCAAAGAATTTGAATACTGCAGAAGCTTCTCCGTTAAAATCACCTAAATCAAATGTAGATTCAGAATTAATTCTAAAATCCGGAGGATTCTGCTGCTGTCCGCCTCCTTCAAGGTTAGGAGTAGGATCACTAATTATTTCACCACCGATTAAAAAGTTCGGTTTGGATAAAATAACTTTCCAGTCAATACCTCTGTTTCTTGCTTCGTTAATATCCATTTCAAAGAATATAGCTGAGATTTTTATATCTCTTGTATCAACAGAAGCATAAGTCTCGGGGGTTCTGTCAACCTGAAGCTCATTTTTTCTTTTAATGATAATTACATCTTCTTTTTCTTCATAAGCCAGGTTATGGTATTGAACCAGCACAACCAGCGCCTTATCATAAGTCATATTACTTATTTCAATTCCGATAGGGTCGGATTTATGAACTGTAGATATTATTCTCCTGCCGGTGGTGCTTTCACTAATTTTGCTCAGGAGTTCCACCGCCTGGTCAAAGCTTACACTGGCAGAAAGTGAAACCAGTTCATCAGGATTTCTGTATCCCTGAAATTCTCTTTCAAGGTATTGCTGCGGATTTGCCGGAAAGGCAAGAAGCAGAAGAACACAAAAAGTAAGTATTGTTGTTTTCATTTTTACTCTCTCAATCATTTATTTTTTAATTTCTTTTTCTTTCTCAAGTTCAAGTTCTGTTTTCTCTATGATTCCACCTTTGTTGAGAATAAAGCTGACTGTATTTCTCTGATAATCAATTTTGGTAAGGTATCCGAGATATACAGGCTCGCCTTCCCAAACAAGGTAGGTATTACCTTTACTGTCGGCAAGGAAAGCACCTTCGGGAATCAGAGCAAGAAGTTTTGCTCCCTGAACATCGAGCAGGTTATCATAATTCGGCGGTATTTCATTTCTTATAATCGGGTAAAATGCATCGTGCACCGGTGCTGCTGTTAAATTATTTTCAACAAGTGATGCAGTAATAAACCTGTCGTTTGCTGAAAAATATGTTGCAGCATCCATTGTAAACCCGACCATAAAATGAGGAATACCATCATTATCATTTACTACAAGATTATTTAACGATAACCCTGTTATTTTCTTTAATTCCTTACTCTGTTCAATTGCATAGATAAGGCTGTAAAGATCGTTGTAAGTGGCTCTTCCATTCATTTTATATAAATGATAAAAGAATTCTTTATCCTGTTTCTGGGCATCATATTCTATATTAATTTGTGTAAGGTCTGAATACCCGGAACTTACTTTATTAATAAAATTGTAGAACTTTATTGATGAAAGATCTTTTGGAATGTTAAATTTCCGGGCAGCAAGAATTGAATCGAGTGCCTTTGATCTCTCCAATAAATCCTGATACTGAAGAGTTAATTGCTCTGTGTTATAATCGTTAGCCTTTAACTCTTCGAGCTTGGCTCTTTTCTCGTTAAGTTTACCCCGCTGAAAGAAGAATACATAAGCACCGCTTATAACTACAATCAGTAAAAGTAAACTAACCAGACCGATGGTTGATCTTAATTTCTTGTTCATTTCTTCACACTATTTTGATAGTTTGATAAATTAAATGTTATTAGGAACTTGTAAGTATTTTTCTCACGCAGAGTTTCGTAGTTAACACTTTTAAGAATTGCAGACTCTATTGAATATGCAAATTCAGTGATTACATTCCTGTCAAGCCCGTAACCTTCCAGTGTAACATTTCCACTGGAATAATTAAGCTTGGTTATCCACATATTATTTTTACTGCCGACAAAGTTTGAGATATTTCTAAGAACATCCTGCCATACTCCTGCACCGGCAGATGCAGAATCAAGTATTGCCTGAGTCTGATCAAAGCCTGATATTTTTGTTTCAAGCTCGGCAATCTTTGTTAATATCTCCTGGTTTTGTCTCAGCAGAATTGTCTGCTCTGTAATTTGATTATCAAGAAGATTAATCTCTTTCTGGTTTTCAAGAATAGTTTGTGTTGAAAAGAATGTTACGCCGAATAAAAGCGGCAGTATTGCATAACCATGCCACCCAAACTGGAAGAGTTTCTGATCTTCTCTTACATATTTTGGAAGCAGGTTTATACCCTGATGAATTTTTTCTAATTCATCATAATATTCTGTTGCAACTGCAACAGGAACTGAGAAAGCTGAAAACTTCTCTTTTTCTTCCTGTGTTAAACCACCGAGATCAATATCGTTAAATTCAAGACGTGATACGTTTGCTTCGGGGAATGTACCGTAGAATGAAAGTATCAGGTTCTCGGAATCATCTTCACCGCATACAATTATGTTATCCAAAGAAGAGATACCACCATTCTCCATTTCAAGCAATATCTTTGAGAAATAAACATCATAAGTATGAAGGTTCAATGTACCAATATCTAATGTTGCTCCTATATGTTTTAATTTTCTGCCCTGCAGAAAGATCAGCTTACTGTATTCTTTACCAATGTAAACTATAAGTGACTGATCATCCGGGAAGAATTTTTTTGTTTTTGCTACATAATAAGCAAGAGAAATTTCAGCACTTTTTACAGAAGGGATTTTGTAATGTCTCTTGCCATTATATCTTGCCAGAGAGTTTATCATATTTATGCAGCCAACCTCTCCACCAATGAATACAGAGAGAAGAGATTTATCTGCAAGCTCAACATAACCGAGGTTCTGTTTATCAACAGTTATGTTTTTCGATTCCTGGATATCTTCAATGATATCTCCGGCAATTTTGGTTGCTGCAAGCTTCTTCGTGTTTTCATAATTATGATAATGAAGAGCAGGTTCAGTTAAAGCAGGAATGAATAAACATTTATTCAAATTAATTCCTGCAAGGCTGTTAGCAAGTGTGGTAACTGTAGAAGCTGCCATTTTACTTTCACTGGCTGTATCCTGAGTTTGAATATTTTCCAGATCAAGTTCGGCACCTTCTATGCTAAGGTTAGAGATACCTTCCTCAAGATCAATGATTGGCTGAACGAAGTCTACACCAGCAGTTTTCAGTACCATCAGCTTTCCATTAACTTTCGAGATAACAGCTACTTTGGTATCATTGCCTTCACAATAAATACATACTAAGGGTTTCATATTTATGCCGCCGTTAATAATTGTTGAATTCTTGTTTTATTATTTGCATAAGCAACCGCATTTTCGAGAGATATTTTTTTCTCCAGGTATAATCGTTTAAGATCCTGTTCCATAGTAATCATTCCCAGATTGCCTCCCTGATTAATCATCATATAAATTTCACTTGTGTTATTGTTTTTAATTGCAGCTTTAACACTGGGTGTTGCAATTAAAACTTCTTTAGCCATTACGCGTTTTCCATCAAGACTTGGAACAAGCTTCTGGGACACTACAGTAACAAGAACGTCTGCTAACCTGTGTCTTACACGTTCCTGTTCATGCGGATTTACTTCGGCTATAATTCTGTCTATAGATTCTGTTGCCGAAGATGTATGAAGTGTTGAGAAAACTTTATGACCGGTATCGGTAACTTCCAGTGCTGCCATTATTGTATCCGGATCTCTCATTTCACCTATTACAATAATATCAGGGTCCTGTCTTAATGCCTGTATAACACCATCCTTAAATGTAAGAACATCACGTCCTACTTCCCTGTGTCTTACTATTGATACTTTTGATTCATGAACATATTCAATAGGTGAAGCAATGATTACTATATGGCAGGGGTCAAAATTATTATGGTAATCTATAAAAGCATCGAGAGTTGTTGATTTACCTGAACCGGTTATACCGGTAACAAGTGATAAACCAAATTTTATATAATTGTGGCTCATCATCTTAATAACATTTGGATGAAAGCCTAATGATTTCAGCGGTCTTATTGTCTGATTAATTGCTCTCATATTAAGAGCTAAAGTATCAAGATCGAAGTAAGCATCGGCTCTGAATCTTACATTCACATTTCTTCTTTCATAGAAGAATGTATAACTGAAATCAAGGTTTCTGGTTAATGAAAGATATTTTCTCTGGTTCGAGTTTAGAAGATTTACAATAAGTATTGCAGATTCATCAAGAGAAAAAGTAGGAAGATCTTCTATTCTATGTTTCTTTCCGTAAATTCTCATCCAAATGCTGGAAGTATTTCCATGACCGCCTACTTCAATATCCGATGCATCTCTTTCAATCATGCTTGTTAAAAACTTATTGAAGAGATTTCTTAATGCAACTCTGTCATCATTATCGAGTTGCTCTATATTCTCCAGAATATAGTTAACCCTGTCGGGCCCTGTTAAAGCCGCAGGGATTGTCTTTGCAAATTTTTCGAGTATGCTTTTTTCTTTCGATACTGCCAATTTTCTTCTACTTCTTTTTTATTTAACTCTTTTACTTATGATTTAGTAATTATTACTTAAATATTCCGGGAATATTTTACTCATCTGAAGTACCGGCTATTACCTCTTCAAATGATGTGATTCCCATTTTTACTTTTTCCAAACCTGATTCTCTCAGGGTGAGCATTCCATCTTTTTTTGCTTGCGCTCTGATCTGTTCTTCATCAACTTCAATACCAGAACGAACAATTATTTGACGTATCTCTTTTGTAAAATAAAGTGCTTCATGAATTGCAAGTCTTCCTTTATAACCGGTATTATTGCACTTAGAACACCCTTTTGCTTCATAAATGGTTAAGTTATTCCATTCATCAACATTAAGATTAAGATGTTCTATAACACCATCATCTAACTTTATAATTTTCTTTTTGCAATTTTCACAAAGCCTTCTGATCAATCTCTGGGCAACGATTATGTTAATTGCATAAGCAATAAGGAATGGTTCGATACCCATTTTGTAAAGACGCGAAACTGCACTCGGTGCATCGTTAGTGTGAAGTGTTGAAAATGTTAAGTGACCTGTGTTTGCAAGTTTAATTGCAACTTCAGCAGTTTCTTTATCTCTCATCTCACCAACAAGAACTATATCAGGGTCGTGACGAAGTATAGATCTTATTGCCTGTTCAAAATTCATTTTATAGCCAATCTTCAACTGGCGTGCACCATGGATAACATATTCCACAGGATCTTCAACTGTAAGGACGTTAACTGTAGGATCGATAACCTGGTGAAGGGCTGCAACAAGTGTTGTACTTTTACCACTACCTGTTGGTCCTGTCAATATAACCATTCCCTGAGGCTGCTTTATTGCTTTTTCAAATGCTTTACGTGCATAACCTGCAAGACCAAGTTTATCCAGATCCTTAATAACTTTTCTGTCATCAAGAATTCTTATTACAACACTTTCAAATTTATTTTTGAGTTCGGTTCCAACCATAGGAAGCACAGAAACTCTGAACCTGATTACCTGTCCGTCAATCTCTCTCTGAATAAAACCGTCCTGTGCCATTTCTCTTTCAAAGCGGTCCATACCTTTTGATCTGTCCTTAACAACAGCAACAACAGCTTCAGGTAAGGTACCTTCCTGCACATGCCATTGCTGAAGGTTACCATCAATACGCATAAGAATTTCGGTTCTGTTACCCGGTTTGGGAACAAAATGAATATCACTCGCACCTTTTCTTACACCTTCAACAAGAGCAGCTTCAACAAGATTAATTAATGCACTCTTGTTTATTTCAGCTTCAAGTTCTTCTTCGTCAAATTGTTCCTCACTATCGATATGGATTTCAGTTTCCTGGGCTTCCTCCATCATTTTTAAGAACACGTTTTCCGGAGGAACAATTATGTTAATCAGTTTATCATAATCTTTTTTTCTTATATAGAGAACCTCATACTTCTTTGCATTAAGCCCGAAAGCTATTTTAGGAATGTTCCTGTCAGTTGGATCAATTGCAGCAAGAATTAATTTATCTTTTACTCTTTCATCGTACTGAAAAGGAAGTACTTTATGTTCAAGCATCTGCTGCTTTAATTGTTCGGGAGAGTTGTTAACAATCTGCTTTATTGCATTAATTTTCTGCTGAGGGATTTCATCAACATTAATATCAAGTTCCCTGAAAGCATAAAGTAT
>Ga0079224_100000285_pt1 | contig 46008 bp, 43 predicted proteins | sample Stecom2015_FD_80414 | JGI IMG/M metagenome (GOLD analysis project Ga0079224, IMG submission 80414) | Agricultural soil microbial communities from Utah to study Nitrogen management - Steer compost 2015 | ecosystem: Environmental > Terrestrial > Soil > Agricultural land | place: USA: Utah... | reverse complement strand
GGCGCACCACCGTACCGGCCCGGATGGCCGCAGCAGGCACCCGGCACCCAGGCCCCGTCGATGGTCTCGCCGGCGCCCCGTCCTACCGCCCCGCTGCCCTCCCCGACGGGGACGCTGGCTACGCCGTTCCCCGGTTCCCCGTAGCGGGACGGGGCGCAGACACACACCACAGCCCGGCCGGGTCATCCGGCCGGGCTGTGTGGTGACTAGGAGTTGATGGGGATCCGGCGTGGCCGGGCCCGATCGCTCTTGGGCACCCGGACCGTAAGGACGCCGTCGGCGAGATCCGCGCTGATCCGGTCGAGGTCAGCGTCCTGCGGTAGCGCCGTACGGTACTCGAATCGGCCTACCCGCCGGGTGCGGGTCCGCCACCAGCCGACACGCTCCCGCTCCTTGAACTCACCGGTGATGGCCAGCTCGTGCCCGGTGGTCTGGACGTCCAGGTCGTCCCGCTTGACCCCCGGCACCTCCACCTCGACGAGGTAGGCGTCGTCGGTCTCGGAGACGTCAGCCGCGGGGATCCACGTCGAGTTGCCCAGCGTGGTGCTTCCGAACACGGAGTTGACGAGCTGGTTCATCCGCTGGTGCAGATCGTCGAGTTCGCGCAGTGGATCCCACCAGCTGAGCGAGGATGAAGGCCGAATCGTCGGCAGGCTCATCCGGTACTCACCTCCATGTCCACGTCACGTCCTCGGTGGTGTGTGGATGGCCGCCCCCGCGTCCATCCACCTGTTATGACGCCGACCACACCGCTGCTATTCCCAAAGTTGAGCCTGAGTTGCTCAACTCTTGCGAGGAGAGGTACCGGGGGATCGGGCGCGGGCGGCCCGGTGGATGCACCCAGCCGCCGGGGCGCTACCGCCTGGTGCGGGGGTGCTCCCGCGCTTGCGGGGCGATCACCGCACCGGCGTGGGCCCGCGCGGTCGGGTCGCGCTTGGCCTTCACCAGGCTGGCCACCACGGTGATGGACAAGATCACCCCGATGACGATCAGCGACACCGGCGTCTCCACCTCCGGCACCCGTGGGGTGAGCTGGTGGGCCCAGTGCAGGATCAGTTTCACGCCGATGAACCCCAGCACCACCGCCAACCCCGTGGAGAGGTAGACCAGCCGGTCCAACAGGCCGGTGACCAGGAAGTACAGCGCCCGCAATCCCAGCAGGGCGAACGCGTTGGCGACGAGCACGATGTACGGCTCCTGGGTGACCCCGAACACCGCGGGGATGGAGTCCAAGGCGAACAAGAGATCGGTCCCGCCGATCGCGACCAGCACCACCATCAGCGGAGTCACCATCCGGCGTCCGTTGACCCGGGTGACCAACTTGCCGCCCACGTAGTCGTCGGTCACCGGCAGCACCCGACGGGTGGTCCGTACCAGCAGGTTGTTCTCCACGTCCGGGTCCTGGTCCCGGTGCCGGTACAGCTGGACGGCGGTCCAGAGCAACAGCAGGCCGAAGACCAGGAACATGAACGAGAACAGGGAGAGCAGGGCGGCCCCGACCATGATGAAGATCACCCGGAGCACCAGCGCCAGGATGATGCCGATGATCAGCACCTTGTGCTGGTGGATCTGGGGGACCGCGAACACCGACATGATCACTACGAACACGAACAGGTTGTCGACCGAGAGGCTCTTCTCCACTAGGTAGCCGGCGAAGTACTCCACGCCGTAGCCCCCGCCGGCCACGGCCGTGAACACCAGGCCGAACCCGATCGCCACCGCGATGTAGAAAAGCGACCACAGCGTCGCTTCCCGGAAGCGGACCTGGTGGGGGCGGAGCGACTGCCACAGGTCCAGCGCGAGCAGGCCGAGGATCAGGGCGATCGTGATCCCCCAGCCCAGCGGGGTCACCTCCATCGACAAACCCCTCCTGGAAGAAAACCGGACGCCGTAGTGCGTCCCACAGCGTACGCCTGGCTGCGAGCCGGCAGGAGAGCGGTGGCAGATGGCCGGGTGCCCGGGAAAGCGTCCGAGCAGGTGAGACATGCGTCGCCTTGATTTCGCAGATCAGCGCGGGAGGCGCACCATGGAGGGAACCTGGTCCACAACGGCGTGGACGTCTGACCGCACCCCGGCGTAGCGCCGGCACACCTTGCGGGGAGGAGCTGTTGTCAGCACGGGACCGGGTCGAGGAGATCTACGCTGCCGTGGTCCGGCGCAACCCTGGTGAGCACGAGTTCCACCAGGCCGTACGGGAGGTCCTGGACAGCGTCGTACCGGCGCTGCAGCGGCACCCGGAGTACGCCGAAGCAAAGATCATCGAGCGGATCTGCGAGCCCGAACGACAGATCATTTTCCGGGTCCCTTGGGAGGACGACCGGGGCGAGGTGCACATCAACCGAGGCTTCCGGGTGGAGTTCAACAGTGCGCTCGGTCCGTACAAGGGCGGCCTGCGTTTCCACCCCTCGGTGTACCTGGGGATCGTCAAGTTCCTCGGGTTCGAGCAACTGTTCAAGAACGCGTTGACCGGGATGCCGATCGGCGGCGGTAAGGGCGGGGCAGACTTCGACCCCAAGGGCCGCTCCGACCGGGAGGTGATGCGGTTCTGCCAGTCGTTCATGACCGAGCTCTACCGGCACATCGGGGAGTACACCGACGTACCGGCCGGAGACATCGGGGTGGGTGCCCGGGAGATCGGCTACCTGTTCGGCCAGTACAAGCGGATCACCAACCGGTACGAGTCGGGGGTGCTGACCGGTAAGGGGCTCAGCTACGGCGGTGCCCAGGTCCGCCGGGAGGCCACCGGGTACGGCACCGTCTTCTTCGCCGAAGAGATGCTGCGCGTGGACGGGGACAGCCTGGACGGCAAGCGGGTGGTGGTGTCCGGCGCCGGCAACGTGGCGGTCTACGCGATCGAGAAGGTGCAGCAGCTCGGTGGGATCGTGGTGGCCTGCTCCGACTCCAGCGGCTACGTGGTCGACGACAAAGGCATCGACCTGGAGGTGCTGAAGGAGCTGAAGGAGGTACGCCGGGCGCGGATCAGCGAGTACGTGACCCGGCGCCCGCACGCCTCGTACGTCCCGGGTCGACCGGTCTGGGAAGTCCCCTGTCAGGTGGCCCTGCCCTGCGCCACCCAGAACGAGCTCACCGCCGCCGACGCCGTCACCCTGGTGGAGAACGGCTGCACCACGGTGGTGGAGGGCGCCAACATGCCCACCACTCCGGAGGCGGTACGGGTGTTCATGGACGCCCGGGTGCGGTTCGCCCCGGGCAAGGCGGCCAACGCCGGTGGGGTGGCGGCCAGCGCGCTGGAGATGCAGCAGAACGCCACCCGCGACTCCTGGACCTTCGAGTATTCGGAGCAGCGGCTGCGGGAGATCATGCAGGACATCCACGCCCGCTGCTACGCCACCGCGGACGAGTACGGGATGCCCGGCAACTACGTCGCCGGCGCCAACATCGACGGGTTCCGGATGGTGGCCGAGGCGATGCTGGCTCAGGGACTGATTTGAGGATGGCGGGCCAGACGATGGGCGGGGCCGATCGGCCCCGCCCAGGTCCGCGCAGCTCAGGCGCCGTGCTTCTCCTGGCACGGCACGCAGAACCGCGCGTGCGGTAGAACCTCCAGCCGCTCCTGCGGGATGCGGTTGGAGCACTTCTCACAGATGCCGTAGGAGCCCTCTGAGATCCGGCGGAGTGCCTCGGTGACCCGCGCGATGCTCTCCCGGGTGGCGGCGACCAACGCCACCTGGTGGTGGGCCTCCGAGGGGTCGCTGGTGTCGGTGGATAGCTCCGCCAGGCGAGCCTGGTGCTGGTCGAGTTCGCTGGTGAGTTTCGCCCGGACCGTTTCGATCCAGTCGTGCTCAGCGTTATCTCGAATGTCCGTCGTCATGGTTCCGTCCCCCTTAATAAAAAAGGGCCGAAGCTAGGTAGCTCCGCCCTGGTAGCCGTTTCTGATGAGATTCGGCGGTACGGGCGGGCTACGGCCGATGGGGTTTAGCAGTCCCTGGTCGGCCGTGCCGCGGATAGCGGGCCGGCCGGCGACAGTGGGTGTGATCCGGATCGGGACCACCCCCCGGTCCGGTCGCGTAGCGCCACGCCAAGACCTCGCCGCTGCCCACATAGCGGCAGCGCAGCGAGGAGACGCGACCGGGTTCATACCAGCCACCATAGGCGGTCCGTGGCCGTAAAACCACTCATCTCCGTCGGTGTACGGTGAACCGGGTGTCCACCACCGCGCCGCCGACAGGCCTGGTCAGCCGCTGGTGACCGGAGGAGCGGGTTCGGCGGGCGGTTCTTCCCGGTGCGGTACCGGGATCACCACCACCGGGCAGTTCGCCTTCCGGACGCACTCCTCCGCCACGGATCCGAGCACGGTTTGCCACACCCGGCTGTGTCCGTGACTGCCCAGTACCAGCAGGTCCGCGTCCCGGGCAATCGCGGTGAGCGCGTCGGCTGGCCGCCCCTCCACCACCTGGCTGGCGATCGGCAGATCGGAAGGCAGCAGATCAATCTCCGACCGCAGCAGCGCGGTGGCCCGCTCCTCGGGTTCCCCGGGGCCCAGGCCCGGGTCCAGCCCGTAATCCGGCAAGTCCCATCGCCAGGCCGCGACCGCTTCCACCGTCCCACCCCGCTCGGCCGCCTCCCGGGCGGCCCACCGGAGGGCACGGTGCCCGCCTTCGGAACCGTCTACCCCGACCACGATCAGGTAGTTGTGGGCTCCGTTGCCCCGGTGGCGGTGTGTGACGTCCTCGCGCATACGGTCGCGGTTCCCGCGTGGCACCGGATGAAACCGGTTCCGGGCTCGCCGGTATTCCCCGCTCCGGGAGTGAGCCGGGCCACCCGGTGCGAGGAACTCTCACGGGACTCTCAGGTTCAACTCAGTTAACCCGCAGGCTGGCGGGGCAAGGTAGAGCCATGCGCGAAAGCGGCATCGGACCCGGTACGGGGGATGGCGGTCCGCCGGCCACCGCGCCGGTGGCCCGTCGTCCGGGCCCTGGCCGCGCCACCGTACTGGTGGCTGCGCTGGTGCTGCTGCTCGTGGCGGTCGGGTCGGGTCTGTTCGGAGGTTGGGTGGCCACCCGGCTCGATGACCAGGAGCAGACGGCCGGTCGCCCCGGGGTGGGGGGGTCCGGGGCGGCCGGCCAGGTCACCGACTCGGCCGCCGTGGTGGCGGAGGTGTCGCCGAGCGTGGTGTCGATCAGCGCGGGGGGCGGCACCGGGTCCGGGGTGGTGCTGGACGAAGACGGACACATACTCACGAACTACCACGTAGTGGTCGCCGGGCTCGCGGAGGCGATCGTGGTGACCTTCAGTGACGGAGACCGGGCCGTCGCCCAGGTCGTCGGGATCGACCCACCCGGAGACCTGGCGGTGATTCAGGCCGAAGGCGTGGACGACCTGGTACCGGCCGAGTTCGGCGACAGCGACGCGGTGGTGCCCGGCCAACCGGTGCTCGCCCTGGGCAATCCACTCGGGCTGGAAGGCACCGTCACCTCGGGGATCATCAGCGCCAAGAATCGCACCATCCAGGTGGGGGACCGGCCGTCACCGGCGCCGGGTCAGCCGCCGGTGGCGACCTCGATCTCCGGGGTGCTCCAGACCGACGCGCCGATCAATCCCGGGAACTCCGGCGGCGCCCTGGTCAACCTGGCAGGGGAGGTGATCGGGATCAACTCCGCGATCGCCACCTCGGGGGTGAGCTCCGGCAACATCGGGGTGGGGTTCGCCATCCCGTCCAACACCGCTGCGCAGACCGCCGAGAAGCTGCTGGCCGGCGCGCCGGTTCCGCACCCGTACATCGGGGTGTCGGTGGGGGATGCCCGCGGTGGCGGTGCCTTGATCCAGGACGTGACCGCGGGGAGCCCCGCGGCGCGCGCCGGGCTGCGCCCCGGGGACGTGGTCCTCGAGGCGGGTGGGGCGGAGATCAACGACTCCGACGACCTGGTGAACGCGGTGCAGCGGGCCGGGGTCGGGGCGCGACTACCCCTGCAGGTGGACCGGGGTGGGCAGCCGCTACGGCTGGCCGTCACCGTGGGGGATTTACCGGACTGACAAGACGCGGTTCGCCTTCCCGGGGGAAGGGGGCGGCGTGGCCCGTTCGGGGGTGGGGCCACGCCGCCCACGTCTGTGTGCCTCGGTGTCGCCTGGCTCGCACCGATGGCGGCGGTGGCGCCGGGGGAGGTCGGGCATGCCGTAGGGTCGCCGGTGTGGAGGATCTTTCACAGTTGCTCGCCCAGTGGCCGGTGCCACAGGCCGCCGCTGGGGTGACCGGTCCAGACGGGGTCCGCGCTCGCGGTGGTGACCAGCACTGGCGGGTGGGGATCGCCTCGGTGAGCAAGCTGCTGACCGGCCTGGCCGCGCTGGTGGCGGTGGAGGAGGGGGCGGTCGAGCTGGACGAGCCGGCCGGTCCACCCGGCGCCACCGTCCGGCACCTGTTGGCGCACGCCTCCGGGCTGGACTTCGACACTGATCGAGTCCGGGCCGAGCCGGGCACGCGTCGGATCTACTCCAATGTGGGGATCGAGCGGTTCGCGGAGCACCTGGCCACGCGGACCGGGATCCCCTTCGGCGACTACCTGCAGCAGGCGGTGCTGGAGCCGCTCGAGATGCGTGACACCACCCTGGAGGGGTCGCCGTCACACGGCATCGTCTCCACAGTGGATGATTTGCTCCGGTTCGCTCGTGAGCTGCTACGCCCCACCTTGATCTCCCCCGACACCCTGGCGGAGGCGGTCACCGTCCAGTACCCGGACCTGGCCGGACTGGTGCCGGGGATCGGTCGGTTCGACCCCAATCCGTGGGGATTGGCCTTCGAGCTACGGGGACACAAGCACCCGCACTGGACCGGGAGCCGCAACTCTCCGCGGACGTTCGGTCATTTCGGCGCCACGGGCACGTTCCTGTGGGTGGATCCCGACGCCGATCTGGCCTGTGTGGCCCTGACCGGCGAACGGTTTGGACCGTGGGCGCTCGACGCCTGGCCGCGGTTCAGTGACACGGTGCTGGCCCACGCCTGAGTACGAGGTCGCCCGCGGGGAGCGGGAGGTCACTGCGGAGTGACTACCGGTTGGCAACCCCGTTGGTACCGCGTATGGTGGGCGGCGAATCCACGGGAGTCCGGCGCACCGGGCTGAGAGGGAGGCTGAGGCGGCCTCCGACCGTCGAACCTGATTGAGGTAATCCTCGCGCAGGGAGGGAGGCAGCAGTGGTCCCGCTGGGGCGTCTGCATCTGATCACCGACACTCGACCCGGACGGGACGCAGTCGCGATCACCGCCGCCGCGCTGGCCGCGGGGGTTCCGGTGGTGCAGGTGCGGGTCGAGGATGGGACCACTGATCGCGAGGCGTACGAGTTCGCTACCCGGATCCGCCAGCTGTGTGACCAGCATGGGGCGATGTGCCTGGTCAACGATCGGCTGCACCTGGCCTTGGCGGTGGGGGCGGCCGGAGGCCACGTGGGCGCGGACGACCTACCGGTGGCGGCGGCCCGACGGGTGTTGGGGCCAGCAGCGATCGTGGGAGCCACCTGCCGGGATCCGGACAGCGCACGCGCCGCGGTGGCCGCAGGGGCCAGTTACCTCGGGGTGGGGCCGGCGTTCTCCACGCGCACCAAGGCCGGCCTGCCGGCGGCGATCGGGCCGGACGGGGTGGCCGCGGTGGCGGCCGCGGTGCCGGACACACCGGTGATCGCGATCGGTGGGGTGACCCCCGAGCGGGTGCCGGCGCTTCGGGCCGCGGGCGCCCACGGGGTGGCGGTGATCGGTGCGGTGAGCGAAGCGGCCGATCCGGCCGCGGCTGCTCGGGCACTGTTGGCGGCCGTGGACGGGCAGGCATGAGCACCGATACCGCCCGGGTCACGGTGGTGGGTGGGGGCGTGATCGGTCTCGCGATCGCCTGGCGGTGCGCGCAGCGCGGGCTCGCGGTGACCGTGTACGAGGCGGAGCGGCCGGGCGCCTGGCAGGTGGCCGCCGGCATGCTCGCCCCGGTCAGCGAGGCGTACTTCGGCGAGGACCAGCTCACCGCGCTGCTGGTGGCCTCCGCGCAGCAGTGGGAGGAGTTCGCGGCCGCGCTGGCGCCGTACGGGGAGGTGGGGTACCGCACCGAGGGCACCCTGCTGGTGGCGCTCACCGCCGATGATCTGGCCGAGGCGGAGCGGCTGTGGACCTATCAGCAGTCGCTGGGACTGCCGGTGGAGCGGCTGACCGCGGCCCGGGTACGGCGACGAGAGCCGGCGCTCCACCCCCGGGTGCGGGGAGGCGCATACGCGCCGCACGACCGGCAGGTGGACCCGCGTCGGCTGGTGGCGACACTGCGGGCGGCCGCCACCGCCGCCGGGGTGGAGTTCGTGGCCGGCCCGGTCGACGATCTGGCGACGCGGGGTGAGGGGCCGGTGGTGGTGGCCGCGGGCTGCGGGTCGGCGGCGCTCACCGGGCTGCCGGTCCGACCGGTCAAGGGGCAGGTGCTGCGACTGCGCGCGCCCGACGGGGAGCCCGGCTTTCGGCACGTGATTCGCGGGTTCGCCGACGGCCGTCGGGTCTACCTGGTGCCCCGGGCCGACGGGGAGGTGGTGGTGGGGGCCACCGAGGAGGAGCGCACCGACCCACTCCCGACCGCCGGGGGCGCGCTGGAGCTGCTGCGGGCCGCCACCGATCTGGTGCCGGAGCTGTACGAGTACGAGCTGGTGGAGGTCGGGGTCGGGCACCGTCCCGGCACTCCGGACAACGCGCCGATCCTGGGTCGATTGCCGGGGCGCCCGGAGGTGGTGGTGGCGACCGGCCACTACCGACACGGAATCTTGCTGACTCCGGTGACCGCCGAGGCCATCAGTGAACTGGTGGCCACCGGGCAGGTTCCCGAAGTGATCGTCCCATTCGGACCTGACAGGTTCGACGGGTCCACACCAAGCTGAGGGAGGGCAGACGTGGTGGTCACGGTGAACGGGCGGGAGCGAGAGGTGGCCGCGGGGAGCGCGGTCGCCGACCTGGTGACGGAGCTGGTCGGCAGCGCGGACGGACGGGGGGTGGCGGTGGCGCTCAACGGTGAGGTGCTACCTCGGTCGGCCTGGTCCACCACCCAGATCAACGCCGGGGACCGGCTGGAGGTCCTGACCGCAACCCAGGGAGGGTGACATGGACGACCGCTTCGAGTTGGGTGGGGTGACCTTCACCTCGCGGCTGATCCTCGGCACCGGTGGCGCCCACAGCTTGGCCGCACTGGAGCAGGCGATCCGTAACAGCGGCACCGAGATGGTCACGGTGGCGCTGCGGCGCGTGGACGCCGCCGGCCCCAGCGGCCTGATGGAGGTGCTGCAACGGTGCGGGGTGCGGGTGTTGCCGAACACCGCCGGGTGCTTCACCGCCACCGAGGCGGTGAAGCTGGCGCATCTGGCCCGGGAGGCGTTTGAGACCGATTGGATCAAGCTGGAGGTCATCGGCGATGACCGGACCCTGTTGCCGGATGCGGTGGAGTTGCTGGCCGCGGCCGAGCAGCTGGTCGACGACGGGTTCACGGTGTTGCCGTACACCAACGACGATCCGGTGCTGGCCCGCCGGTTGGCCGATGTGGGCTGTGCGGCGGTCATGCCGGCCGGGGCCCCGATCGGGTCCGGGCTGGGCATCAACAATCCGCACCACATTCAGCTGATCCGCCAGGCAGTGGACATTCCGGTGATCCTGGACGCGGGCATCGGCACCGCCTCGGACGCTGCCCTGGCGATGGAGCTGGGGTGCGACGCGGTGCTGCTGGCCAGCGCGGTGACCCGGGCCGCCGACCCGGCCGCGATGGCTACCGCGATGCGGCATGCGGTGATCGCGGGGCGGCTGGCCGCCGGCGCGGGGCGAATCCCTCGGCGGCATCATGCGCTGCCCAGCACCCCGGATGAAGGGCGGCCTGACCTGTGACCATCCCGCTCTCCGCGCCGTCGGCCCGGCCCGGCCCGGCCGGGCCACTGCCCCGGTTGCTGGTGGTGACCGACCGGCGCCAGGCCCGGGCCCCGTTGCCGGAGGTGGTGGCGGCGGCGGTGGCCGGAGGTGCCCGGTGGGTGCTGCTCCGGGAAAAGGATCTGCCGCGGGCGGAGCGGGCGGAGCTGGCCCGGCAGCTGCGGGTGGTGCTGGCGCCGGTGGGCGGACGGCTGGTGGTGGCCGGACCGGACCCGTTGGGCGGGAGCGCGGTGCATCTGGCAGCGCACGATCCACCGGTAGTCGGCGCCGATTGGCTGGTCGGCCGTTCCTGCCACAACCTGAGCGAGCTGACGCGACTGACCACTGAGGACTATGTGACCGTGTCGCCGGTGTACGCCAGCGCTTCCAAGCCCGGTTACGGCCCGGCGTTGGGGACCACCGGGCTGGCGGAGCTGTGTCGACACGCCGGGCGGCCGGTGCTGGCACTGGGCGGGATCGAGTCCCCCGCGCAGGTGGCAGCCTGCCGCCGCGCGGGGGCGGCCGGAGTGGCGGTGATGGGGGCGGTGATGCGGGCCACCGACCCGGCGGCCGTGGTCGCGGCGCTCCAACACGCAGCCGAAGACACCGATCTGGATAGTGGAACGAGGGCAGTGGCATGACTCCACCGGTTACCTTGACGATCGCGGGCTCGGACTCTGGCGGTGGCGCCGGCATCCAAGCCGACCTGAAGGCGTTCGCCGCGCACGGTTGCTTCGGCACCTCGGTGATCACCGCGGTGACCGCCCAAAACACCCGGGGAGTCACCGACATTCACCCGATTCCGCCCGCGACCGTCGCCAGCCAGCTCGCGGCGGTGCTGGATGACCTACCGGTAGCGGCGGTCAAGACCGGGATGTTGGGCAGCCCGGAGATCGCCGACCAGATCGTGGAGTTTGCGCGCGCGGGCCGGGTGCCGAACCTGGTGGTCGACCCGGTGCTGGTCTCCACCACCGGATACGAGCTGGGAGTGGTGGAGGCGATCGAGCGGCTGTTGCCGTACGCCCTGGTGGTCACGCCCAACGTGGCGGAGGCGGCGGCGTTGACGGGCCGACCGGTCACGAGTCCGGAGGAGATGGTCGAGGCCGCGACCGCGCTCGGTGAGCGCGGTGCCCAGTACGTGGTGGTGACCGGCGGGGACCTGCCGGTGCCGGCCGAGGAGGTAGTGGAGGCGGTCTGGACGGATGGGAAGTGCGAGCTGCTGCGCGGTCCTCGAGTGGACAGTCGGCACAACCACGGCTCCGGCTGCACCTTCGCGGCGACGGTAGCGGCCCAGTTGGCGCAGGGAGCCTCCGTGCTGGACGCGGTGAAGACGGCCAAGGCGTACGTGGTCCGGGCGATGGCCGGATCCGCGGACTGGAAGCTTGGCGGCGGGATCGGGCCATTGGACCACTTTGGATGGTCCACTCCAGCCCACCTGAAGGAAGAGGAATCGGTCGGGGTCGGCGGTAGTCCGGCCCGCCACGAAGGAGGGATCAGCTCACGCCCCTTCCGCACGGGAGGGGGTCTCCGCGGCCACCCCGGCGCGGTCGGTGGTCTGCCAGGGGCGACGCCGCTGCCGGGCCTGGTCGCGATAAGCGTTCCACCCCTCGCGAGCAGTCCATGGCAGGGCTTGCTTCGAGCATATGTTCGATTCAGGGGTGGGTACCGGGCTCGCCCGATGGCGAACCGGCTGCTCCTGCGGCACCGCAGGAGCTCCGTTTCCCCCGCCCACCGGCGGGGCCTACACGGAGGGATGCTGATGAACGCACGTCGAAAGGTCTATGTGGAGGGATCCCGACCGGACCTGCGAGTGCCGTTTATGGAGGTGGAGCTGACCGGGGACAACCCGCCGGTGCGGCTGTACGACACCTCCGGCCCCGGCAGTGATCCGGAGCGGGGGCTGCCGCCGCTGCGCGGGGCCTGGATCGCGGAGCGGGGCGATGTGGCGCCGGTGCGCGGTGCCGGCACCCCGTTGGCCGCCGCCGCCGACCAGCCGGTCACCCAGCTCCAGTACGCCCGGGCCGGGATCATCACCCCGGAGATGGAGTTCGTGGCGATCCGGGAGGGCATGGACCCGGAGGTGGTTCGGCAGGAGATCGCCGCCGGCCGAGCCATCCTGCCGGCCAACGTCAACCACCCGGAGAGCGAGCCGATGATCATCGGTAAGCGGTTCCTGGTGAAGGTGAACGCCAACATCGGTACCTCCGCGGTCACCTCCTCGATCGCGGAGGAGGTGGAGAAGCTGACCTGGGCCACCCGGTGGGGAGCGGACACGGTGATGGATCTGTCCACCGGTAAACGGATCCGCGAAACCCGAGAGGCGGTCATCCGTAACTCGCCGGTGCCGGTCGGAACCGTGCCGATCTACGAGGCGCTGGAGAAGGTCAAGGGGGATCCGACCAAGCTGTCCTGGGAGGTCTACCGGGACACCGTCATCGAGCAGGCCGAGCAGGGCGTGGACTACATGACCGTGCACGCGGGGGTGCTGCTGCGGTACGTGCCGCTGGCGGTCAACCGGGTCACCGGGATCGTCTCCCGGGGTGGGTCCATCATGGCCGCCTGGTGCCTGGCGCACCACGAGGAGAACTTCCTCTACACCCACTTCGCCGAGCTGTGCGAGATCTTCGCCAAGTACGACGTGGCCTTCTCGCTGGGGGATGGGCTGCGTCCGGGATCGATCGCGGACGCCAACGACGAGGCCCAGTTGGCTGAGCTGCGGACCCTCGGGGAGCTGACCAAGGTGGCGTGGGAGCACGGCGTGCAGGTGATGGTCGAGGGTCCGGGCCACGTCCCGATGCACAAGATCAAGGAGAATGTGGACCTGCAGCAGGAGTGGTGCCACGAGGCGCCGTTCTACACCCTCGGACCGCTGGCGACCGACATCGCTCCGGCGTACGACCACATCACCTCGGCGATCGGGGCGGCGATGATCGCGATGTACGGCACCGCCATGCTCTGCTACGTCACCCCCAAGGAGCATCTGGGGCTGCCGAACCGGGATGACGTGAAGGCCGGGGTGATCGCCTACAAGATCGCCGCGCACGCGGCCGATCTCGCCAAGGGGCACCCGGGGGCGCAGGCGTGGGACGACGCGCTGAGCAAGGCCCGGTTCGAGTTCCGGTGGGAGGACCAGTTCAACCTGTCCCTCGACCCGGACACGGCGCGGTCCTACCACGACGAGACGCTGCCGGCGGAGCCGGCCAAGACCGCGCACTTCTGCTCCATGTGTGGGCCGAAGTTCTGCTCCATGAAGATCACCCAGGATCTGCAGCGGTACGCCGCCCAGCAGGGCCTGTCGGTGGAGGAGGCGGCCAAGGCCGGGATGCGCCAGAAGGCGGAGGAGTTCCGCGACTCCGGCGGTCGGGTCTACCTGCCGCTGACCTCCTCCTGACCTGCTCCGTCCGCTGCCTGCCCGCGGGGCGGTCACCGCGGGCAGGCAGCGGCCAGTCCACCTCGGGAGCGGGGGAGCATGCGCGTGGGAGGGGCGGACCTTCCTAGGGGCATGCTCCCCCGCCAACGCGTGGGGGCGGGTCAGTCGAGGTCGCGTCGCAGCCGTCGCCGGACCCGTTCGGTGAAGTCGTCGTCGGGCCGAGGCTCCGGCTCTGGGGGCGCGGCCAGCGAACTGATCCAGCTGATGTGTTCATCCTCCGGTTCGGTGGCCGCGGTGGGCGACTCATCCGTCGCCGGCGGGGTGGAGGTGTCCGCTGCGGCGGGCTCCCGGCTCCGCCGGCGGGAGGTGCCCTTGGTCGACCGGCTCTTCCGGAGCGACGGGCTCGTGGAGGACTTGCGTCTGCGGGACGTGCCCCTGCCGGAGGAGCCCTCATCGGAGGCATCCGGCGCGGCCGTGGGCAGGTCCGGAGAGTCCGCCTGGGTGGGCGCGTCGGGGGAGGGCTCCCCGCCGGACGATTCGGGTGGGAACGATTCCGGAGCGGGGAGCGGGTGAGCGGCCGACTCGGTGGCCGACGGCTCGGGGGCGAACAGCTCCCGGCCGAACAACTCCCCGGTCGACCACGTCGGCGACGGGTCGGCCTCCGTCGCCGGGGTGGGGGCGGAGCGATCGACCGGGTCGACGGTGAACCGCGCGTCCGTGGTGGCTGAGGGAGAAGGGTCAGTGGACGGGGCGGGATCGGCGAGGGACGGGGGGTCACTATCAGCGCTGCGGGTGAACGCCCGGGCGCGAGGTAGGTAGTCCTCGAGGTTCAACGCGTCGAGGTCAAGCGTGCGGGGCTCGAGCCGGCGGGGCTCCGCTGACGGCGGAGGCGGGTCAATCGAGATCGGATCGAGCGAGGTGGGCTCGGACCGGGCGGCGTCGACCGGGGCCGGAGCGGCGGGGGTGAGCCCGACCGGGGCGGCCGGCTCCTCGCTGGGGGTGGTCGGCGCATCCGACGTGGGCGCGGCTGCCGGCGTGGGGGTGGGCGCGGTCGGTTCCGACCGGCGGCGCTTACGTCGACCAAACCGGGACACGGCCGCGGCCAATGGTGTGGCCAGCCACCGGGGTTGCCTGGACGGCGGGGCCGGGGTGAGCGGTGGCGGCGCCTCGTAAGTGGGCTCGGGCGCTTCCGGCGCGGTAGCGGATTCAGCCGGTGCGGGAGCTGCTACCGGGCTTGCCAGGGGAACTGCTGCCGAGCTTTCTGGGGGAATCGCTACCGGGCTTTCTGGGGGAGCGGTTGCGGGGGTTTCCGACCCCGGCTGGTCCGGTGCGGGGGTCTCCTCCGTCGGTGCGTGCTCCTTCGGCGGTGCACCCGCGGTCGCCGACTCCGTCGGCGTCGACGGCAGCGCTGGCAACTCCACGGTGGGGGCGTCCGTGGTGCTGGTGTCGACGTCGGGACCGATTCCGGATCCGCTCCGCGCCGCGGGTGGGCGCACCACGCCGATCAGCAGCGCGACCAGCAGGCCGGCGGCCATCGACAGCAGCGCTCCCGCGTACGGCGAGGTCTGCAGCGTGCGTTCCCCTACGCCGGGGGACCCGATCAGGTAGGCCAGGGCGAGCAGCCCAGGCGCGGATGCGGTGGCGGCGGCGGTCTGCAGCGGTGGCAGCCCTCGGGACCGGGCCGCCAACGCGATCGCCCCGCAGACTAGCAGCGCCAGGATCGGGGGCGAGAGCACCGCCCAGGCGGGTGGGGCGCCGTCCGCCGGTAGGTCCGGCACCGCCAGCCGAACAAGCGGTGGGGGGCTACCAGGGGCCAGAGAGGGGGCGAATGAGATCAGCGCGAGCAGCCAGGTGAGCCCGGCCATGAGGGTCACGCTCACCGCCACCAGCCGGACGCTGAGCGCGGCCACCGCGACGACGATCCCCGCCAGCACGCCGAGGCCGGCGACCAGGGAGACCTCCAGTACCGGCGTGGTGGTCGCTACTCCGCCGGGGCGGGGCGGAAGCTGAGCGAACCGGGCGGGGATCGCGGTCAGCGGGATCATCACCGCGGCGCCCAGGCCCGCGGTGAACCCGATCGCGATCCGGCCGCCGAGCCGCACCAGGAGTCGGTGGCGACCAGCGACCAGCCGGGCTCCAGCGCTGCCGGCGAGGACGGCTCCGAGCGCGAACCAGGCCACCCAGGTCAGCTGACTGGACCACAGCCCGTCGTTCGGGAACACCCGGGCCAACCGGAGCAGGCCTAACCCGTACCCGAGCCCGAGCTGTCCGGCGGCGGCCACGGCGCCCACCACGAATCCGGTGATCAGGAGCTGCCCCCACTGGGCGGTCCGGGGCCGTGCCTGCCGGGCCTGGCCGTCGCCGTCGGCTCGAGGCTGCGCATCACCATCGGCTACCGAGCGCGGGACGGACGGGGTCGGCTCCGATGACCCCGGTAAGCCGTCGGCGGGCACGGACAACCCTGGCGCGTTTTCAACCGCCATGCCGGGGAGCGTACGGCCCGAGGACCACCCGCGCCACCACGGGGGAACCACCCGCGCCACCACGGTGGACACGAATCCCGACCCTGTTTTGACCCACCGGCCAGACAAGGGTATTCTCTACGGCTGTTGTGCGGCGGCGGCTGCTGCGCGCGCGAATTCCGATCAACTCGACTCTTGAGGCAAGGTGACCTGTGCGTACGTACAGCCCCAGGCCGGGTGACATTGAGCGGCAATGGCACGTTATCGACGCCGCCGACGTGGTGCTGGGCAGGCTGGCGAGCCAGGCCGCTACGTTGCTGCGCGGCAAGCACAAGCCGATCTTCGCCCCGCACATGGACACCGGCGACTTTGTGATCATCGTCAACGCCGAGAAGGTGGCGCTGTCCGGTAACAAGCGGCGGGACAAGGTCATCTACCGGCACTCCGGCTACCCCGGCGGGTTGAAGCAGACCTCCTACGAGGAGCTGCTCCGCAAGCGGCCGGAGCGGGCGGTGGAGTTGGCCGTCAAGGGGATGCTGCCGCACAACCGGCTCGGCCGAAAGCTGCTGAAGAAGCTGAAGGTGTACGCCGGCCCGGACCACCCGCACTCGGCGCAGAAGCCGGTGCCGTACGAGATCAAGCAGGTCGCGCGGTGAGCGCGGGCGGAGGAGCACGATGACCGACACGAGCACTGCCCCGATGGACGAGGGCCTTCCGCAGGAGTCCGCCGCCCCGCGGCCGAGCCCAGCCACCCTGGTGGACACCGCGCCTGCGGAGACCAAGCGGGCCCGGCGGACCGCCAATGGGCTGATCCAGACCGTGGGTCGCCGCAAGGAGGCGATCGCCCGGGTGCGGATCGCCCCCGGTACCGGCAAGATCATCTGCAACGGGCGGCCGCTGGAGGACTACTTCCCGAGCAAGGTGCACCAGCAGCAGATCAAGTCGCCGCTGGTGCTCACCGAGCGGCTGGACTCGGTTGACGTGTTCGCCAACATCCGGGGCGGTGGGATCACCGGCCAGGCCGGTGCGCTTCGGCTGGCGATCGCCCGGGCGCTGTGCGAGCTGGATCTGGATCACCGGCCCACCCTCAAGAAGGCCGGGTACCTCACTCGCGACGCGCGGGAGATCGAGCGCAAGAAGTACGGACTCAAGAAGGCCCGCAAGGCGCCGCAGTACTCGAAGCGCTGATCTTGGCAGGCTCCGTCGTCGACCGCTCGCCGGGCCCAGTAATGGCGCCCGGCGCGGTCGGCCGCACGCTGCCACCTGGTCGGCTGTTCGGCACCGACGGGATCCGCGGGCTGGCTAACAGCGAACTGACCCCCGAGCTGGCGATGGCGGTGGCGGGGGCCGCCGCGTCCGTGCTCTGCAAACGGGACGGTTCGCAGCCCCCGGTCGCGGTGGTGGGGCGGGATCCCCGGGCCAGCAGCGAGATGCTGGACGCGGCGGTGGTCGCCGGGTTGACCAGCGCCGGGGCCCGAGTGATCCGGGTGGGGGTGCTCCCGACCCCGGCCGTGGCGATGCTCACCGCCCAGCTCTCCGCTGACCTGGGGGTGATGATCTCCGCTTCCCACAACCCGATGCCGGACAACGGGATCAAGCTGTTCGCGGCCGGGGGACACAAGCTGCCGGACGAGCTCGAGGACGAGATCGAGCGGGTGGTGCGCAGCGACGTCGGTTGGCCTCGCCCCACCGGGGCGGGGATCGGCCGGGTCACGGATCTGACCGACGGCGCGGAGCGGTACATCACCCACCTGGTGCACTCCATTCCGCACCGGCTGGACGGGCTGCGGGTGGTGGTCGACTGTGCGCACGGGGCGGCCGCCGAGGTGGCGCCGGAGGTCTACCGCCGGGCCGGGGCCGACGTGGTGGCGATCAACGCCGCCCCGGACGGGATCAACATCAACGACCACTGCGGCTCCACCCACCTGGAGCCGCTGACCGCGGCGGTGGTGGAGCACCAGGCTGATCTCGGCATCGCGCTGGACGGCGACGCCGACCGGCTGCTGGCGGTGGATGCGGCCGGGGAAGTGGTCGACGGCGACCAGATCATGGCGATCTTGGCGCTGGCCATGCGGGAGGCCGGCACCCTGGTCAAGGACCAGCTGGTGGTCACGGTCATGAGCAACCAGGGGCTGCGGCTGGCGATGGCCAAGGCCGGGATCGGGCTGGTGGAGACCAAGGTCGGTGACCGGTACGTCCTGGCGGAGCTGCGTGAGTCCGGGCTCGCGCTCGGCGGCGAGCAGAGTGGACACGTGGTGATGCCGGCCTACGCCACCACCGGCGACGGCATCCTCACCGGGCTGCATCTGATGGCCCGCATGGCCGCCACGGGGCGCCCCCTGGCCGAGTTGGCGTCGGTGGTCACCCGGTTGCCGCAGGTGCTCGTGAACGTACCGGTGGCCGACAAGCAGGCGGTCGCGGCCAGTCCGGCGGTGACCGCGGCGGTGGCCGCGGCCGAGGCCCGGCTCGGGGACACCGGTCGGGTGCTGCTGCGCCCTTCCGGCACCGAGTCACTGATCCGGGTGATGGTGGAGGCCCCCACCGTCGAACTGGCCCGCTCGGTCGCCGACGAGCTGGCCGCGGTGGTCAGCGGCGCTAGTCCTTCCTGATCGCTGCGGGCGGCGGGCGCGTACGCGCAGCCACTGCCACCCCAGGCCGGCCACCAGCAGCAGCCCAAGCAGCGGCACGGCCAGCGCGGGGCGCGACCACTGTGCCAGTTGCGCCAGCACCCGTTCCCGTTGCGCACTGGCGGCCGGGTCCACCAGCACGAGGGCGGCGAATCCTATCGCCAGGAGGGAACCGCTGACCCCGACCACGTACCGCCAGGGGCCGGTGAGGCGGCGGATGAGGACCCGACCGGCGCGCACAATGGTCCGTACGCGGAGGATCTGCAGCCGCCACAGTTGCCAGAGGAATCCCAGCAACCGTAGGGCCTGGATCGGGGCCAGCGCCGCGACCATCGCGGGGATGGCCAGCAGCAGCACGAGCACCGCCCACCAGTGTCGTCGCAGCCACACCCACCGGTGCCCAGCGAGGACGAGCAGCAGCAGCGTCTCGGCGGTGAGGATCACCAGCGACGCCCAGGTCAGGAGCTGCCCGATCAGCGCCAGGAAACCGTCGGCGAATACCGCCAGGAACAGCGCCGGGACCGATACCGCCGCCGCTATCACCACCGGCGTGGCCAGTCGCTCTTCCCACCGTTCCGCGAGCCGGTCCCGAGCGGTCCGAGCGGTTTCGCGGTCGGTGGACGTGCCAGTCCGGGCCGGCACGGACCGGTGGGCCGGGGCAGCGACCGGGCTGTTCCCAGGAGGGTGATCCCGGCCGGAACGGGGCCCGGGGGCGGTTGCGCTCATTTCCCGGATTCTAAAACGCGGCAGTTCCGCGCAACCATGCTGCGCAAAACTCCTTGATTCGCGCAGAATAAGTGAGCGATCCTGGGGTAAGCTGCCCGGCATGTGCGGAATCGTAGGGTACGTAGGGTCACGGCCAGCGCTGCCGATCGTGCTGGAGGGGCTGCGGCGACTGGAGTACCGGGGGTATGACTCCGCGGGCGTCGCGGTGGTGGACGGCACCGAGCTGGTGGCCTGCAAGCGGGCGGGGAAACTGAGCAACCTGGCCGAGGCGCTGGAGGAGTTGGCCCGCACCGGCAACGACCGGGGCCTGACCACCGGGCGTACCGGAATCGGGCACACCCGCTGGGCCACCCACGGCGGGCCGACCGACCGGAACGCCCATCCGCACATGTCCGGGGACGGGCGGATCGCCGTCATCCACAACGGCATCATCGAAAACTTCGCCAAGCTGCGGGCGGAGCTGGAAGCCGCCGGAGTGGAGTTGGTCAGCGACACCGACAGCGAATGCGTCGCGCACCTGCTGGCCGGCGAACTGGCGGCGTTGTCCCCACCGTCCTGGGGGGCGGAAGAGGAGCTTCCGTCGACTCAGACGCGTACGGAGGCGGCCTTCTCGGATCCGGGGGAGCGGCTCGCCGAGGCGATGCGTCGGGTGTGCCTTCGGCTCGAGGGGGCGTTCACGCTGCTGGCGGTGGACAGTCAGGCGCCCGGGGTGGTGGTCGGTGCCCGGCGGGACTCCCCGCTGGTGGTCGGGCGGGGCGACGGCGAACACTACCTGGCCAGCGACGTGGCCGCGTTCATCGCCCACACCCGCCAGGCGGTGGAGCTCGGGCAGGACCAGGTAGTGCTGATCACCTCGGATTCGCTGTCCATCACCGACTTCTACGGGCGGCCGGCCGCGGGCCGCGATTTCTACATCGACTGGGACGCCACCGCCGCGGAGAAGGGCGGCTACGACTACTTCATGCTCAAGGAGATCGCGGAGCAGCCGCGGGCGGTCGCCGACACCCTGCGCGGTCGGTTCACCGCCAACGGGAAGATCCTGTTGGACGAGGTACGCCTGGCCGATCAGGACCTGCGGGACGTGGACAAGGTGTTCATCGTCGCCTGTGGGACGGCGTACCACGCCGGCATGGTCGCCAAGTACGCGATCGAGCACTGGACCCGGATTCCGTGCGAAGTGGAGCTGGCCAGCGAGTTCCGATACCGCGACCCGGTGCTGGACCGGACCACCATGGTGGTGGCGATCTCCCAGTCCGGGGAGACCATGGACACCCTGATGGCGCTGCGGCACGCCAAGGAGCAGCAGGCCAAGGTGCTGGCGATCTGCAACACCAACGGCGCCACCATCCCGCGGGAGTCCGACGCCGTGCTCTACACCCACGCCGGACCGGAGATCGCGGTCGCCTCCACCAAGGCGTTCCTCACCCAGCTGGTCGCCTGCTACCTGGTGGGGCTGCACCTGGCCCAGGTCCGCGGCATCATGTGGGCCGACGAGGTGGCCGCGGTCGTCCAGCAGCTGCAGGAGATGCCGGGGGCGGTCGAGGCGGTGCTGGAGACCATGGAGCCCGTCCGTCGGCTCGCCCGCGAACTCGCGGATTCCCGTTCGGTGCTGTTCATCGGCCGGCACGTCGGCTACCCGGTGGCGCTGGAGGGGGCGCTCAAGCTGAAGGAACTCGCCTACATGCACGCCGAGGGGTTCGCGGCGGGTGAGCTGAAGCACGGTCCGATCGCCCTGATCGACCAGGGCACGCCGGTGGTGTGTGTGGTGCCGTCTCCGGTCGGTCGGAGCGCCCTGCACGGCAAGATCGTGTCCAATTTGCAGGAGGTCCGGGCTCGGGGCGCCCGCACCATCGTGATCGCGGAAGAAGGGGACGAGGCCGTGGTCCCGTACGCCGACCACCTGATCCAGGTGCCGGCCACTCCGACCCTGCTGGCACCGCTGGTGACCACGGTGCCGCTCCAGGTGTTCGCCTGTGAAGTGGCCGCGGCCCGGGGGCACGACGTGGATCAACCTCGTAACCTGGCCAAGTCGGTCACTGTGGAGTGAGGCCGACCTCGGCCAGCACCTGCTCGTACACCGCCCGGTGCGCCGCGGCCACCTGCGGCCAGATGCGGTCGTCGACCCACCGCACCCCCACCTCGGCCAGCTGATGCCGCAGCTGGTCGTCGGCCCGCAACCGGGCCACCGCGTCGCCGGTGGGGTCGACCCCGTTCAGCGCGGTGTCACCAGGACCGGCCTGATCGGGAGCGATCCCCGGCGTCAGGGCGACGTGGGGGCCCCGGAGCGTCGCGGCGTCCCCTGCGGGGTCGGCGGTGGGGGACGGCGTGTCCGCCGATCGCTGGCCGGCCCGCGGTGGGGCCGGCCCCGCGTGACCATGGTGGGTGGTGAGCACCGTCGCGCTGGCCGGCGCCAACCGGCCGGTCTCCTGGTCCCACCAGCCGGCCCGCTCCAGCGGCCGCCACACCGCCGCCGACAGCCCCGTGGCCGGCGGCCTCCACCCGTAGGTGTGCACGGTCGTGACCAGCGGGGTGTCGGTGGGGAGCAGCAGCGGCAGCAGCCCCGGCAGGCGGGAGAACCGGTACGCCACCGGCGCAAACTGCACGTGTACCAGGTCAGGCTGCAACGCGCGGACGGTGCGGGCCGCCCGCCGGACCGCCGCCCACCAGCCGGTGAGATCCGCCGCCGACCGGCGCACCGGCACCGGCCACACCTGGACCTCCACCTCCGACAGCGCGGCCACCAGTCGGGACACATAGTCGCTGATTTCGTCCTGGCCGGGCCGGGCCGGCCCGCACACCATCGCGACCCGGATCTGTGTGCTCATCGACCGACCTCCCCAGGTGAGTGGTGTGCCACCACCGCGGCGAACGGTTCACCGATGGCTGTGCTCACCGGTGGGGGCGTCGGCCCGGTCGGATGCGGCGGCCGGCGCGCGGGCACGGTCGGCACGGCCCCGGATCCGGGCGATCGCCGCGGAGGTGGACCGGTCCGGTACGTACCCCAGGATCTGCACCTGGCCACCGAGTCGCCGGACCAGCGGCGCCTCCGGCACCAGCTCCGGTGGATAGTCCCCGCCCTTGACGTACACCTCCGGGCGGATCGCCTCGATCAGCGAGGCGGGAGAGTCTTCTTCGAACACCACCACCTGGTCCACAGCGGACAAGGCGGCCAGGACCGCCACCCGGTCCTCCACCGGATTCACCGGCCGGTGTGGACCCTTGAGCCGGCGGACGCTGGTGTCGCTGTTGACCGCTACCACCAGCAGGTCCCCGAGTTGCCGGGCCTGCTCCAGATAGGTGACATGGCCGCGGTGCAGGATGTCGAAGCAGCCGTTGGTGAACACCACCCGGCCGCCGGCGTCCCGGCACCGCTGGACCGTCGCCATCAGCTCCGGCAGGTCGACGACGGCGGGGCCGTGCGACGGAGTAGCCGGTGCGGGCGGAACCGGTAGCTCCGCGCGCAGTCGCTCCCGGTCGCACACGCACGTACCGGGGCCGACGAGCGCCAACTGGGCGGCGCGCTGGGCCAGCTCGGCGATTTCCGGCAAGGTACCGCCGGCGGCGATGGCGAGCGCGGCCGTGGCCAGGTACGTGTCCCCCGCACCGGCGGTGTAGCTGGTCGGCGCCGACCAGGCGCGGGTGCGGTACCGTTGTCCATCCTGGCCGGCGATGACCACCCCGTCCCGGTCCACGGTGACCGCCACCGTCTGGGCGCCGGTCAAGTTCAGCAATCCGGCGGCGTACCGGTAGGCCGCCCGCACCCGGGGAGCGGTCTCGTCGCCCGGCTCCATCTCCACCTCGTCGAGGCCGTCGGCCTGCGCCCGGGCGATGGCCTGCTGCGCCTCTTCGAAGCTGGGGACCACGATGGTGGGAGCCAGCCCCTCCCAACGGCGCAGGTCGTGCGCGTCGAGCCCGACCGGGTCGAATCGGGCCCGCTCCACCAGCAGCCACCGCCGGAGGTCGTCCGGGATTCCACCCAGGCCGTAGTCGCACACCAGCAGCACCGGCGCGGGATCATCGAGGGTGAGCGCCACCAGCCGACGGCGCAGTCGCTCCCCGGCGCCGGTCGGTAGCCGTGTGGGGGTAACCTACAGATCCTGCCGGAGCAGGAGTTGCCCGTCCGCCAACAGCCGGCGTTTCACCGGGGTGGGGCGGCCGGGCACGGTGACGGTGCGGTCCACCACCCCCGCGGCCGCCAACTCGGCCCGGACCCGCTGGCCGGCGGGGTCGGCGCCGACCGCGGCGACCAGCACCGCCCGGGCCCCTAAGCGGGCGAGGTTCACGGCGGTGTTGCCGGCCCCGCCCGGGGCATAGGTTTCCTCCTGTACGTCCAGTACCGGCACGGGTGCTTCCCGACACAAGCGGTCGGTGTGGCCGTGGCACCACTCGTCCAGCAGGACGTCCCCGAGCACCACGACCGTCCGGCCGGACCACCGGTCGATGAGCTGGGCTAGTCGATCGGGTTCGCTCACTGCGGTCACGGCTTCGCGAGTGCCCGTCCGATCGCCCGACGAAACCTGCCCCGGGTCGGTACTCTCTGACCATCAGCCATTGCTTTTCGGTCAGAGGTGGACAGTTCGGACCGGTGTGGCGGTGCGGTCGGCTCGCGGTGCCGCACTCGTCCGCCGGTAGGGTGACCGGCGTGATTGTCGGGATCGGGCTGGATGTGGTGCTCGTGGAGCGGTTCGCCGCCGCCCTCACCCGCACCCCCCTGTTGGCAGACCGGTTGTTCACCGAGGCGGAGCGGGTCACCGGCTCCGGCAACCCGCGCTCGCCGGAATCCTTGGCGGCCCGGTTCGCCGCCAAGGAGGCGGTCGCCAAGGCCTTGGGCGCCCCGGCCGGTCTGCGTTGGCACGACTGCGAGATCGTGACCGACCCGGACGGCCGGCCCTGGCTGACCGTGTCCGGCACCGTGGCCGCCGCGGCCGCCGAGCGGGGGATCGACCGGTGGCACCTGTCGCTGTCCCATGATGGCGGGATCGCCTCGGCGATGGTGGTGGCGGAGCGGCTGAGCTGAGCGGCGCAGGAGGGTTGCGGTGCGGGGCGTGTGGCGGTCGGCGGACGTACGGTCGGCGGAGCGGGCACTGATGGCCACGCTGCCGCCCGGCACCTTGATGGCGCGGGCGGCGGCCGGGCTGGCGCGCCGATGCGCGCTGCTGCTGCAGCAGCGGTACGGGCGGGTGTACGGCGGCCGGGTGCTGTTGGTGGTCGGCCCCGGGGACAACGGTGGGGATGCGCTGTACGCGGGGGCGGCGCTGGCGCGGCGGGGCGCGGCGGTGGTGGCGGTGCCGACCCACCCCGACCGGCTGCACTCGGGCGGGTTGGCCGCCCTGCGGGCGGCCGGCGGCCAACTCGTCACCGACCTGCCGGCCCGGGCCGACCTGATCGTGGACGGCATCGTCGGTATCGGCGCTACCGGCGCGCTGCGGGAGCCCGCGGCGCGCCTGGTGACGGCCCTGCCCACACTGCGCGCCCGCGATGGGGACACCCCGGTGACGGTGGCGGTGGATGTGCCCAGTGGGGTGGCGGTGGACACCGGGGACGTGCCGGGGGTGGCGGTGACCGCCGACGTGACGGTCACGTTCGGCTGCCTGAAACCGGCGCTGGTGGTGGGGCCGGCGGCGCCCCGGGCCGGGTTGGTGGAGTTGGTGGACATCGGGCTGGCGCCGTACCTCCGCCCCGATCCCGTGCTGCAGGTGCCGGACCTGACCGACATCGCCGCCTGGTGGCCGGAGCTGCCGCCGGAGACCCACAAGTACCGCCGGGGGGTGGTGGGGTTGGCCACCGGGTCCGCCACCTATCCGGGCGCGGCGCTGCTGTCGGTGGCCGGGGCATTGGCCGGCCCGGCCGGGATGGTCCGGTACGCCGGCCCGGTGGCGCAGGCGGTGGTGACCGCCTATCCGACGGTGATCGGCTCCGCGTCGGTAGCGGATGCCGGGCGGGTGCAAGCGTGGGTGTGCGGGTGCGGGTTGGGGCGGGACGAGGCGGCCCGGGAGACGCTGCGGGCGGTGCTGGCCGCCCCGGTGCCGGCGGTGCTGGACGCGGATGGGCTGAACCTGCTGGCGGAGGACGGGGTCATGCCTGTGCTGCGGGAGCGGACCGCTCCGCTGGTGCTGACCCCGCATGACCGGGAGTTCGCCCGGCTGGCCGGAACGGAGCCGGGGGCGGACCGGGTGGCGGCGGTGGTGCGGTTGGCCGCACGCACCAATGCCACCGTGTTGTTGAAGGGGGACCGGACCATCGTGGCCTCCCCCTCCGGGCAGGCCTGGGTCAACCCGACCGGCACCCCGCAACTGGCCACCGGCGGCACCGGAGACGTGTTGGCCGGGTTCATCGGGGCGCTGCTGGCGGCGGGTCTCTCCCCGGAACGGGCGGCGGTGGCCGGGGCTTACCTGCATGGTCTGGCCGGGCGGCGAGCCGCGGTGGTGGGATCGGTCACCGCCGACGCGGTGGCGGCGGCGCTGGGCCCGCCGGATCTGGTCACCGGATGGGAGGAGTGACCGGTTCGGCGGCCTCGAGAGGTTCGCCGCTGACGACCAGCCAGCATCGGCCGGTCGCTAGGGTGAAGGGTATGTGGCAGGCCGAGGTCCGGATCGACCTGACGGCGATCCGCAACAACGTCAGGCGGTTGCGGCAGGCCGCGCCGAACTCCGAACTGATGGCCGTGGTCAAAGCGGACGGCTACGGCCACGGGATGGTGCCGGTGGCCCGGGCGGCGTTGCAGGGCGGGGCGACCGCGCTCGGGGTCTGCACCCTGGAGGAGGCGCTCACCCTGCGCCGGGCGGGGATCACCGCCCCGATCCTGGCCTGGCTGTACGCGCCGGGGCTGCCGCTGGTGGAGGCGTTGACCGCCGATGTGGACCTGTCCGCGGCGAATCTTCGGCAACTGGGGGAGCTGACGTGTGCCGCGGCGGAGGCCGGTCGCCCGGCCCGGGTGCATCTGAAACTGGACACCGGGTTGTCGCGGGGCGGAGCCACCCCGGCCGAGTGGCCGATGTTGATGGAGGCGGCCGCTAAGGCGGTGGCGGACGGGAAGATCGAGGTGGTCGGGGTGTGGAGCCACCTGATCTACGCCGACGCGCAGCATCCCAGCATCGATGCCCAGGTGGCCGCGTTCCGGGAAGGGCTGGCGGTGGCGGAACAGTACGGGATCCGCCCCCGCTATCGGCATCTGGCCAACTCGGCCGCCACCTTGACCCGCCCGGACACCCACTTCGAGCTGGTACGGCCCGGGATCGCGCTGTACGGACTGTCGCCGATCCCGGGGCAGACGTTCGGACTGCGCCCGGCCATGACCGCCCGCGCCCGGGTGTTGCTGACCAAACGGGTGCCGGCGGGACAGGGGGTGTCGTACCGGCACACCTACCACACCCAGCGGGAAAGCACCCTGGCGGTGGTGCCGCTGGGGTACGCCGACGGGGTGCCGGTGGCCGCCAGCAACGTCGGACCGGTGTGGCTGGCCGGACAGGTCCGGCGGGTGGCCGGCCGGGTCTGCATGGACCAGTTCGTACTGGACTGCGGCGACGACCCGGTGCACCCTGGGGATGTGGCGGTGTTGTTCGGAGCCGGAGACGACGGCACTCCGACCGCCGACGACTGGGCGGAGGCGGTGGGCACCATCAACTACGAGATCGTGACCAGGTTCGGCAGCAGCCGAGTGCCGAGGGTGTACGAGGATGGCTGATCCGGCTCCCCGGCACCGGCGACGCCGGGCCGGGCTGCTTGGAGCCCTGTTGGGCATCGGTGCGGCCGGAGTGGCGATCGGGGTGGCGGCGGAGAAACTGTTGGTCCGGCGCGCCCGCGCCTACGTTGATCCGCACGCGGGGGAGGAGTTCGGCAACGCCCCGTACGACGAGGCCCTGACCATCACCACCGACCAGGGGCTGCCGCTGTACGTGGAGGTGGTCAACCCGGTCGACGGGATCGCGGTGGAGCCCCAGCCGGAGCTGGTCGGGCGACCTGACCCGGCCCGGCAGGAGCCGACGCTGGTGTTCGTGCACGGGTTCTGCCTGAACATGGGCGTGTTCCACTTCCAACGCAAGGAGCTGGCCCGACGGGGGGACTGGCGGGCGGTCTTCTACGACCAGCCTGGGCACGGTCGGTCCGGTCGGCTCACCGACGGGGAGTACGCGTTGCCGGAGCTGGCCGGTGCGTTGCGGCGGGTGCTGGACGAGACCACGTCGGGCGAGCCGGTGGTGTTGATCGGTCACTCCATGGGTGGGATGACCATTCTGGCGTTCGCGGAGCGGTACCCGGAGTGGTTCGCCCAGCGGGTGGCCGGGGTGGTGCTGATCTCCACCTCCGCCGGGGAGGTGATCGGCAGCGGCGCCGCCCTCCCGGAGCTCATCAAGATCGGTAAGCCGTTGCTGCCGCTGGTCAACGGCGCGACGCGAGTCACCGGCACGGTGCTCGACCGGGCCCGGCAGGCCTCGCGGCAGTTGGCCCGGGTCTTGACCCAGCGGTACGGGTTCGGTGGGCCGAACCCCAGCCGGGCACTGGTCTGCTACGTGGAGGAGATGAACTCCGGTACCCCCACCGAGACCGTCGCCCGGTACCTCCGCACCCTCTACACGCACGCCCGGTACCCGGTGTTGGAGAGCCTGCGCGCCACCCCGGTGTTGCTGATCTGTGGGGACCGGGATGTGGTCACCCCGGTGGCCCACTCGGAGAAGATCAAGTCGTATCTGCCGGAGGCGGAGCTGCTGGTGGTCCCGGACAGCGGGCACATGGTGCTGTTGGAGCACCACGAGGTGGTCACCACGGCGCTACTGGACTTCCTGGAGCGGCTTCCGCGGGAGGCGGCATGAGCGAGCGTTATCTCGTACCCACCGTGGCGGACATGCGGGCGCTCGGTCAGGCCCTGGCCGCCCAACTACGCCCCGGTGACCTGGTGGTGCTGGCCGGTCCGTTGGGGGCCGGCAAGACGGTGCTGACCCAGGGGATCGGGGCCGGGTTACGGGTGACCGGGGCGGTTACCTCCCCGACCTTCGTGATCGCCCGGGTGCACCAGCCGGATCGGGCCGCGGGTGGAAAGATTCCCCTGGTGCACGTGGACGCCTACCGACTCGGCGGCGGTGCCGACCCGCGGGCGGAGATCGACGACCTGGACCTGGACGCGTCGGTGGATGAGTCGGTAACGGTGGTGGAGTGGGGCGAGGGGGTGGTGGAGCAGCTGGCCGACGCGCACCTGCTGGTGCGGATCGACCGTCCGACCGGCGGCGAGGACACCACCGGGCAGGACGAGCCCCGACAAGTGGAGCTGATCGGCCGAGGCGGGGACTGGACGGCCCGCCTGGCCGACCTGGAGATGCCGGTAGGGTGCACTCGTGTTGGTGCTAGCGCTTGACACCGCCACCGCCGCGACCGCGGTCGCGCTGGTGAAGCTGGAGGCTAACGGGAAGATCCATCCGCTGGCTCGCCGGCGGCACGTGGACCCGCGCGCCCACGCTGAGCAGCTCGCCCCGCAGGTGGAGGCGGTGCTGGCCGAGGCTGGGGCCACCCCGGGTGACCTGGAGGCGCTGGTCGCCGGGGTGGGGCCGGGCCCGTTCACCGGGCTGCGGGTGGGGCTGGCCACCGCCGCCGCCATGGCCCAGAGCCTGGACCTGCCCACGTACGGGGTGTGCTCGCTGGACGCGATCGGGGCCCGCTCCCAGGGAACGGCGCTGGTGGCGACCGACGCCCGGCGCCGGGAGGTGTACTGGGCGATCTACCAGGACGGCCAGCGGCACCACGGACCGGAGGTGAACCGCCCGGCGGACCTGCTGCCGGTCATCGCCGAGCACCGGGTGATCGCCGGGTACGGGGAAGGGGTGCTGCGCTACCGGGACGTGCTCCGGTTGCCGGTGGTGGAGGAGCCGTTGCAGCCGGATCCGGCGGACCTGGTGCGGGTGGCCCGGTCCCGGGTGTTGGCCAAGGAGCCCGCTGAGCCGCTGACCCCGCTGTACCTGCGCCGCCCGGACGCCTCCGAGCCGCATCCTCCCAAGCGGGTCACCCGGCCGTGACCGCGCCGGCTACCGGGGAGGACCCGCCCGTGGCCGATCCCGACGTCCAGCTCGTACGCTTGCAGCTGGCCGACCTCGATGAGGTGCTGCCGATCGAGGAGGATCTGTTCGGCGCCGAGCGGTGGACGCGGGGGATGCTGGAGGGCGAGCTCGCCCAAGGGCACTACTATCTGGCCGCCCGCGGCCCCGACGGCAGGTTGCTGGGGTACGCCGGGCTGGCGGTGATGCCGCCGGACGAAGCGTGGGTGAACACGCTGGCGGTGCGCCGGGACGCGCAGCGGCGAGGGATCGGTCGGAGGTTGTTGACCGGGTTGCTGGCCGAGGCGGAGCGGCGCGGGGTGACCCGGGTGTTGTTGGAGGTGGCGGTGACCAACGAGCCGGCGCAGCGGCTGTACGAGTCGTTCGGGTTCGTGCCGGTCGGACTGCGGCGGGGCTACTACCAGCCCAGTAACACGGATGCGCTGGTGATGCTCCGTGAAGGATGAGCCGCTGGTCCTGGGGATCGAGACCTCGTGTGACGAGACCGGGGTCGGGATCGTTCGAGGCCGTACCCTGCTCGCCGACGCGCTGGCCTCCAGCGTCGATCGGCACGCCCGATACGGCGGGGTGGTGCCTGAGGTGGCCAGCCGCGCCCACCTGGAGGCGATCGTGCCGACCATGCAGCGGGCGTTGGACGAGGCCGGGGTGCGGCTGGCGGATGTGGACGCGATCGCGGTGACCGCCGGGCCGGGGCTGGCCGGGGCGCTGCTGGTGGGGGTGGCGGCGGCCAAGGGGTACGCGGTCGCGTTGGACAAGCCGGTGTACGGGGTGAACCACCTGGCGGCCCACGTGGCAGTGGACACGCTGGAGCACGGGCCGTTGCCGGAACCGGCGGTGGCGTTGCTGGTCTCCGGGGGGCACACGTCGCTGCTGCTGGTGGACGATCTGGCCGGCCGGATCACCCCGCTGGGGGCGACCATCGACGACGCGGCGGGGGAGGCGTTCGACAAGGTGGCCCGGTTGCTGGGGCTGCCGTTCCCCGGTGGGCCGCCGATCGACCGGGCGGCCTCCGAAGGGGATCCGGACTTTGTGGCGTTCCCCCGCGGGCTGACCGCCCCTAAGGATCTGGCCGCGCACCCGTACGACTTCTCGTTCTCCGGGCTGAAGACCGCGGTGGCCCGGTGGGTGGAGGCTCGGCAGCGGGCCGGGGAACCGGTGCCGGTGGCGGATGTGGCCGCGAGTTTCCAGGAGTCGGTGGCGGACGTACTGACCATGAAGGCGGTCGCCGCCTGCCGGGCGTACGGAGTGTCCACCCTGGTGATCGGGGGTGGGGTGGCGGCCAATAGTCGGCTGCGGGCCCTGGCGGAGCAGCGGTGTGCGGCCGCGGGCCTGACCCTGCGGGTGCCCCGGCCCCGACTGTGCACCGACAATGGGGCGATGGTGGCGGCGCTGGGTAGCCATCTGGTGGCCGCGGGGGTGCCGGCCAGCCGGCTGGATCTGCCGGCCGACTCCGCGCTCCCGGTCGACACGGTGAGCCTGACCGGGCGGTGATCACCCCGTTCCCCGGGCCGGGGACGATAGGGGGTGGGGCCGCCAGATCGGTGCGCGGCCGCAGGTTTTCCGATCGGAGGACGATGTCGGACGTGATCGTACGGATGTGGGAGGTCCGGGCGGAACCGGAACGGGTGCCGGAGCTGGTGAACTGGGTCTGCGACACCGCCCTGCCCCACATCGAATTCGACCCCCGGCATATCGCCAGCGAGGTGTTCTCCGCCACCGAGCGGGTGGTGGTGATCTCCCGGTGGCGGGGGGAACCGGTGCCGCTGCCGCCGCCACCGGCGGAGCTGGTCGCCCGTCCTCCGCACAGCTGGGACTTCGCCCCGGTCGACCGCTGAGCCCCGGTGCGGGAAGAGGAGTCAGGAGTCGAGGCGGGCGATCGGGGCCAGCAGCGCGTCGGTCAGCCGGCGGAGATCCGTCGGGGCCAGCGCCACCTGTAGCCCCCGCCGGCCGGCCGACACATAGATCCGGTCGAAGGAGACGGCGGAGGCGTCGAGGACGGTAGGTAGGCGTCGTCGCTGTCCGAGCGGGCTGATCCCGCCCCGGACGTATCCGGTGGCGCGTTCCGCGCGGGCCCGGTCCGCCAGGGTGGCGCGCTTGCCGCCGGTCGCCGTGGCCAAGGCCTTCAGGTCCAGGTCGCCGGTGACCGGCACGATCGCCACGGTCAACTGTCCGTCCACGTCGGCCACGAGGGTCTTGAACACCTGGGCTGCGGGGACGCCGAGCGCCTCGGCCACCACCCGGCCGTAGTCGGGGGTGTCCGCGGGCACGTCGTACCGGTGCAGGGTGTGCGGGACCCGCTGTCGGGTCAGGAGGGTGGTGGCAGGGGGACCGGTGGCCACCCGGTCACGGTAACCGTTGGCACACCAGCACGGTCGGGGACCCCGCCACCCGGGTGAGCACCAGGGTGGCCGCCCCGGTACCGGACAGGCGCAGTTGCCGGCGTAGGTGTTCGACGTCCACCGCCGAGCCGCGCTTCATGATCTCCACGTGGCCGATGCCGGCGGTACGCAGGGTGGCCCGGAGCCGTTTGAGGGAGAACGGGAGCACCTGCTCCACCGCCAGGCACCGGGCCAACGGGGTGGCCACCGCGGTGTCGGCGTAGACATAGGCGATGGTCGGGTCGGCCAGGTGGCCGGACATGGTGGCGGCGAACTCGGCCACCAGCCCGGCGCGGATCACCGCGGGGTCCGGGTCGTACAGGTAGCCGCGGACCGGTCCGGTCGGCGCCGCCACCCGCCCGCTGCCGGTCAGCTCGGTCACCTGTCCGTCGCGCAGGACCGTGGCCCGGCGGGGGACCTCGGCCAGCGGGCCGTGCCACAGCGTGGCCTCCACCAGGTCCCCGTCCACCGACACCCAGGCCGCTTCCGCGCCGGTGGGGATGCGGGCATGATCCAGCCCGGGGGCGAGTTTGAGCACGGTGCGCGGCACCCGGTGCGGCAGGGTCAGCAGGAAGTCCCACGACGGGGAGAAGGTGTCCGGATCGAACAGCCGGCGGCCGGTACGGGTGCGCCGGGCCGGATCGCAGAACACCGCATCCACATCAGACAGATCCGCCTGTTCTGCTCGGCCAGCGTGGACGGTGGCGCGATCGGTGAGCCCCAACGCCGCCAGGTTGGCCGCGGCCACCGCCGCGGTGGCCGGGTCCGCCTCCACCGCGGTCACCTGCAGGCCGGCCTGGGCACAGGCGATGGTGTCCGCGCCGATCCCGCAGCCGAGGTCGGCGAGGTGACGCACCCCGGCCGCGGCCAGTCGCGCGGCCCGCCGGGCCGCCACCACGGCGCGCGTGGCCTGCTCCAGGCCGGGACGGGTGAAGAACATCCGGTGGGCGTCCGGGCCGAACTTCGCCACCGCCCGTGTCCGCAGCGTGGCCTGGGTCAGGGCGGCCGCGGCCAGGTCCGGCGCCACCCCTTGTGCCCGCAGCGCGGTCGCGGCGGTGAGCGGATCGTCCCCGACCAGGGTGGCGGCGGCGGTCAGGGCCGCTTCGCCGGCGGGGGTACGGAGGGCGGCGAGCTGGTCGACGGTGGTCACCGCGGTGGCCGACCCGGGTCGGTGGCGGTGGCCGCCGATGCCCCGAGGGTGGCGGCCCGGACCGCCTGTGCCTGGCCGAGTGAGCTGGCGCGGACCGTGGTGGTGATCTCGGTGGTGTGTTCCGGTCCGGTCACGGTCACCGTCACGGTCACCGCGGTGCCGGTCTGTTGGGTCACTCGGTAGGCGGTCTGGTCAGGTACGGCTCCGGGCGGAGCGACTCCGGTGAACACGTCCACGACGGCGGGCACCGCGAGTCGCTGCATCCGGGCCAGGTTGCCCTGCTGCCAGGCGGTCACCAGCGCGGTCACGTAGTCGACCGGGTCGTCCGGATAGCTGGTGGCGGTGAACCGGGCTTCGGTCACCGCCGCCCGGTCGCTCAACCGGTCGTGGTCGACCGTGATCACCAGCCAATCTCCGGCGCGGTTGTAGAACGCGCATTCGGAGTGCTGCGAGGTTTCCTCACACGCCACCAGAGTCCAGTGAGGATCAGGCGGGCCGGGGAGCTCGATGAGCGCCTGCCGTACCTCCGGGGTGGCGAGGTCGCGGAGGCGGAGCAGGTCCGGCGCGGCCCAGGCCGCCACCGCCGCCTCCGCGTAGGCCTGGGCGGTAGCTGGGGTAGCCGGCGCGGTGGCGGTGTGGGTCGGCCCGGAGGTGGTCGGCCCTGGGGATGGTTCCGGGGTCGGTCGTGCGCCACCGCCTAACCCACACCCGGCTACGCTGGCGGCGAGGAGTCCGGCCAGTCCTACGGTGAGCGCGCGCCGCCACCGGTCGCCAGCCGCCGCTCGCGGCACGCTGTACCTCCTTCGTCCACTCTGGCCCGGAGTCGGGCCAGGGCCCGGGTCACCGGATCCGGCCCTCCGGGGTCATGATCACACTGTCCGGTCCGGGGAAGACCAGCGCCTCCCGACCGTCCGGGAACCGGACCAGGTAGGGCGGCTGCCCGTCCTCTCCCCGTACTTCGATGATCTCTGCCTCGCGGTCGGCCGCGCCCACGGTCCGGCCGTGGACGTGGAGCCGGTCACCGACTGTCGCCTGCATGTGGTCCCCCGTGTGTGACATTTCTGCCTGTTAGTGGACAGCATGCCAAATGAGTGGGCCCCCCGCAGGCGGGCTGGAGCGGTCCATGCTTTCGGCTCCTCCTCGGTGGCGGCGGGGGTTTTTCCTCTCCGCATCCTGGTCGACAAGCCCGTAGTGCCGGGGTTTGTGGCCGGGCGTCGGTGTGGTCGATGGCCGGTGATCGGTGCTTGGCTGGAAGTGGTGGTTTCGCAGTCGTCGGGTGCCCCACGCGCGTGGCGAATTGGCACTCGCCTTGACGGAGTGCCAATTTACGGCCTAACCTGCCGTTAGCACTCTCCTGTCGAGGGTGCTAAGCCCGGCGGTGCCGGCACCCGCGACGACGGGACCGACGGGAGACAGGTAACGCCATCCAGATACCCGGGAGGGTATATCCGTGACTACCGCGACGAAGGTTGCGATCAAGCCGCTCGAGGACCGCATCGTGGTCCAGGCGATTGAGGCGGAGACCACTACCGCGTCGGGCATCGTGATCCCCGACACCGCCAAGGAGAAGCCGCAGGAGGGCACCGTCCTGGCGGTCGGCCCGGGGCGGGTCGACGACAACGGCAAGCGGATTCCGATCGACGTCAAGGTCGGTGACACCGTCCTGTACTCGAAGTACGGGGGTACCGAGGTGAAGTACGGCGGGGAGGAGTACCTGGTCCTCTCCGCCCGGGACGTCCTCGCCGTCATCGAGAAGTGACCAAGTGAAGTGCGGCTACCGCCCTGGCCGGAGACCGGTCCAGGGCGGTAGCCGCGTGAAGGAGACACCTACATGGCGAAAATCCTGAGTTTCTCCGACGCGGCCCGGCACCACCTCGAACACGGCGTCAACACTCTCGCCGACACTGTCAAGGTCACGCTCGGTCCCCGGGGCCGGAACGTGGTGCTCGACAAGAAGTTCGGGCCGCCGACCGTCACCAACGACGGGGTGACGGTCGCCAAGGAGATCGAGCTCGACAACCCGTACGAGAACCTGGGTGCCCAGCTGGTCAAAGAGGTGGCCACCAAGACCAACGACGTGGCCGGGGACGGCACCACCACCGCGACCGTGCTGGCCCAGGCCATGGTCCGGGAGGGGCTGCGTAACGTCGCCGCCGGGGCTAACCCCATCGCATTGAAGCGGGGCATGGACGCGGCCGCCGCTGCGGTCTCCGAGGCCCTGCTGGCCAAGGCCACTCCGGTCTCGGGGCGGGCAGACATCGCGCACGTGGCCACGGTCTCGGCCCAGGACGCCAGCGTCGGCGAGATGATCGCCGAGGCGATGGAGAAGGTGGGGCAGGACGGGGTCATCACCGTCGAAGAGGGCTCCACCCTCCGCACCGAGGTCGAGGTCACCGAGGGGATGATGTTCGACAAGGGCTTCATCTCCCCGCACTTCGCCACCGACCCGGAGGCCGGGGAGGCGGTGCTGGAGGACACCTACGTCCTGGTCACCACCCAGAAGATTTCCGCGATCGAGGATCTGCTCCCGCTGCTGGAGAAGGTCGCGCAGGCCAACAAGCCCCTGCTGGTGATCGCGGAGGACGTGGACGGGCAGGCGCTGGCCACCCTGGTGGTCAACGCGATCCGCAAGACCCTGCGGGTCTGCGCGGTCAAGGCGCCCGGGTTCGGTGACCGGCGCAAGGCGATGCTGCAGGACATGGCCATCCTCACCGGCGCTCAGCTGATCGCGCCGGAGCTGGGCTACAAGTTGGACCAGGTCGGGCTGGAGGTGCTCGGCCAGGCCCGGCGAGTGGTGGTCACCAAGGACAGCACCACCATCGTGGACGGTGGTGGGGACCAGGCGGAGGTGCGCGACCGGATCGAGCAGCTCCGCAAGGAGATCGAGACCACCGACTCCGACTGGGACCGGGAGAAGCTGTCCGAGCGGCTGGCCAAGCTGGCCGGTGGGGTCGCGGTGATCAAGGTCGGCGCGGCCACCGAGGTCGAGATGAAGGAGCGCAAGCACCGGATCGAGGACGCCATCGCGGCCACCCGGGCCGCGGTGGAGGAGGGCATCGTGCCCGGCGGTGGGGCCGCCCTGGTCCAGCTGGACGCGCTCAAGGACGACCTGGGGCTCACCGGGGACGAGCGGACCGGGGTGGCGATCGTCCGCGCCGCGCTGGAGGCGCCGCTCTACTGGATCGCCGCCAACGCCGGGATGGACGGCCGGGTGGCGGTCAACAAGGTCCGGGAGCGGTCGTGGGGTGAGGGGCTGAACGCGGCCACCGGCGAGTACGGGCCGCTGGCGGCGCAGGGCATCCTCGACCCGGTGAAGGTGACCCGGAACGCGGTCACCAACGCCGCCTCGATCGCCGGCATGCTGCTGACCACCGAATCGCTGGTGGTGGAGAAGCCGGCCGAGCCGGCGGCCGCCAACGGCCACGGGCATGGCCACGGTCACGGCCACCAGCACGGTCCCGGCTTCTGACTGGTACGCCATCTCCTAAGCGCGCAAGGGGCGTGGCCCTGGGAACCCTTCCCAGGACCACGCCCCTTGCGGTATCGGTACCGCCCCGCCTCGGGGTGGCCCGCCCGGCAGCCACCCCCGGGGCGAGATCACGGCAAGCTGGCCAGGCAGTCCGGGCCGATCAGCGCCTTCATCTCGCTGACGAACCCGCTGGAGGTGTTCACCCGGACCGAGTCGTCCAGCTTCAGCAGATGCACCGCGGTGCGCCCCTTGAGCCGGATCTGCACCGGCGCCTGCCCCTGGTGGCGCAGCAGCGACGACCGCAGCTCGTCCACCAGGTCGTCGGTGACCTTCTCCACCGGCAAATTGATCACCACCGGGGGGTCGGCCTGCAGGTCATCGTCGCTGATGTCCAGCACCGCCAGGTCCATCCCGACCACGCTGACCCCGTTGTCGCGCTGGTTGACCCGGCCCCGGACCGCCACCACCGTGTCCGGGGTGAGCTGCTCCGCCACCAGCTCATAGGTCTTGGGGAAGAACAACACCTCGATCGAGGCGTCCAAGTCCTCCACACTGGCCACCGCCCAGATGCGACCGTCCTTGGTGACCCGCTTCTGCACCGCGGCGACCAGCCCGGCGATGGTGACCGAGGTACCGTCCGGCACGTCCCCGGCGTTGATGGCCGCGATCGGATGGTCGGCGTGCTTGCGCAGCACCCGCTCCGCCCCCGCCAGCGGGTGGGTGGACACGTACAGCCCCAACATTTCCCGTTCGAAGCCCAGCAGGGTCCGGCGTGGCCACTCCTCCCCGGTGCCGGACAGGTCCAGTCCCACGGTGGAGTTGGCGTCCGGCAACCCCACGTCATCACCCCATAGGGTGAACTGGCCCTGGCTCTCCTCCCGCTTCTGGCCGGTGAACACCTCCACCGCCGCTTCGTGGACCTCGTACAGGGCCCGCCGGCTGTGCCCGAGCGAGTCGAACGCCCCCGCCTTGATCAGCGACTCGATCACGCGCTTGTTGCAGACGACCAGCTCGGACTTGCGCAGGAAATCCTCGAACGAGGTGTACCGCCCCTTGGCCTTGCGGGTGGCCACAATCGAGTCCACCACGCTGGTGCCGACGTTCCGGATCGCCGCCAGGCCGAACCGGATGTCCGAACCCACCGGGGCGAAGGTGTGCTGGGACTCGTTGATGTCCGGCGGCAGCACCCGGATGCCCATCTTCCGGCACTCGGCCAGGTAGACCGCCATCTTGTCCTTGTCGTCACCGACACTGGTCAGCAACGCGGACATGTACGCGGCCGGGTAGTTCGCCTTCAGGTACGCGGTCCAGTAGCTGACGATCCCGTAGCCGGCGGTGTGCGATTTGTTGAACGCGTACCCGGCGAACGGCAGCAGGATCTCCCACAGGGTCTTGATCGCGTCCTCGGAGTACCCGCGTTCCCGCATCCCCTGGGCGAACCCGACGAACTCCTGGTCCAGGATCTCCTGCTTCTTCTTCCCCATCGCCCGCCGCAGCAGGTCGGCCTTGCCCAGCGAGTAGCCGGCGACCTTCTGGGCGATCGCCATCACCTGCTCCTGGTAGACGATCAGCCCGTAGGTCTCGTCCAGGATGTCGGCCAGCGGCTCGGCCAGCTCCGGGTGGATCGGCACCACCGGCTTGCGGCCGTTCTTGCGGTCCGCGTAGTCGATGTGGGCGTTGGCGGCCATCGGCCCAGGTCGATACAGCGCCAGCACCGCGGCGATGTCCTCGAACTTGGTCGGCGCCATCGCCCGCAGCAGCTGCCGCATCGGCCCACCGTCCAACTGGAACACCCCCAGGGTGTCGCCCCGCGCGAGCAGCTCGTAGGTGCGGGGGTCGTCCAGCGGCAGGTTGTCCAGGTCGATGGTGACGCCTTCGTTGGCCTCGATGTTGCGGATCGCGTCGTCGATGACCGTGAGGTTGCGCAACCCCAGGAAGTCCATCTTGAGCAGGCCCACCGCCTCGCTGGAGGGGTAGTCCCAGCCGGTGATGATGGCGCCGTCCTGCTCCCGGCGCCACAGGGGCAGCACATCCAGCAGCGGCTCAGAGGACAGAATCACCCCGGCGGCGTGCACCCCGGGCTGCCGGATCAGCCCCTCCAGCCCCCGGGCGGTCTCAAAGATCGCCTTGGAGTTCGGGTCGGACTCGATCAGCTGCCGCACCTCGGTGGCCTCGGCGTACCGGGGGTGCTCCGGGTCGATGATCCCCTGCAGTGGGATGTCCTTACCCATCACCGCCGGTGGCATCGCCTTGGAGATCCGGTCGGCCATCGCGAAGCCGGGCTGGCCGTACAGGATCCGGGCGGCGTCCTTCAGCGCCGCCTTCGCCTTGATGGTGCCGAAGGTGATGATCTGGGCGACCCGGTCCTCTCCCCACTTTTCCGTGACGTACCGGATCATGTCCCCGCGCCGACGCTCGTCGAAGTCCAGGTCGATGTCGGGCATGCTGACCCGCTCGGGGTTGAGGAACCGCTCGAACAGCAGCTTGTGCTCGATCGGGTCCAGCTCCGTGATGCCCAGCGCGTAGGCGACCATGCAGCCGGTGGCCGAACCCCGGCCCGGCCCCACCCGGATCCCGTTCTCCTTGGCGTACCGGCACAGATCCGCCACCACCAGGAAGTAGGCGGAGAAGCCCATCTGCGCGATCACGCCCAGCTCGTACTCGACCCGCTTCCGGTGCTCCTCCGGCACCCCGTTCGGGAACCGGCGCTGCATGCCTCGCCACACTTCCTCCCGCAACCAGGAGTCCTGGGTGTGGCCCTCCGGCACCGGGAACCGTGGCATCCGGTCCCGGTAGGCGAACACCTCGTCGTACGGCTCGATCCGCTCCGCGATCAGCAAGGTGTTGTCGCAGGCGCCCGGCACCTGGGAGTCGAACAGCTCCCGCATCTCGGCGGCGCTCTTGAGGTAGTAGCCGTCGCCGTCGAACTTGAACCGCTTCGGGTCGTCCAGGGTCTTGCCGGTGCCGACGCACAGCAGCGCCTCGTGGGCCGCGGCATCCTCCCGGCGGACGTAGTGGGAGTCGTTGGTGGCCAGCGGTTGCAGACCGAGCTTGTCGGCGATCTCCTTCAGCCCGTCCCGGACCCGGCGTTCGATCTCCAGGCCGTGGTCCATCAGCTCCAGGAAGAAGTTCTCCGGGCCGAAGATGTCCCGCAGCTCCGCGGCGGCTTCCAGAGCCTCCTTGGTCTGTCCGAGCCGCAGCCGGGTCTGCACCTCCCCGGACGGGCAGCCGGTGGTGGCGATGATCCCCTCGTGGTACTGCGACAGCAGCTCCCGGTCCATCCGGGGCTTGTAGTAGTACCCCTCGATCGAGGCCAGACTGGACAGCTTGAACAGGTTGCGGAGCCCGGTGGCGTTGGCCGCCAGCATGGTCATGTGCAGGTACGCGCCCCCACCGGAGACGTCGTCGCCCCGCTCCCGGTCGGCCGGGGTGCCCCAGAAGACCGGCTTCTTGTGGTGCCGGTCGCCGGGCGCGACGTACGCCTCGATCCCCAGCACCGGTTTGATCCCGGTGGCCTTCGCCTGCTGGAAGAACGCGTACGACCCGAACATGTTGCCGTGGTCGGTCATGGCCAACGCCGGCATTTCATGTCGGGCCGCTTCTTCGAACAGCGGCTTGAGTCGGGCCGCGCCGTCGAGCATCGAGTACTCGGTGTGGACGTGCAGGTGCACGAACGAACCGTTAGCCAACCGTGACCTCCCGGACAGCCACCATGTCGCCCATGGCAGCCTACGCCGCCGCACCGACCGTCCGGTGATGCCGGTGCGGTTCGGCGTGCCCCGGCCGCGGCGGCACGCCGAGGCGCGTCAGCCGGTGGTCATGCCGGCGGTGCGCTGGGAGGGGATGGTCAGCGGCTCGGAATCCCGCAGCCGCCGCTCCAGCGCGGCCACGTCCGCGCGCCACCGGCGGCGGTCGATCAGATCCTCGACTCCCCGCTCCCGCAGTCGCAACCGCTCGTTCTCGGTGAACCCACCCCACACTCCGTACGGTTCCTGTACCACCAGCGCGTGCGCGGCGCACTCCGCCCGGACCGGGCAACCCCCGCACACCGCCTTGGCCAAGCGCTCTCGTCGGGTACGGGAGGATCCCCGCTCCCCGTCCGGATGGAAGAACTGGGCGCTGTCGCGCCCCCGGCAGGCCCCACGGCGCTGCCAGTCCCAGTTGTCGGCGATCGGGCTGGGCAGTCGTCGCACAGTCGACATGGGCACCTCCTCGCTAAGCGTCGGCCGGATCCGCCCGAAGCCCTGCGGGCCCGCCCCGAGCAGGGCGGACGTGCGCGGCGGCGGGGGGACGCCGGCCGGCGTGGGGGCCGTATGCAGACCCTACTCCGGTCACGCCGTACTCACTAGTACTCAGCGTGCACAGATCGCCACCGGAGAACTTTCCCGGAGTTTCTGCCGAAAACCCGGCACGATCACCCCATTTCGTGGTCTCCTGCTTGACAGAGAAGTGTCTGCACCGTCAACGGACTAGCTGCGCCGGCGCGGGGGAGACACCCGCGCGGACAGGAGGGGGGTCGTCGTGCGGACAGCATTGGTGGTGGTGAGGTCGACCTTGGCCGCACAGGCGGTCGGGAGGTGCGCCTCCCAGTTGGGGTTGGCCGGAATCAGGACCGCGGCCACGGCCGCGGAGGCGCTGAGCCGGTTGGAGGAGTGCCCCGCCGAGTTGGTGATCGCTGACACCGCGGTCACCCGGCCGGACACCGTCGGGTTCACCCGGCGGGTGCTGGCGGCGGCGCCGCGGGCGGTCCTGGTGCTGATCGGCCCGGAGGAGCCGGCCGCGGCCGCCGCCGCGGTGGCGGCCGGGGCCCGAGGGTTGATTCGCGGCAGCGATCAGGACCTGGTGGTGACCGTGACCAAGGCGTTGCTGCTGATCGGGGCGCCGCGCCGGACCCCCGGCCCGGTGACCACGGCGACCAGTGGCGGGCGCGCCGCCGGGCGGGAACCGGCCGGAGTCACGGCCGCGCGTCCGCCGGCGGCACCGGCGGCCCGGGTCAACGGCACGGTCGCCGGGACGGTCCTGGTCCCCTCGCAGCGGCAGGACGCGACCGGGCCGGGAGCTCGTCGGCTCACGCTCACCGAGCGGGAGCTACAGGTCCTGAAAGGGATGGCGGAGGGGAAGAGCAACGCCGAGATCGGGCGGGAGCTGTTCGTCTCCGAGGACACGGTCAAGACCCACGCGCGCCGGCTGTTCCGGAAGCTGCGCGCACGGGACCGGGCGCACGCGGTAGCGGTCGGTTTCCGGGCGGGCGCACTGGCCTGACCGGCGTCCGGTGCTCCCGGGTGATCGCAGGGGTCACCCGGCGGTCCGGCCTGCCCACGGGCCGATGCGGTCACTCGTCAACGATGGTGTCCTGCACCCCGTCGCAGTAGCCGCGGGCGTAGTCCCAGGTGACGTACCGGTCTGGATCCGGGTCGCAGGCGGGCTCGTGCACCCGGGGCACTCCCGACTCGAGCAGCTGCCGGAGGTTGCCGCGCAGCAGCTCCCAGTCGAAGTAGTGCGGCTCGTGGCACTCGTCACACTCGATCACCAGCCCGCGGATGCCGAGCGGACCCAGCAGCGCCTGGTAGACCTCCAGGTCGGCAAGGTCCTCCAGGACGTCCTGCCGGTCGGCCTCGGTCAACGGGTCCGACAGCAGTTCGTCCCCCAGGCGCTCCAGCTCCGCGGCGGGATCGCTGGGATCGTCCTGGAACGGGTCGAGTGGCTCATCGTGCACGTCTCCCACGGTAGTCCGGAAACGCCGAGAGCGCTGCTGGGGTGGACACCCCATCGACGGACCGTGTCCGTCCGGGGGTGTGCTGGTCGCCTGGGTAGGATGAAACCTTTCCACACACCAACCCTTCTGCACACCGCCGTTTCCTGCTCGGGGGATATCCATGAATCTGCCGCACGCCGACCGGTGGGGTGAGTCGCTGCCGCTCGGTTTGACGTTCGACGACGTACTGCTCCAGCCGGCCGAGTCGGACGTGGTGCCCAGCGCGGTCGATACCAGCACCCGGCTGACCCGCGAAATCAGCCTGAACATGCCGTTGATCTCCAGCGCCATGGACACGGTGACCGAGGCGCGGATGGCGGTGGCCATGGCCCGACTGGGTGGGCTGGGGGTGCTGCACCGCAACCTCTCGATCGAGGACCAGGCGCTGCAGGTGGATCTGGTCAAGCGGTCCGAAAACGGGATGATCACCAATCCGGTGACCTGCTCCCCGGACGACACCCTCGCCGAGGTGGACGCCCGGTGCGCCCAGTACCGGATCTCGGGAGTGCCGGTGGTGGACGCGACCGGCACCCTGGTCGGCATCGTCACCAACCGCGACATGCGGTTCGTCACCGACAAGTCGGTACGGGTCCGCGAGGTGATGACCCCGATGCCGCTGGTGACCGCCCCGGTGGGGGTGAGCCGCTCCGAGGCGCTGGCGTTGCTGCGTCAGCACAAGGTGGAGAAGCTGCCGCTGGTGGACCAGGCCGGCAAGCTGCGGGGCCTGATCACGGTGAAGGACTTCGCCAAGAGCGAGCAGTATCCGCAGGCGACCAAGGACGAAGCGGGTCGACTCCGGGTCGGCGCCGCGATCGGGGTCGGGGACGAGTCCTACAAGCGGGCCCTGGCGCTGATCGAGGCCGGGGTGGACGTGCTGGTGGTGGACACCTCGCACGGGCACAACCGGCAGGTGCTGGAGATGGTGGACCGGCTCAAGCGCACCACCTCGGTGCAGGTGGTCGGCGGCAACGTCGCCACCTACGCCGGTGCGAAGGCGATGGTGGAGGCGGGAGCGGACGCGGTCAAGGTCGGGGTCGGGCCGGGTGCGATCTGCACCACCCGGGTGGTGGCGGGGGTCGGCGTCCCGCAGATCACCGCGATCATGGAAGCGGTGCGGGCGGCCGCCCCGGCCGGGGTACCGGTGATCGCCGACGGCGGGATCAAGCACTCCGGAGACATCGCCAAGGCGCTGGCCGCCGGGGCGGAGACGGTGATGCTGGGCGGGCTGCTGGCCGGCTGTGAGGAGAGCCCGGGTGAGGTGGTCTTCGTCCGGGGCAAGCAGTACAAGGCGTACCGGGGGATGGGGTCGTTGGGGGCGATGCGCTCCCGGGGGCAGGCCACCTCGTACTCCCGGGACCGGTACTTCCAGCAGGACGTCACCCAGGACGAGAAGCTGGTGCCGGAGGGGATCGAGGGTCAGGTACCGTACCGGGGGCCGCTGGACACCGTCGCCCACCAGCTGGTCGGTGGACTGCGGCTGGCCATGGGGTACGTGGGCGCCCGGCGGATACCGGAGCTGGCCAAGCGGGGGAAGCTGATCCGCATCACCTCCGCGGGGCTGGTGGAGAGCCACCCGCACGACATCCAGATGACGGTCGAGGCCCCCAACTACCAGCCCCGCTGACGCGGCCGGGCGCGGCGAGGAGTCAACCTGATGCGAGAGACGGTCGAGATTGGGCTGGGTAAGAGCGCCCAGCGCGCCTACCACCTGCGGGATGTGGCGATCGTGCCCTCCCGCCGCACCCGGGACGTGGACGACGTCTCCACCGCGTGGCAGCTGGACGCCTACCGGTTGAAGATTCCGTGCGTGGCGCACCCGAGCGACGCCACCATGAGCCCGGCCACCGCGATCGCGCTCGGCCGGCTGGGCGGGCTGGGGGTGCTCAACGCGGAGGGGCTGTGGACCCGGTACGAAGACCCCAGCAAGATCCTGGCGGAGCTGGCGGAGCTGACCGACCCGGTCCGGGCCACCCAGCGGCTGCAGGAGGTGTACTCCGAACCCATCCGGCCGGAGCTGGTGGGGGAGCGGGTGCGGGAGCTGCGGGAGGGCGGGGTGACCGTGGCGGTACGGGTCTCCCCGCAGCACACGCTGGCGTTGGCGCCGGTGATCCTGGACGCCGGAGTGGACCTGCTGGTGGTGCAGGGCACGATCGTGTCGGCCGAGCACGTCTCCACCCAGGACGAGCCGCTCAACCTGAAGGAGTTCATCGCCGATCTCGACCTACCGGTGATCGTCGGCGGGTGCACCAACTATCAGACCGCGCTGCACCTGATGCGGACCGGCGCCGCCGGGGTGATCGTCGGGGTGGGGGCGGACACCTCCACCTCCAGCGACACGGTGCTGGGCATCCGGGTGCCGATGGCGACCGCGATCGCGGACGCCGCCGCCGCCCGCCGGGACTACCTGGACGAAACCGGGGGACGGTACGTGCACCTGATCGCCGACGGGGAAATCCGCACCAGCGGGGAGATCGCCAAGGCGCTGGCCTGCGGGGCGGACGCGGTGATGCTCGGTGAGCCGCTGTCGCTGGCCGAGGAAGCGCCGGCCGGTGGGGCCTGGTGGCACTCGGCGGCGAGCCATCCCAAGCTGCCCCGCGGGGTGTTCCGGCCGGCGGAGCCACCGGTGGGGAGTCTGGAGCAGTTGCTGTACGGGCCGGCCGACCAGCCCTACGGCACCCTCAACCTGTTTGGCGGGTTGCGGCGGGCCATGGCCAAGTGCGGCTACCGCGACCTGAAGGAATTCCAGAAGGTCGACATCCTGCTCGGCTGACGGTTCCGGATGCGAGGGAGATGGGGCCGGCACGGCCTGGTGGCGGGACTGCTGACGGCACTGGCGGTGATCGCCGGATGCACCTCGCCGCCCCCGTCGGCACCGGAGCGGGCGGATGAGTGGCGCCAGGGGAAGGTCCGCACGCCGGCCACCCTCGATCCGTACTTCCCCGACCTGGGCAACCACGGCTACCAGGTGGAGCACTATCAGCTGGCGGTCACCTACGACCCGGCGAGCAAACAGTTGACCGGGCAGGTGGTAGCGCAGGTGGAGGCGCTCACCCGGCTGGAGTCGGTCCGGTTCGACCTGGTCGGTCTGACCGTCACCTCCGCCACCGTGGATGGGATGGCGGCCGGCGTTGACCGCGGTGACGACAAGCTGATCGTGACCCCGGCCGATCCGATCGCGGCGGGCGCCACCTTCACCGTCACCGTGGACTATCAGGGGATCCCGGAGCCGGTGAGCCACCCGGGCTTGGGGGACAACGGCTTCCAACCCACCAGCGAGGGCGCGTTCGCGATCGGAGAGCCGCGCTCCGCCAGCACCTGGTTTCCGGTCAACGAGCACCCGTCCGACAAGGCCACGTACACCATTGAGCTCACTGTTCCGGAGGGGCTGGCGGCGATCAGCAACGGGGTGCCGGCCGGACGGGAGCCGGCCGCGCCCGGCTGGACCCGGTGGCGGTGGGAGGAGCGCCACCCGATGGCCAGCTACCTGGTCACGGCGGTGATCGGGGACTACCGGGTGACCACCCGGGAGCACGCCGACCGGCCGTTGGTGGTGGCGGTCCACTCCGACCTACCGACGAGAATCGACCAGCAACTGCTGCGTTCCGGACAGATCGCGGACGTGTTGGCGGAGTGGTTCGGCCCGTATCCGTTCGACGCCTACGGCGGGGTGGTGCTGGCCGACCCGCGGGTGGGGTTCGCACTGGAGACCCAGAGTCGGCCGGTCTACAGCCCCGCCTTCTTCATCGCCGGTCAGGACGGCACCGGGGTGATCGTCCACGAACTGGCCCACCAGTGGTTCGGCAACTGCGTGTCGATCACCAGTTGGCGGGACATCTGGCTGAACGAAGGGTTCGCCACCTACGCCGAGTGGCTGTTCGAGGAGTTCGACGGCGGCGACACCGCGCAGGAGACATTCGATCTCTACTGGGAGGGGCCAGGCGGGGCGGACCGGTTTTGGACCACACCACCGGGGGATCCGGGCGCGGGACGGCTGTTCCATTCCGCGGTGTACGTACGAGGGGCGATGACCCTGCACGCGCTACGGGTCACGGTCGGCGACGAGGCGTTCCTCGAGATCCTGCGTAGCTGGGTCGCCCGGTACGCGTACCGCAACGCCACCACCGACGATTTCGTGGCGTTGGCCGAACAGGTCGCCGGTCGCCCGCTGCGGG
>Ga0079224_100000284_pt1 | contig 46009 bp, 43 predicted proteins | sample Stecom2015_FD_80414 | JGI IMG/M metagenome (GOLD analysis project Ga0079224, IMG submission 80414) | Agricultural soil microbial communities from Utah to study Nitrogen management - Steer compost 2015 | ecosystem: Environmental > Terrestrial > Soil > Agricultural land | place: USA: Utah... | reverse complement strand
TAGCGGGGGACCAGTTCGAGGCGGAGCGGCGTCTGGCTCTCCAGCCAGTCCAGGGTGGGGGCGGGGGTGCCGTCCGGGCCGGGAACCAGGACGACGGGCACCCACCAGGCCTCGTGGACGCCGCCGAGCCGGGCTCCCAGGCGCATCGCCATGCGCAGTCCGTCCCCGGTGTTGCTCGGTACCCCCGGGGGGTGGGAGAGGGGGCCGTGGACCAGGTCCCGGACCAGTTCGCGGTCGTGCTCGAAGCCGCCGGTGGCGATGACGACCCCCCGGCGGGCGCGGACCTCGTGCGGCCCCGTGTCCGTCGCGAACCGGACGCCGGTGACGCGGCCGCGGTCGACCAGCAGGTCGACGGCCCGCATTCCGGTACGGGGGGCGATGCCCCGGTCCAGACAGCCCTGGAGCAGGGCGGCGACCAGGCCCCGTCCCAGCCCCTCCAGGGACGCCTCGGTCCGCCGGCGCAGGAGCTCGGGGGCGATGACCCCGGTTCCGCCGCCGCTGGGGATCTCGCTGAGGCGCAGGCGCCGCACGGTGCCGACCATCCGTTCCCGCCAGGGGCCCAACCGCCGGGTGTCGAACAGCGCGGGCTCCAGGGAGCGGCCGCCCCCGGGCAGGCCGCCGGGGTGCTCGGGGTGGTAGTCGGGGTAGCGGGGGACCAGTTCGAGGCGGAGCGGCGTCTGGCTCTCCAGCCAGTCCAGGGTGGGGGCGACGTTGTCGACGAACGCCTCGACCAGCTCCGGGCGCATGCTGCCGTTGGACAGCGAGTGCAGGTAGGTCAGCGCCTGTTCCCGGCTGTCGTGGACACCGGCCTCGGCGGCGTGGCGGTTGCCGGGGAGCCAGACGACGCCGCCGGAGAGCGCCGTCGTGCCGCCGACCCGGTCGGCCTTCTCGAACAGCCCCACCGAGGCGCCGTTGCTCGCCGCTGCCAGCGCGGCGGTCAGGCCGGCGGCGCCGGTGCCGAGCACCACCACGTCGTACTTGCTCATCGCACCACCTTCCGGATCGTCTGAGCCCACCGTGAATCTATCTCATGGCACGTTTTACGTATAGGGTTAAGTTTATCGTCGGGACTGCGGAAGGAACACCGGATGGCCGCTCAACCGCCGAAGACCACCGACCCGGCAGGCGGGACGCCCGCCGCCGACACCCCGCTGCGGACCTGGATCTGGCCGGTGCTGCTGGTCATGAGCGCCGCGGCGGTCTCCCAGGGGTTCGTCCGCTTCACCTTCGGCTACGTCATGCCGGACATGACCCGCGACCTGCTCGGCTCCTACGGCACGGCCGGCCTGCTCAGCGCCGCCAACCTGGGCGGCTACCTCGTCGGCGTCGTCGTGCTGGCCTCGGTCGGCCACCGGTTCGAGAGCACCCGGCTGCTCAGGACCGGGCTGGCGCTGACCGCGCTGGGCCTGGCCGTCGTGGCGGCCGCCCCCTCCGTACCGGTGCTCTTCGTGGGCATGGGACTGGCCGGCCTGTGCAGCTCACTGGTCTGGATCCCGATTCCCTCGGTCGTCGGCGCCCACGTCCCCGCCCGCCACCGGGGCCTCGGATTCGGCCTGGCCACCGCGGGCATCGGGGTCAGCATCGCGGTGACCGGACCCGCCGTGACGCTCCTCCAGCGGGTGTTCGGCGCGGGGCAGTGGCGTCCGGTGTGGGCGCTGGAGACAGCCCTGGCGGTGGTGGTCCTGCTGCTCCTGCTGTTCCTCAGGCCGGTGCGCGCCGAGGCCGCGGAACCGTCCCCGCGCCTTGCCGGGCGGACCGCGCTGCCCGGCGGGGGCAGACTGCTGACGTCCTACTTCCTGTACGGGGTCAGCTTCGTCCTCTACACCACCTACCTCGTCGTGGCCCTCCGGGACGACCTGGGCTTCTCCCCGGACGACGCCGGGCTGGCCTTCGCTCTCCTCGGCGTCGCCAGCATCGTCGGGGGCGCGGCGGGCGGCCGCGCCTCCGACCGGATCGGCCGCCGCCCGGTCCTGGCGGTCTGCATCGCCGCCGCGGGCCTGCTGGCCCTGGTCGTCCCGCTGGGGTGGGGCGAGGCGGTCCTGGCGGCGAACCTCCTCTACGGGCTGGTGATGACGTCGGTCGGCGCGGTGATGGTCGCCTACCTCGGCGACCTCCTTCCGCCCGCCCGGATGGCGGCGGCCTTCGGCGGTGTGACGGCCGGCCTTGGCCTGGCGCAGGTCGTCGGCCCGCCCGTCGGCGGCTGGCTGGCCGACGCGACCGGGTCCTTCGCCGCGGTCTTCGTCCTCGCCTGCGTCTGCGGGGTGGCCGGCGGAGTCGTCGCGGCCTTCCTGCCGGCGACGGGGGCGGGCCGACGGCGGTGAGTCGGCCCGCCCCCCGGGCTCAGTGGCCGGGGTCGGACACCTTGTCGGGGTCGATCTTGATCTCGATGAGCACCGGCCGGTCCCGGTTCTTGAGCGCGGCGAGCGCCTCGTCCAGTTCGGCCGGGTTGCGCACGGTGAAGCCCTGCCCGCCGAGCGCCGTGGCGACCGGGCCGAAGTCGGGCCAGTCGAACATGGAGATGGCCGGGTCCATGCCCTTGGTGCGGAACTGGATGTGCTCGGCGCCGTAGGCGTTGTCGTTGAACAGGACGACGACGAGGTCGATGCCGTGGCGCACCGCGGTGTTGAACTCGGCCAGCCCGCCGAGCATGAACCCGCCGTCGCCGGTGACGAGCAGGGTGGGGCGTCCCGGGGCGCCCAGGGCGGCGCCGATCGCGTTGCCCATGCCCAGGCCGATCGAGCCGAAGTTGACGGTGTGCACGTAGGCGCTCGGTTCGGGGCAGTGCAGCATGGTGAAGGCGTGGAAGATGAACCGGCCGCCGTCGAAGACGAGGTTCCGGTCGGCGGGGAACTCCTCGTCGATGCGGAGCATGGCGGTGCGGATGTCCACGGTCTCGTCCGTGCTGCGGTCGGTGAAGTCCGCGGGGGAGCGGGAGGCCAGTCGCGCGGCGAGGTCCGCGGAGGCGAAGCCGGTGGGGGAGACCCCGGCCCGGTCCAGCCACTCGACGATCGTGTCCGCCACGGTCGCGGCGTCCCCCACGACCCCGGCGTCGACGGGGGAGAACCGGTTGATGCTGTCGCGGTCCAGGTCGACGTGGGCGACCCGCTTGTCCTCCAGCAGCGACCCCTCGGCGGTGGTCCACTTGTTGAGACCGGCTCCGAAGGCGATGACGCAGTCGCTCTTCAGGATCGTCTCCACGGCGACGTCGTGGGACAGGGTGCCGAAGACGTCGAGGTTGCACCGCTCGCCGCGGAACAGGTCCTTGCCGCGCAGCGTCGTGGCGACCGGCGCGCCGATGCGTTCGGCCAGGCGCAGCAGCGCCGTCCGGGCCCGGGGGGTGGCCGCGCCGCGTCCGGCCAGCACGATCGGGCGGCGGGCGGCGGCGACGACTCCGACGGCGGCGTCCAGCGCGTCCGGATCCGGTGCCACGGACTGCGGTTCGACCAGTTTGGGCGCGACCTTCCGGTAGGGGACGTCCTCCACTGGAAGTCGACCGGCACGTTGAGCACGACGGGCCGCCGCTCCAGCAGCGCCCGCCGGATCGCGGTGGCCACGTCCTCGGCCGCGGTCAGCGGGGAGCGGACCTGTTCGAATCCGGCGCCGGTGGGGAGGACGACGTCGCGCTGTGCGATGTTCTGGAAGTTCTCCCGGTCCACCACCGCGGTGTCGCCCGCGACGAGCAGGACCGGCGTGCGGTCGCGCACGCTCTCCACCAGGGCGGTCAGGGTGTTGGTCAGGGCCGGTCCGTGGGTCACCGTGGCCACGCCGAGCCGTCCGGAGGTGCGGGCGAAGCCGTTGGCGGCCAGGACGGCCCCCGCCTCGTTGGAGAAGGAGTAGTACCTCCCCCCGGTCACCCGCTGGAAGCTGTCCATCATGTACAGGTTGGCGTCCCCGAGGACCCCGAAGACGGTGTCCACGCCGTGGTCGGCGAGGGCACGGGCCATCACTTCGTGAAACAGCATTTGCCGGACTCCCCTCGTAGGTTCCCCAGAACGTTCGCAAACCTTCCCTTGAACGTCAATAGGAAGATGTATTAGAAAGAGGGGGCTACCGGGAGAGGAGCCGTCATGACCGATGAGTTCGACGTCGTCGTGCTGGGGACGGGGGCCGCGGGACTGACCGCGGCGGTGACCGCGGCCCGCAACGGCGCGCGGGTGGGCCTGTTCGAGAAGGCTCCGGAGGTGGGGGGCACCACGGCCTGGTCGGGCGGGCACGTGTGGATTCCGTGCAACCCGCACCAGGCGGCCATCGGGGTGAGCGACAGCCCGGAGGAGGCCGTCACCTACATCATGTCGCTGTCGCGGGGCCTGCTGGAGGAGAAGCTGGTCCGCGCCTATGTGGCGGCCGGGCCCGAGATGGTGGAGTTCCTGGACCGCGAGGCCGGCACCGAGTTCTACGCCGTGCCGGACTTCCCCGACTACCATCCCGAACACCCCGGCGGAAAGCCCGGGGGCGGACGCACCATCGAGTGCCCCCTCTTCCCCTTCACCGAACTCGGCGAGTGGCAGGACCGGGTCACCCACACCCCCTACTACTCCACCGAGCACCTCACGATGAGCGAGACCTCGCTGGGCGCCGCCGTGCCCGTGGTGCCCTCGGAGGAGGAGATGGCCCGCCGCGCGCTCCGGGACGAGCGCGGCCGTGGCCAGGCACTGGTGGGGCGGTTGCTCAAGGCCCTGCTGGAGGCCGGGGTGCAGCCGCAGACACGGCACCGCGCCCGCGAACTGGTGGTGGAGGACGGCCGGGTCGTCGGCGTGCGTTTCGACACCCCCGAGGGGAGCCGCCGGGTACGCGCCGGACGCGGGGTGGTGCTGGCCACCGGCGGGTTCGAGTGGAACGAGGAGTACAAGCGGGCGTTCCTGCGCGGCCCGCTGACCCACCCGGTCTCGGTCCCCACCAACACCGGCGACGGCCTGTACATGGCGATGAAGGCCGGCGCCATGCTCGGCAACATGCGCGAGGCCTGGTGGATCCCGGCCGCCGACCTGCCCGAGGGCATCAACCCCATGAACCGTGCCATGATCACCGCCGACCGCACCCGGCCGCGGTCCATCATGGTCAACCGCAGGGGACGGCGCTTCACCAACGAGGCCGCCAACTACAACGCCTTCGGCGGCGCCTTCCACGTCGAGGACGTCACCGCCTTCGACTACGCCAACCTGCCCTCCTGGCTCATCTTCGACCAGGGCCACCTGCGCGCCGACGGCACCATCGGCCCCCACCCCGCCGGCGAGGCGCCGCCCGCCTGGCTCAAGGGCCACCCCACCCTGGAGGCCCTGGCCGAGGACATCGGCCTGCCCGCGGAGGAACTGGTGGCCACCGTGCGCCGCTGGAACAACCACGTCGCCAACGGCGTCGACCCCGACTTCGGCCGCGGGCAGAGCGCCCACGACCGCTGGTGGGGCGATCCGGCCTACAAGGGAGACGTCCGCGGCACCCTGGGCCCCATCGACGACCCGCCCTACTACGCCATCAAGGTCGTCAGCGGCGGCCTGGGCACCAAGGGCGGCCCCCGCACCGACGAGCACGCCCGTGTCCTCGATCTCGACGGCCGCCCCATCGAGGGCCTGTACGCCGCCGGCAACGTCATGGCGTCCCCCTTCGGCATGACCTACGGCGGCGCGGGCGGCACCCTCGGCCCCGCCATGGTCTTCGGCTACCTCGCCGGCCGCCACCTCACCGGCGGACGCTGACCGGGTTCCGCTCCGCAAAAGGGACAGGACCGCCACGCGCGCCCCGGGTGTCGATGGAGTCCGACGGGTGGTCGGGGTCCTCGATCGCCGGGGCGGGGACGACTCGTCGCGGGCAGTCGGTCGGCCCTGAGAGAGGAAAGCCCCCGCGCCGCAGGGGCTTAGGGGCTTTCAGGCCGGTTTTCCACGCCGGCCACAACTCGATTCGGCAGGACCGTACAGGTTGGCGTGGACGTGCGCATCCGGCGGGGACGGGTTTGCGCAAGTCTGCACAGGTATCAGCGACTCGAACGCCCTCGCTGGCAGGGGTTTTGTAGCGGCCGGCAGATAGCTGGTCGCATGCACGGGTACGGAGTTCCCGATCGATGCGAAACGGGGTAGCGGCCTCCTCGCGTCAGTGGGAACTGAGACGCCCCGGGGCTGGTGCGGCTCCATCTTCCCCGGGGCGTCGCCCTGCAGGTCATCAGGGGATGTCTCCCGCGAAGTAGACAGTCGGGTGGGTGGGGTCGACATCGTCGGGGTGGCGTAGAGGTCCAGGTGGAACTGGAACTCCGTCCCTTCCGGAGGCGTGGGGCATGCGGGCTCCCACAGCCCTTCGGAACCCGGCTGGATCATCGACGGCCAGTCCGACGCCAGGTGCTCGAACGCCTCGTAGTCCTCCTCGACGCCGCCGACGATGCAGCCGCGCACGATCCGGTCGATCGTGACGGGCGCTTCACCACCATTCGCGAACGTGACCTTGAACGACGCGTAGTCCTCGCTGTCCGAGTAGCCGAGGTCGCCCTCATTCCACCGTTCGAACTCCGACACGCTCACCTCCAGGCCGTCGGGCCAGGTGTGGGTCTGGTCAAGACCGAGGAGGGTCGGTTCGTCGGGCGACGCCTCGTACCCCTCCATGGCGTCCATGCCGGAGACGTCCTCTGCAGGCGTTGACGGTTCAACGGGAGTTCCGCAGCCAGCGAGTACGCCGAAGGTGGCCAAGATTCGGGGGATGGACACCGTCGTTTCCAGCAAAAGTTCAATGGTGTCGAGCCGTCAGTATTCGGGGGAGAAGGCTCGGGGGCATCAGCTTTTCTGAGGAAACCCGTGGCCTGCAACGGTCAACCAGGTGGTCCCGCCGCCCGGCAGTCGGGCGGCGGGACCACCGCTCATTCAAGGGAGTCGACTACACGACCAGCCACTCCCTGTCGCCGAACAGGAGTCGTGCTCCTTCGCGGTCCACGGCCACCTGGAAGCGGTTCCTGTCGGGACAGCCGAGCTGCTGCCATTCGTCGCGGGCCGCCTCGATCTCGTCCCACAGGCGCCGCCGCCCGCCCTGCACCACCCTCCGGTCGCTGGTGAGGTAGCCCCACGAGTCGAGGGTGAACAGCCAGTGGCGGGTGGCGCCGTCGGTGTGCACGGTCATCACCGGCTCGGCGTCGGGTACCGTCAGCGCCGCGAACCACGCCCAGGGTTCCCCCTCGTAGACGGGATGCCCGGTCAGGTCGGTGTCCCGCTCGTCGCCGGCGTCCGTGTCGCGCCGGGCCAGGAGCTGGGTGGCCTGCGATGGTGGCACGCCGCGGGTCGGCATGAACCCGCCGTACTGGTCCAGCAGACTGCCTTGGGCGCGATCGTCACCGTCCACGGTGAGCCGCAGCATGAGCCCGCACGGCAGGTGGCCGCGCCACAGCGGCACGACCAGCACTCCGCCTGGCCGGGCCTGCTCGACGAGGGACCACGGTACGTGGGGCAGCGCGCAGGTGACGATCACCCGGTCATACGGAGCGTTCGGAGGGTAGCCGACGGCCCCGTCCCCGACGTGCACGGTCGGCCGGCAGCCGAGCTGGCCGAGCCGCTGCCGCGCCTGCTCGGCCAGCTCGGGATCGAACTCGACAGTGGTGACCCGGTCGCCGCCGAGTCGGTGGCACAGCAGCGCGGCGTTGTAGCCGGTGCCCGTTCCCACTTCGAGGACCCGCATCCCGTCCGCCACGTCCAGGGCTTCCAGCATGGCGGCCATCAGACTGGGCGCGGATGTCGACGACGTCGGCGCCCCGTGGACAACCCCATTCCCGTCAGGGGCGGGATGGCCGCCGTCGAGCTGGGTCACCCACGCCTCGTCCTGGTAGGCCAGAGGGGCGGTGCCGTCCACGTCGACGACCCGGAACCCGCCCTCCGGGCGGGGTACATACACGCGGGGCATGAACACGTGTCGGGGCACCTCGGTGAACGCGGTAACCCATTCCGGGGAGGTGAGGTGGCCGCCGTGTACGAGCAGGTCGGCCAACTCCCGCCCCGGACATGACAGACTCTCGGAGTCGGGCATGTCAGTATCAGTTCTCCGTGTCCGAGTCCTTCTCGAAGTCGGCTGGCGTGTTGGGGGTCTGCCCGTCCCGGTAAGTGGGGGGAAAGGTTGCGGTGGGGTCGCCCTTGGCCGCCCAGACCTCACCGTCCTGGGTGAGGACCTGGAGGTCGTGGTCGAACACCAGGTCCGCGGGAACGGCGTGGCCGCCCTGCGGCTGCACGCCGCGTCGCATGCCCCACGGCCGCCAGTCGGTGGGCTGGTCGTCGCGGATCGGCTCGGCCCCGACGCCGAGCGGGAACGCGTCAGTGATCATTGTGGACATTCGGTTCCTTTCTGGTGAGGGCGTCGGCGATGGCGTCGCCGATCTGTTGCCCGGTCTGGTGTTGGATCCACCCGTACTGGCCGTTCGGGTTGGCTTCGAGAAACCACCACTGGCCTTGCTCGACGACGAAGTCGAGGGCGGCGTATCGCAGGTCGAGGAGCCGTAGAAGGGTGCACGCACCGGCGAGCACACGCTGGGGGACCGGCGGGATGCTGTAGGTGAGTGCCTTGTAGTCGGTCCGCCAGTCAGTGCGCGACCGGTCCGAGTGGGCGTGGATGGCCGCGGGGAACGCCTGGTCGTCGACCATGGTGAGCCGCACTTCGTACTGCTTGTCCAGCCGCCGTTGGAACAGGTGCGCGGTGCGGCCGATCGCAGGATCCCCCCACTCATCGGGACTGAGCGGGGTGGTGTACACGGCGTAGTGGCTGCCGTCCTCGGACCATGTGGCGGCCCCGAGGGGCTTGTACACGACGTCGCCGACCTGCGCACACCACGCCCGGGCCTGCTCGGGGTCGCTGGTGACCAGGGTGCGCGGCACGGCAAGCCCGGCTCGGACGGCCTGGTGGAGTTGGTACGGCTTGTACTCGGCGCGGCCGATTGCCGCCGGGGGGGTTCAGCCATCCGGGCAACGTGTTGATGATCCCGCCGAAGCCGCGGCGGGCCTCGTCGGCCGCCCAGCCGCGTTCGGCACGGCTCATCTGCTCGGGCAGAAGGAACCGCCTGGGGCGGCGATACCAGACGCCGGTGACTGTGGACAGGTCAAGGGTGCGGTGCTCGGTGGCGAGCGTTCCCAACCAGCCGTCGGCGCTGATCTCGGAGTGCAGGACGGCCCGCTGCGGGAAGTCGGCAGGGTCGAGACGGAAGACCGGTGTGCCGCGGTCGCGTAGTCGCATGATCACGTCATCAGCGGTCGGGTCGTGGGTGTTGGTGAGGATGAGGACGGTCATCGGATCCTCTGGTGGGGGAGTGTCGTGGGGTCGAACGTCAGTGACAGACAGGTGGCGGCAGGGGAGGGCCGCACAGTCCACTGCTGGGTGTAGCGGTCGATGAGCCGCATGCCGTACCCGCCCTCGGTGAGCAGGTTCGAGCTCTCGGGGAGCAGTCGCGGCAGCAGGCCGGGCTGCCGCGGCCCTTCGTCCTGCACGTCGACGTGCATGTGGGGGCGGTGCCGACTGCTGTGGACGCGGAGGACCACCACTCCGGGGGCCGCTGGAGCGCTGCCGACAGGACGGGGGAGGCCGCTGCGGGAGTGCCGAATCGAGTTGGTGAGCGCCTCAGACAGGCACAGGAGGGCGACGTCGACCAGGTCGGGCGGGTAGCGGCCGTCGAGCTGGTCGGCCAGGAACCGGCGTGCCTCGGCCACGCTGTCCGGGACTGCGGGGAAGGTGCGTCCAGCGTTGATCACGAAGGAGTGCCCGTCCGTCGCCATCGTCGTTGTCTCCCTGTAGGTGGTCAGATAGGGAGACAGTACGGACGGTAGCGACCTGTGACGGGCACTCCTGGTGTCAGGGGTACGATCCGTACCCCTGACTAGAGCACGATTCCAAGTTGTGTGGCGAGGCTGCGGGCCTGTGGTGCGACCATCGCTCCACCGCTGCCCACCAGAGCCTCAGCCAGGTTTCTGGCGGGCGGCGTGTGGCGCATGTTCTCCACGCTGGTGGTGCACGCGTGGGACAGTGCGGTGACCGCGCTCAGCGAGTCGCCTGCGGCCCACCAGGCTCGGGCGGCATCCAGCCAGAGGCGGGACCTGCGATAGGGGCCTGGCACCGACAGCGGGTCGATGCGCAGCGCGAGCCTGGCCCCCTCGGATCCCTTGCACAGTTCGGCGTGGACGCTCACCTGGTGGATGTTCACGTTCCACGGCGCGAACACGGTCAGCGGGTGCTGCCACCCGTCCGGCAGTCGGGCCGCTACGCGTTCGGCCTCGTCCAGGTGCCGCAGTGCGTCGGCCTCGCTGCCGGCTTGGGCGTGGGTGACCGCCTGGTGCAGTTGCAGGCTGCCCCACATGGCGGCCTGCTCGTCGGTTGCGGTACCGGCCTCCATCGGCTTGCGGAGGTTCTTCGCGACCCTGTCGATGAGGCTGATGGAGGTTTCGGCGTCGACGTAGCGCATGGTGTTGCCGTAGCCCCAGGCGGCTTCGGCGATCACGTACGGGTCGTCGGCGATCTCGGCGGCCTGCATGGCCCGGTCGGCGATCACCATCATCGTGTCGCGGCTCGCGATCCACGACAGCCAGTGCTCGGCGATCGTGTACGCCTCTACTGCGGCGGCCGCGGCCGTGCGCCGGTCCGCGCCGTCCAGGTGTCGCATGGCGGCTCGGATGTCGATGATCAGTTCGGGCAGCAGCCGTGCGGTCGCAGCCCGCGGGGCAGGGCTTTCATGCCACAGCCGCATCAGTTCCCGGGCGCGTCGGCGCAGGGCCTGGGGGGCCTCTGGCTCTTCGGGGAGGGGCAGGTCCCAGGACATGACCGCGTCCTGTACACGCTGGGCGTCGGGGTGTTCGGTGCGGGTTTCGATGCCAACGGGCAGTTCCATGGGACCGACCAGTTCGTCCACGGTTTGCAGTTTGAGTGCCCGCGCGAGTCGGACCAGCATGTCCAGGCTCGGCATGACGTTCTGCCGCTCGATCTTCTTGACCCACGAGGGTGACCTGCCGACCAGGCCGGCCAGTACCACACGGGGCAGACCGCGGCGTTCCCGCAGCCCCTGCAGCCGCTGTCCGAATGTCGGCTCTTGGGGGTAAGGTTGTTCGGGCATACGAAGGCCCTGCCTTTCTGGGGTGTCGCAGCTACCAGAATAGGCAGGGCCTTATTGGTGTGTCAGGGATTGTTGCGGAGACGAGAAGGGCCGCGGGTCCGCGTCTCCCGGTTCGCGGACCCGCGGCTGGCCGCCCCCGCACCGACGAGTACGCCCGTGTCCTCGATCTCGACGGCCGCCACCTCACCGACGGACGCTGACCGGGTTCCGCTCCGCAAAAGGGACAGGACCGCCACGCGCGCCCCGGGCATGCCTGTGCGCCGCAGCCCCGGATGTCCGGCGGTCCTTTCGGACCCGGGGGAGCCTCCGCCCCGGGGAAGGAGACGGAGGCCCCCGGTCACGGCGGGGCGGACCTCACCGCCCCAGGTAGGAGGACTCGATCTCCGACCAGCGCTCCCGCAGCTCCGCCGCGGTGCCGCGGGTGCGCACCCGGCCGCCGGCCAGCACGTAGCCGCGCCGGGCGTACTTCAGCGCCAGGTGGACGTGCTGCTCCACCATCAGCACGGCGAGCCCGGCGGAGACCGCGATCTCCTGGAGCGCGGAGAACAGCCGCTCCACCACCACCGGGGCCAGGCCCATGGACATCTCGTCCACCAGCAGCACCCGCGGACCGGCGGCCAGCGCCCGGCCCAGGGCCAGCATCTGCTGTTCGCCCCCCGACAGCACCCCGGCCCGCTTGTTGCGGCGCTTGCGCAGTTCCGGGAAGAGGTCGAAGACGTCCAGGCCGTCCGGGCGGGCGCACAGCCTCAGGTGCTCGTCGACCGTCAGCGACGGGAACAGCGAGCGGTCCTCCGGCACGTGCGCCAACCGCCGGCGGGCGATCGCGTGCGGGCTCAGCCGCAGCAGCGACCGGCCCTCCAGCCGGATGTCGCCGGAGGCGACCCGCACCATGCCGGAGCAGGCCAGCAGGGTGGTGGTCTTGCCCGCCCCGTTGGGGCCCAGCAGGCTGACGAGTTCCCCGGCGGACACCGACAGGTCCACGCCCTGCAGCACCTGGATGGGGCCGTAGCCGGCGTCGAGCCCCGAGACCTCCAGGACGGCGGAGTGCGCGGGGGCCTGTCCGGACGGTTCGGCAGCGGTCGCGGTCATGACGCACCTCCGGTCGCGGACTCGGTCCCCGCGCCCAGGTAGGCGCGGGCGACCTCGGGATCGTCCCGGACGCTCGACGGCGGACCCGAGGCGATTCGCCTGCCGAAGTCGAGGACCTGGACGTCGTCGCAGATCCGCATGATGAGGTCGACGTCGTGGTCCACCAGCAGGACGGTCGCGGCCCCCTCGTCGACCAGGCTCCTCAGCCTGGTGCCGAAGTGCCGCGACTCCCCGGCGTCCAGACCGGCGGCCGGTTCGTCCAGCAGCAGCAGCCGGGGGCCCGCGGCCAGTGCGCGGGCCACGGACACCAGCCGCGCCGATCCGGCGGACAGCTCCGCCGGGTACCGGTCGGCGGCCCAGCCCACTCCCATCTGCTCCAGCGCGCGCTCCGCGACCTCGGCCGCGGTCAGGCCGTCTCGGGGGCGGGCGTAGGTCTGCAGGTTCTCCCGGACGGTGAGGTCCATGAAGAGCTCCAGGGACTGGAAGGTGCGGACGATGCCGGCCCGGCTGCGGCGGTGCGCCGGCCAGGAGGCGATGCTCCTCCCCTCCAGGCGGATGTCCCCGGAGCAGCGCACCATCCCGGTGACGGCGTCGATCAGGGTGGTCTTCCCGGCTCCGTTGGGGCCGATGAGCCCCACCAGGCTGCCGGGTTCGACGGTGAAGCTGACCGAGTCCACGGCGGTGACCCCGCCGTAGCGGACGGTCGTCCCGTCGAGTTCGAGCAGGCTCATGTTCGCTCCTCGCCCGGGTCCGTCAGCTGCCCGGCTTGTTCCCGGTCACCCAGGACAGGTCGCCCCGGGTGTCGATGTAGTCCGACAGGTGGCCGGGGTCCTCGATCGCCGGGGCGGGGACGAGGGCGCCGTCCCGGTACTCCTGGATCAGCGCGTACGGGTTGCTGATCTGCGGCATGCCCTCCGGGGCGTTCGCGGGGTCGGTGGGGTGGGTGATGAAGCCCTCCCAGGGCTCGCCCTTGCGGAGCTGGGCCAGCACGGACTCCGCGGTGATCTCGCCCTCGATGGAGGAGAGGAGGTCGTAGGCGTACTGCATCGAGGAGGCGGCGACCGCGGTCTGGCCGGTCAGGTCCAGGTCGGGGGCGCGTTCGCCGAGGACGGTGCGGTAGGTCTCGGCGTCCTCGCTGTCGTGGTCGGCCGGTACGGCGGCGAAGGCGAAGAGCACGCCCTCGACGCTGTCCCCGGCGGCGTCGAAGACCGCCGGGGTGGCGGGTGTGGAGGAGGCGCCGATCCGGGCGTCGAGGCCGACGTTGCGGGCGGCCTGGAACATCCGGGCCGCCGCTCCCTCGCCGACAGCGAGGATGACCGCGTCGGGCTCCTCCGCGGCGATCTTGGAGACCATCGGGGTGAAGTCGGCGGCCGTGGGGTCGAACTCGGTCATGAAGTAGTCCTCGCCGCCCAGCTCCTCCCACAGCTCTCCCAGGGAGACGCCGACCTCCTGACCGGACGGGGTGTTGGTGTAGGCGACGGCGAGCTTTCCGGCTCCGGTGGCCGCGAAGTACACGGCGAGGCTCGGGTAGGTGCCCGTGGCACCAGGGGTGGTCGGGAAGTTGTGGGGGCTGGTGTACTCGTCGGCGGTGACCGGCCAGCCGCCGATGTTGGCCAGTCCGGCCTGCTCCATGGCGGGCAGGGCGTTGGCGCCGAAGGCCAGCGAGGAGTTGTTGACCAGGGCGACCACACCGGAGTCGACCAGGTTGTTGAGGCACTGGGAGGTCTTGGCGGGGTCGCCGTGGTCGTCGCAGCTCTCCACCACCACCGGGCGGCCGTCGATGCCGCCGAGCTCCTCGTTGATGTAGGAGGCCCAGGCCTCGTTGACGGTCTGCACCGAGCTGTTGTCCCAGCCGGGGTGGGTGATGGTGAGGATGGAGCCGAGCCTGACCGGCTCTCCTTCCAGGCCGCCGGTGCTGGTCGCGGCGTCCGAGGCTCCCGGACCGCCTGCGCAGGCGGCCAGGGCGAGTACCAGCGCGGTCGAGGCCGCGCCGCCTGCGAGGGCTCTGACGGGGGTTCTCCGGCTCATGGGGCTGTCGCTCCTTGTCATCGGGCGGGGATCGGTCGGTCGGCCGGAACCGGCGGTTCGTCGGTGCCGGCCGGGGTGGACGGGGACGGGGTGGCACGCCGGCGTCTGCGCTCCCGGAGGACGTGGGCGGTGGAGGCCATGCCGTCGGGGTGGAGCTGGATGGCGATCAGCAGCGCGCCGCCGGCGATGACCAGCTGGTAGGCGTCCAGCCCCCAGGTGGCGAGGAGCTGGGAGAACAGGCCGCCGCTGGCGCCCAGGGCGGCGAAGACGGCGCCGCTGACCATCCCGATTCCACCGATGGCGACCATGGCGATCACGTGCAGGGACTCGAAGATGGTGAACCGTTCGTAGGCGAAGACGTTCGCCTGGTAGCTGAGGAGGGCGCCGCCGATGCCCGCGATGAACGCCGACAGGGCGAAGGCGGTCAGCTTGAACCGCTGGACGTTGAGGCCGGCGGCGGTGGCGGCGGCCTCGTTCTCCCGCACCGCCAGGGCGCGCCTGCCGAAGGCGGAGGTCCTGAGTGCGGAGACCAGACAGGCGGCGGTGATGGCGATGACCAGGGCGACCACGGCGAAGGAGGTGCTGTCGAGGGTGTGGCCGAAAAGGGTGGCGGAGGGCACCCGGTTGTAGCCCTGGCTGCCCAGGAGGCGGCCGTCGGAGAAGACGGCGATCTGGCAGATGTAGGCGGCGCTGAGGGTCACCAGGGCCAGACTGGGACCGCGGACCCGCAGCGAGGGCAGGCCCACGAGCAGCCCCAGCAGCGCGGCGACCGCTCCGCTGAGGAGGAGCACGAGCGGGAACGGCAGGCCGAGGTTGGCGAACAGGGCGGTCGTCATGCCGCCGATTCCGGCGAAGGCCACCTGGGCGAGGGAGATCTGGCCGACGAAGCCGGTGACCACCACCACCGACAGGGCGATGAGGAAGCCCGCGAGGGTCACCACCCCCGCCGCCAGCCAGGAGGAGCGGACGGTGAAGACGAAGACCAGGCCGACGGCCAGGGCGATGAGGGGGCCCGCCAGCCGGTAGCGCGGGGGGAGGCTGATCGGCAGGCGGCCGCGCACCACCTCGCCGCGGGCGGGCAGCAGGCGGCCGGAGAAGATCATCGCGAGGATGACCACCAGGGCGGGGATCGCCTGGGCGCGTCCGGGGCCGGTCCACAGCCAGGTGTACCAGGCTCCTTCGGCTCCGGTGACCAGCTGCAGCGCCGACTCCACCATGCCCAGACCCAGTCCCGCGGCGACCGCGATCCAGAAGGAGGTGAACCGGGCGATCAGGGCGGCCGCGAAGACGGGGACCACGAGCAGTGTCAGGGCCTTGGAGTCCAGACCGGCGACGGGGCTGAGCATCACCCCGGCGACCGCCGCCAGGACGAAGCCCACGGCCCAGGTCGCGGCGCCGATGAGGACCGGGGACAGGCCGCTGAGCGAGGCGCCCTTCTCGCTGTCGGAGATCGCGCGGACCGCGAGGCCGGCGCGGGTGTGGCGGGAGACCAGGGCGAGGGCGGCCGCCAAGGCGACGGCCACGGCGGCGAGGATGACGCGGTCCATCGGGATGGCTGTGCCGAGGACGGTGACCGGGGCGGCGGGGACCACGGAGGGCGGGGTCTTGGTCCGCACGTCGAACAGCAGTGTCGCCAGTCCCTGGAGGAGCAGGAGCAGCGCCAGGGTGGCGATGATGCGGGCCAGCACGGGGGAGTTGCGTAGCTGCCGCATGACCAGCAGGTAGAACGCGAGTCCCAGGACCGTCGCGAACAGCAGGGTGAGCACCCCCGCCGCGGCGACGGGCCAGCCGAGGTCGTCCCGGAGGGCGAAGAAGACGTAGGCGCAGATCATGGCGACCGCGCCCTGGGCGAAGTTGAGGACCCCGGTTCCCCGGTAGATCATCACCAGGCCCAGTGCCAGCAGCGCGTAGGCGCCGCCGAGTCCCAGGCCCAGGAGGGCGAACTGCAGCACAGACATCTGGGTGTCCTGTCGTCGGGCATTGCGGATCGGGTGTGACAAAAGTAATATCGCTTGACGTTGAACGTCAATAGACAAACATGTAGAGGATGACGGCCTTCTGAGGGGGCACCCATGTCCGACAGCGTCACCGCGGAGATCCTGGAGCTGGAGAGGCGCCGCTGGGCGGCCCTGGTCGACGCCGACACCGCCGTGCTGCGGCAACTGTTCTCCGAGCGGATGTCCTACACGCACTCCAACGCGATGGTGGACACCAGGGAGAGCTACCTCGGGGCGCTGGAGGACGGAACCGTCGCCTACGTCGCGGTCGACGTGGCCGACGAGCAGGTCCGTGTCTTCGACGCCACGGCGGTGGTCACCGGCAGCGCCGTGATCGACGCCCGCGCCGGCGGCCGGGACCTGCGCACCCACGCCCGCTACAGCGCGGTGTGGGCACGCCAGGACGGCCGGTGGTCCTTCGTCTGCTGGCACTCCACGCCGCAGCCGCGCTAGGGCGCGGGGAGGCGGCCGGGGACGCGTGGGGAGGCCCCGGCCGCCTCCGTCCGAACGGGACGCCGGTGCGTCCGAGGCTCCCGTCGGCCGCCGCGGCTTCGGCCACCGGGTCCGGGGCGCGCACCGCCGGCCGGAGAAGCTCCTCGGGGACCTGGCCTCCCCGCTCCCTGGGCGGCGGTGGGGGAGGACATCACGGCTCCCGAGGCCTCCGGTGCCGCGGACGGGGCGTCCAGGACGTCGTGCAGCACACCGCTGCGGTCCCGGACGCTGAGCCGGAGGCGCGCGACCCGCCACCCGTCTTCGGTGCGCAGGCGGTCGTCGTCGTGGGCGGCCAGGACGCGGACCGGGGCGCCGCATCCCGGCCGGTGCCGTGGTCGACCGGGGATGCCGGCCCTTCGCCCGGTCCCCGAAGGCCCGGGGACCGGGGTGCTGACCGAAGGCGGCCGGCTGCCGCTCATGGCCCCGACGGATCTCCGCGACGTCCTGCCGGGAGACGGACGTGCCCGAGCCGCCGACCGCGTCCGGGGAACGGCTCCACTGCCCGGACGAGGGCCGCGGTGCCGTCAGACCGGCCGGGGGCGCGTCTCACCCCCGGACCGCCGCGCAGCCGACGGGGGCCGCGTGGTCCTCACGCCGACGGGGTCCGGCCGCCGTGGGCCCGGGCTAGGCGGGGGCGAGCGGGGGCAGGGCCGCGGTGAGTCCGCCGTCGACGGTGATGTCGGCTCCGGTCAGGTAGGAACTGGCGTCGGAGACGAGGAACAGGACCAGGCGGGCCACCTCCTCGGGGTCGCCGCGCCGTCCGAGGGCCAGGGTGCCGTAGCGCTCGCGGGTCCCCTCGCCCAGGGCCGTGGTGTGCATGGGGGTGGCGATGTGGCCCGGCAGGATCGTGTTGACCCGGATGCCGTGGCGGCCCAGTTCGAGGGCGGCCGTCTTGGACAGCCCGCGCAGGCCCCACTTGGAGGCGGCATAGGCCCCGCTCTCCCGGCTGCCCACGGCCCCCAGGACCGAGGAGACGTTGACGACGGCCCCTCCTCCGGCCGCGCGCATCGGCTCGGCCACGGCCCGCATCCCCAGGAACGCGCCGAGCAGGTTGACGCGCAGCATCCGCTCGAACTCCTCCGGGGTCTCCTCCTGCAGGGCGCGTCTCCGGTGCACTCCCGCGTTGTTGACCAGGATCCGCAGCGGGGGCAGGCCGTCGAGGGAGTCGACGAGGCGGGCCCAGTCCTGCGCAGAGGAGACGTCCGTGCGCACGAAGCGCGCCCGTTCTCCCAGTTCCGCGGCCAGTGCCCGGCCCGGCTCCTCCTGGATGTCGGCGATCACGACGTGGGCGCCGGCGGCGGCGAGGAGCCGGACCTCGGCCGCGCCCATGCCCTGCCCGCCGCCGGTGACGACGGCGGTCCGGTCGGTGAGTCGGTGGTCGGTGCTTCGGCTGGTGTGTGTCATGGTGCGCGGCCCCCGGCCAGAGCGTCTCGGTCGGTGTGAGTCTCCACAGGCGGTCCGGTACGTGCCTCCGTGTGGCCGATCTCACGGAGAGAATAATTCCCTTTTACGTATCACGTCAACTATTTTAGAGGTGGTTGCGGCGATGCCCCGACGGCGACCCCGTTCGGGCATCACCGGCCGGGGCCCTGCCGGGAGGTGGTCGAACCCGGTGACACAGTCGCGGCCCCGGGAACGACACGGCCGCCGCTCCTCCGCGGAGGAGCGGCGGCCGTGCGGGATCAGCCCGAGCCGAGGACGGCCAGTCCGGCCTCCACCAGTCCGGGCACCGCGGCGCCGGCCCGTTCGAACCCCTCGCCGACGGTCTGCCCGGCCAGGTAGCGGGAGTGGATGCCCTCGGCGATCACCGCCAGTTTGAGGTAGCCGAACGCCACGTAGAAGTCGAGCGGGGACAGGTCCAGCCCCGAGGCGTCGGCGTAGGCGCGGACCAGCACCTCCCGGTCGGGGAAACCGGGGTTGGCGCTCACCGCGTGCCTGGTTCCGGTCACGTCCTCGGTGCGCGGGTCCCAGTAGACCAGCAGCAGTCCCAGGTCGGTCAGCGGGTCGCCCAGGGTGGACAGCTCCCAGTCGATGACCGCGGCGATCCCGTCGCCGTCCGGCTCGAAGATCACGTTGTCCAGGCGGTAGTCGCCGTGGACCACGCTCACCCGCTGCGCCGGCGGCACCGCCCGTTCCAGGCGGCCCACCAGCTCGGCCACCTCGGGCAGCTCCCGGGTCGCCGACAGCGACCACTGCTTGGCCCACCGCGCCACCTGGCGGGCGGTGAACCCCTCGGGACGGCCCAGGCCCTCCAGCACGGAGGGGTCCGTGGTGTGCAGGGCGGCCAGCGTCTCCACCAGGGACAGCGCACGGCGCCGGGCCGACTCGGGCGCCAGGCCGGCGGTGTCCGCGGCGTCGCGCAGCACCGGGCCGTCCACCTGCTCCATCACGGAGAAGTCGGCGCCGAGCACGGCGTGGTCCCGGCAGAGCACCACGGGAGCGGGGACCGGGACGGCGGTGCCGTGCAGCGCGCTGATGACCCGGTACTCGCGGGCCATGTCGTGGGCGGTGGGCAGCACGTGGCCGACCGGCGGCCGCCGCAGCACCCAGCGCGAGCGGCCGTCGGTGAGGCGGTAGGTCAGGTTGGAGCGGCCCCCGGTGACCAGGGAGGCCCGCAGAGGGCCGGCCAGCCCGACGGCGGACTCCAGGTACGGCGTCAGCCGTGCCAGGTCCAGACCGACGAGCCGGTCGGCCCCCGCGGCGGCGGGTTCAGCGGCCACGGAACTCCGCCTTCCCCACGCCGTTCGCCACGAAGCTGGCCATGCCGGTCTTCTGGTCCTCGGTGGCGAACAGCCCGGCGAACAGCACGCGCTCCAACTGCAGCCCGCTGTCCAGGTCGACCTCCAGGCCGCGGTCGATCGCCTCCTTGGCGGCCCGCAGCGCCATGGCGGGCCCGTTGAGGTAGGGCGCGGCCAGCTCCCGGGCCCGCTCCAGCACCCGGTCCGGCTCGACCACGTGGTCGACCAGCCCGATGGCCAGGGCCTCCTCGCTGCCGACCATGCGGCCGGAGAAGACCAGCTCCTTGGCGCGCGCCGGGCCCACCAGGCGGGGCAGCCGCTGGGTGCCCCCGGCGCCGGGGATCACCCCGAGCAGGATCTCGGGGAAGCCCAGCCTGGAGTCGGTCGCGCACACCCGCAGGTCGGCGGCGAGCGCCAGCTCGCAGCCGCCGCCCAGGGCGAACCCGTTGATCGCCGCGATCACCGGGACCGGCAGCCGCGACAACGCGGTGCACACCTCGCCCAGGGCGCCGGAGTCGCGCACCGCCGTGCGGTAGTCCCACTCCACCATCTCCTTGACGTCCGCGCCCGCGGCGAAGACCTTCGGCCCGCCGGTGACGACGACGGCGCGGACCTCCTCGCTGCGCCGCACCTGCTCGACGGCCTGCGCCAGTTGGGCGATCAGCACCCGGTCCAGGGCGTTGACCGGCGGCTGGGCCAGGGTGATCACGGCCAGCCCGCCGGAGACGTCGAGGGTGACCCGTTCCTGCTCGCTCATGAGTGGTCGTACCATCCCTTGCCGCTCTTGCGACCCAGCTCGCCGGCCGCGGCCTTGCGGATCGACAGCTCCGGCGGGTGGAACTTCGGGTCGGCGGTGTCGGTGTGGATGTTGCGGGAGGCGTTGACGAACACGTCGATGCCGGTGAGGTCCATGGTCTCCAGCGGGCCCATGGCGTGGCCGAAGCCCAGGCGGCAGGCGGTGTCGATGTCCTCGGCGGTGGCCACCCCGCTCTCGACCAGCTTCACCGCCTCGACGCTGAGCGCCACGATCAGCCGGGTGGTGACGAACCCGGCGATGTCGCGGTTGACCACCACGCAGGTCTTGCCCAGGTCCTCGGCGAAGGCCGTGGCCCGGGCGAGGGTCTCGTCGCTGGTCTTGACGCCGCGCACGACCTCGCACAGCCGCATCATCGGCACCGGGGAGAAGAAGTGGGTGCCCACCACCCGCTCGGGGCGGGCGGTCACCGCGGCGATCCGGGTGATCGGCAGGGCGCTGGTGTTGGTGGCCAGCACCGTCTGCGGCCCGCAGATCCGGTCGAGGGTGCGGAACACCTCCTGCTTGGCCTCCAGCTTCTCGATGATGGCCTCGACCACGATGTCGGCGCCGCGGGCCGCCGCCTCCAGGTCGGTGGTGGTGGTGATCCGCGCCAGGGCTTGGCCCACCTGCTCGGCGGTGACCTTCCCCTTCTTCTCCAGGCGCCGCAGCGACGACTCGATGTCGCCGAGGGCGCGGGTGAGCTGCTCCTCGTCGACGTCCTGGAGGGCGACGTCGTAGCCGGCCGCGGCGGCGACCTGGGCGATTCCGGAGCCCATCAGACCGGCTCCGACCACTGCAAGACTGGGCACGGGGGTTCCTTTCTGCGTCACTGGGGGCCGCGTGCGGCGGTGCGGCGGCGCACGGCCCGCTTGGCGATGGACATCCGGTGGACCTCGGAGGCCCCGTCGTAGATCCGGAACGGGCGGACCTCCCGCAGGAACAGCGCGAGCGGAAGGTCGTGGGAGACGCCGAGGGCGCCGTGGAGCTGCACCGCGCGGTCCACGATCCGGCCCACCGCCTCGGCGACGAACGTCTTGGCGATCGAACTCTCCGCCGACGCCCGCTCGCCCCGGTCCATCAGCCACGCGGCGTGGGCGATCAGGGCGCGGGAGGCGGCCAGGTCGATCTCGTTGTCGGCGAGCATCTGCTGGGCCATGCCCAGGTCGGCGAGTCTGCTGCCGAACGCCTCGCGTTCGGCGACGTGGTCCAGCGCCATGTCCTGGGCGCGCTGCGCCAGGCCCAGCCAGCGCATGCAGTGGGTGAGCCGGGCCGGCGCCAGCCGCACCTGGGCGTAGGCGAAGCCTCTGCCGACCTCGCCCAGCACGGCCTCGGGCGGGACCCGGCAGTCGGTGAAGAGCACCTCGCAGTGGCCGCCCACGAAGCCCCGGTCGAGGCTGTCGATGTGCCGGACGATGCGCATGCCGGGGTTGTCGGCGTCGACGAGGAACATCGTCGCCCCGGCGGGGCTGCCGGCGTGCTCGGGGGTGCGTGCCATGCAGATCGTCCAGGCCGCGCCGTCCACGCCGGTGATGTACCACTTGCGGCCGTTGACCACCCAGGCCCCGCCGTCCCAGTGGGCCGAGGTCCGCAGCATGGACGGGTCCGAACCGGCGCCGGGGCTCGGCTCGGTCATCGCGAAGCAGGACCGGACCGCCCCGCCGGCCAGCGGGGCGAGGTACTTCTCCTGCTGCTCGGGGGTGGCCACCCGGTGCAGCAGGTGCATGTTGCCCTCGTCGGGCGCCGCGCAGTTGAGGGCGAGCGGACCGAGCAGGCTGTAGCCGGCCTCCGTGAGGACGACCGCCTGCTCGGACATCGACAGGCCCAGGCCCCCCCACCGCCGGGGCGCGGTGGGGGAGAGCAGTCCCGCGGAGGCGGCGGCTGCCTGGAGCCGGCGGCGCAGTTCCTCGGTCGGCTCCGCGCCGCTGTCGACCAGTTCCCGTTCGGCCGGGATCGCCTCGTCGCGGACGAAGTCGCGGACACGGTCGCGCAACTCGGCGAGACGGGGGTCGAGCACGGTGTCGAACACGGTCATTGCGCGGTCCATCCGCCGTCGACCACGAGGAAGGAGCCGGTCATGTAGCTGCCCGCGTCGGAGGCGAGCAGCAGCAGCGCCCCCACCAGTTCGTCGGCGTCGCCGAGGCGGCGCATCGGGATGCTGGCCAGCGCGCTGGCCGAGGCCTTCTCGTCCGCCTCGATCGCCGCGGTCATGTCGGAGTGGATCAGTCCCGGCACGAGTGCGTTGACCCGGATGCCGCGCCGCAGGGTCCACTGCATCGCCAGGTCGCGGGTGATGCCGAGCAGTCCGGCCTTGGAGGCGCTGTAGGCGGACTGCGGGGCGTCGGTGGAGACCATGCCGAGCACCGACGACACGTTGATGATGGAGCCGCCGTGGCCCGCGGCGATGCACGCGCGGCCGAACGCCTGCGCCATCTGGTAGGCCCCGACCAGGTTGATCTGCAGGACCCGGGCGAACTCGGCGGGATCGTCCTTGTGGGAGGGGACGACCCGGCCCACACCGGCGTTGTTGACCAGCACGTCCGCCCCGCCGAGCTGGTCGCGGGCGGCGGCGACCAGGGCCTCGCAGTCGGCCGGGTCGGCCACGTCGGTGCGCACCGCGACGCAGCGGCGGCCGAGCGCCTCGATCTTGCCCCGGGTCTCGTCCAGGAGCGAGGTGCGGCGGGCGCCGAGGGCGACGTCGGCGCCCGCCTCCGCGAGGGCGAGGGCGAAGGTGACCCCCAGGCCGGAGGAGGCGCCGGTCACGATCGCGACCCTGCCTTCGAGACTGAACCGGTCGAAGACGCTCATGACAGCCTCGCAGCAGCTCGGTTCCACTCGGCGTCGAGGATCCCCTTGAGGTAGGAGAGGCGCTCCCTGCCGGAGACGAAGTCGAACTTCACCGTTCCGAAGGGGTCGATCCGGTTGCGCAGCAGGTCGAGCTGCTCCTGGGTCGGTTCGGCGGTGGTGGGGACGTCGGCGGGCACCTCCAGTTCGAAGCCGGTGCTGTCGACGACGGTCTGCACGTCGACCCCGGGGTGCACGCTCTCGATGCGGAACGGCCGGTCGTCGTCGTCCTTGACCAGCACGGCCAGGTTGGTGACGACGACGATGGGACCGGGCTGCAGGCCGGCCTCCTCCCGGGAGCGGTCGCCGACCTTCCAGCGGGTGCCGGTCACGAACTGGACCTTGTCGACCAGGGTCCGCGGGTTGTGGTTGCCGAAGTAGGCGACCATCTTGCGGTACATCTTGATGACCTCGGCCGCGCCGGCGCCCCCGGGGAGGCGGACCTTGGGCGCGTCGAACGGTCCGATCGCCGACAGGTTGATCGCTCCGCTGCCGTCGAACTGGGCCGAGGAGACGGCCTCGACCCCGCCGTGGTTGGCCAGGTGGATGGAGTTGATCTCGGTCAGCATGCCCCAGCGGCAGACCGCGCCCTTGTAGGCGGAGGCCTCGGCGCCGGTGAAGGAGAGCTGGACCGGGGCCATGCCCACCGCGTCGAAGCCCACCAGGTAGGCGTCCTGGGCGTGGGTCAGTTTGGCCAGCATGTAGGAGGCGTAGGCCAGCGGGGTGAAGGACCCCATCACGGTGACGCCCTCGTTGTCGACCTCGGCCGCGACGCGGCAGGTCATGAGTTCGTGGATCTCGTAGTCGGTCACGCCTGTGCTCCCTCGATGACTTCGGCTGCGTCGACGAGGGCGCTGAGGACGCTGTCGCGGCCCTTCAGCACCCGGTCCCGGTATCCCTCTTCGGTTTCCTCGCGGATCTGGGCGACGTACTCGGCGATCGCGGCGGGGTCGCTCGCGGCCGCGGCGTAGTCCATGAGCTCCCAGGCGTCCATGGCGTAGCGGGGGACGTGGGACGTGGGGTGGGCGCCGAAGGGGGCCTCGATCACCGCGTCGACGTAGTAGCCGGGGAGTTTGGTCATGTGCGCGTTGTCGACGATCACCTGCCGGTCGACGACCTCCTCGCAGGTGACGATCACCCGTTTGGCGGCCTTGGCCATCTCCACGTCGGGTCCGGAGGTGCCGTCCCACTGGGCGTTGCCCTCGGCGTCGGCGCGCAGGGCGTGCACGATCGCGACGTCGGGCTGCAGGGCGCGCACCGCGGTGAGCTGCTCACCGGTGAAGGGGCAGTGGGTGGTGGCGTAGATCTCGGGGTAGCGGCCCGGGATGTCGGAGCCGAAGGGGCCCCGGTAGGGCAGGTAGGGCATGCCGCGCCCCTGCGCCTCCAGGCCGATCAGCAGGCCCAGGCCGGTGTACTCGGTGAACGGCAGGCTGCCCGACTCGATGCCCTTGCGGACGTTGGGCGCCAGCCCGAAGGCTTCCAGGGTGACCATCGAGAAGGACAGGTGGCCCAGTGTTCCCGCCGCCGCCATCAGGTCCATGTCGACCGAGCCGACGACGGTGATCGCGTGGATGCCGGTGCGTCCGGCCCGGATGAGCTGGCGCACCGCGGCCATCGGGTGGTTGGCGAACCAGCCGCCGCCGAAGGCGACGGACTCGCCGTCGCGGACGAGTTCTCCGAGGTTCTCCAGGGGGACGACCTTGCCGTTTGTTCTGCTGCTCATGGTTGCACCACGGCTTCCTGCTCGAACACGCTTCCTCCGTGCACTGTCGAGATGAATTTACCGTTAAACGTCAAACGTGTAAATGCCCCTCGGGAAGTCGTCACCGGTTCAGGCCGCGCAGCCCCTTGGCGGCCATGAAGTCGGAGATCCCCTGCCACACCTCCTCCTGGCGGAGCATCACCTGGTCGGCCATGGCCTCGATGTCGGCGGCGCGCCTGGGGTCGAGGCGGGGGCCGCAGTCGACGGCGAGGGTGGCGAAGTAGGCCGAGGGCCAGGGAAGTCGCTCGACCGCGGCGGCGACGGCCTCCAGTTCCTCGGCCAGCCGGTCGTGCGGGACGACCCGGCTGACGATTCCCGCGCGCAGCGCCTCCTCGGCGTCGACGATGCGGGAGGTGAGGATCATGTCCTTGGCGAAGGCCTCGCCGGTCGCCCGGGCCAGGCGGCTGGTGCCGCCGACGTCGGGAACGATCCCCATGCGCATCTGCGGCATGGCGAACACCGCCCGGTCGCTGGCGATGCGGATGTCGCAGGCCAGGGCCAGTTCCAGGCCGGCCCCGACGGCGGGGCCGTTGATCGCGGCGATGCTGGGCTGGGCGACGCGCTCGAAACGGTCCACGATCGTGGCCCAGCGCCGGATGAACGACGGGTAGCTGCCCCGCTCCACCTCCAGCGCGGCGCCGATCGCGGTGAAGTCCACGCCGGCGCAGAACGCCGGCCCGTTGCCGGTGAGGGTCACCACGCGCAGGTCGTCGCGGCGTTCGACGTCGGCCGTGACGCGGTCGAGGTCGTCCCAGACCTCGAAGGTGAGCGCGTTGCGTTCGTCGGGCCGGTCGAGCGCGATGTCGAGTCGGGAACCGGAGTCCGCGATCTGCAGGGTCTGCGGTGCGGCGGCGGTCATGGTCGTCTCCTTCGGTGCGGGGGGCGGGACGCGTCCCGCGCTGTCGGGCGGGGGTGCCGGGGCCTCCCGGTGCGTCCGCTGCCTCTCCGGACTGTTGTCATCTCCCAACACAATATGCAAGACTAACGTTCAACGTAAAGAAATAGTTCTGTGGAGATGTCCGTGGACGCTACGACCGACCAGGCCGAGCAGGTGGTGGCCGGAAGCGCACTGCACGCGGGACGGCTGATCACCCAGATCGAGAACGGGCGGGCCGACGCGCGCGAAGTCCTGCGCTCGCTGGCGCCACACTGCGGAAAGGCCCAGCTCATCGGGGTCACCGGACCACCCGGAGCGGGCAAGAGCACACTCGTCTCGGCACTCATCCGCGAACTGCGGGGCCGGGGCCGCACCGTCGGCGTGATCGCGGTCGACCCCTCCAGCCCGTTCAGCGGCGGCGCGCTGCTCGGCGACCGGGACCGGATGGTGGAGTCGTCCAGCGGGGACAGCGGGGTCTTCATCCGCTCCCTCGCCTCCAGAGGCGCTTCGGGAGGACTCGCCGCGGCCGTCAACGACGCGGTCGACGTGCTCGACGCGATGGGCAAGGACGTCGTCATCGTCGAGACCGTCGGCGTGGGCCAGGGGGAGTTCGACATCGCCGAGATCGCGCACACCGTCGTCCTGGTGTTCGTGCCCGGCTACGGCGACGCCCTGCAGGCGATGAAGGCCGGCATCACCGAGATCGCCGACGTCGTCGTGGTCAACAAGAGCGACAGCCCTGGCGCCGAGCAGACCTTCAAGGAACTGGCCGCCCAGGGATTCGAGCGCACCGGCCCCGAGGGGACCCCGCCCTGGCCGGTCCCGGTGCTGCGGACCTCCGCCCTGCGCCACGACGGCATCGCCGAACTGGTCGACGCGGTGGACGAGCACCACCGCTTCACCGGGCGGACGGCGTGGCGCACCGCCCACGAGCACGCCCGCCGACGGGCGCGGTTCATCGCCTTCGCCAACGACCGACTCCGCGAGGAACTGCTCGAAACCGCCGTCGACGAACGGAGCCTGACCGATCCCTACGGGGCCGCCGAGGAGTTCGTCGCCGAACTGGTCGACGCCCACCGCAGACTCACCGCCCACCGGGCAGCCGGAGCAGAAACGGAGCAGAAGTGAAGTTCGAACTCAGCGACAGGTTCGAGGCCGCCAAGGAGACCTGGGCCGCACGCCGGGCCCGGTACGCCGAGAAACTGCGTCCGGCCAAGACGCTGTCGGGCTTGCCGGTGAAGACCGTCTACACCCCGGAGGACCTCGCCGACAGCGACCTGGAGGAGATGCCGGGCGCCTACCCCTTCACCCGGGGCCTGCACCCCGACGGCTACGCCCTGACGCCGTGGATGCAGCAGATGGTCTTCGGCTACGGGACCATCGAGGAGACCCGGCAGAAGATGGAGAAGATGGTCGCCGAGGGCATGGAGGGCTACTTCGGCCACAAGGTCTTCAACACCGTCTACGACATCCCCTGCATGTACGGCATCGACGCCGACCACCCCGAGGCCAAGGGCAACCTCGGCCAGTGCGGCGTCCACATGAGCACCGGCGACGACTACGACGAGCTGATCCGCGGCTGGGACCTGGAGACCACCAACTTCTCCATGATCACCGGCGACAACTGCCTGCCCGCGCTGGCGCTGCTCGCCGCCGCCGTGGAGCGGCGCGGCGAGCCCACCCAGAAGATGCACGGCAACTCGATGAACTGGTACCCGCGCATCGCGGTCCAGGACATCCCCTCCTGGGAGCCCAAGTGGGGCTACGCCCTCATGATCGACCTGATCAAGTGGGCCAAGGACAACGCCCCGGCCTGGAACCCGGCCAACATCTTCATGTACGGCCTCTCCGAGGCGGGCGCCACCCCGGTCCAGGAACTCGCCTACGGCCTGTCCTGGGGCAAGTCGATCATCGACGCGGGACTGGAGGCGGGCCTGGCTCCGGACGACTTCATCGGCCGCCTCTCCTTCCAGATCGGGTGCACCGTCAACCTGTTCGAGGAGGTCGCCAAGTTCCGTGCGCACCGCCGCATGTGGGCGAAGATCTGCAAGGAGGCCGGCGTCACCAAGCCCTCCAACATGCACGCCCGGGTGCACGTCCACACCAGCGGCTACGTGCTCACCCAGCAGCAGCTGATGAACAACAACGCGCGGATCACCCTGCAGGCCCTGGCCGCAGTCCTGGGCGGGGTGCAGTCCATCCACACCTGCTCCTACGACGAGGCCGTCGGCGTGCCGACCGAGGAGTCGCACCGCACCGCGCTGCGCACCCAGCAGATCCTCATGCTGGAGAGCGGCGTGCGCGACGTCGCCGACCCGCTGGGCGGCTCCTACTACGTCGAGAAGCTGACCGACGAGATGGAGGAGGCCGCCTGGGAGATCTACGAGGAGCTGGAGGCCTCGGGCGGCTACCTCAAGGGCATCGAGACCGGAGAGATCAAACGCAGCATCGACAACGCCTCCTACGAGATGAAGAAGCGGATCAACAGCGGCGACCTGCCCGTGGTCGGCGTCAACCGCTACGTCTCGGAGCAGACGGAGAACTACGAGCCGTTCCGCATCGACGAGTCCATCGAGACCAAGGCCAGGGCCCGGCTGGAGGCCTACCGCGCCAAGCGTGACCAGGCCGCGGTGGACGAAGCGCTCGAAGGCGTCCGCGAGGCCTGCCAGGCGCTGAAGGACGGCACCGGCCCGCTCATGCCCGCGCTGGTGGAGGCGGCCCGCAGAGGGGCGACCAACGGCGAGATGATGGTGCCGATGCGCGAAGCGTTCGGCTGGTACGTCAGCGAGTGAGTCCCGCGGATCGGCCGATCCGCACACAGTACAAGGAGTGGACCGTGTCCCAGGAGCGCATCAAGGTCCTGCTGGCCAAGAAGAAGATCGATGTTCACGGCCGCGGGTCGAAACTGATCGCGCGCGAACTCCGCGACGCCGGCATGGAGGTCGTCTACTTCCGGTTCGGGGTGGTGGAGGAGATCGCCGAGGCGGCCCTGCAGGAGGACGTCGACGTGGTCGCGGTGAGCATCATGACCAGCGGTCAGATGCAGGTCGCCAGGGAGCTCATCCCCGCACTCAAGGCGCGCGGAATGAAGGACGTCCTGGTGATCATGGGCGGCATCATCCCCGAGGTGGACTACGAGCCCCTCCGGCAGCTGGGCGTGCACCGCTGCTTCCCTCCCGGCCTGCCCGGCGGCGTCGTCGCCGACTACATCCGGGAAAACGTCGGCACGGCGAGCCTCGCCTAGCCGGCTCGGCCAGGAGCCCCGGCGCCGCGGCCGCCGGCCGCGGGGCGGAGCACGCCCGGCGCCGGGGCACGCCCCCGCGCCGTTTTGGTCCGACGCGGGACCGGACGGCGCGGGGGCGTGGAATCACACAGCGGTGTCCCGAGGGAGGGATCGGCGTGGCAACACTGTCAGGAGTCGACGGCAAGGGACTGGTCGTCACCGGAGGCGGCGGAGGGCTCGGATCGGTCATGGCCGCCGAGTTCTGCCGGCTCGGCGCCAGGGTGGTGGTGTGCGGACGCACCAGGGAGAGCCTGGAGGAGACCGTACGGCGCATCGACGACGAGCTCGGGGAGGGCAGGGCCTTCGCGGTCACCGCGGACGTGCGCGACCCCGAGTCCGTGTCGGCGATGGTCGACCGGGCCACCGAACTGCTCGGCGACGTCGACGGACTGGTCAACAACGCTTCGGGGCTCTTTCCGGTCGACGCCGAGAAGCTCACCCCGAACGGCTTCGACGCGGTGGTCCGGATCGTGCTCCACGGCACCTGGCACTGCACCTCCGAGCTGGCCCGCCGCTGGCTCGCCGCCGGCCGCGGAGGAGCGGTGGTCAACGTGCTCACCCCCTACGCGTGGACGGGCGCGCCCGGCATCGTGCACAACGCCTCCGCCAAGGGAGGGGTGCTCGCCATGACCCGCACCCTGGGGGCGGAGTGGGCGGGCCGGGGCGTGCGGGTCAACGCGGTCGCCCCCGGCTGGATGCCGGTGGGCGGCACCGACTTCCTCGCCGGCGACGAGGAGGCCCGGCGGCGGCTGGTCGACGCCATCCCGGCCGGGCGGCTGCTGCGGGCGGAGGAGACCGCCCGCGCGGCGGCCTACCTGCTCTCCGACGACGCGACGTACGTGGCCGGGGAGGTGCTCACCATCGACGGCGGCCACCACCTGTCCAAGGGACTGTACGAGTTCCTGGACGAGCTGCCGGGACGCCGGTAGGACCCGCGGGGTGCGGGGGTCCCGCCGGGCCCCCGCGGCGCGGCCGGCGGCCCGCACGGTCGGCGGTGTCCCGGCGGGACCCACAGGACGGCCGAGGGGCCCCAGCGTCTGCTGGGGCCCCTCGGCCGTGCGGGCCGCCGGCCGGGGCCTCACCCGGCCGCGCGCGGATGCGGGTACCAGCGGGTCTTCGCCTCCGACCGGGTGCGCTGGAGGAAGGCGAAGGAGCGGCGGGCGAACCGCCACCCGTCCGCGGTGCGGACCAGGTCGTCGGTGTAGACGCCGGTGAACCCGAAGCCGTTGCCGGAGGCGTCGGCGCCGGACTCGGTGATGTACCAGGTGGCCGTGGCCGTGTCGCCGGAGACGTCGACGTGCCCGCTGTGGGTGAGCTGGATCAGGTGGGGGAAGCCGTCCAGCAGGGTGGCCAGCACGGCGGCGATCGCCTCGCGTCCGGTGGCCGCGGGGACCCCGGGCACGTGCCACTCGCCCTGCTCGGTGAACAGGGCCGCCAGCTCCTCGGGGGCGCGCCGGTTGACCGCGTCGGTGAAGCGCGCGGTCAGGTCGCGGATCTCGGTCTGGTCGGCGGCGGTGCAGGACGTCATGGTGGGAACTCCTCTGCGGGACGGGGGTCAGGGACTGGGAACACCGCAGCCGTTGGGGGCCCGGCCCGCCAGGACGTCGTCCAGGGTGTAGTCCGTGGCGCGGCCGTGGGCGCCCCCGCGGCGGCGGGCGAGCTGCAGCAGGGTGCCGTGGGTCTGGTCCGGGTGGAGGAAGACCTCGTGCCAGTCGGGGTCGGCGGTGGACAGGCCGTGGGGCCGGTAGCCGGCGTGTTCCAGGGCCGCGGCCACCCGGGAGATCTCTACGTCCTCCGGGACCGTGAGGGTGACGTGGTGCACCCCGCCCCGGGGGTGGCGGCGGAAGAAGCTGTCCAGGAACGTCGAGCCCGGCAGCGGCTCCATCAGCTCCACCCTGCCCCCGCCGGGAAACTCCAGCTGGACGGCGCGGTAGCCGACCCGGGCGTTGTCGCCGCCCAGGTGGAACGCGCCGCCGAGGACGTCCCGGTACAGCGGCAGGAGGTCCCTGATCCGCCGGGCCGCCACCGCCACGTGGTCGTGGGCGACGCCCAGCGGCAGGTCGGCGGAGGCGTGTCCGGTCACCACGGCTCCCGCCGCTTCAGCTGCTTGGCGATCATGTTGCGCAGGATCTGGTTGGTCCCGCCGGCGATCTCGTACAGCTTGGTCTCGCGCCAGTAGCGCTCCATCCCGTACTCGACCATGTAGCTGTAGCCGCCCAGGATCTGCATGCCGCGCGCCGCGCACCGGGTGCCCGCCTCGGAGCCGTACACCTTGGCCATGGAGGCCTCCAGGGTGCAGTCCAGCCCCTGGTCCAGCCGCCAGGCCGCCTGCCAGGTGATCAGCCGCGCGGTCTGCACGTCCATCGCCATGTCGGCGAGCATGTGCCCGACGGCCTGGTGCTCGATGATCGGCTTGCCGAACTGGACCCGTTCCCGGGCGTACTGCAACGCCAGGTCCAGGGCGCCCTGGCCGAGGCCGGTGCCCTCGGCGCCCACGTAGATCCGTTCGGCGTCCAGCAGGTCGACGATGATGCGGGTGCCCTGGCCGAGTTCGCCGACCAGGTTCTCCTCGGGCACCCGCACGTCGTTGAGGAACACCTCGCAGGTGTGGGTGGACTGTCCGGCGAGCTTGCGCAGCGGCCGGATCGTCAGTCCCTCGGACTGCCTGGGGATCAGCAGCACCGACAGGGCCCGGGAGGGGGAGGCGTCGGGGTCGGTGCGGACGAAGGCGAAGATGTAGTCGGCGGTGTCGGCGCCGGTGGTGAACACCTTCTGCCCGGTGACGACGAAGTCGCTGCCGTCGCGCACGGCCCTGGTGGACAGGTGGGCGAGGTCGGAGCCGGCGTCGGGTTCGGTCAGGCCCATGGCCATGCGCACCGTTCCCGCCGCGACCTTCGGCAGGATCTCCCTCTTCTGCTCCTCGGTGCCGAACCGGGCGATGCCCTTGGCGCAGAACGTGGCCGTGGGCAGCCAGGCGTAGGCGAGGGCGGCGCTGGCGCGGGCGACCTCCTCCACCGCGATGCAGATGGAGATCTGGTCGGCGTCGCTGCCTCCGTACTCCTCGCCGAAGGCCAGGCCGCACAGTCCGATCTCGGCGGCCTTGCGGTACAGCTCGGTGTTGAACTCCTCCTCCTGGTCGAAGCGGTTGACCTCCTCCAGGGGCGCCTCGCGGGTGAAGAACTCCCGCAGCGTCCGGCGCAGCTCCTGGTGTTCGGCGCTGAGGGTGAAATCCATGTCGGTCTCCTGGGGCCGGGGACGGGGTCAGCTGGCGGTGGGCCGCGGGGTCCGGACGTGCCGTTCGCGCAGTTCCTTCTTGAGGACCTTGCCGGTGGCGCTGATCGGCAGTGCGTCCACGAACTCCACCGAGCGCGGCTTCTTGTAGCCGCTCAGGCGCTGCGCGGCGAAGTCGACGAGTTCCGCCTCGGTCAGCGTCGAGCCCTCGCGGCGGCGCACCACCGCGTGGATGGCCTCGCCCCACTTCTCGTGCGGGACGCCGATGACGGCGGCCTGCTCCACCTCGGGGTGGTCCTGGAGGACGCGTTCGACCTCGATGCTGAAGACGTTGATGCCGCCGGTGATGATCATGTCCTTGAGCCGGTCCACGATGGTGATGAAGCCCTCGGAGTCGACGACCGCCACGTCACCGGTCCGGAACCACTCTCCCGAACGGCTCTTGGCGGTCTCCTCCGCCATGTTGAAGTAGCCGGGGGAGACGGAGGGGCCGGACAGCCAGATCTCCCCGGAGGTCCGGCCGTCGTGCGGCACGTCGTTGCCGTCGGGGCCGACCACGCGCAGGTTGATCATGGTGAGCGGCCTGCCGATCGAGTCGAGCCAGCCGACCTGCTGCTCGGTGCCTTCGGTGAACTGGTCCTCGGGGCGCAGCACCGCACCGCAGGAGTAGCTCTCGGCCATGCCGTACAGCGGGTAGAGGACGTCGCCGAGGACCTCGCGGGCGCGTTTGAGCACGCCCGCCGAGTACGGGGAGCCGCCGGACATGATGCCGCGCAGGGAGGAGAAGTCGTACCGCTCCACGTCCGGCTGGGAGACGACCATCTGCACCATCGTCGGCACGATGGTGGTGTTGGTGACCCGGTACTCCTGGACCAGGCGGGGGAACTCCGCCGGGTCGAACGCCGGCGGGATCACGGTGCGGCCGCCCTTGAGCAGCACCGGGTGCAGCCCCGAGGGGCCTCCGGGGTTGAAGAACATGGGGATGCACTGCAGTGCGGTGCCGTATTCGGGGACGGGCAGTTCGGCGAGCCAGTTCTGCAGGGCCGCGAGGGCGTTGCGGTGGGTGAGGACGGCGGCTTTCGGGATTCCGGTGGTGCCGCTGGTGGCGCCGAGCTGGTAGACGTCGTCCTCGCCGACGTGCACGGAGGGCTCCTCGGCGGAGGCGCGCGCGATGAGCTGTTCGAGGTCGAGGGCGAAGCCGTGGTCGCCGCCGAAGCCGATGACGTGTCTGGCGGAGGGGACGTCCGGCAGCCACGTCCGGGCGTTGTCCGCCAGGTCGGCGTGGACCAGCACCGCGGCCGGCTCCACGTAGGCGAGGTAGGAGGAGAGTTCGTAGGCGGACAGGCGGATGTTGACCGCGGCTCCGATGATCCCCGACTTGGCGGTGGCGAAGAAGAACTCGAGGAACTCGCCGCAGTTGGGGGAGAAGAGGGCGATCCGGTCTCCTTTGGACAGGCCGAGGCCGAGCAGTGCGTTGGCGAACCTGGTGGTGCGGGCGTCCAGGTCCGACCAGGTCCGGGTGGTCCCCCCGGGGACCACCACGGCCTCCTTGTCGCCGAAGAACCGGGCGTTGTTGCGAACGATGTCGCTGACCAGCATGTACGGACTCCTAGTAGCGGTCGGAGGGGAAACGCCTCTGGTGTTCCCGACATGAGCACTGTAACGTGATTTAACGGTGGACGTAAGATGTCGATTTAGATTTCTGGCGTGGAGGTGGGATGCGCTACCTGGATCTCGTCCGCGGACCGGCGGCCCGGTTCGGCTCCAAGGCCGCCGTGGTCGAGGGCGACCGGCAGATCACCTTTCGGGAACTGGACGACCGGGTGGGGCGGCTGGGCTCGGTCCTGCGCGCCCGGGGACTGCGCCCCGGCGACCGGGTGGCCCTGCTGGCCGCCAACGAACTGGAGTACCTGGAGATCCAGGCGGCCTGCCTGCGTTCGGGGTTCGCCCTGGTCCCGCTGAACGTCCGACTCACCGAGCGGGAACTGGGCTTCATCCTCTCCGACTGCGCGCCCGGCCTGCTCATCGCCGGACGCGCCGAGGAGCGGCGGGCCGCCTCCCTGGCCGCCACGGCCGGCATCCCCCACGTGCTGGCCCTGGGGACGCCGCGGGACCTGCCCTCCTACGACACCGCGCTGCGCGAGGCCGCCGCCGACCCCGGCGCCGATCCCGACGACCCCGAACTGCCCGCCACCATCCTCTACACCTCGGGAACCACCGGCCTGCCCAAGGGAGCGGTCGTCGACCGTCTCGGCTTCACCGCGCGGGTGATGACCAACGCGGTCGAACTGCAGGCGGGCGCGACCGACGTGCACCAGGCCAGCCTGCCGATGTTCCACATCGCCGCTTTCCTCGCCTACGCCCACACCGCGGTGGGAGGCACCGTGGTGATGCTTCCGGAGTTCGAGCCGGAGCAGGCGCTGCGCACCATGGAGCGGGAGCGCGTCACCACCACGGTGCTGGTCCCCACGACCATCAGCATGCTGCTGGACAGCCCCGCCATCGACCGGGTCGACCTGTCGGCGCTGCGGTTGGTCGTCTACGGCGGTTCGGCCATCGAACCGGGGCCGCTGCGACGCGCCCTGGAGCGCTTCGGCTGCGGCTTCCACCAGCAGTACGGCATGACCGAGACCGGAGGGCAGACCATCCTGCGCCCCGCCGACCACGACCCGGCCGACACCGAGAAGCTGGCCTCGGGAGGCACCGAGGCGATCGGCCTGGAGGTGAGGGTGGTCGACGAGGAGGACCGGCCGCTGCCCCCCGGAGAGGTCGGCGAGATCGTCTGCCGGGGCCCCTCGGTGATGCTGCGGTACTGGAACCGGCCCGAGGCCACCGCGGAGGCGCTGCGCGGCGGCTGGTTCCACACCGGGGACATGGGCTACCGCGACAGCCGCGGCTACCTGCACATCACCGACCGGCGCAACGACATGATCATCACCGGCGGGGAGAACGTCTACCCCCGCGAGGTGGAGGCGGCGCTCATCGAGCATCCGGACGTCGCCGACGTGGCCGTGGTGGGCCTGCCCGACCCGAAGTGGGGCCAGGTGGTCACCGCCGTCCTGGCGGGGCAGGCGCCCTCCGACGCCGAACTGGACGCCTGGGCCCGGCAGCGGCTGGCCGGCTACAAGGTCCCCCGCCGCTGGGTGCGGCTGGCGGAACTGCCCCGCAACGTCACCGGCAAGGTGCTCAAGCACCGGCTCCGCGCCCAACTGGCGAAGTGACCGGAGGGTGCCGCCGCCCCGTGCGGTCGCGACGGGGCGGCGGCACCCTCCGGTGGGTTCGCTCCCCCGTGGTCGGGGCCGTGGCCTCCCGGGAGGCCACGGCCCCGACCACGGGGGAGCGGCTGCCGGTCAGTCGCCGCGGAACTCGGGGGTGCGCCGCTGCAGGAAGGCCCGCACCCCCTCACCGAAGTCGTGCGTCTTCCACAACTCGGTGACCCGCTCCTGCTCCAGGTCCAACTGCTCCGCCAGCCCCAGCGTGGTCGCCCGGTCGACCAGTTCCCGCACCCGCAGCAGGGCCAGCGGGGGAGCCGAGGCCAGCGACCGGGCGAGCTCCAGGGCGGACCGGAGCGCCGAACCGTCGGGCACGGGCGGTTCCGCCAGCCCCAGGGACGCGGCCTCGGCCGCGCCGAGCGGCTGGTTGCGCAGCAGCAGGGACAGGGCCCGGGCCGAGCCGACCATCCGGGTCAGGAAGTACGACACCCCGCCGTCGGGGGAGGAGCCGATGCCCAGGTAGCCGGGGACCAGGCGGGCGCCCTCGCCGAGGACCCGCAGGTCGGCGCAGAGGGCGAGCCCCATGCCGGCGCCCACCGCGGGCCCCTCCACGGCGGCGACCAGCGGCACGGGCAGGCCGCGGAGCCGTTTGAGGGAGCGGTGCAGCTCCTCGACCAGGGGGGTGAGGACCGGGGCGGGCTCCTCGGCCAGCGCCCGGTCCACCAGGGACAGGTCGGCCCCGGCGCAGAACGCCGGACCGCGCCCGGCCAGCACCAGGGCGCGGGCGCCCTGGTCCACCAGGGCGGCCGCCTCGGTGCCCAGGGCGCAGACCAGGTCGACGGTCAGCGCGTTCATCCGGTCGGGGCGGTTCAGTTCGATGAGGCCCACCCGGTCGGTGAGCGAGGTCTCCAGGGACACGGGAACTCCTGGGGGTCGGGGTCAGTAGCCGATGGCGCCGAGGCCGTGGTCCATGCACATGTAGGGCACGCCCATGCCGAGGCGGGCGAAGGTGGCGTCGCGCACCCCCTGCGGGCCGAACTCGCTCAGCAGGGGGAAGGACGTGCAGACGTACTCGGCGTCGATGAAGACCGAGTAGTAGTGGATGCGCTCCTCGTCGATGCGGGGCCCGCCCGCCTTCTCGTAGGCCTCGAACATCTCCTCCCGGGGCAGCAGGGCGTCCGCGCCCCGCCACAGGGCCGAGGCCCAGTCCTTCATGGGGTCGCCCAGATGGGCCTGCTCCCAGTCGGTGAGGGCCACCACCCGGTCCCCCCGGTAGATGAAGTTGCCCACGCCCACGTCGCCCCAGACCAGGCTGACCCGTTCGACCTCGGTGGGCACGTTCCGCTTCAGCCAGGAGAACAGCGCCTCCACCACGGGCATGGGCTCGGGTTCGGCGGCGCGGTAGGCCTGCTCGTAGTGGGCCAGTTCCAGCAGGGCGCAGTCCTCGGGCCGCTCGGGGACCGCCATGAACTCGCCCAGGCCAGCGGCACGCCAGTCCAGGGTGTGCACGGCGGCCAGCCGCTCGGCCAGGTGGCGGCCGATGCGGCGGCGGGCCTCCGCGTTGTCGGGGGCGAACAGCTTCCCCGCCGACGCCGAGCCGGGCACCGTGCGGCGCACGTAGAACGGGGCCCGCCCGATCAGGGACTCGTCCGTCTCGTACCACAGCGCCTCGGCGACCGGCACCTCGGTGGGGGTGAGCGCGGCGAAGACGCGGTACTCCCGCTCCAGGTCGACCGGGACCACCGAGCCCTCCGGGTGGTCCACCCGGAAGGTCAGGGCGTCGGTGAACGGGGTGGCGCCGCGCGTGCCGGAGACCTCGACGAACCAGGTCTCCCGGGACATGCCGCCGACGTTGCGCCTGAGCTGGGTGACCTCCAGGGTGTCGGCGGCCAGGCGCTCCTTCAGGTAGGCGCCGACGCGGCCGCGGTCGAGGCCGGCCGCCTTCCGGTCCGCGGCGCTCATGACGCCACCGGCCGAAACGACATGAACAGCGGTTCCACCAGGGGCCTGGTCCGATCGACCTGCCGTCGTACCAACCTGTACACCTCGTCTCTCATCTCCTCCACCGCGGGGTCGGCGCCGTCCGCCTCGTCCAGCCAGCGCATCACCGCGACGACCACCCCGCGCAGCTCCTCGTTGCGGGCCGTGGCGCCGTGCTCGCCGGCCTCGGCGGTACGCGCTGCGCCGACCAGCCCGGCCAGCTCCTCCCACCGGGGGGCCGTCCCCGCGGTGTCCTGTTCGGCCAGTGCGGCGGCGCGGGTGCCGAGGGAGGCCAGGACGGCGAGCATGTCGGCGTCGTCCTCGGCCAGCACGTCGCCCTCGTGGGCGAGGCGCAGCTTCAGGTGCTGCAGGACGAGGTCCATCGCGGTGCCGACGTAGCGGGCCCAGCGGTCCTCGACCTTGGGCAGCAGGGTCTCGTTGAGGGAGAGGCGGAGACTGTCCAGCAGCTCCTCCGGTGACGGTCGCACAAGCACCCCTTCCGGCCGGGAGCACAGCTCCTCGTCCTGTGAATCTAACGTAAAGGGTTAAGCTCTGTCATCGTCTCTTGTTTTACCTATCACGTCAATGGTCAGATAAGTGCATGGAGCAGACGACAGCGACGGTGCGGGGGGAGGGGGCCGCCCGGAGGGGAGGCGGCCGCTGGGCGAAGACCCTCTCCCACTTCCACCCCGCCTCCACCGTGACGGCGGAGCAGGCCGACGACTACTACCTGCGGGTGCACACCCGCTTCGCCCGGCACTTCCTGCGCGGCATGGACCAGGTGGTCAGCTACCACACCAACCGGGCGGAGGCCGGGTACGACCTGCTCGGCGGCTGGGAGCGACCGCCGAGTGCCTTCCGCTACGTGGTGCTGCGCTTCCGGCCGGGCCGCGGCCTGGAGCCCACCGAGGAACTCCGCGAGGCCATCGTGGCCGACCACCGCCTCTTCCTGCGTGAACTGCGCTCCTTCCAGGTGGACGAGAAGGTCCTGCTGGACCGGCTGGACGGGCAGACCGCGCTGGAGAAGTACCTCTTCGAGTTCGACCGCCGCGACGGCACGGACCCGCGGGAGGCCCGCGAGCACCTGGCGGCCGGACTGGCCGTGCTGGCCGAGGAGGCCTCCTCCGCCTTCGGGATCCGCCAGGTCCTGGTCAACCACGTCCTGGGGGAGCAGGAGACGGCGCCGGTCGACGAACCCGGACAGCGGCCCCTGCCCCGGATGCTGCCCGGCACCCGCCGTCAGGCGTTCCTGGAGTGCTACTTCGACCAGCGGGAGTGGGCCGAGGACTTCTTCGCCCGGCCCGCGGTGCGCGCCGTGCTGCAGGACCGCTTCTGGGCGGCGGCGAACGGCCACCGGGTCACCGAGCAGTGCGGCCTCGACCGCCGCTGAGCGCGCCCGCCCCGGCGGGCACGCCCGGCGGTCGGGACTACACCGCCGCCGCCAGTTCCAGCAGCGGTTCGTAGGAGGCCAGCAGAGCGCGGCGGGCGTCCCGGTCGGCCGGGCCCGCCTCGTAGCGCATCCCGCCCACGTTGACCAGCAGGATCTCGTCCACGTCCGAGTACTCGCGGAGCCGCCGGGCGCACTCGCGCGGGGTGCCCGCCACCGTCAGCCGGTCGACGACCTCGTCGGTGACCGCCCGCCGGGCGGCCGCCAGGTCGCCCCGGCGGACCGCGCCGTCCACCTCCTCGGCGACGCGCTCGTACCCCTGGCGGCGCAGCAGGGCGTCGTAGTGGGGGTGGGGCTTGCCGGCGTAGAGGTTGACCACGGCCGCGCGCGCCGCCTCACGGGCCCGCTCGGTGTCGGAGTCCACGGCGACCAGGGCGGCCATGAGCACGGTGAAGTCCTCCCGGACCGCCGCCGCCCGGCACTCGGCCGCGATCCGGGCCGCGTACTCGGCCGACTGCAGGCTGCCCAGTCCGATGCCGTCGGCGACGGCGGCAGCCAGCCGGGTCATCCGGGGCGAGGTGGCGGCGAGCACGATGGGGACGGAGTCGCGGACCGGGTCGACCTGGCAGCGCCAGCCCGACATCCGGTGGACCTCGCCCGCGTAGTCCACCCGGTCGCCGCGCCCCGCCGAGGTGACCAGCCGCAGCAGCTCGACGTACTCCCGCATCTTGCGCAGCGGCCGGGTGACGGGCACCCCCTGGTAGCTCTCGTTGGTCACCCGGTTGCCGCTGCCCACGCCGAGGACCAGGCGGCCCCCGGAGAGTTCGTCGAGGTCCACCGCGCTCATCCCGGCGATCATCGGGGTGCGCGCGTGGGCGTTGAGGACGTAGGGGCCCAGGCTGATCCGCTCGGTGCGTCCGGCCATCGCCGCCAGGGCGACGAACCCGGAGCGCCAGGCCTCGGCCAGGTAGACGCCGGCGCAGCCCGCCTCCTCCGCCCGTGCGGCCAGGCCCGCCATGTCGGCGACGGTGATCCCGCCGCCCCCGGCCAGCATCAGGCCCAGTCTCGCCCCCGTCCGACCGTCGTCCACTGCGTTCCGGTTGTCCCGCTCCATGCACCACTCCGGAGATGTAACGTGTAACGTAAAAATTATCAGTAGGGGTATTGCTTACTTGTAACGTTAAGGGTGAAATCAAGACATGGGCAACGCACCGATCCTCCCCCGCGACGAGTACATGCACGAGCCGACCGACCACCCGCAGTTCAACGAGTCGGCCTACTACAACTTCGTGGACGGCGGCTCCGGCTTCGCCGTCCTCATCCGGATGGGCAACCGGGTCAACGAGGGCCACGCCGAGGTCACCGTCCTGATCTACCTGCCCGGCGGCAAAGCGGCCATCCGCTTCGACCGGGCGCCGATCGACAGCAACGACAAGTTCGAGGCCGCGGGCCTGAAGTTCGAGGTCGTCGAACCGCTGAAGCGGATGCGGGTCACCTTCGACGGCACCGCCTACCTGCTGGACTCGGGCCGGGACCTGGAGAACCCCAAGCAGGCCTTCACCACCAGCCCGGTCGTCCCGGTCTCGCTGGAACTGCACTACGAGAACGTCATCCCGGTCTACGGGCTCGGCGAGGGGTCCGGGATCGAGGGCGCCGAGGACAGCATCGCCGTGGGCCACTACCAGGGCCCCTGCTCCGTGCGCGGCTGGGTGGAGGTCGACGGCGAGCGGCGCGAGGTCAGCGGCCAGGGCTTCCGCGACCACTCCTGGGGACCGCGGGTGTGGCAGGGCCCGCAGTACTGGCGGTGGATCTCCTGCATGGTCGACGACCGCAACGGGTTCGTCGCCTGGACCCAGAAGATCGGCGACACCCAGTCGCCCGGCCACGGCATGGTGCTGCGCGACGGCGTGATGGAGCGGGTCACCAGGGTCGAGGTGAAGAGCGAGTACGGCGGTGCGCCCTACTACGCCACCTCGATGCGGGTCGCCATGTGGACCGAGGCGGGGGAGCGGGTGGACGCCGCCGGGAAGGTCTTCCACCTCGTCCCGCTGCGCAACCGCCGCGACGGCGAGATCGCCCGGCTGGCCGAGTACCTGGTGGAACTGGACTTCCAGGGGATGACCGGCTACGGCATCTCCGAGTACCACGACCGCATCATCGAGGACATCCCGGCGGGGATCTCCGAGGCATGAGCGGCCGCGTCATGAAGGGACTGCGTTTCGCCCGGCACGGCGGACCCGAGGTGCTGAGCTGGGACGAGGTCCCCGTACCGGAGCCCGGGCCGGGCGAGGTGCTGGTCCGGGTCAGCGCCTTCGCCGTCAACTGGGCCGACCTGCTGGAGCGCTCCGGGCGCTACCCGGGCGCTCCGGCCCCGCCCTACGTCACCGGCCACGACCTCACCGGGGTGGTGGCGGCGCTGGGGCCGGGTGTGGCGGAACCGGCGGTCGGCACCCGCGTGTTCGGGGTGATCCCCCGGGGCGGCGCCGCGGCCGAGTACGTCGCCGCCCCCGCCGACCAGCTCTACCCGGTCCCCGAGGCACTCAGCGACGTCCAGGCCGCGGGCGCCGCGGGCCCCTACCTCACCGCGGACGCGGCGATCGTCACCATGGGGCGCCTGGCCCGAGGCGAGGACGTGCTGGTCCACGCCGCCGCCGGGGCCTACGGGTCGGCCTGCGTGCAGCTGTGCCGCGCCTACGGGGCGGGCCGGATCATCGCCACCGCGGGCTCCGACGCCAAGGTCGAGCGGGTCCGCTCCTGGGGGGCGGACGTGGTGGTCAACTACACCACCACCGACTTCGCGGAGGTGGTCCGCGAGGTCACCGGAGGCCGGGGCGTGCCGCTGGTGCTGGAGTCGGTGGGCGGCGACGTCCTGGGGCGCAGCCTGGACTGCCTCGGTCCCGGGGGGCGCCTGGTGAGTGTGGGGGCCAGCAGCGGCCGCAGCAGTGGCCGGTTCCGCCTGCACACCCTGTTCGAACTGGGCGTCTCGGTGTCCGGATTCACCCTCGGGGTGTGGCTGGAGCGCCACCCCGAGCTGGTCCGCCCCTCCGTCGAGCGGGTCCTGCGGCTGTTCGCCGACCGGAAGGCGGTCCCCGTGGTCGGCCGGGTCTTCCCCGCCGCCGAGGCGGCCGCCGCGCACGAGTTCCTCGCCGACCGGCGGTCGATCGGCCGCACGGTCGTCACCATGACCCCCGTCCCCTGAAACGAGAGAGCAATGGCAGAGGCATACATCGTCAGCGCTGTCCGCACCCCCGTGGGGCGCCGGAAGGGCGGTCTGAGCCAGGTCCACCCGGCCGACCTCGCCGGGCACGTCATCAAGGCCGCGGTCGAGCGCGCCGGCGTCGACCCCGGCGAGGTCGACGACGTCATCCTCGGCTGCGTCGACCAACTCGGCGCGCAGTCGACCAACATCGCCCGCACCGCCTGGCTGGCCGCGGGCCTGCCCGAACACGTTCCGGGCACCACCGTCGACCGCCAGTGCGGCTCCTCCCAGCAGGCCGTCCACTTCGCGGCCCAGGCCGTGATGGCGGGAGTCCAGGACCTGGTCGTGGCCGGAGGCGTGGAGGTGATGAGCCTGGTTCCCATCTCCAGCCCCGCGATCGTCGGCGCGCAGCAGGGCATGGGCGCCCCCTACGGCAGCCCCGGCTGGACCGCCCGCTACGGCGACCAGGAGGTCTCCCAGTTCCGCGGCGCCGAGCTGATCGCCGAGAAGTGGGGCATCAGCCGCCGCGACATGGAGGAGTACGCGCTGAGCAGCCACCAGCGGGCGATCGCCGCCCAGGAGGTGGGGGCCTTCGACGAGGAGATCGTGCCCTACGGCACGGTCACCGCGGACGAGGGGCCGCGTCCCGACACCTCGCTGGAGAAGATGGCCGGGCTGAAGCCCCTGTCCGAGGGCGGTCGGCTCACCGCCGCGGTGTCCAGCCAGGTCTCCGACGGAGCCGCGGCCCTGCTCATCGCCTCCGAAGCCGCGGTGCGCCGCCGCGGACTGACCCCGCTGGCCCGGGTGCACACCATGACCGTCACCGGAGCCGACCCGATCCTGATGCTGAGCGCCCCCATCCCGGCGACCCGGCAGGCGCTGAAGAGGGCCGGGCTGGGCATCGACGACATCGACCACTACGAGATCAACGAGGCGTTCGCGTCCGTGGTCCTGGCCTGGTCGAAGGAGCTGGGCGTCGACCCCGGGCGGACCAACCCCCTGGGCGGGGCCATCGCCCTGGGCCACCCGCTGGGGGCGACCGGCGCGAAGCTGATGGCGACCCTGGTGCACGGTCTGCGCCGCACCGGGGGCCGTTACGGCCTGCAGACGATGTGCGAGGGCGGGGGGATGGCCAACGCCACCGTCGTCGAGGCGCTCTGAGAAGCGTCCCGGCCGTGGGACTGGTATTGGCCGCCGTCATCTCTTATGCTTTACGTTAAACGTAAAACTAGAAAAAAAGGAGTGCCTGTCGTGGCCGACATGGAACGCGTGGACAAGGAGACCCTCTACGTCGAGAAGTACCCGGCGGACCGGTACGCGGTGATCACCCTGCACCGGCCCGACGTCCTCAACGCCGGCAGCCCGACGCTCTTCGGCGAGCTGGCCGAGACCGTCAGCTCCTTCGAGGACGACGACCAGGTCCGCGCCGTCGTCCTCACCGGGGGCGCCGGCAGGGCCTTCTCCGCCGGCGCCGACCTCGGCGGCATGACCTTCGACAGCATGGGCAACTGCCGCAAGTTCATCCGGCTGGCCCACGCCCCCTTCGAGGCCGTCGAACGGCTGAGCAAGGTGGTCATCGCCGCGGTCAACGGTTACGCCTTCGGCTTCGGCACCGAGATCGCGCTCGCCTGCGACCTGGTCCTGGCCTCCGAGAAGGCGCGCTTCGGGCTGCGCGAGATGAACCACGGGCTCGTCCCCGCGGTCACCATCACCCGCGGCATCGACATGATCGGGCGGCGCAGGATCGCCTGGATGGCCTACACCTCCGACGACCTCTCCGCCCAGGAGGCCCAGGAGTTCGGGTTCGTCAACAAGGTCGTCCCGCACGACTCCCTGGTGCAGGAGTACACCGACCTGGCGATCCGGATGGCCAAGCGCGCCCCGCTCGCCGTCGCCGCCACCAAGTGGACCCTCAACAAGGCCGCGGGCGGCCACTACCGCGAGGGCGAGAACCTCATGCCCGCGATCTTCGCCTCGGCCGACGTCGCCGAGGGACGCAAGGCGTTCGAGGAGCGCCGCGAGCCCGTCTTCCGCGGCGAGTGACCACCCCGGCCCCAGTGAAGAGAGTGCGAGAACACCCATGAGCGTGTTGGATCAGTTCAGACTCGACGGCAGGGTCGCCGTCGTCACGGGAGCCTCCTCGGGACTGGGGGTCGGCTTCGCCGAGGCACTGGCCGACGCGGGCGCCGACGTGGTCCTGGCGGCGCGTCGCATCGACCGCCTCGAGGAGGTCAGGGACAAGATCACCGCGATGGGGCGGCGCTGCATCGCGGTGCGGACCGACGTGTCCAGGCTGGAGGACTGCGAGGCCCTGATCGCCACCGCGGTCGAGCAGCTCGGCGACGTCCACGTCCTGGTGAACAACGCGGGGGTCGGCCACGCCGCCCCGGCGCACAAGGAGGACCCCGCGGACTTCAACCGGGTCCTGGGGATCAACCTGGTCGGCGCCTACTACATGGCGCAGGCCTTCGGACGCGCCTGCATCAGGGCCGGGCACGGCGGCTCGATCGTCAACGTCTCCTCGGTGCTGGGCATCAGCGGCAGCGACATCCCCCAGGTGGCCTACTCCTCCTCCAAGGCCGGGATGAACGGCATGACCCGGGACCTGGCCATGCAGTGGTCGGCCCGGTACGGCATCCGGGTCAACGCCCTGGCGCCCAGCTTCTTCTCCTCCGAGCTGACCGACCCCCTGCTGGAGTCGGAGGTGGGGACGAAGAAGGTCCTGGCCCGCACCCCGATGGGACGCATCGGCGAGACCCGGGAGCTGTACGGAGCGCTGCTGCTGCTGGCCTCCGACGCCGGCTCCTATATCACCGGCATCACCCTGCCGGTCGACGGCGGCTGGAGCCTGCACTGACGGCCGCATCCAGGACCAGCCACACGCCGGTGCCGTGACTCGGCGGCACCGCGCGGGCACGGTGGGCGGTTTCTTCCCCTGGGAAGCCGCCCACCGTCCTGTTCTCCCCGGAAAACTTCTCCGCAAGGAATTCCTTTCTTCCGTTTAACGTGAAAGAATCACTGCCATACGGGGTTGTACCGCGGGGCCTGACCAGTGGAGGTTCACCATGCGCACACCCAGACACTCCCGCGCCGCAGCCGCCTCGGCCGCCCTGCTGGCGGTCACCCTGGGCGCCACGGCCTGCGGCACCCAGGAGGCGGCGGACTCCTCGGAGACCGAGACCGTCCGCGTGATGATGTTCCCGGGGCAGTCCTACCGGCTGCCCGTCGTGCTCGCCGAGCAGGAGGGCCTGTTCGAGGCGCGGGGCATCGAACTGGAGTTCACCGAGCAGCCCGCCAACCTGCAGGGCATGCAGGGGCTGCAGGCCACCGACTCCGACATCGGCATCGTGACCGTGGGCACCCTCGGCCAGGGCTTCCAGGCGGGCGACCCCGGCGTCTTCTTCTGCGGCGGCATCAGCGTGCTGCAGACCATGCTGGTGGCCCCCGCCGACAGCGACCTGCCCTCCACCGAGGACGGCGCCACCTGGCAGGAGGTGCTGCAGGCCCTGGAGGGCAAGAAGATCGGCATCCAGACCCCGGTCGGCTCCGGCCTGCAGTTGATCCTCGCCGCCGCGCTGGCCGAGGCCGGGGTGGAGGACGTCACCTACGTCAACCTGGGCGGGGGAAGCGCGGCGTCCATCGCGGCGATCGACAACGGCAGCGTCGACGTCGCCCAGTTCACGCCGCCGGGCACCCAGCACGTCCTGGACGCCGGCTCCGGCAAGCCGCTGCTCTACATGTCGGAGGGCCCCACCACCTACCGGGACTACTACGGCAGCGGCTGGGTGGCCCCGCCCGAGTTCGTCGAGGAGCGCCCCGAGACCGCCGCGGCGTTCTGCGACGTCATCGACGAGGCCCTGGAGTTCATCCGCGACCCCGCCAACCGGGAGACAGCCCTGGACACGCTGGTGGAGGACACCGGGATCACCCGGCCCGTCGCCGAACTGGTGCTCGACCAGGCCTACGACGACTTCTCCACCGAACTGGACCGGGACCGGCTCCAGAGCACCTTCGACGCCTACGTCGACCTGGGCATCTTCGAGCCCG
>Ga0079224_100000281_pt1 | contig 46090 bp, 44 predicted proteins | sample Stecom2015_FD_80414 | JGI IMG/M metagenome (GOLD analysis project Ga0079224, IMG submission 80414) | Agricultural soil microbial communities from Utah to study Nitrogen management - Steer compost 2015 | ecosystem: Environmental > Terrestrial > Soil > Agricultural land | place: USA: Utah... | reverse complement strand
TATAATCGCTTATAAAGAGGTTGTTTTTGATAGTATTTGATGTCTTTACTCTGAAAATTTGAGTTGTGCAACGGTTACCCTTGTTAGCGGTTCGGGCTTTACTGATTAAAATTGCCTAATTTCATTCTTAATAGTGGATAGTTTCTGCCTTGGCCGTCCTTGTCTGTTCTTTCATATGTTTCAAATCCGAATTTTTGATAGAATTTAAAAGCTTTTGTGTTTTGCTCATTAACGTCAAGTTTGTCCGCATTTAGTTCTTCTACGGCAAAATTCAATAATTTACGTCCAAGTCCTTGTCCAAAAACATTTGGGTCTAAAAAGAGCATTTCTACTTTTTTGTCTGCAACTCCAATAAAGCCCAAAATCAAGTTTTCGTTCATCAAGCAAAAAACCTGAAAGTCATTAAAATTTATGTTACTTACTAATTCCTTAATTTCTTTAAAGTCATTTGGGGTCAAAAAGTCGTGTGTTGCAAGAACGGAATTTTCCCAAATCGTTAAAATCTGTTCTTTATAATTGTCATTATATTTATTTACCGTATAATTATCCATACTTATTTTGTTTCTTTATTTGAAAGGTTATTGTTTATGTTGTTGTATTTAATAAAAGTTGAAAATCTTACTTAAATATATCGTTATCAGCAAACAAGTCCCTATTATCAATAAGTTTACCAAGGCTCTAAAAATCCATTTTATATGTGATAGGTTATAGTTAATCTGTTTTGAAATAGCTACAACAAATCCCATTAAAAGAAACCAGACGGTAAAGAATAGTGAAATTTTTCCTCTTATTATAGTTGTTACCAAATCGTGAACCAATCCGCAAAAAATAAATGTGAAAATTACAGCAAGTCCAATTGGGAATATCTTTTTTAAAGGTTTAAATATTTTTGTGCCTAAATAATATCCGAATATTGGATTCCAAAAATTCCAAAAAACAGAAAAGTTTTTAGAACCAAGCGACCTTTGTAAATTATTACGAAGTGAGTTTGAATGACCGATTGGAACACCGTTTTTCTTTTTTACATACTCTGATAAATTCATTTAGTTTTATTCTGTTTTTTTTCTTTTACTATAGAAGTGTATCACATTTTGCAAAATGCTTAATAGATTTTTTTGAATTTGTTGATATCCGCACGGTTGCTCATAGCCTGACCGCTAACAAAACAATATACGAAGTTTTTCCAAATCAATCAATTTCTTATCTTGTTGTTTATCAGTTAAATTCCTCTTTTATGCCTTTGAGATATTGAAAATACGAACCTCTATGGATATTGAAAATACGAAGGCTGTTTTTGACCCTAATTTGTTTCAGATTTCATGGGGTACGCACAACGGTAAAAAAGTGATTTGGATAAAATTCGATTACGACCAAAATCTTATCCAATAGCTCCGAAGTCAGACAAAAGGCTTGGCAGGTGGCAGACAATTCGTATCATCGCCAAGTTTGTGTACTGGACGCGGATGTAGCTGGTAAAGACGTTTTGCTCAAAATATCCGAAACCAACCTGCCCGAATTTCAAAAATACCAAAACCTTCTCAGCCTAACGCCATTAGAGCGTATCCCATAGAAAACACAATCTATTAAATGGCTTTAGCCAAATAAATCTTTTCGCTACCTTTGTCAAAATAAAAATCCATTAATAACATTGACTTCAACTACAGATATACAGCTACTGACACCACAGCATTGGAAAGATTATGAATTAATCGATTGTGGTGATTTTGAAAAATTGGAACGCTTCGGTGATCTTATTTTGATTCGTCCCGAACCGCAGGCTGTATGGCCTAAAGCTTTGGGCGATGCCGAGTGGAACAAACGTTACCATATTAAATTTAGAGGCCGTTCGGCGACATCTGGCGATTGGTTGAAGAAGAACCCCAAAACACTGGATCGCTGGCATATTGCGTATAAAAATAATGATGCCGCCATTAAGTTTCGTTTAGGGCTGACTTCCTTTAAGCATGTTGGTGTTTTTCCGGAACAAGCAGTTAACTGGGATTATATCTCACAGTCTGTGCGTTCATTTTCCGCTGAAAAACCAAAAGTGCTGAATTTATTTGCATACACCGGTGGAGCATCTTTGATAGCAAAGGCTGCGGGTGCGGATACGACACACGTGGATTCTATTAAGCAGGTGGTGACTTGGGCAAATGAAAATCAAGAAATCTCGGGTTTGGATAATATTCGTTGGGTCGTGGAGGATGCGTTGAAATTCGTGAAACGGGAATTAAAACGTGGCAATAAGTATAATGGTATTATTTTAGATCCGCCGGCTTACGGACACGGACCGAAAGGAGAAAAGTGGAAATTGGAAGACCATATCATGGAAATGATGCAGGATGTGGTACAACTGCTGGATCCGAAAGAGCATTTCCTTATTTTGAATACGTATTCCTTAGGATTTTCTTCGGTTATTGTTGAGAACTTAATCAAGACTGCTTTTCCGCAGGTGGAAAACTTAGAAATCGGTGAATTATATCTTCAAGCTACGGCTGGTCCTAAATTACCATTGGGTGTCTTTGGTAAGTTTAGAAAAATAGCAAAGTAAAAAACAGGCTATATCTCGATATAGCCTTGTTTTATTTATATATAGTGATTGGTCTTGCTATTTAATTAAGGATAAGTTCTCTAAAGCTTTTTTTGCATGCATGAGCTGTGTAGCAATACTTTCCCCAGCGTATCCCGAAAACGTTTTGTTGAATTCAGATTTTAAAGATTCGTAGTAGCCGATCCCTTCTATAAGCTGCTTTTTGAATTTCTCCAGATATTTTATCTTTTTATCGTTTACTTCCCGCCAGTTTGTCTCTACATATTTTTTGATATGATCTACATAAAGGTTTAGTTCATTGATAAAAAACGGCGGACGCTGAATACTCGCCAAAAGATTCTGACGACCATATATATGATCCACCATCTGTTGTAGCGAATATGTTTTTTTGAAATAAACGGTATTGGGGCCTGGACAGATGGCTACGGCCGTATTTTCTCTACTCTTTTGGATGTTATAGTGAACGTAAGCTGAAGTTGCCAACCCCTGGCATAAGCAGATTTTTTCGGTAATTTCCTTAAATCTTTCCTGATGTTGTTCCGCTGGAAGTTGTTGTGCATCCAGTTTCTTGAGCTTCAGGTTTTGGTATTCGCGAGAAGCAGTACAAATCGGTTCGGTGGTGAATTCTTGGTTGGAAACTAAATATTTCTTCGTGCAGGGACTTCCCGGGCGACCTTTGGCGATACGCTCTAAACGTTGCCTTTCAGCAGAAGTGTTTCGAAAATTATTGAAAGGAACACCTAAAGGAGAGGCACCGCTGACATAAAAATCATCTGAGGTAGCTTTTACCAAACATTCTAAAGTGTCTTTGTCGACTGTTGTCGCTTCAGGAACCAATAAGAAAGGTGATCCCCATCCCGTGCGGTCAAAGCCGTAATGATTTAAGAGAAAATCCTGTTCGTTGGCTGTTCCGATTCCACCTTGTACTGTATATTTTATCGATGGTTGCAGCGTGAGGGAAATACCTTTCTCCTGCAATGCTTGTTCATAGATGGGAAGTAACTCTTTGATGAGTGCGGATTTATTGTTTTTGAACTCTTCTAAGATTGGACCTAGTAAGAAACCGTCGGTCGCGAAAGCATGTCCTCCACAGTTCAGCCCTGATTCTACACGGAATTCAGAAATCCATAGTCCTTTTTTTGCCAAAAATTTAGCTTGGATAAGGGCAGAACGATAATCGGATACTTTTAGAATAATTCTCTTGTTAAAAGTGCCGTCCGCTTGGGGGTAGAATGCTGATAGTTCAGCTATATAAGCATATAAACGGGGATTCATTCCTGCAGAAAGAATCACCGAGGATTGCAAATTAGACTGCGCAAAACCACGGATGGCGGATAATGCATCGGAAAATTGTTCTGCTAAAGGGATGCCATGTGCATCTGTATTAATTTTGTCTACTTTAGACATAATATTCACATCAATGTCGCCGGGTACAATAAACTGTTTTAAACCTCTTTGTAATGCTTTTCTACTGTCTATATTATCCGTTTGGAGCATTTGCAGGTATAGTTTTTTTGCTAAACTTTGCTCTGGCAACAATTCGAAATATTGTTGTAGATCTTTGTTGCTGTCAAAATTACCTTCTAGCAGATCCTGAATCTGTTCTTGTACAATTTCCTGAACGAGATTAAGGTAAGCTGTAATCCGTTTTGCTCTATAATCGTGCGCTTTTTTGCTTATAGGCTCGTACGCTTTTTGATAGCAACCCGCATAATAATGACGCATGCGTTCTATAAGTTCGTCGTCTACGATAGACATGACTGAAGAAATTCCGAATTTTGCAACTTTGAGTGGTGTGTCAATCGAAAAAGCCAGACCTAAAACGGGGATGTGGAAATGATGCTCCATGTAATACTGATATGGATGCAAGTTCCAGAAAGATTAGCTAAAAGAAAGTAATCTCAGCGGTATAAAAATATGATGTTCATCATGTTGCTATTCAAATACGACTGTTTTATTCCCTTGAAGCATAACTCGATCTTCCGTGAGTAACTGTATAGCATGGCTCAATACGGCTTTCTCAATTTCCTTTCCAGCAGAAATAAGTCGTGGGACATCGTAACTGTGGTTAATGGACTTGGTCCGTTGTACAATAATAGGTCCTTCATCCAAATCGTTTGTAACAAAATGAGCCGTGGCACCAATGATTTTTACACCTCGGGTATAAGCCTGACGATAAGGATTGGCACCAATAAAGGCAGGTAGGAATGAGTGGTGGATATTGATAAGCTTGTTCTCAAATTGGGCAACAAAAGTAGGGGACAATATACGCATGAACTTGGCCAGGATAATATAATCAGGATTGTAAGCGGCAATCTTATCCGCTAATTCTGCTTCAAACGTTTCCTTGGTTTTATGCTCATGCGTGACATGATGAAATGGAATGTCAAATTTCTCCGTAAATTCTTGTAGGCTTTCATAATTGCCTATAACAGCTTCTACTGTAGCATTCCATGTTTTGAAAAAATGCCTGGTCAGAATATCTGCTAAGCAATGGTGTTCTTTGGTGACCAAAACAACAATTTTTTTATCGTTAGCCGGGTTGATCACCACATCAGCTTGTGGAGGCAGGTTTTGCTCCAGCTCCTTTTGTAAACCATCCACATGCTCCACAACGCCCGAACAGACCACACGTATGAAGAATTTCTGATTGGCTTCATCCACAAATTCACGCATGGAAACTATGTTCATCTGGTGTCGTGCTATCACATTGGAAACACTGGATACCAATCCAGTACTATCCTTACACTGGATCAAGATTAAGGTTTGGTTGTGCATATTTTTAAAATAAAACCTTTATGGTTTAATTATTGATTAAAGGGGGTGTCTAAAACGCTAAACATCATCGTCATTGCGAGGCAACGAAGCAATCTAATGATGTCAAAAACGCAGATTGCTTCGTCGCTGTGCTTCTCGCAATGACCCGTTTTTACGGTTTGCGAACCTTTTAGACACCCACTTTAAAATACTCTCTTATACAGCTATTGCCGCAGCTTTAGCAAGCTCTTCTTCCAAATCTACTTCAACGCGTAAATTCTCTACAATATGTTTCTGTCGATCAGGAGTGTTCTTGCCCATGTAATATTCTAACAGCTGAGGCAATCGGTTTTCTTTAGAAAGAATGACCGGATCTAAGCGCATATCCTTACCGATGAACAAACCAAACTCAGAAGGTGATATTTCACCCAATCCTTTAAACCGTGTTATTTCCGGTTTACCGCCTAATTTGGCGATGGCACGTTGACGCTCTTCATCGGAATAGCAATAGATGGTCTCTTTCTTATTCCGCACGCGGAAAAGTGGTGTTTGGAGAATAGAAACATGTCCTGCCTTTACTAAGTCTGGGAAGAATTGTAGGAAAAAAGTTAACAACAATAGGCGGATGTGCATACCATCTACATCGGCATCGGTAGCAATCACGATATTGTTGTAGCGTAATCCGTCCAGACCATCTTCAATATTCAATGCGTGTTGCAGGAGGTTAAACTCTTCGTTTTCGTAGACAATCTTTTTAGACATGCCGAAGGAATTCAAAGGCTTTCCCTTTAAACTGAAGACAGCTTGCGTTTGTACATCACGGGATTTGGTGATGGAACCACTCGCAGAATCACCCTCCGTAATGAAGAGCGTGGTTTCCTGATTGCGTTCATGCTTGTCACTAAAGTGCAACTTACAGTCACGCAATTTCCTGTTGTGTAAAGATGCCTTTTTAGCGCGTTCGTTTGCTAGTTTTTTGATGCCGGCGATGTCTTTGCGTTCGCGTTCGGATTGTAGGATGCGTTTTAACAGTGCATCTGCTGTGTCAGCATTTTTATGTAAATAATCGTCTAATGCTTTTTTGACAAAATCATTGATGAAAGTCCTTACGGTGGGTCCTTCTGGACCAATGCTCTGTGAACCTAATTTGGTTTTGGTCTGCGATTCGAAAACAGGTTCCTGCACTTTGATGGCAATTGCCCCAATAACGGATGCACGAACATCGGACGCGTCAAATTCTTTTTTGTAAAACTCCCGAATGGTTTTTACGACGGCCTCACGGAACGCGGCTTGGTGCGTACCACCTTGTGTTGTGTGCTGACCATTGACAAAGGAATAGTATTCCTCGCCATATTGTTGACCATGGGTCAGCGCAATCTCAATATCCTCTCCACGAAGATGGATAATTGGGTAGCGCATGGATTCGGTATCGATATTACGCTCCAAAAGATCCTTTAGTCCATTTTCTGATATGAACTTTTGACCGTTGAAATTGATGGTCAGACCGGAATTAAGGAAAACGTAATTCCACATCATATTCTCTACAAATTCCATACGAAACTTGTAGTTTCTGAAGATTGTATCGTCTGGGTAGAAGCTGGTTGCTGTACCGTTTCGCTGGGTTGTTTCTTTCTGTTCGTCGCTGGTTAGTTCCCCACGGCTGAATTGTGCAATACGGGTAACACCTTGGCGATAGGATTGAACTGTAAATTGATTGGACAGCGCGTTGACGGCTTTGGTACCGACCCCATTTAACCCTACCGATTTTTGGAAAGCTTTACTGTCATACTTACCGCCCGTATTGATTTTGGAGACCACATCTACTACGGAGCCAATTGGAATACCACGACCATAATCCCGCACGGATACTTTATTGTCGTGTACGGTAATGTCGATGGTTTTACCGGCACCCATAACAAATTCGTCAATGGAGTTGTCTACAACTTCTTTCAGCAGGACATATATCCCATCATCGTAGGCAGAGCCATCGCCCAGCTTCCCAATGTACATCCCCGGACGCAGTCGAATATGTTCTTTCCAATCCAGCGACCGTATGCTGTCTTCGTTATATGTAGTCATATGGTTATTCTCAGTTTTACTTTGCTAACAAAAATATGAAAAAAAGTACGGATGAGAGAAAAGACAATAGCTATACCATGTTTTTGAGAATTTCTCATGATATATCGTCTTGCATGATACTTATTAAATCCTTATTTTTAGCCAAAAGCGTAATTTTAATATTTATGGAAGAAATAGAGAATAAATATAGTATTGAAGCGCCGGCCGCTTGGGCACCACAGTTGTCAGATGAAGATATTTTAGAAAAGATTAAAGAGAGCGATTTTTCTCAACAGCAGTATGATGATGGTAAAGATTTCTGCTATTTTCTGAGAAAGATTGAATATACGGATGATACGCAGAATGCCGAATATAATTGTATGGCTTATTCTGTGCAGCAACCGGGCACTTTGGAGTTTGCTTCTGTTAATGAATATGTACTTTATACATCGGAGCGTATTGTTTTTCATCGTATTGCTGTTCTGCGAGATGGGGTATTGTTGGATAAATTAGCAGATACAAAATTTAAGGTATTAGATAATGAAAATCAAAGTATAGACGGTGTAATCAACAGCTCCAAGAAGGTAAATATTACGATCAAAGATGTGCGGTTGCATGATATTTTGATAGTGGAGGATACACGTGTGCTGACTTTTACAGAGAAGGATTTCCTGCGCAAAGAACTGATTAAATATATGTGGTTCAGTCCAGATGTGTATTGGGCGTATGGCAGTTATGAATTTGATTTTGTTAATCAACGGACTAAGCCAATATCGTATAAAAAGATGTTTTTTCGGGATGAGGAGGGTAATCTGCAGCCAGATGAGACGGGAACATTAGCACCTGGTGAGTGTTACAGCATGAAGTTGGAGAACTTTAATAATGGTGTGGACGTTAACCGGGAAGTGTATCCATTTATAGATTTTGCAACAGCTCATTCTTATGAGGAGCTTGTGGATTTTGTCCATCCGTATTATCAGACGGCTGTCAGCACGAAACCGTTGGCGGAATATGCTGCAGATCTCGTGCAGAAGTTGGATGCTCTTGAGGAGTTGGAGACTAAGATAGCTTTCGGTATTGAGTATGTGCAGAACAATGTGCGTTATATCTATAACGAGGAAGAGATGCATGGGCACCGGCCACAAGACCCTTGGGTGACTTTTGAGTTTAAGCAAGGTGATTGCAAGGCAAAGACGGTGTTGATGAAGTGTGTGTTGGATTATCTGGGGGTAGATTCGGAGATTATATTGGTCAATTACAATGCAGACTTTTACCTAAATTATTATTTGCCTTCATTGTTCAACTTCAATCATGTGATCTTGAAAATTAATCATAATGGAAATTCTTATTTTGAAGATGCAACCTATCGGGATGAATATGGCACTTTAGGCAATCGTTCTTTTATCAGCTTCCTGAATTACCTGCCTATTAAACCTCAGGCTACTTTACAGCAAAGAGAAAGTTTTACCTATCCGGATTTTGCAATTTATGATGATATTTTGTTGGATGTAAAAGAGAATGTGGGGTATATCACCGTTAAAACAACATATCGCTATGGAAGAGCTAATTCTACACGTCGGTATTTTAAGAACACCAATAAGAAAGCGATTGTCGATAACATGAACAATTTTGCATTCGCATGTTTGGATATGGTTGAAGGTGAAAATAGTAGTGATAAGCGGCAATTGTTCAAAAATGCGGAAATGAATATTGTAGAAGATGATAAGGTAAACAATATTGTTGTCACGGAGTATAAGGCTTCTGTCGATTCTCCTTATTATGTAGGCACCGGGGGACATAAGTATTTGAAATTCTATGATTCGAATATCGTAAAACAGCATTTGAAAGATTATGTCCATAAAGACATTACGCATTGGCAGGTGTTTGATTCAGAAAAGTATCGGGTGACCATCCGTACGGATAAGCCGATCAAGATGGATGACGAGTATACCAATAAGCAACTCAATTTGGATTATCAGCATTTCAAATATAGTCTCAAGAAAAAGGTGGATAAATATGGAGCTACGGCCGATATTGAATTTATTCCGCTTTGTAATGTAGAAGTGCCGGTTGCGGAAGTAGCAGATCTTCGAGAGAAATATGCTGCTGTAGGGAAAAGTGCATACGGCTTGGGTGTTTCGATGGCTAAGCCGGGTCTCTGGGATTCAATTAAGGGAATATTTGGAGGTAAATAAGATGAAAAGCTCGCGATTATCGCGAGCTTTCCCCCTTTTATCTACCAAAATCGTCTTGTACACGTACGATATCACTTTCATCAGAAGGGTTCGAAGCATCCGTGTGCTGCCAAATTTCAGCAATGACCCCATAACCTTCTAAGCCAATTAAACGGTGGCGTTCGCCCTGGGATAGGCGGATGAACTCGCCCTCGGTTAGGCGTTTTAATTCGTTTTCTTCATCGGTATTGGAAGTAACGACGCCAACTTCTCCCTGTACTACACGCCATATTTCTGCACGGCGATGGTGGTACTGCCAAGATAGGCGTTTCTGAGGTGCAACGATTAAGATTTTTGGGCTCAATTTCCCTGAAATTCTTAATTCCTGTACATCTAAACCATCAAAATATTGGTCTGCAAATTTTTGTGCTTGATCTTCGTTGATAACGAAAAAACCACCCCAAGGTCTTGTTTGGTCAATGTTATCGATGCCAAAGCCTTCGTTTTTTAATCTTTCTTCTATTTGGCTAAATAATTCGCCTTTATCAATATACTGTGCCATTTTTCTTTTTTTACGTGAAGGTAGAAGTTTTTAATGAAAAAAGCAATTGCATCTGTTGACTTCAAAAGTTTCTTTTTACACCATACAGATTTACCTTCAATTGATAGCCCCATATATTTTTCTTACTTTTGAGGTTCAGCGAAGATTTTCTAAATAAATATCCATGACAGCAATAAAATTTGATGAGCAAAATAAGGCTTTTATTCAAGCGGTTTCTTTTGTTAATCAAACCAATCAACCTTTGTTTTTGACAGGAAAGGCTGGGACGGGGAAAACCACATTTCTGAAATATATCCGGGAGAATTCCTATAAAAAAATGGCGATCACAGCCCCTACGGGCGTGGCGGCAATGAATGCCGGAGGAACGACCCTACATGCTTTGTTTTGGCTGCCTTTTGGAACTTTTATTGAGGATTATCCGTTGCAATGGAACGAGCAGGATGGACATATCTATAATAAAAGCCGGCTTTTTTCGACAATTAAGCTGACCAAGCAACGCCGTGCGTTATTGCAGGAGTTGGAATTGTTGGTGATAGATGAAGTCTCGATGGTACGGGCTGATACGTTGGATGCGATTGATGTGATTTTGAAATCCGTTCGTCGGGATGCGCGGCCGTTTGGAGGTTTGCAGATGCTGTTTATCGGGGATCTGTACCAATTGCCGCCGGTAGTGCGTGATCACGAATGGCAGGTGCTTCGCGACCATTATTCCAGCGCTTTCTTTTTTGATGCAAAAGTGCTGCGTGAAAATCCTCCAGTGATGCTGGAGCTGAATAAAATTTATCGGCAAAGTGATTCAGGATTTATTGACCTTTTGAACAATATCCGTAACAATCAATGTGCAACGTCCGACCTGGATAAATTACATGAGCATTATAATCCCGAGTTTTCTCCACAAGAAGGGGAGCAGTATATTACTTTGACCTCGCACAATAAATTGGCCGACCAGATCAATCAGCAAGAGTTGGCGAAGTTGTCGGGTAAAATGTATCAGGTGCGTGCTGTTGTAAAGGATGAGTTTAGTCAGGGAGCTTATCCTGCAGAAGAGTTGCTCGCTTTGAAGATCGGGGCGCAGGTTATGTTTATCAAGAACGATACCGGAGAAGATCGGAAGTACTTTAACGGTAAAATAGGTGTGGTGAAAGAATTGTTGCTGGATAAACATCAGGTAGTCGTTGGGTTTAATGATGGTTCGGAGGATGTGGTGGTTCGTCGTGAAACTTGGGAGAACATCCGCTATAAATACGATAAAGGAGAGGATAGAATTGAAGAAGAGGTGTTGGGTACTTTTTCCCAATTTCCGTTGCGGTTGGCATGGGCAATAACTATCCATAAGAGCCAAGGTTTGACGTTTGATAAAGCTGTTATTGATGCCGGGACATCCTTTGCCGCAGGACAGGTCTACGTGGCGTTAAGCCGGATGACGGGTTTGGACGGTTTGGTACTGAAATCCAAGATTCCGATGCATGCTATCCGTACAGATGGACAGGTGGTTAATTTTATGCAGCGTATGATGGCTGAGGAGGAAGTGAACAAAATGTTGGAGGTTTGCCAACGAAACTATCTGGGACAGATTTTGTTGCAGAGTTTCCGATGGAATGGTCTGGTGGAGACAGCGGAAGAGCTCCAGAAATCGCTTGCAGACCGAAATGTCGAAGGTAAGCCTGAAGCCTTGACTTATTTTGAGTCATTGATACAACAGCTGAAAGAGCAGGAGAAAGTTGCGAATAAATTCATTACGCAGCTTTACAGTATGTTGAGTGACAAAGCGCAGTTAGACTATAGTAAAATCTGTGAACGTAGTAAATCCGCCGTAGCTTGGTTCTTGCCAAAGTTTGATGAGGGTGTCTTGTTGCCCACGCAAGCGCATATTGATGCCTGGAAGATTAAAAAACGGACGAAGAGATATGTAGAGGAACTGAAATCGATGTTACTGGATTTCCGACGTAAAAAAGAACAGTTGGCACATTGTCTGACTATTGCCGATATTCTCACACAGGAAGGAGATCTTTCGCAGATGGTGGATAACATGAGTCGCACTGAACGTAGTAAAGATACCTCAGTGAAGCAGGAAGATGATGATGTGGTGAAAGACACAAAACAAATTTCATTGGATATGTTTCTAGATGGGTTGACGGTAGCGGATATTGCCCTGAAAAGGGGCATGGTGGAAGGTACGATTTATGGTCACTTGATTAATTTTGTTGGCACGGATATAGAAGCCGAAGAGCTGATGGATAAGGATAAGCTGGAGCACATGCTGGCGGTGCTACGCAAGCATGACGGAAAGTCTTCTTCGGAAATGAAGATGATACTGGGTGATGATTACTCCTATCCGGAAATCAAGCTTGGGCAAAGGGTCTTGGAAGTAGAGAATGCTTGATAAGCAAGATTGTACTTAAGGAATGCATAAAAATACTATCTTTGACCACAGAAGACCATGAGCGAAAACAAACCCAATAATAAGAAAAACCGATGGCTGGTGTTTGCCAGTATGCCTATACAGATGGGGGTGACCATTTATCTTTTTTATTGGGTTGGCAGTTGGCTGGATGGGAAATATGAAGTGGAAGGCGAGTGGTGGATGAAAGGACTGACGATGTTAGGGGTTGTAGTCTCTATGTATCAATTTATTAGACAAGTTAACTATTTGAATAAGGATGAATAATTACCTGAAGTTTTTGTTGCTTTTGGTTGGTGTTGCTGTATTGGGGTATGCTGGGCATACTCTTGTATTGACTAAATTGGATGTGCAGGTCTATTGGGAGCAGACGGGTTATACTTTATCTGGATTATATACGTTTTTTGGCGTTGCTTCCTTGTTGGTTGTTTTGCTGTTATGCGGGGTGAAGTATGCTATGCCTACTTATGTGGCTTTTGCATTTTTGGCTGGTTTTGTGTTGAAGGCTCTGACCGGCTATTTATTCATTCGCCACGGCTTTGGCCTCTTGGAAAATGACTTCTTAGAGTATAACTTTTTGACGGTGTTTTTCCTCTTTCTGTTTTTTGATGTATACGTTGCGTACGTGCTTGTAAATCAGGATACAACAACAGCAGAAAAATGAGTGTTCAAAAAGTTAAAAAAAGTTTAAGGAAATATGAATTAATGCCAAATAAAATTGTATTTTTGCGCAAATTTTAATACAATCTACATAATCAATATGGTGAGTCTTAAAAGAGCACTTTTATATTTTACGGCACTGTTTTTTGCAGTAGCGCCTGTGGTAACAAAAGCTGCAGAGGACACGGTAGGAGAGAAGTCTCAAGCTGATGAAATCAATGAATACATTGCCCATCACTTGGAAGATGACTATTATTTCTCTCTTTTTGCAGATAGCGAGGCAGGCAAAGTTTATGGGTTTCCATTGCCCGTTATCTTGATTGATGGCGGTTTGAAAGTGTTTTCTTCGGGAGAGTTTGACCATGGGAAACAAGTTGTAGAAAAGGATGGGCAATATTACAAATTGTACCATGGTAAGATTTACAAAACAGGTGCTGATGGCGTGTTGGATTATGATGATAAGCACCACCCAACCAATGCAAAACCTTTGGATTTCTCCATCACTAAAAATGTTGTTGGATTAATGCTTGCAGCTTTGATTATGTTTGTTGCCTTTACTTCATTAGCGAAGACATACAAAAAAGGTTCTGGCAATCTGCCTAAAGGTGCAGGTCGCTTCTTAGAACCATTGGTATTGTATGTTCGTGATGAAATGGCAATTCCTAACATCGGTCACCGTTACAGAGAATTCATGCCATACCTATTATCGGTGTTTTTCTTGATTTGGATTTTGAACCTTCTGGGTATGACCCCACTTGGCTTCAATGTGACAGGTAATATCACTGTAACATTCTGTTTGGCTATTTTAACATTCTTGATTACAAATATCAAAGCGAATAAAGATTATTGGAAACATATTTTCTGGATGCCGGGTGTACCTGTGCCATTCAAATTTGTGCTCGCGCCAATCGAGGTGTTGGGCATGTTTACCAAGCCTTTCTCGTTGATGTTGCGTTTGTTCGCTAACATTACGGCTGGTCACTCGGTTGTAATGGGACTTATTGCCATTGTGTATTTGTTCCAGAATCAGTTGACTGTTCCGGGAAGTATCGGTGTGTCACTAGCTTTATCATTGATTTTGTTCTTTTTGGAACTATTGGTTGCTTTCTTGCAGGCCTTTATCTTTACCATGTTATCTTCATTGTTCATTGGTATGGCCGTAGAGGAACATCCGCATCACTAAGAATTATTGTTTAATTATATAAAATAAATATCATGTACAATTTAATTGGAGCAGGCTTGATCGTAATCGGTGCAGGTTTAGGTTTAGGTAAAATCGGTGGTTCTGCAATGGAAGCTATCGCACGTCAACCAGAAGCAGCAGGTAAGATCCAAACTGCAATGATCATTATTGGTGCCTTGGTAGAAGGTTTGGCATTCGGTGCTTTAATCTTAGGTAAATAATCACCAATAAGTGAAACTGAAGCACTAATGGATCAACGGTTGGTTGCCATTAGTGCTTTTAAAAAAGCAATAACGTAAAATTATTATAGCATAGATAATGGAAAAACTATTAGATCAGTTTTCGTACGGGTTGTTCTTTTGGCAACTTATTATATTGGTTATCGTCATCATCATTCTTGGTAAATTTGCTTGGAAACCTATCGTGAGCGCGTTAGAAGATCGTGAGAGAGGTATTTCCGATGCTTTACAAGCAGCTGAGAAAGCTAAATTAGAGATGGCGCGCTTGACCAATGAGAACGAGCAATTGTTGAAAGAGGCTCGTGCTGAGCGCGACGAAATCTTGAAAGAGGCGAAATCATTGAAAGATAAGATCGTGAGCGAAGCTAAAGCGGAAGCGCAAGAGTCGAGCAAGAGAATCTTGGAACAAGCGAAGATTGAAATTGAAGAACAGAAAAACAAAGCTTTAGCTGAGGTTAAAAATCAAGTTTCTTCCTTATCTTTGGATATTGCACGTAAAGTCTTAACAAAGGAATTTGAAGACAAAGGTAAACAAGAAGCTTTCGTTAGCGATTTGTTGAAAGATGTTAAATTGAATTAGTAGGAGCAAAACATTTTTTGCCCCTACGAGGAAATTTTTACTTTTTACTTTTTTAACCGAGCTTTAGCAAGCTCATCGAAGATAATTTAATACAATGTCCATTTTTACAGTCGCATCGAGATACGCAAAATCACTGATTGACCTAGCGCAGGAGCAAAACTCTTTAGAAGCGGTTAAGCAGGATATAGAAGCGGTGATTGTTGTGTTGAAATCTAACTCACAATTATTAGCTGTTCTTAAAAACCCTATTATCAGTGGTGATAAAAAGAATCAAGTGCTGAACGCTTTGTTTAATGGTAAGATCAGCCCGGTAATTGTGTCTTTTTTTACAATTCTGGTAAACAAAGGTCGTGCGGCCATCCTTTTGGATATTGCGCAAGAATTTGTTCGGGAATATAACGAAGTAAAAGGTATTGTACATGCTACCGTTACTTCAGCCGCTCCACTTTCTGAGGCTAACCAAACTGCGTTGCAGAAGCAAATTGCTGCAGAAATCAAAGCTGAAGTCGTTTTAAAGAATATTGTGAATCCAACATTGATAGGCGGATTCGTGGTGCGTGTGGGTGACAGACAGGTCGATGCAAGTATTGCAGGCAAGTTGAACAAATTGGAGAAACATTTTGTTAATCAAGGCGTATAGTTCTTGATCAGGAATAGTAATAAAATCAAAAACCCCTTATAATAATTACAATGATAGAGGTAAGACCAGATGAAGTTTCGGCAATTCTAAGACAGCAATTGTCAGGCTTTAAATCAGAAGCCGAGCTCGAGGAAGTGGGTACCGTACTGACTATTGGTGACGGTATTGCTCGTATTTACGGCTTAACTAAAGTTCAGTCCGGCGAATTGGTTGAATTTGATAACGGATTAGAAGGTATCGTGTTGAACTTGGAAGAAGACAACGTGGGTGTCGTTCTTTTGGGAGCATCTGATGAAATTAAAGAAGGTGACGCGGTAAAACGTACTAACCGTATCGCATCTATAAAAGTAGGTGAGGGTATGTTAGGTCGTGTGGTAAATACATTAGGTCAGCCTATCGATGGTAAAGGACCTATCACGGGTGAAACATATGAGATGCCTATTGAGCGTAAAGCTCCAGGGGTTATTTACCGTCAACCTGTAACTGAGCCGTTGCAAACAGGTATCAAAGCGATTGACGCGATGATTCCAGTAGGTCGTGGTCAGCGTGAGTTGGTTATCGGTGACCGCCAGACTGGTAAGACTGCGGTATGTATCGATACTATCTTGAACCAAAAAGAATTTTACGATGCAGGGCAGCCTGTATTCTGTATATATGTTGCTGTAGGCCAAAAGAACTCTACAGTAGCGAACATTGTACGTGTATTGGAAGAAAAAGGAGCTATGGCGTATACAGTAGTTGTTGCCGCATCAGCTTCTGATCCAGCTCCTATGCAGTTCTACGCACCAATGGCAGGTGCTGCTATCGGAGAGTTCTTCCGTGATACCGGTCGTCCAGCATTGATTGTGTATGATGACTTATCAAAACAAGCAGTAGCTTACCGTGAAGTATCTTTGTTGTTGCGTCGTCCACCGGGCCGCGAAGCTTATCCTGGAGACGTATTCTACCTACACTCTCGTTTATTGGAAAGAGCTGCGAAGATCAACTCTTCAGATGATATCGCACGTAATATGAACGACCTTCCTGCCTCTATCAAGCACTTGGTAAAAGGTGGTGGTTCATTGACCGCTCTTCCTATTATCGAGACACAAGCGGGTGACGTTTCTGCTTATATTCCTACAAACGTAATCTCCATCACAGATGGTCAGATTTTCTTGGAATCCAATTTGTTCAACGCAGGTATCCGCCCAGCAATCAACGTAGGTATTTCTGTATCTCGTGTAGGAGGTAATGCGCAGATCAAATCCATGAAGAAAGTATCAGGAACCTTAAAACTTGACCAAGCACAGTACCGCGAACTGGAAGCTTTCGCTAAATTCGGTTCGGATTTGGATGCGGCTACTAAAGCTGTATTGGACAAAGGTGTACGTAACGTGGAAATCTTGAAACAAGGACAGTACTCACCTGTGTCTGTAGAGAAGCAAGTTGCGATTATCTATGCTGGTACTAAAGGTCTGTTCCGTTCAGTGCCTGTAAATAAAGTGCGTCAGTTTGAAGAGGAATACTTAACGCAATTGGAGCAACGTCATCCAGAAGTGTTGGCAGCTTTGAAAGCAGGTAAATATACAGACGAATTGACTGACGTATTGGATAAAGTAGCTAAGGAATTAGCAGCAAGATATTAGATAGTATTCAGTACAAAGTATTGAGTATTGAGTACGATGAGAATTATCTCACTACTCACTACTCAATACACACTACTATAAAGAAGAATGGCAAATTTAAAAGAAGTTAGAAACCGGATTACCTCGGTGACCTCCACGCAACAGATTACCAAAGCGATGAAGATGGTAGCTGCGGCGAAGTTAAAACGTGCAACTAATGCGATTGTGCAATTGCGTCCTTATGCCAATAAACTTAGGGATATCTTGGCACAAGTTTCTGCTTCTGTTGAAGGTAATGATTCTCCATATACACAAGACCGCATTCCTACGAAGGTATTGGTGGTTGTATTGACTTCAAATAGAGGTTTGGCTGGAGCTTTTAATGCCAATGCTATCAAGACTGCTTCGCAATTAATCGCGAATAAATACGCAGAACAATATGCGCAAGGTAATGTAAGCATTATTGGTATCGGTAAACGTGGGCATGATTTCTTCTCGAAACGTGGATATAACGTAATTGGTGAGAACCATGACTTGTATAGCGATCTGAACTTCTTAAATGTATCCAAAGTAACAGAATACATCATGGAAGAGTTCAAGGAAGGGAATATTGATCGCGTGGAAGTAGTGTATAACCAGTTCCGTAATGCTGCGATGCAGATTTTAACTGCCGAACAGATTCTTCCTTTGTTGCCAGAGGAAAAAGCCGAACAGCAAAACACTGCAGAGGTAGATTATATCATTGAGCCTTCGAAAGAAAAGATCATTGAGGAATTGATTCCGAAAGCGATTAAAATACAATTGTATAAAGCTGTGTTGGATTCTAATGCATCTGAGCATGGTGCGCGTATGACAGCAATGGATAAAGCGACTGAAAATGCGGGTGATTTATTAAAATCATTGAAACTGTCCTATAACCAAGCGCGTCAAGCGGCAATTACAACCGAATTGACAGAAATCGTATCCGGTGCGGCGGCATTGTCCAACGGATAAGGAGATGTAAATAGAATAGAAGACGGGAAGCTAATTAGCTTCCCGTTTTTTGTTTATGTTTTTTGCATGCTAAACTAGAAAAACATAGTTTTAATAATATTATAGATAATCATTAAGATGAAGATTAAAAAGATTGGGTCTATGGGGAGATTTCTTGGCATATTGTTGTTGGCTGTAGCTGCCCAGAACGTTTCCGCACAATCAGCGAAAACAAAAAAAGCAATTGTCATTATCGTCGATGGAATTCCTGCGGATATGATTGAGCGGGTACATACACCGTTTATCGATGCTGTCAGTAAAGACGGGGGCTATACCCGGGCTTATATGGGAGGGGAACGTGGCGGTTATTCTGAAACACCGACAATATCCGCCGTTTGCTATACCAGCATGATGACCGGCACTTGGGGCAACAAACATAACGTATGGGGGAATGGTTTGGAGAATCCAAATTATAACTATTGGACGATGTTTCGTTTTCTTAAAGAGGCAAAACCGGAAAGTAAGGTAGGTATTTACTCCACATGGTTGGACAATCGGACCAAATTACTCGGTGAAGGATTGGATCAAACTGGTAAATTGAAAATGGATTACCATTTTGATGGATATGAGCATGACACGGTAAGTTTTCCGCATGACAAGGAATCGATTTATATCAATAAAATTGATGAGGAAGTGGTCAAGCAAGCTTCGCAAAGCCTGCGTGCCGATGCACCAGATTTTAGCTGGGTATATTTACAATATACTGATGATGCGGGACATCGTTATGGAGATGGGAAAGGTATGGTAGATGCGATAGTAAAAGCGGATAGACAGGTTGGAGAACTATATGCTGCTATTCGCTATAGGGAACAGTATCATAATGAGGAGTGGATGTTTATTGTTATTACGGATCATGGCAGGGATGTCGCTACTGGATTTTCACATGGCGGGCAATCGGAAAGGGAGCGTGGGATTTGGATTGCGACCAATGCTAAAAATCTGAATCAGCATTTTCATGCCCATACCCCCGCTATAGTAGATATTCTACCTTCTATGGCTCGCCATTTGGGGGTAAGTATTCCTACAATACAGCGATATGAATTAGATGGTGTGCCTTTTATTGGAGATGTATCCATAGCTGACCCTACGGCTAAATTGGAGAACAATAAGTTGACGATTACCTGGACACCTTTTAGCAGAGAAGGAAAAGTCAAAATATACGTAACACCGACAGATAACTTTAATAAGTCCGGACCCAGCAACGCAGATGAATATGCACTGATTGCTGAAGTGGATTTGGCTAAACGTAAAGTAGAAATTGAACTTCCCGAAGCGTTTGCCCAAGAGCAAGCCTTCAAGATTGTTATCGAAGGCGAGCATAATGCGCTTAACCGCTGGGTGAAGAGGTAAGGAAAAATAAGTTGATGAAAAATAGGCGTGCTTCAGGATAGGAGACACGCCTGTTTTAATTTAGATTAGTTTTCGTAAATTTTAAGTATTTATTTGGGCATATTTCTTAATTCTTTAAGTCTATTTCGGCTGTATACCTGACGATAATTGCCATAGGAGAGGAGACAAAACGTGCTCTTATGAGGAGTGGTTTAAAATTTTTTTACCCAATCAAACCTATAAGGTTTTCGAAACCTTATAGGTTTTTTCTGTAAAAACTCCCTGTGACTGGAAGAGAAAAATAACAGCGTAAGAATCTGTTTAAATTTCTATTTTTTCTTTTGTCCTCCTGTTAACAAAGTAAACTATATAATTTTTCAGATTCTTCCATCGCCTGAGATGAGATGCAGTGGTAGGCCTCAGAATAATAACTCCAATTAGTCCAAGATGAGGAGATCGTCTAACCCTCCATTTTGAGGGTATACATGTAAACAACGACAACATACATTGAGACATTGCGTGTATACATTTGCTTATTGAGCATACGCAAAGAGGCATTGATTACATACAAAGAGACATTGAGCATACGCAATGTGTATATTCTGCTATACATGTACATCTTGAGCATACTCCGTACGATGCGGCATGTATGCCTTTTCGTATTGCACACACTCGGCGACGGATTGAGGGAGTGCTATTAAATCTTGCGTACACGCAAAGCTATACCAAGACTGGTCAATGGCGTTTTGTATGTACGCAAGATGTAACCGAACCTGCGCAACACATTCTTGAGCAGGCTCATGCTTACACCGCATACACGTGTTCTTTGCTTGTATATCGTCAAAACAACGTTGTTTGATGGATTATTGCCTCCCTTTCCTCTGGTTCTTTTCCAATACGCTGCTTGCATCCCGTTTTCTGTACCAATCGATTTGATCAAAACCCATCAACGAAAGTCTTCCGCTTCTGATAGACCATCGATAGGCAGCATCCGAGATCTTCAGGTAGTCCATGACCTGATTTTTATCGATTAATGGTTTATCAAGGGGTGCGGTTAGTTCCAGAGATAAGCAATCGGCCGTTTTTTCGAATACTGAAAGAATCTTTTCAAGCAATTTAGTCTGTCGTTCAGCGACCACGATGTGTTTTTCAATGACGCTAATTCCTTCAAGGTATGTACACGTGATAAAGAGGCGGAAAGCAGAATCACGACACCGTGAAGGATTAGAGCCTTGAGGTTGTGAGAAAATCCTTGAACAACAAACCAAGCCTATAGAGTTTTCGAAAGCCTTATAGGTTTTTTCTGTGGAATCTCCCTACGTTCCTGTAAATGTTAAATTTTCATTTGTTTTGGTGTTTATTATTAGTTATTTTTATCTCACAATTGTAAAATATGATTAGATGGATATTACTACTAACCTTAATATCCCTCAAGTTGTCTGCCCAAGAATTTTCTCCAGCGCCATTTCTAGGAGCAGGTAAGACAGCTTTAGCACAAAAGGGAATCTATTCGCTGAGTGCCAATACCAGTGGTATCGCGCAACTCAGGCGAACAGAAGTGGCTGTATCTTACCAACAACATTTTGTGAAGACAGATATTGCCAGTCAGGCCATTTTATTGGGGATTCCTTTGAAAAGCCAAGGTGCTATTGGTTTATCTTTAACCAATTACGGTATTTTTGGTGTATCCAGTTTTCTTCGCGGAGGATTAACCTATGCCAGGGCTTTCGGATCACAATTTCTGACCTCCATTACAGCGAACTATCACCAGTATCAAGTAACCAATTACCATACGTCCAAAGCCTTTTCTGCTGATTTGGGTGTGCAATATCTCTGGTCTGAGCGTTTCCATATAGGAGCGTTTTTTCGTAACATTTCCCAAAGTGCTTTCCCCACCACCTTAGACCAGCGGATTGCAAGAGAACTCGGACTTGGACTGTGCTATTACCTTTCAGAAGAGCTTACTTTGGGGGGAGACGTACTGAAAGAATTTCCGCATCGGTTGGTATATAGAGGCGGATTGTCTTATGCTTTTGATACGCGTTTTGTGCTGAGGGGAGGAGCTACTTCCACACCAGTACAATATACCGCAGGCGCTGGATTTGTAGCCAAAGATTGGCAATTTGATTTTGCTTCCTCTTTTCATTCTAAACTGGGAACATCCCCCCAATTATCCGTTCGCTATGCATTTTAAAGGACTATATGGATGGCTTTTGGGTTGTTTGCTATGCTTGGCGCTTCCAACATTAGCACAGACCGAAGAAGAAACGGGAGTGGAAGATCTGATTATTGACCAATTGGTGGAAGAATTGGAGGAAAACTTTGACATCAGCGAATTCACGGAAAGGTTACGTTATTATAGGAAGCATCCTATCGACCTCAATACAGCGGATGAAGCTACGCTGTCCGAATTAATCTTTCTTTCTCCTTTGCAGATTGCAAACCTTTTGCATCATCGGGAGATGACAGGGCGATTTCTTTCTATTTTGGAATTGCAGGGAATTGATGGTTTTGATTTGCAGACTATCGAACAGCTACAGTCTTTTGTCAAGGTAGAAATTGGTTCTGCTTTGGACAATTTCTCTTTCGGAGGGCTATGGAAAGATAGTGAGCAGCATGTCATGCTGCGCTATGGACGCATTCTGCAGAAACAAAACGGATACCACATTACGGATGATACCCGTTCACGTTATTTGGGCGACCCGAACCGCTATATGGTTCGCTATCGACTAAACTATCAGAACACCATCCGCTTAGCGATTAATATGGAGAAGGATGCCGGCGAGCCTTTCTTCAAAGAAAAACAGCGCTACGGTTTTGACCATTATGGACTAAGTTTTTCGGTAAAGGATCTGGGCATCGTGCGGGAGTTGGTAATTGGCGACTACGCCCTGCAGGTCGGGCAGGGGCTATTGTTGTGGAATGGATTAAGCTTTGGGAAAGGAGCAATGGTTAATAGCAGTGCCCGGCAGGGTATAGGATTGAAGAGCTATTCTTCCATGAATGAACACAATTTTCTGCGTGGTGTTGGTGCTCGTTTGCAGCGGGGACGATGGGAATGGACGCCTTTTATTTCGTATCGCCATTTAACAGGAGATCTTACTTCCACCGAAGTGGGTAATATCATTGGAACGATTTCGGCAACAGGATTGCATCGCACACCGACAGAACAAGCTTATAGGAAGGCTATTATCCAGAAAACGGCAGGGCTGGATGTAACATATCGTTGGAATAGATTGAAGATGGGGCTGGCTTTTGTGCATACACAGTTCAATGGGGAGGTAACGCCTCCAGATCAGCTCCGGAACTTGTATGCTTTTCAAGGAAGCAAGCAGAGCAATATAGGACTGAATTATCAGTATACATTGCGGAATCTGTACCTATATGGGGAAACGGCATGGCAGATGGATGGTGGTTGGGCGACTAACAACGGCGTGATTGGCAGTTTGCACCCCAAACTTTCGGTATTTGTCAATTACAGAAATTACCAGAAAGATTATCATGCTTTCTTTGCCCAGGCATTGAGCGAGGGGACGGCTGTTTCCAATGAAAAGGGTGTTTATGCTGGTGTTGTTTATCATCCTTCCCGCAAAATAGAGTGGGTAAACTATATCGACCGATTTCGTTTTCCTTGGTTACGGTATCGGGTCGATGCACCAAGCGAAGGACTGGACTTCCTATCGCAATTGACCTATACTTGGTACAAGAAAGGCAATCTATCCTTGCGGTATCGTTACCGGTTGAAGGAAGAAAACCTAACAGGCTTAGCCCCGGAGCACTTTTTAGCAGAAGTTGTCAAAAACCAACTGCGTTTACATTTTCAATATAAGCTATCGGATGTTTGGGAGATCAGAACACGGACAGAGGGTGTGCAATATGAAAAAGAGGCGGGTAGCGTGTATGGAGGATTGGTGTATCAGGATGTATTCTGGCGTCCGACATGGCGGAAACTGCAGGTAAATGCACGCATGGCATTTTTTCATACGGATTCTTATGATGCACGGCTGTATGCCTTTGAGAATGATGTGCTTTATGCAAACTCATTTCCGCTGTATAATGGTAAAGGTTGGCGAACCTATCTGAATCTCCGTTACAGACTGGGGCGGAAGACAGATATTTGGGCGAGGTATGCGATGACAAAATATAGGGGTGTGGAGACCGTAGGGACGGGATTGGAACAGAGCGAGGGAAATATCCGATCGGAGGTTAAACTTCAAATGCGGTATCAATGGTAAGGAAGCCTGTATTGCTATTGGAGGGCAGGCGAATGCCTTTTGCAAAATTGCTCTTATTGCTTTTGTTGGGGATTGTTGTCGGCAGGTTTGTGGTTATGCCACATTGGATATTGCTTGGTATCCCGTATCTTTTGTGTGTGATGCTGATTGCTCTCTTGGTGTTAGAACGTTGGCGACTTCGTGTTTCCCAGCGTATCGCCCCTACGCTTTGTTATGTTTTTATCGGTCTTTTGGGTGTGTTGGTAATGGCTGTACACCAACCTTGGAACCAGAAAAATTACTTCGGAAATGCAACAACGATTATGCTTATTGGGATTATTGATGATGAACCTATCGAAAAAGAGAAGACGATACGGTTTCCGGTAAAGGTGATTGCCGTGCAAGATGGAGGACTACAGCAACGGGTTACAGGAAAGCTGATGATGACGGTGATGAAAGATAGTGTGGGAGTACAGTTGTTCAGTTATGGAGACAAGTTGCAGTTTCCCAATGTAAGTAGACCTGTTTCTCCGGCCTATAATCCTGCTCAATTTGATTATCAGCGCTATCTTGCCCATAAGAACATATATCGGCAGACTTTTCTTGCAGCGCAGGAGGTGTCGGTCTTAGCGGTAGGCAAAGGTAATCCCGTGGTGGCTTTTGCTTTGAGGGTTAGAGAGTCGTTGGTGGAGAAATTCAGTCGATATGTACAAGATGAATATGCGTTTCAGATAAGTACGGCACTGATTTTTGGTTATCGTACGGAAATGCGTTCAGAGGTGCTACAGGCTTTTACCAATACGGGTACTATTCATGTATTGAGTGTTTCCGGTCTTCATGTGAGTATTGTTTTTGGTTTGCTGCATGTACTGCTTCGGTTTATGGATCGCTGGCCCTTGGGGCGTAGCCTTCGGTTTTGTATTACGTTGGTCGCTATTTGGAGCTATGTGGTGCTGACCGGAATGGCTCCGGCTATTTTGCGGGCAGGGATTATGATTACCTTTTTCGTACTGGCAAGTTGGACCAATCGGCACCAGCATAATCTGAACACCTTATTCGCTTCGGCGTTTTTTATTCTCTTGTTCGCCCCACAGATGCTGATGGATGTGGGGTTTCAGCTGTCGTATATGGCGATGTTGGGTCTGTTTACACTTTATCCGCTGTTGAATAATACAGTCGATGTACAGAACAAGTATCTAAGACTGTTCTTACAATCTATTTTTGTGTCTGTTGCTGCACAATTGTTCACCGCACCATTGGCATTGTACTATTTTCATCAATTCCCGAATTATTTCCTGTTGGGAAATCTGTTTATTGCCATACCTTCTACCTTGATAATGTATGTCGGTGTTGCGTTGGCATGTTGCCCATGGAGCATGCTGAATATTTGGTTGGGGAAGGCGTTAACTTGGCTGATAAATTGGACTTTTGCAGGATTGCAGGCTATAGACGGTCTGCCGTATGCTGTTTGGCAGGGTATTGATTTTGGACCGTTGGAATTGGTTAGTTTCTCGTTAGTTTTAATCTGCCTTATTGTTCTGTGGAATTACAGGAATAAGTCAGCCTTGTTTATTGGTTTGGGGTGTATGTTGTTACTGATTGGTGCCTCTGCGTGGCGAACAATAGATAAGCGGTCGTTTTCGGGTATCAAGTTTTACAACACGCAGAGGGAGATAAGTATAGGTGTATTTGACAAGGGAAAGGTATTGTTGTTATCTTCTTTGGATTCGTTGCAACATGCACAATTGCAATTTCAGGTATTGGCAGATGTGCAACAATATAGGTCAGCCGAAAATGTGCAGTATATACATTTGGGTTCTGGCTCCAAGCAAAACAGGGAAGTAGAAGTATTGGGGAAACGTATAGGTATCTTGGAAAATGCCCAACGTAATCCGGAATCACTACAAAATATGGATATGATTATATGGCGGTATGGCAATTTTACACCGATGGAGAGTGTAGGGCATAGCTTCCTTATTTTCGACGGCACGAATTCAGATCGTCGTTTAACCGAATTGACGGAACAGGCAAATGAACTGGGAATTCCGTATTACATATTGAAAGATAATTTTGCGTATGTTTGGGAGAGATGAGCATAGTACGCAGGTAGGCGGAATGGTTTTTGTTGGATTTAATTTATATTTGTATAACTAAGGCATCATTGTTATGAATACACTGGATAATATAAAACATAGCTTAATTGATCGTATTCTTGTCACTAAAAATGAAGAGTTATTGCAAGCTATTGAATATATCTTCATCGCCACCGAAGCGGCGGATCAGGTGCAGTTGACTTCTGAACAGACAGAAATGTTGCTTATGAGTGAGGAAGATATAACCTACGAAAGAATAGTGTCTGAGGATGAGTTAGAACAGTCCGATAAAAAATGGCTCGACTAAAATTATTCTGGACAGAAACGGTTGTTAAGCAGAGAAACTATGTATTCTCTTATTGGAATGAACGAAATGGTAGTACAAGCTATTCTAAAAAACTAAATCGGAAAATAAATCAAAGGATATCGTTATTAAAAGTGTATCCCGAAATAGGGAAGAAATCCAGTTTTAAGGATGTCCGAATAGCTTCTCTCGGGCATTATTGCCTATTGTACAAATTTGATAATACACGACTTATCATTGTGGGTTTTTGAGATGGCAGGCAAGACCCTGAAAAATTGATCGGGCTACTGAAAGGTAATGGAAAATAAAAGTCTGGACATACTGAAGCAATACTGGGGCTACGAGGCATTTCGGGAGTTGCAGGACGATATTATTGCTTCGGTTTTACAGCAGCGTGATACCTTGGCACTCATGCCGACTGGTGGAGGAAAGTCTATTTGTTTTCAAGTCCCGGCTTTGCAAATGGAAGGTATCTGTATTGTAGTGAGTCCCTTGATCGCGCTGATGAAGGATCAAGTGGAGCAATTGCGAAAGCGGGAGATAGAGGCTATTGCTATCTTCTCCGGTATGTCAAAGAGGGAGGTGGATATTGCGTTGGATAACTGTGTCTACGGAAAGATAAAGTTCCTTTACCTATCGCCTGAGCGCTTGTATAGCGATTTGGTACAGGAGCGTATCCGCTATATGAAAGTCAATCTGTTTGCCATTGACGAAGCGCATTGTATTTCGCAATGGGGCTATGATTTTCGTCCGTCTTATCTGCAATTAGCTAAATTGAGGGAATTACACCCAGAAGTTCCTTTTCTCGCCCTTACAGCGACCGCTACTTCCAAAGTTGTAGATGATATTCAGGAAAAGCTGGAGTTTAAAGCTAAAAATGTGTTCCGGAAAAGTTTCCGAAGACAGAATCTTGCTTATATGGCGCTTGATGAATCGGATAAATCTGGCCGTATGTTGCGGATGATCCATAAGTTGGGTGGTTCAGGGGTGCTTTATGTTCGCAATCGGCGAGAAACCCAGGAAGTTGCGCAGTACTTAATGAACCATGGTGTTTCAGCGGATTATTACCATGCTGGACTGGATGCGCAAACACGTTCGTGGAAGCAGGATAACTGGACGACGAATAAGATGCGGGTGATGGTCGCGACCAATGCTTTCGGGATGGGGATTGATAAGCCGGACGTGCGTTTTGTGTTGCATCTTGATGTTCCCGATTCTCTTGAAGCATATTATCAGGAGGCTGGACGGGCCGGGCGGGATGGAAAGAAAGCTTTTCCAGTATTGATGTATCAGCAGGCCGATCGGGAGCGTCTATGGGAGAATTTCCAGAACAGTTTTCCGTCGGTGAAATTTATTCAGCAAGTGTATCATCATTTAGGTAATTATTATCAGATTGCTTATGGTGCGGGTAAGGGGTTGGTTTTTGATTTTGATTTAGTGGATTTTACGAAACGCTATCAGTTAGAAATCCTGCCTACACAAAGTGCCTTGAAATTCTTAGAACGGGATGGTTGGATTTCCCTGTCAGAGGCTGTGTTTATACCCTCAAGGTTTAAGTTTGAGGTGGATTTTCAGGAGTTATACAAGTTTCAGGTGCAGTCTGTGAAATATGATCCATTAATCAAATTGATTCTACGCAGTTATGGAGGTGCTTTTGATTATTATATTCCAATTAATGAATTTGAGTTGGCCAAGCGGTTAAAATTGCCAAGAGATGTAGTTGTGGAAATGTTGACTGGGCTGATGAAGCAGGAGCTAGCATCTTATCTACCGCAAACAGATGCGCCTCAGCTGGAATTCCTGCAAGGGCGGGTAGATTACAAGAACTTATTTATTGATACACAATTTATCGAGGAACGTAAGGAAGTCAAAGAAACGCAGCTTAAGGCGGTCTATCATTACCTGGATGAGAAGTATTGCCGGAGTATTGCTTTGCAGGCTTATTTCGGAGAACAGACAGACGAGACTTGTGGAGAATGTGATTTATGCTTAATGCGGACGCATCAAGAAAGCGTAGAGGAAAAACTTCGCTTAGAGATAAAGACTTTGCTGCTTGAACAACCTCTTGATTTGAAAGACCTTGTCGATGGGTTGACGATCGGTAATGATTCGGCAAGGCTAAAAGTAGTTCGGGAGTTGGTTGATCAGGAATACATCCTCATAGAAGAGGAGCGTTACTTCTGGAATACTACTTTTTGACAAAAAACTGAAAAAATTCAAAAAGTAAAAATGAGATATACTTCTTATTTTTGCTCAATAGGAAAAATCAACTGTGTTATGGCTAAAAAACTGTATGTTTCAAATTCGGAAGAGTCCACAAGAATGTTCAAAAATGATTTTTTGGAGTCGCTGACGAAGATTCACTGGTCTGTTCCGTTGATTTTCTGGATACCGGTAATAGTATACTTGGTTTATAAAGCGTATGCGATAGGTGGTTTGTCGGTAAGCTCCGTTGCACTTTACTATTTCAGTGGCTTGGTGTTCTGGACATTGGCAGAATACGTGTTACACCGCTGGGTTTTTCATTACCACCCGACTTCGGACTGGGGCAAACGTATTCACTTTATTTTTCATGGTGTGCATCATGATTACCCAAAAGATAGGCTGCGGTTGGTGATGCCCTTATCGGCAAGTATTCCTATGGCCACCATTATTTACCTGATATTTAGTTTGTTTTTTGCGGAATATACCTTGGCTGCATTTTTTGCGGGTTTTATGCTAGGCTACTTGATCTACGATGAGTGCCATTATGCGATGCACCATGCGAATTTCAAATCAGGGATTTTCAAACGTATCAAAGATCACCACATGTTACACCACTATGCTGATCCGGAAAAAGGGTTCGGGGTGAGCTCTTCCATCTGGGATGTTATATTTGGATCTGGCTTTCCAAAGAAAAATAAGAATAAATAAAGGCTGTATCCATAAGACCAAGCCTTTATTTATTTTTTGCTACTTTTGTCCTATTATTAATTAAATACGAATCGTATTAAATCTTTTTGCTATGTCTATAGTTAGAGAAAGTGACTTGATCGGTATTGGAAAGAAGTATCAGATTGAGACAGAGGCCGGTGATAACATGGTAGTGGTGATCCATGATGATGGCAGGCGCGAACTTTATCGGTCGGAAGACGACGACAGTGAGACACATTGTGTGATGACGCTGTCGGATGAGGAATCGCGTCAGGTGGCTGGTATCCTTGGAGGGCTTTCTTATAAGCCTAAAGCATTAGAAACCATTGAAGTAGCATTGGATGATTTGCGTATCGAATGGTACAAAGTAGAGCCTTCCAACGATGGTGTGAATAAAAGTATTGGTGAATTAGGCGTACGTCAGAAAACCGGTGCATCCATTATTGCGGCAATCCGCGATGATGAAACAATTATTAACCCAGGACCGGACTATGTTATCTCTCCGGGGGTAACTTTGGTTATTGCAGGAAAGAAATCAAATATCAAACTTTTAAAAGAAATCCTAATATAGTTCTATGTTGTCACCTACCTTAATATTAGAAGTCGGTGTTGCTGTTTTCTTAGTAGCAATTGTCGGTTTGTTGGCGAATCGATTGCGGTTTTCAGTAATTCCCTTTTTTATTATTATTGGTATGGTGCTGGGACAGCACGCTCCACAATTTGGGCATATCGACTTGACATTTGCTGAAAGCAAGCCCTTTATTGACTTTATGGGGCGCTTAGGTGTGCTCTTTTTGCTCTTTTATTTGGGATTGGAATTTTCGGTGGGTCGGTTGATGAAATCCGGGAAATCCATTGTCACAGGTGGTTTGACCTATGTTTTGCTCAACTTTGTCTCTGGTCTACTCATTGGCTGGTTGATGGATTTGCCCTTTAAGGAGATGATGGTGCTATGTGGAGTGATGACAAGTTCTTCGACCGCTATCGTAGCGAAGGTATTGACGGATTTGAAGCGTACTGCTAATGCTGAGACCGAAGTAATCATGGGGATGATTATGTTTGACGATTTGTTTATCGCCATGCACATCTCCTTTCTGTCGGGTCTGATTCTTACCGGGGGAACTTCTTTTTGGTCAGTTGTCGGGACTTCGGCATTAGCCTTAGGTTTTATCCTCACTTTTTTGATATTGGGCAGGAAATTAGTGCCTGCTATTGACCGTCTGTTGCAAGACAAATCACCCGAATTGTTTATACTTATTGTATTTAGCCTGTTATTTCTCATTGCCGGATTTTCCGAAACTATTCACGTGGCAGAGGCGATAGGTGCTTTGATGGCAGGGTTAGTGTTTGCCGACTCGAAGTATATTAAGAAAATTGAAGGAATGATTTCCTCTTACAAGGACTTCTTTGGTGCGATGTTCTTCTTCAGCTTCGGACTTTCGATTGACATGTATACCTTGGGAGGTGCTTTGGGCTGGGGCGCTTTAGCTGCTTTTGTTACGGTAGTGGGAAATGTGGCTTCGGGCTATTTCGCTGCTAAATTCTCGGGAATGAAGCCACGTGCTTCATTTGATATTGGTCTTACGTTATCTGCTCGGGGTGAGTTTTCCATTATCATGGCGAATATCGGTAAGGCAGGAGGCTTGCTTCCTATCTTGCAGTCTTTTGTGGTGGTTTATGTCTTGATTCTATCAATTGTCTCCCCGTTGCTGACCAAAGAGTCCCGCAATCTCTGGAACGCACTCTTTGGGAAAGAAGCACAACCGAAAAAGGTTAAGAAGACCTTGGAACAATTGGAACAGTCGGCTGGTAAAGCAGAGGGGTAGGGCTTATAAAAAGCCCAGTTCTAATTTAGCTTCCTCGCTCATCATGTCTTTGGTCCATGGTGGGTCAAATGTCAACTCTACTAAAGCTTCTTTTATTCCTGCTATTGCTGCAACCTTTTGTTGTACTTCGTTCATGATTTCTCCAGCTACAGGACAGCCAGGGGCGGTTAGTGTCATAACAATCTTAGCTGTGCCGTCTTCCTTGGTGATAATTTCATACACCAAACCTAAATCCACAATATTTGCAGGCTTCAGCTCCGGGTCGTAAACTGTTTCTAATTGAGCTTGAATCTCGTTGGCAAGATTCAACTTGTCCATAATGATAATATTCATTTCGCTATTACTTTTTGGTAAACTTCTTCTAACTGTTGCATAACAATGTCTTTTGTAAATGTAGACCTGTACACAGCATGCGCATTTTTAACAATGTCGTCTTTTTTATCCGAATTTTCAAATTCTGTGATGGCTGAAAGTATGCTTTCTCGTTTATAGGGATCAAATAACCAGCCTGTTTGATTAGGAATTATCAGTCCCGGTATAGCACCAATATTGGTCGAGATAATCGGCGTTTGCGTTGCTATGCCTTCGATAATGGTGAGTGGGACGCCACCTTCATAACATACTGATGGAACAAGGAGAGCTTTGCATTTCGCTAGGAGTTGCATGGTTTCCTCTTTGCCTTTCTGTCCTAAGAGCTCGATGTTACGGACGCCTTGGATACTATTGCGGACTTCTGCCATCAACGGTCCATCACCTACGATTTTCAGTACTTTATCGCTCCCTTTTAAAGTATTGACAAGCTGCATTATTCCTTTTTCTGCGGAAAGACGTCCAACGAAAAGATAATAATCTTCCCTTTCCTGTGTCTTGGTTTCTACTTCAACAAAGTTAGGTTTCACCAAGATGCTATCTGCGGAGAAAAAGGGTAGGTCAGCAGATAAAAATAGCTGGCGGGAGAATGCCGATAAGGTTAGAAAACGATCCACCAACTGGAAAGTTCCCAGTTTTCTGTGTGAAAAATAGGTAAAGGCTGTGCCGAATGTCTTTACAAACGAGTTCTCCAGTACCTTTAAACGGACAGCTTTCCACGGAAAATTAGTGCCTATACTGTCCAAATACAACCGGTCTCTGAAGAACAGTGTTGCCGAGGGACAAAGCATCCTAAAATTATGCAGTGTCATGACCACTGGAATACGGCGTTTTTTTATCGTTCGGATTAGTGCTGGTCCTGAAGCGTAATGAAAGTTATGGATATGCACAATGTCCGGATTAAAGTGTTGCAATTGCTTTTTGACTTTACGCTGTGCAGATAGGTTCCACGGATAAGCCAGAAATTGCCATAAGCCTCGCCAGCCTTTTTTGTTGCGGAAAGTCAATGTCTCTACAGTGTGGTGTCGCTTTAATTCCTGGACTTCCTGCCGAAAGACCATGTCTTCGCCGCCAGCATGTTGATAGAAGTTATGAATGATGAAAATCCGCATCCGGTCGTGATTTATACAAAGATAGCATTTCACCTATATTTTATTATCCTTATCTTCGTCTATAATTTTTCAAGATGTTCAACAACTCGACATATTCTCAAATCATACAAGACCGTCTCAAAGAAGTAGATTTTCCCGAACAGCCCGATAATCTGTACGATCCATTACGTTATATACTGTCTTTAGCTGGTAAGCGTATCCGTCCGCAATTAGTCTTGATGGGGGCAGAGCTTTTTGAACCACGCACGATGAAGGATGCTATTTCGGCAAGTCTGGCCGTGGAATATTTCCATAATTTTTCCTTGATTCATGATGATATCATGGACAATGCTCCGTTACGCCGTGGAAAACCTACGGTACACCAAAAGTGGAATGACAATGTGGCTATTCTGTCGGGGGATGCTTTGCTTGTAAAAGCATATGAACAACTGTGTTTGTCGCCGGTAGAGAAAATAGCTCCATTGTTACAGGTATTCAATAAAACAGCGTTGGAAGTTTGTGAAGGGCAGCAGTTAGATATGGATTTTGAGGAACGTTCACAAGTCAGCGAAGTGGAATATATCGATATGATTCGGCTAAAAACCTCCGTGCTTTTGGGAGGAGCTTTGCAGATGGGAGCTATTATTGCGGGAACTTCGTTGGAGAATCAACAGTTACTTTATGATTTTGGTGTAAATCTAGGAATTGCTTTTCAGTTGCAGGATGATATTTTGGATGTATACGGTGATCCTAAAACTTTTGGAAAACAAGTTGGTGGAGATATCTTGGCCAATAAAAAGACGATTTTGTTTATTAAACTCAAAGAATTGGCCTCGGAAGAAGATAAACAACTATTGACGGAATTATTGACACATGATATCGATAAAGAACCACAGAAAGTGGAAAAAATGAAGGCTTTATATGCTAAATACGATATTCCTTCGTTAGCTATATATCAGAAGGAAAAGTTTACCGCTGTAGCATATGAAAAACTGGAAGCAATTCCATGCCCGAAAGCAAGCAAACAATCTCTTTTTAATTTAGCCAATGCTTTAATGCACCGTGCGCAATAGTACAGTTAGGTAAAATTTGTTTCGCTTTTGTTTTTTTAGTAAATTGTCTTTTTAAAGCGAAGGTCGTTGTTTTTTTAGTACATAACAAAACTGAATGAGTCATAAAAAACGCGTTCCCGAAAGCATTCGGACGAGGAATTATGACGACCGCGAAGCAGCTCCGAAGGAAACCAATCTGCTTTTTTAATGTCATTCCCGCCTCAGGCGGGACTTCGTTACCTCGCAATGACGATGACATTATTTTTTGTCATGTACTGTAACAACTTTTATAAATTTGAAAAAAATTAGCACATAGCTAAATATATGGAACCGATCAAGATTACAATATTTCAGGCTTATCTATTTTGGGAAAATGTAGAGAAGAATTTAAATAACCTGTCTCTTCGTTTGTCAGCGCTGAAGGAGAAAACAGATTTGATTCTGCTACCTGAGATGTTTAACACAGGGTTCACGATGAATGTGGAGAAATGTGCCGAAACCATGAATGGGCCTACGATGCATTGGATGTATGAGCATGCCAAGGCCTATGGTTGTGTTGTAGCAGGTACTTTAATCATCGAAGAAGGTGGAAAATTCTATAACCGATTCGTTTGGATGTCGCCTGATGGTAGTTTCGTGCATTATGATAAACGCCATCTATTTACTATGGCAGATGAAGATAAGGTCTTTACAGCAGGGAGTTCAAGGATTATATTTGAACTTAAAGGTTGGCGTATATGTCCGATGATTTGCTATGATTTGCGGTTCCCTGTTTGGTCCCGAAATACCGATGGTGCTTATGATCTCTTAGTGTATACTGCAAGTTGGCCGGACAAACGTTCTGCACATTGGCGCGCATTAATTCCTGCAAGAGCGATTGAGAATCAAGCCTATGTCATCGGTGTAAACCGTGTAGGCTATGACGGAAATGAGGTTTATTATTCGGGAGGATCGATGTGTATTTCGCCTGTAGGGGATGTTGTGTATTACAAACCAGAAGATGAAGATCTATATACATTTACGCTTAACCCGGCAGAATTGAAAAAAGCGCGTGAACAATTTCCCTTTTTGAAAGATGCCGATCGTTTTTCTTTGTAATCGACTATTAGTGGCAGGCCTCTGAGAATTTCTTTACTAAGTTATTTATTGGTTTATCGTCTAAGCCCTTAAACAGTTAACCCTTTAAACAATCAATCTATATAAGGCCTGTTTAAAACAGCCGATTGGATGATGGCTTCGCGGAGGTCAAATCTTGTATCATGCTCATCTATATCTTCAACCTTTAATTCCTGTTTTCTTGTTTTTTCGCGGGCAAGTTTGACCTTTTTTACCTCTTCGGGAATAAAACCTTGGTAGGCTGAATATGCCTCCTCATAACGGCCCGCTTTCACCTCGGATACAGGTGGTGGAGCAGTGTATTTATCAACCTGTGGAGCAGGCTTAACGGAGGGAGGTGTGGGGATCTGTTGTTGCGGCACAGGAGGTATGGATGGCTTCCGTTGACGAGCCTTTTCCTGTTCCTTTTGGAACTCGGTGTAAATCTTATAGATAACACCGCCAATAATTAATAAAGCTGGCAAGAAATTTTCCATTAGTATAAATATACTAAAAACAAACAAAAATCAAATTTTATTTGCATCATAAGGTGATTTTTATTTTGTTTGTATAAACAACTGACCTATTTGTATAATGAAGACATCGGAAATCGAATATGCAGATGAATTCTTTTCTTTTTTGACGGGTAAGGCCAGTGCTGCTCTGGGGCGACGCTTACAGCGTAATTTAAAAGAAGAGGGGATTCTTATCACTTCGGAGCAATGGTCATTGCTCTACTACTTATGGGTAGAGGAGGGACGCACGCAACAGGAACTGGCTTGTTTAACATTTCGGGATAAACCGAGTATTTCACGGTTGATTAATAATCTGGAAAAAATTAAATTAGTGATGCGCGTAAGTGATAAAGAGGACAAGCGCTCGAACCTAATCTTCTTAACTAAGCATGGACGACAGATTAAAGAAAAATGTATGCAGCAAGCTAAACTAACGATTAATCAGGCTTTTGAAGACTTGGAAAGAGAGGATATGTTGCACGCAAAACGAACTTTGGAGGTGCTTTATGCGAATTTGATAAAATAGAGCGTGGCAAGGTTGTATACATTGCCACGCTCTATTTTTTTAAAACTCTTCTACTTCAAAAGCACTGTGGCTTCGAACGAGTTTTCCGGTATTTCTAAAGTATATTTCTTGAAAGCTCAAGGTTTGTATGTTATCAACCTTACGGAAGAACTTATCTGCGGAGACATCATCCAGTGTCTTAAATCCACAAGCCTCCATAATTTCCACTGTGGCGCGTAAGGTGTTTCTGTGGAACTGTGCAACACGGATATACTTATCCTGCACATCTAATGCTTTATATAGGTGAGGTTGCTGTGTAGCAACGCCTACTGGACAAACGTCTTCATTACACTTCAAGGCTTGTATACACCCCAAAGCGAACATCATTCCCCGTGCACTGTAACAAGCATCTGCTCCCAAGGCAATGACTTTTAATAGGTCGAAACCTGTGACAATTCTGCTGGAAACAATCAGTCTGATGTGTTTCTTAACACCGAATTTGATAAGTGTAGTTGTCACAAAAGACAGTGCATCGTATAACGGCATCCCGATATTGTCCGTAAATTCCAATGGAGCTGCTCCTGTACCACCTTCGGAACCGTCAATGGATATAAAATCCGGGAAAATTTGTGTGGTCAACATCGCGTTACAAATGTCGATGAACTCTTGCTTATCGCCGATACACATCTTAAATCCTACCGGTTTGTAGCCAGAAAGCTCACGCATATGCTGAATGAAATGCATCATTTCTTCAGGTGTGCTGAAGGCACTGTGTGCTGGAGGTGACATCACATCCGTACCTGGGACGACGTGGCGGATTGCAGCAACTTCTGGTGTGTTCTTTGCAGCTGGCAAGATACCACCATGTCCCGGTTTTGCACCCTGAGATAGTTTTAGCTCAATCATTTTCACATAAGGACGGTTCGCTTTTTCCGCAAACAGATCCCCATCAAACTTTCCTTCTTCGCTTCTACAACCAAAATAACCGGTTCCAACCTGCCAGATAAGATCTGCTCCATTGATGTGGTAAGGACTGATGCCTCCTTCGCCGGTATTGTGGGCGAAATTTTGTAGGGCAGCTCCTTTATTAAGTGCTGTAATAGCGGTTTTGCTCAGCGCCCCATAACTCATTGCTGAAATATTGAAAACGCTTAAGCTATACGGTTGCTTACACTGAAAATTACCGACCATGGTACGTAGATCATGGTCTTCGATATGGCATGGGAACACGGAATGGGCAACCCACTCGTTTCCTACCGCTTGTGGATCGGTCTGCATCCCGAAAGCTACAGTTTCTCTTTCGTTTTTAGCACGTTGGTATACGATAGAACGTTGACGTCTGTTGAACGGACGGCCATCGGTATCGGATTCCCAGAAATACTGACGCATCTCTGGACGGATACTTTCAAAGAAGAAACGAAAATAACCTACTAACGGATAATTTCTTAAGATAGCATGTTTTGTTTGCATGCTGTTGGCAAATGCCAAAATCATCAATGGAAAAGGTATTAGCAAAAGCCAAAACCATTGTGGGGTAAAGATGACCCCAAAAGAGATGATAATTAAATTAATAATGACAATTGTTGCAAGAATCAGTTTTCTAACAGCCATAATATATTGTGAAAAATAAAGTGCTTTTGTATTTAATGAATAACATCAAGCTTCAATTCAAGCTATTGTGCTTGCAAAAATGAAGCCATTCCAGAATGGATGTGTTTAAGAGGGCGCTATCACCATAATTCAAATGTTTGCACAAAATTAGGAACTTATTTATGGAAAGCGAAAAAAGAACGTTATTCGGCAAACTTTTTTCTGTTTCGTAAAAAATAAGGTGCTATCTGTTCTGAATGGTTATTTCTTCGGTGAGTTGTTGATAGATTTTGACCCAATTCGAGTTTTCGCTGATAAAGTCTAAATGCTTACGTATGGTCTGTTGGTCTCCACGCTTGGCTGGACCTGTTTGTACATCTTTAGGTTGATTGTTTTGTATCTTTTGGGCTGTTTCAGCGATGATAGGCTTTAGCAGGTCAAACGGCAACTCATGCTGCTTCAGAATATCATGACTGATCTGGAATAAGGCATTGGAAAAATTGTTGGCAAATACAGCGGCTATGTGTAAAGCTAAGCGCTGCTGACTAGAGCAGAGAAAGGATAGAGACGAAATCTTTTGCATCAGTTCCAATAGATATTGGCTGGTGGATGTATCGTTTCCTTCAATACCAAAAGGAATTTTAGAGAGATCTGCCTCAACAGTTTTGGAAATGCTTTGTGGGGGGTAAATGACACCGTAACGGCTGAAATGATGCAATACGGCCAATGGTGTTGCCCCAGAACAATGGACGACAATGCCCGTTATAGCAGGAGAAAGTTCTTCAGCCAAGGGAGGGATAGCTTCATCTGTGACGGCTAGAATATAGAGATCTGCATCTTGTCGAATGACTGTGATATTATCTATGGTATCTGCTTTCAAAAGTGAAGCCAATGCTGATGCATTGGCTTTATTTCTACTGTAAACTTGTACGATATGATGTCCAGCACCTTTAAGACCTTTGCCTAGATGCGTTGCTACATTTCCACTTCCAAGGAGAACAATATCCATTAGACTGTTTTTTGTTTTGCCTGTTTGCCATCTTTCCACCTGCGGTAAATCGCCATGATAAAACCGATGGTCATTACGATAGTGCCCGCCCAGAAGAAGTTGATATAAGGGAATTTGATAGCTTTGAAAACAATCCATTTTTTCTCTGGAAGTGGCTTTTGGTAGAGCATGATTTCCAGCTTATCTTCTTTTGGAAGGATATTGGTGAACCGGAAACGTAACCCCTGCTCGGTAACATCTTTATTGAAATCAAAAGTGTTACCGTCTTTAATCAGGAAAATAGGTTCTACAGTATGTTCTCGACCATCTGCCGCTACAACACGAATTTTCAGACCTACACTGATGTCGTTTGGTCCTTTGGGGATGTTGTTGATCTTCGCGTCCTGATTAACATCCTCGATGATGTAAAATCCGTTTCTATAACGCAAGGTATCGCCCAGACTAACCTGATAGGTAGCCGGTTCATCGTAATCCTCATACCCTGTTTTTTCCTCCTGCGGCGTGTTTGCCGCTTGCATTTGTGTGTCTGATTGCGCCGATGTGATAAGCGTATAGATATCGTGGGTTAGGTAATGGCGGGTATCCGGTGTCCCGATAAGACCACCCATTTGTGGATTGTTCTGGGCAAATGGTTTTAAGACAAAAGATTCTTTCACTTTGCCGGTTTCCTCGTCGATCTTCTCGTATTGGATTTTATAATACACATTCGGAGGAACGATGCTGTCCCCAATATAGGTGATACGATAATCACCCATTTGAATCGGTTCATCAATGGTGAGAAAGAGGTTTTCTCCCGGATTTTCTACTTTATCGAATCCCGCAATCTGAATATAGCCTGAGCTGTTCTGCGAGATGACCTCATTGGTTGCCGCAGCAATGAGAGCTCCGATAAGCAACATGGCAAAACCGATATGTGAAACAGCTGAACCGGCCAAACGCCACTTCCCTTTCAATGCATCGCCTAAAATACGGATGTTGGCAAGGATACAGAAGATCGCTGTAAATGCCAATAAGATGAACATTACATTGGTGTATATCTTCGTGAAATATACGACCAAAGCGGTGATGACAACAGCGATGATAAGCGAGGCTATAGTGGAAGCCCAAAATTTCTTAGCGTCGGTGCGTTTGTATTTTAAAAATTGTGTGAAAGCCGTCAAAAGCATAACCACGACAGCAAAAGCACCCTGCCACTTGTTGTAATGCGGAATAGGGTCGATTGGAGGGGCTACTTTTGTGCCAAATAGTGCGTTAAAGACTGGAATGGAGGAGGTGGCAATCATCTGCACACAAGACACTGTTAAGACCAGTGCCCCTATAAATAACCAGAATTCACGGGAGTAGATGTCTTCCTCCTTTTTGGTAGAAGGTAGTTCTTTGTAGCGCCAAATCAGCAGACCGACCATGATTGCCAAAAATAATAGATTAAAAACAATCAATTGGCCTGATAATCCTGAGCTAACAAAAGAGTGTACGGATGTTTCTCCCAAAATACCACTTCGGGTAAGATAGGATGCATAAATCACTAATACAAAGCTAATCAGTGCTAAGAAAGTAGCCGTGAAAAAACCTTGCCCCGAGTTTTTGTAGGCAACCATAACGTGTACCGCTGCAATAAGCGTCAACCATGGGATGATAGATACATTTTCTACTGGATCCCAAGCCCAGAAACCACCAAAGTTTAAGGCTTCATAAGCCCAAAAGGAGCCCATGATAATCCCTGCACCTAAGATCATGACAGCAAATAAAGCCCAAGGTAATCCCGGTGTTATCCATTCCTTATAGCGTTTTGTCCATAAGGCCGCTGCAGCGTAAGCAAAAGGTACAACCATGGAAGCAAACCCCAGAAAGAGGGTTGGTGGGTGAATCACCATCCAATAGTTTTGCAGTAAAGCATTTAACCCGCTACCATCAGGAATCATACTTAAATAATTTGGATTGCTGAAAATCGGAATATTCAATGCATCACGCAATAAAATAAAAGGAGAGCTACCTATTCTTGATCCGAATATTTCTACCCCAAGCAGCATGGAGGCCAGAAAGATCTGACACAGCATGACAAAAGTCATCACAGGGGATTCCCATGATTTAGCAGTGAAAAGCAATATAGATCCAAGTACTGCCTGCCAGAACATCCAAAGCAAGAAACTTCCTCCTGACCTTCCCAAAAACAGGAAATAATAAAATGGGTAGGTAAGGATCGTGAAGAATGTGCCCAAGCGTAATGATATTCAAATAGGTGATTGTAAATAATATAGAATAACGTGCTTGCAATCACGACAATGGAAAAAGCATTAAGCCAGAAACCTATACGCCCCAGTTTTTTCCACGACTTTAAATGTGGCTCACGAGTAGCAAAAAAGTAACTAATAAAGGATAATAAAGCTGCCCCAAAAGAAAGGATAACGAAAAATTGTCCAATTTTTCCGGGTAAAAGATTCTCTCCAACGTAATTTACGTCCATGTAATTTAAATAAGGGGGTGTTTTAGTATGATTGCATTGCCGTTTGTGGCGTAGCTGCTGTCTCGATAACTTCTACTTCGTCTTCATTATATTTAGAAGGGCATTTCATGAGTATTTTGCTGGCATGGAATACTTCACCTTCCATTTTACCAGTCAAGACAATCTGCTCAGAGCGCTCTATATCCTGTGGTTTAGCGCCTTTGAATACGACTTGGCATTCAGTACTGTCATTGTCATACATGAAGAAAGAGAAATGGTTAGCATCCTCCACAGGGTTGTAATGCAACTCCTTTTCTTTATTCAACACACCAACAACGTACAGTTCTGTTTGTTTTTCTTTTGCTTCAGCAAAAGTAGAATATGTACTGGAATCAGTATAGATGACCAAAATCATGGCAATAGCCACTGCAATGATAACAATTAAGATAATTGAACTTTTCTTCATAATGCACTATCTCTAAACTATCTGCAAAATTACGAAATGCTTTTCGAAGCAAGGAATCTACCAAACTTTACTATATATTTAGAACGATTATAAATAGAGAGGAGGGTGGATAGCAGGGGTATTTATACTTCAAACTTGGATTTCGTAAACCGGGTGACGAGCATAGCAGCTACGGTGTCGCCGGTGGCATTGAGGATGGTAGCTAACGGATCAACCAAGGTACCTATAATCATCACTGCAGGAATAGCTTCGGCGGGTAGCCCATAGACTGAAATCATAAGCATTTCACCAATATATCCTCCATTGGGAATACCTCCGGCTACGATAGTGACAAGTACCGTAATTCCGACAGCGGTAAGAATGGTTTCCCATTCAAAGAAATTCCAACCTAACAGCACAAAGGCTACATATATTTTTAGAATTGAGGAGATTGCTGAACCATTTTTGTATAACGTGTTTCCCAAAGGAATGACCACATTAGCAATAGCGGAAGGGATGCCTATTTTTTTTGCGGCCTCCAAATTGGCAGGCATAGTGGCCAAACTGCTGCATGTACTCAAAGCCGTTAGGGAAGGGAAAATATTATTCTTCCAAAAAATCGATACACCTTTGCCCCCATAGGCAATAAAAGCGTATAAGCTAAAGAACACAAAGAAAAAGGCTATGCCGAACAAATAGTACAAGGCTAATGGTTTTGCATAAAATCCGAAAAGCTGCGGTCCTAAAGTATGTACCTGATAGGCGAAATAGGCTCCTAAACCCACAGGAGCGACCTTCATGATGAGTATCAGTAGCTGTTTCATCACCTCGTTTCCGGATTGTATGAAGGCTACGAATGTCTGAGCCTTGTCACCGACACGGCGAGCGGCGATACCGACCAGAAAAGAAAAAATCACAAAAGGGAGGATGCTCTGTCGGGAAAGTAGATTGCCAAACTCGCTCACCGTTAGAAAGCTGACAATTCTGTCGCCCCAATTGGCCTCCGAACCGTTGAGGTAATCGTTTACCGCTGTGCTATCTTCCGCAATAGTACTGACTGGGAAGATATACAGTATGCCGACTGTAGCCAAGGCTGCAATAATAATGGTAATCAAGAACACAGAAGCCATAACAGCGATGATTTTACTCAATTGCTGTTGCCTGTCAAGATTGGCCACCGAGGATGATATAGCAAAAAACAACAGTGGGATAATGGATACGAAAAGCATGTTGAGGAAAATGTCCCCTAGAGGCTTGATATAAGCTACCGCTTGCGGAACCCATAGCCCGATAATACTACCGACTATGATACCCAATAAAAGGAGGAGTATATTTCCGTAATTGTCTATAATTGCTTTCATACTTGTGTAAAAACGAAAATAGGATTTTTTTATATTAGTTTTGCCTAAAAATAAGAGAAATGGATTTTGTTGTAACAGGTGACGGTTCTAAAACATTGTATCATCCCGAAGTAGGGGAGCATTATCATTCCAAGCATGGTGCTTTGCAGGAAAGTAAACATGTGTTTTTGCATTCCGGGTTGAATTATTTCCTTGAGAAAGAAGCTGTGCAAAAAGCCGCTATTCTGGAAATCGGTTTTGGAACGGGGTTAAATTTCTTGGTCACTGCTGATGCGATAGCTGCTACTTCCACACAGTTGGATTATTGTGGTATAGAAGCTTTTCCACTTCCTGCTGAGACGATATTTCGTACAGGCTATGATAATTATGTTCAACCGGTGGTATGGTCAAAATTCCAAGAGAACTATGCTGAGGCCTTAAAACAGAAGATATGTTTTATGCCTAATATTGATTTAGAGGTTGCCCATACCAAAGTGTTGGAGTTTACTTCGGACAGATTATTTGATGTCGTTTATTTTGATGCTTTTGCAGCAGTTCATCAGCCGGAGATGTGGAATGATGAGACATTAGCCCACGTGGTGAGTTTTCTTAAACCGGGTGGAGTATTTGTGACGTATGCCATAACAGGCAATCTTAAGCGGTCAATGAAAGCTTTGGGGTGTTCGATAGAAAAAGCGCCCGGTGCACCAGGGAAAAGGGAGATGTTGAGAGCGGTTAAGGAGTATTGAGTAGTGCGTATTGAGTATTGAGAAATAGCGCGAAGATTGAGGATGGTAGCAGCACCCCTTGTGGATGTCGATAGTAGGGGCAACCCTTGTGGTTGTCCAGATAAATAATAAATAAACAAAAAGAGTAAAGATGAGAGTGAAAGAAGAAAGAGCAAAGAGAGTTGTCTTTCATCTTTGCTCTTGTTGCTCTCAGGGAGACTTAGTGACCTGCTGTACCGTCGATACCGTGTGCATGTCCGTGTGACAGCTCTTCTTCCGTTGCTGGGCGAACAGCCAAGATTTCGATATCAAAGTTCAATGTTTTACCTGCCATAGGGTGGTTCAAATCAGCAACTACTGCCTCTGGGGTAACCTCTACAACTACTGCACGGAATTGATTTCCTTGATTGTCTTGTAAAGGAAGAACTTCACCTACTGGGGGGAGACCTGTTTCTTTGAACATATCAGCAGGTAATTGTGCTACGGCACGGTCATCACGTTCGCCATAAGCATCAACAGCTGCTAAAGTGAATGAAGTCTTGTCACCCGTGTTTAATCCTGAAATATTTTCTTCGAATTTAGGCAACATCATACCTACGCCATATAAAAATGTCAAAGGGTTTTCTGTTGTTGTTTCTTCTACAAATGTTTTTTCTCCGTTTTCTTCAATTGTGTGAAGGGTGTAATTTAAGGCAACTACATTGTTGTTTTCTATAGCCATTGTACTTAATTTATTGGGCTTAAGCCCTGTTATTATTTAATAATTCAATGAGTTCCGCCACTGAATTTTGTGGCAGACTGCATGTCCTGTTTCTACAAAGGTAGGCTTTTGCTTTTAAATCTGTCTTATCCTTTAGCAAAGGTAGACGGCTTTTTGTTCCTCCCATGGTTATTTTATTGGGAATATAATGCCTGTCGAGTTCTTTTCTCCATTGTAAAGCTTCTTCGCCTATCAGTGCAATTTCATTGTTCCCATATACCAATTCCAAAAGCTGTATGGCCCAATTGGAGTAAGCCGAGCCATATCGTTTAATATGCGGAAATACGTTCGCAAATACCTGTTCTGCAATGTGTACATAGCTTTGTTCATCCAACATTTCGCCCAAGCGAAACAGGTTCTTCACCATGGTGGAGGAGGAAGAAGGGATAACATTGTCCATGATTTCACTTTTGCGGGCAATCAATTGCTCACTATCCGCGGCCGTGTAATAGAAGGTTGCTGTTTCATCATCAAAGAAACGGTGGATAGCTTCTTCTGTGAGCCGTTGTGCTTCATCCAACCAGTTTTCTTCGAAAGTGGCTTCGTATAGCGTAACGAAAGCTTCTATGGTGAATGCATAATCATCTAAAAATCCTGCTATCCTCCGATTGCTATCAGCAGGTTGGTGGAGTAGCCCAGCATCGCCTTGGCAGTTCGTTTGAATGAAATTGGCGATCCCTTGTGCTAGGGTTAAATAGGACTCTTCTTTGAACGTGCGGTAGGCATCGACCAGACCTTTTAACAGCAAGGCGTTCCACGCGGTCAGCTGTTTATGGTCTAATCCAGGACGTATCCGCTTGCTGCGATACTGTAATAATCTTTGTTTCGCATGCTGGAGCTCGGTTGCCCATTCTTCATTGGAAAATCCTGCGTCCATAGCTGTCTGGTCTGCATCCATAGCACAACAGAGCACATTAGTTCCTTCTTCCTCCCAGTTTCCTTCTTCTGTGAGGTTAAAGTAGTGGCTAAATAAGGAAGCGTCTTCACCAAGAGCAGCCTTAAATTCTTCTTGTTGAAATGTGTAGAATTTGCCTTCTATGCCTTCGCTATCCGCATCCAGAGCTGCATAGAAACCTTCATTTTCGGCAAGCATTTCTCTTGCTGCCCAAGCGATGGTCTCTTCTACTACTCGTTTATATTTACTATTGGGTTTTTGCTGGTAGGCTTCGCTGTAAAGAGAAAGAAGCTGTCCATTGTCGTATAGCATCTTTTCAAAATGCGGGATATGCCATTCGCTATCTACGCTGTAACGAGCAAATCCTCCCCCCACATGGTCGTATATTCCACCATTGGCCATTTTCTCCAAGGTAAAATGTACCTGTTCCAGGGCTTCTTTATCATTTGCGAGTGTGCCATAGCGCAAGAAGAATAGCCAATTGTTTGGTAACGGAAATTTTGGTGCACGGTTGTATCCGCCATCTTCCTTGTCAAATTGGGCTTTCCAAGGCTGTACAATCTGTTGTAGATCCTCTTGGTTGTATTGTTCGGGTATCGGAGAAATAGGGAGGCGTTCGGCTTGTTGTATGCCGTTGGTTAGCCGTTCGGCATAATCCAAAGCTACTTCCGGTGTTTCTTCCCACATCTGCGCAATCTGTAGGAGCACTTGTTGCCAATCATGGGGCTTAAAATAAGTGCCGCCGTAGATGGGACGCCCATCGGGCAAACAGATGCAATGTAAAGGCCAACCGCCAGCATTCGTCATCAACTGAACGGCTATCATGTATATCTGGTCAATGTCTGGACGCTCCTCACGGTCAACTTTTACCGATATGTAGAATTGGTTCATCGTCTTAGCGATAGTTTCATTTTCGAAACTCTCGCGTTCCATCACATGGCACCAATGACAAGCGGAATAACCGATGCTGACAATGATAAGCTTGTTTTCGGCCCTCGCCTTAGTTAGAGCCTTTTCACCCCAAGGCATCCAATGCACTGGATTATGTGCATGTTGTTTGAGATAGGGAGAGTTTTCGTATTGAAGTGCGTTTGCCATTTTATAGTAGTGAGATGTGCGTATTGCGTAGTGAG
>Ga0079224_100000280_pt1 | contig 46092 bp, 46 predicted proteins | sample Stecom2015_FD_80414 | JGI IMG/M metagenome (GOLD analysis project Ga0079224, IMG submission 80414) | Agricultural soil microbial communities from Utah to study Nitrogen management - Steer compost 2015 | ecosystem: Environmental > Terrestrial > Soil > Agricultural land | place: USA: Utah... | reverse complement strand
TCGTCTCCTTAATATATAACAGGTTTCCGGGATCATTGTGATTCTTCCAATGATCCGTTTTAGTGATCAATTCATACCACTTCCGGATGGCTTTCGGGAATTTCACTTCATCGATATACCAAAACACACTGCTTAATCCTTCGAAAATAAGCTCAATATCCTCTTCGGATAAATAATCGGGATGATCCGCATCAGAAGCGAACAACTGGTAGTAGTTGAGCTTTTCCGCATCAAGCTGCGGAGCTGGAGCATTAACCAGTTCGAATGCGGCGTCAACAATCGTCATCATATACCAATAGTCGTGCACATCCGTTGAAGATTCGATACAATAGAAATCAACCGTTAGGTTAGGCATATAAGAACTATTTAGAGCTACATCGAGCCAGACCCGCTCGATGTCGTCTTTTAGCAACAAACCATGCCGTTTCTTAAAAATCGCCCTCGCCGTATCGGCACACGGTATCGACCTGCCTTTGTCTTTGGCCGGTGTCCTAACGAAAAGCTTGTCAAAAGTCCGTTGTCGGTACTGTTCCCTCAAGTAGTGCCCCTGAAGGTCAGCGCCTTTTTGTTGGGCCCCTATTTCGCATGTCGTAATCAGCCATACGAAATCCATCAGTTTGGCCACCTCTTTGGCTTTCTGATATAAGTTTACCGGGGTGCCGTGCTGCCGCCAGCCGTGTTTCTCAAATACGGCAAACAAGAGATCGCGGAGATGTTGTTTAAACTGGTCGGCGGATTTGCCGACCAGAAATTCCTTTAATCCGATCATTGGATCGCTTATTTCCCTACTGTTCAACGTGCTCACGTTGTAGTTTTCCCGTGCAAAAATTTTGTAGTCCATGGTTGAAAAAGTTTAAGGTTAATAAATTATTGATATTGAAATCCAAGAAATTTAGCTAGGTTCTGCCACCTCACCGCTGGCTTTCGGATAACTTTCCTTTAAGCGTAGGATTTCGTATACAAGGAAAATTGCCTCTGTTAACTTTTCAAGATAGACCATTATTCTGAATGGTTCCCGTACATTGTCGAAGAACCCCTCACTCCCTTCCTTATACGCGTGAATCAGTAAGTCATCAAGCAGCTCCTCCCACCCGTCCAAACTACGGAAGGTAAAGAAGTCAGCAAGGAAAATTCGAATATCATTCTTCTCCTCGAGGCTCAGGCTCGGGTAACTGTTTTCATAGCTTCTGATGTTTCCAGGGGATAAATCTAAACCGCTACTGTGCAACACATTCATAATTTCCACGACTTTTACAAGCTGTATTTGGTCATAAGCATAGCTTTTCCCTGTGCTACCATAAAACTCTTCCCCGTACGAGTAGGCGGTCTTCACGAGATTGAGAACATCTTGTTTCAGGTAGTATAAGGTTGTCTCCTGGCCACACAACACATTAATAAAATGGAGTGGATTCTGAGTGTCGTCTTCACGTAAATACCGAAAATTTGCATGAACGAAGTGGGTCTTATTGTTTCCCATGATTAAAAGATTTAAGTTTAATATCAATTCGATAAAACAAAGATACTATCTTTTGATAAATATGCAATCATAAAAAGCTAATATTTTTATTAAAATACACACAACAACCTAAGTGCCAGATAAAAAAATCCTGCCCACGCCTTACGGCACGGACAGGATTTTAAATGTAAAAGGCTAAATTTACCTTATGCTTTATCCACCGACAAGGCTTGCTCAATCATAAATAGCAAGCTTTGGCGGTGTGCCGCCGTCTGAGCATCTGCGCCCGCAGCACCCGCCAGCTTCGCTTTAAGATCATTCAACGTAGCCAAAGCGCCGGCTTTGCTCGCGTAATCGTATCCTGTTTTGGCTTCGAGAATTCCGATCAGCGCCTTCACGTAATCCGTTTGCAGGTTCTGCCGAATCAAATTGACGTTTCCGCCCAAGTCGGCTTCAAAAATATTGGTCGTCAGGTCCTGCATTACCGCAGTGACCGAATAAGTATTCCCGTAAAGGCTACTATTGCTTATACGTGAAAGCGTGGCCGGATGCAGGATGTGCGAGAGCGTACTTACCTGCAACGACCTGAATGTATTCTGCGGCTTATAATCTTCCGTACTGCTGAAGAAGTTGAAGCCCCGGCGCTGCCGTTGCAGATAAGGGAATAATGCATAGTCTGTTTCAAACGCATCAGGTGCATACACATATTTACCCAACAGTTCCATGGCTTTCTTCTGTACCTCCAATGGCACCGGCGTATAGGGCTGCGCATCGGTACGTTGCCCCACAAAACTACGGTCAACATACACGCCGCCGATGTAACGGCTTATCGCGGCGGCCATGCTGGCACGCTGGCTATTCAGTTGACCGTAACGCAACAGCAATTCCTGGTATCCCTGGTTGGGTCGGCTGAACCGTTCCTTCAACTTTGGCATCATATCGTTGACCAGCAGGAACCGTTCTTCGCCATAAGCCATCATATCGTTAGAATGATCATTTACATTTACCCGCGGGTCAATCGCCTTACCCGGACTACGCATATCGTCCGCATCGTTGCCAAATGCCAGCTGTGGGTCGGTGCTCCGGCTCAGAATCTTATCCAATCCTTTCGTTTCTTCAGCAGGCGAAAACGGCGTGTAACCATATTCGATGGCCCAGATGTCGTACGGGCCAGCTTTCGTGGTATAATAATCGCCCTGCTTGCTGCGGTCGCGGCTTACGTTGATGGCCGGATAATCCATCACCGATCCTTGCAAACCAATTTTACGCGTCAGCTTGGTATCGTGCAACTGTTCCGGACTAAGCATCTGGCTGGCCCGCATGTTATGGTTCAGCCCGAGGGTATGCCCCATTTCATGCATAATCAGGTAGTACAGGAATTGCTTATGCATCTCTTTTACGGCTTCCGATTTACCTGCTTCGCCCAATCCGGCATCCAGGGTTTCTACAACAGCAATGCCCGTTTGGAATTGCATACTGAGTTCATTGGCAAGGTTACATAGTGCCCTATGGTTTACCTGTGAATGGTGCACGTACGCCGCTTGCGGGGCCAATGCCTGCCCGGGGTCTTCCCATGGCAACGACGCTAGTGCGGCATTGCCGCCATTGAACAAATCATCCATCACGGGCGTGCCGGCACCCGATTTCCACTCCACGGTAATATCCGCGCCAAGGATCTGTCCGGTCAGCGGGTTATAGAAGCTCGGACCAATGGCGCCATAGCTCGGATTGGCCGACGACTTCCAACGGATTACATTGTATGCGATATCCGCAGGATCCCAATCGGCATCGTCAGGCATCTCTTTCATCACAACGGCATTCCTGAAGCCCGCAGCTTCGAACGCTTCGTTCCATTTCTCGCCTGCTTCCTTAATGATGGGCCGGTATTCCAACGGTGTAGTATTCTCTATCCAGAATACGATCGGTTCTACGGGTTCACTCACCTTCGCATTCGGATTTTTCTTTTCCAGGTGCCAGCGACTGATAAAATCGCGGTAAGGAGTGGGCGATACCGAGGTGAGGTCATCTACCTCTGCTCCGAAATAGCCGACGCGGGGGTCATCCCGCCGCGGACGGTAATTGTTTTGAGGCACTTCCAGAAATGAATGCTGCATCCGCACCGTTACATAGCGTGCGTCGGTAATGTCTTTGCCCCCGCCATTCATCGGTGTGGGGTTGTCATAGGTCAGCCGCACAACGACATCTGTGTTTTTTTGGAACGACCGTACGGTATCATAACTCGATTTGGCCGTATTCAGATTCCCCAAATTAAAAACCGCCGTTGGCGGTGTACCGGGGGGCATCACCGGTTTTACGGCGTCCAGCTTATTGCTCATGAATAAGCCGTCAATCGGAATCAGGAAACCCGCACTGTCTGAAGCCGCAATCTTTTCCGAATGGAATATCGTTTCTGACACATCTGCATTGGCCGCCTTACTTACCGGGTTGGCCGGGTCATAATAAAATGCGGTATTCTTTCGCAGAAACTCAATCTTGTCGTGGTTTTTCCGGATGCTGAACAGCCAGGTGTCGCGGATCATATTCTCATTAAGGAACAACGAGGTAGGGCCGCCCATGGAAAAGCTTTGGTAGATGAAATCCTGGTCTAACTGTTCTTTGGCGACGTATAGCTGTAAACTGGCAGTAGCGGTATCCCGGTACAGCGTGAAGAGTCCATCAATTTTCTTGCTCGACTTCACCTTGTCGTCAATGCTTGGTTTTTCGTCCTTCTTTTTTTGTACCGAATCTGCCGCGGCCTTGGCTGTGCTGTCCGGCGGTGTTACTTTTGAGGTGTCGGGCTGATTTTTCGGGAGGGTATCCTGGAGGGAATACACGTCCGGTTGACCTGAAGCGGGAGTACCTAAAAAAAGGGTGCCCACTACGGTGGCTAGCAATGCGTACTTCATACGATTTTGGTTAAAAATGATACATTCATGTGTTGGTTCTTTGCAGTCCAAAGCCGAAACTTACCCTATAAGACGCTCAGACACCAGATTAGTTGCATACGAACATTATAAATTATGCCGCCGCCAAACTTAGATAAATTCCGTTTTATATGCAATTTAATCGCATTGCAAAAAAGGAGTTTATCGATCTCTCCTCTGCCTTTGAGAGGCAACTTTATACGAGGAAATATAACATTTCCGTTTTGATAAGATTCGAAATGGCACATACTTGTTGCAACACCCATCAAAATTCGTACATTAGTGCCGCACACCTAACTCGTTAATAAACATATAAAATTTACATGGAAAAGAAAATTCTCCTGAATGAACGCGACATGCCCACTCAATGGTATAACATTGTTGCCGACATGCCCAACAAGCCACTGCCACCACTCCATCCGGCCACCAAACAGCCGGTAGGCCCAGACGACCTCGCTCCCATTTTCCCCATGGCGCTCATCGAGCAGGAAGTGTCCGCTGCCCGGTATATTGAGATTCCCGATGAAGTACAGCAAGCCTACCGTATCTGGCGCCCTACGCCGTTAATCCGCGCCACCAACCTGGAAAAGGCACTCGGAACGGATTGTAAAATCTACTATAAGTACGAAGGAACCAGCCCAAGTGGCTCGCACAAACCCAATACAGCCATTCCGCAGGCGTATTATAATAAGCAGGCGGGTGTAAAACGAATCATCACGGAGACCGGTGCGGGGCAATGGGGGACGGCGCTGGGCTTTGCCTGCAGCCAATTCGATATCGAATGTGAAGTCTACATGGTGCGGATTAGTTTCGACCAGAAACCCTACCGCAAAATTCTGATGAATACCTTTGGTGCCACGGTCCATTCGTCACCTACCAGCCACACCCAGGCGGGCCGGGATGCACTTGCCGCCAATTCCGATACACCGGGCAGCCTGGGTCTGGCAATTTCGGAAGCTATCGAAGTAGCTGTGGGCGACGAACATACCAAGTATGCATTGGGTTCCGTGCTTAACCACGTCCTGCTCCACCAAACCATTATCGGCCAGGAAGCAAAGAAACAAATGGAATATACAGGAGACTACCCCGACATCATCATTGCACCGTTGGGTGGCGGGTCCAATTTCGCAGGCCTATCCTTCCCGTTCCTGCAAGATAAAATTGCAGGTAAACCTCTACGCTGCATCGCCGTGGAACCGGCCTCCTGCCCCAAGCTCACCAAAGGGAAATTCATGTACGATTTTGGCGACACACAGGGATATACGCCTTTGCTACCCATGTACACGCTTGGGCACACCTTTACGCCAGCCGCTATCCACGCTGGCGGGTTGCGCTACCATGGGGCTAGCGTACTTTGCAGCCAGTTACTCAGAGATGGACTCATCGAAGCGCAGGCTATCCAACAGCTGGAGTGCTTCGAAGCAGGCGTCCTATTTGCCAAAGCTGAAGGCATCGTTCCGGCTCCCGAAGCAAACCATGGCATCGCACAGGTTCTCCGGGAAGTCAACAAGGCCAAGGAAGAAGGGATATCAAAAACCATCCTCTTTAATCTTTGTGGTCACGGTTTTGTGGATATGACGGCTTATCAGGACTATTTCGCTGGCAAGCTGAAAGACCATTCGTTTACTGATGAGGAACTAACGGCAGAGCTGGCAAGCCTTGAGGCATTACAGCCTTAGTTGGCGCTTTTTTACCACCTACCAAAGCATGAACGAGGATATCGTATTTCCTATCACCATTCAACGGAACTGATCGACATCAACGCTTTCCTCGTTCATACCACAAAAGCGCCTACAATAGCGGAGGGATGCAAGTCCTTATTGTTCAGCACGTGGAAACGGGATCCCATGTCGTACATAAATACCAGTGAGAGCCCCACGATGATGACCGTACCCGCCTTTTCGGGCACATCGAAATACCAATGTTGCTCCGGAACGTCCTTTTCCCTCGTGCGCAATGGGATGAGGTGCTCCTCGTAGCCGATTACCTTCGATTCGCCTTTTTCAAAATCAAAAACATACGCACCGAGTTGTATACCGCAATGCGTCATGTCGCCAGACCACCGCAAATCGACTTCCGAATGAAAAGCCGGAATACGGACATCCAAACCTTTTGTGGATGGGTATTCTATTTCGATATCCACAAACAGGTAGTCCTGCAAATGGCTCCTGGCATTAAACTGGAAATCGACCAACCTGTGCAATTTCCCTGCAGCGAGCCGCATGGCTCCCGCCTGTTGGCCCCGGTTGGCCCGCATGGCCCGCAATACCTGTGCATTCAGCCTATTGATCATCCCACTATCCTGATTATCCAGGATCAGCGCCCAGAGCTTATGCCGGATCAGCCGCGCACAGCGACTGGCTCTGCCGAAATCCATTCCCGCGGCCTTCGTGGCTTCGGTTTGTTTTACTTCGAACGGCGGGCGCCCTTGCAACACATTCAGGTCGCCGACCCTACGGCTGACTACGGAGCCTACCAAGCCCCTGATATAACCATTTTCTATCTTTCCCATTAGCCTATTTATTGATAAACATAGCGCTAAGATAGTAACATAATATATTGAATATCAAATATTTGTTTACTTTTACCAATATAAAAATCATGCTTCGACACACGCTGTGAATTTCGAAATTCGTCCTCGAAGCGCCATTATGAAAATGGAAAGTCCAAGACATGTTTTACGGCCGGTGATGGTTCGACACTTGTTTAACAGTGGTTCGACCATGCTTCGCTATACCTGCGCCCTATGAGCACGGTAAGTCCACGTCGAGTCCACGTTTCATGTGGTGCCACGTGCTTTTAGCACGGACATACCGTGGCTGAACCGTTTTGTCGCAGCGAAGTAGTCTGGAGGGAGTGACGAACCGGTCCCAATCGATCTTCTATCAATACCTGATCTTGAAACCCTCCTTGGCTTGCCCCGACCGGAAAAACACCAGCCCCATGCGGTACATATCAATTGTTACCGTTACTTCAGGCTTCATTTTAATGGATCGCCATAGCGTTTTTGACTCGGCAGTACGATAGACGTCCAACAGCACCAATACACTGCCCGCATGGAGCTGGGGCCAAAACGCCGCTACTTGGGCGGCTGGTGCTTCGAGCGCATCGGCATCGATAATAACGAAATCCAGAGTGGTTGTCGGTATGGGCTTGTTGGTCAGCATAAATACCATTCCCGGCTGAAACCGATGGATGAGCCGTCCAATTAACCGCTGCACCTTATCACGCGGCTCGCCGGGAAGGCGTTTGGCGTAAATTACCTCATCCACCAGCCGATAGACGAACGGCGAATGGGTACCGTGGCGGGAATGTGCTGCAAAAAAATGCAACCACTTGTCGATGTAATAGCGTAAATAACCCACGGTTGCAAAAATAGCATAAACAAGCCACGTACACCACCCCTTACCAACTGTAGGTGAGACCCCCATATAAATCCAGGAGGAGCGCATTCTTACGGTCACCATCAGCATCCCCTTGGCGATAGGTTAAGGTAGGGCCTGCTGCCACACCCCAATGGCGTCCTATGCGAAGCTGGGGCAACAGCCGTACAGCCAATTGCAACCTGCTGTTTTTCTTGAATCCGGTGTTGATCAGGTTGGCAACCTCCGCATCAATCCCAAGCATTCCCGCTGTTAACAGATGGGCGCCCAGCCCTGTTTCCAAACCATACCGTTGTGGGCCACCTTCCAGTTTGTAGCCGACACCGATCAGTCCATATAGCACCCTGCCCCCCGAGCGAAAGGTCACATGGGCCATTCCCCACTCACTGACACCTATGCCAACGCTCCGCCTACCGTTTTTCACAAAGTTCACCAGACCAATCGGATAATCGCTGCTGTCGGCAACATTGACCAGACCGGCTAACTGGACGCCCCGCACATCTGCTGCAACATTAAATACGCCCGAGAATTGCATACCCGTTACATCCCCGGAGCGGTTGCTTACACCGCTCACTTGTATGCCAGAAACGCCTCCGACCACGATATTGGATATGCCGGCAATCTGCACACCTTCCACGTTGCGCCCCACCAGGTTGAACAGCCCGGCGGTTTGAAAATAACGGACATCCTGCTGGTTGACATTAAAAATACCACCCACCTCAACACCATTTACGCCCGCGGTATGCCCGCCGATGATATTCAACGAAACCTGGTTCACTACCTGGCTATTAAACAACCCCTGTGAACTTATCCGCGGTATGAGGGAAACCTGATACCCATTATAGGCAAAAAATCCATCAAGGTTGATCCGTTGTATCCGTTGCTTCGAGTTGGTAAAAAAACGTCCAAACGCCGTCCCTTCCAGTCCTTCACCCTCATTTTCGGGAAAAAACCAATACCGCCGCGCCGCAGCTTTCGACCCAACCTCAACAGGCAGCAATAGCGCAATGGTGGTATCCCTGTAATTTTCTTTGCTCACCGTAAGCCATATCGTCTCGTTGGGCCGTCGAAACGACAGCCTGAAGTCCCCTGTCGCCCCCGACAGTGTGGAAGCCAGTACATTCCGTTCATAAACACTCGCCTGTGCTATCGCCGTACCATCGATCGCATCCCGTACATGCCCTTCCACAACCAACGGTCTACCACGCCGTTGTTCAATGCTAACGGTAAGATCAATAAGGCGGGGTGCATAACGAATGATGACATAGCCCGGACTTTCCTTGAATACATAGGCCGGACCAAACAATTGCTCCAGAAAACCGAGCAACGTCCCCCGGTAACGTGGAAGGTTGACTTGCTGGTCTGCATCAACGGCATTGCTGTTATAAGCAAAATAAAATTGCTGTTGCTTACTCACTTCATCCAATAAATCGCCCATGCGCTGACTGCCGGTACTGTTAACAGTAATTTCCCGCGCCAGATACGGTTGCGCCACGCAGGTGCCAGCCATCAGGAAAACGCTCGCAACCAGCAAGCAAATGAGCAGGGCCAAATAGCCGAAACCGGTGTGCTGCATTTCCACAATGGCTAGTTGAATACAACCCGGTTACCCTGCCGTGTTGCTTTTATGCCCAAGGTTTCAGAAATGATATGCAGCGTTTCGTCCAACGTACCCTGATACAGTGTTGTCGTCATCGGCAGGTCGCGAATCGTCTCATTTGCAATGGTAATCTCCACATGATATGTTTCCTCCAGCATCTGGACAATCTGCCACAGCGGCGTATGATCGAGCACACCGATCACCCTGCTCTCTTCAAAGCGCCGGGTGGTGGTATTGATGGTCACCCTTTGCCGGGCCTCCAGTTCAATGGTCTTATTAATCCCCGCTACTTTCACCTTCCCCGATTCGACGATAACCGTCGTTTCGTCGCCATTTCGGGTTACGTGAAATGATGTGCCCAACACGGTGACGGTCACATCGCCCGACTGGATGACAAAAGGCCTGTCACGGTTAGGCGCCACCTCAAAAAACACCGACCCGCTACGGAGCGCGACCGCCCGCTTCTGCTGGAACAGCCCCTGCGAAAAACGCAGTGAGGCATACTTGCTGAGCGTGATGACTGATCCATCTGCCAGCGTATCGGTACTCATGGTATCGGTTGTTTCGTGCATTACTCCAAATAGGGGGTCGACAACTCGATCCGACCCGATCAAATAATATCCTGCGAATGCCGCTATCGATGTGAAAACAAGTACCGCGGCAACGCGTAGCCACCCCATCCGTTGAAGTAGCGGCGTGGCGGGAAATCCCGCCACGCCGCTACCCGCCTGTGCTTCCCGACGCTGTACAAACCGCTCCCAGGCAGCTTGTTCGTCTACCTTGCTTTCTGCGGCAAATAATTGGCTGGTGTCCCATATCTGCCGCAAACGGGAATAGTGACGTTCATTGTCGGGATGGGCAGCAATCCAACGGCGCACTACCCCGGCTTCCGACTCGCTGGTTTCGTTCAATAGGTATTTTGTCAACAATGCATCATCCATAACCTCATAGATTAGGCAGTAAAATAATCAATACCGAAAGGAAATCAGCCAACCGCAGCCGTAACAACCTCAAGGCTTTTCCCATGTGGGCCTCTACCGTTTTTACCGAAATACCCAGCCTTTCGGCTATTTCGTGGTACCGCAGTTCCTCGAAGCGGCTGAGCTGGAATACCGTTCGGCATTTTTCGGGCAACTTTTGCAACGCTGCATGTAACTGACGCCGCAGCTCACCATCGGCCGCCACTTCATCTGCCTGTCGCTGTCTGTATTCGGCCATCGCTTCCTCCATATATTTACGTTGCACTTTTTTGTGCTTCAGGTAATTCAGGCTTTCGTGATAAACCGATTTGTAAAGATATGCCCTCAACGAGGTATGGATGGCCATCCGATCCCGATTTTCCCAAAGCTTCAAAAATACCGTCTGCACGATTTCCTCCGCCATCAAATCATCCTGAAGCACCGTATGGGCATAGGCGTGCAATGCCTTGAAATCACGCTTAAATACCTCCTCAAAGGCCGCCTCAGAACCGGAATATGCCACTGCTTCGCTTTTGGCCAAAGTTACTTCCATTTAGCTACATTGACAACTTGGCCTCGCCTTACCCTTATGTCGTGCAATATATTTTTGAAAACTGCCTTCCTTTTAATAAGAATCGTGTCATATTCAGTACACTGATATTGCATATAAGGTCTAATTTATCTAAGTTTGCCTTAGATGAACGAGAAAGAGATAGATTCGTTGATTAAATTGTTGGACGACCCCGACACGGAAGTTTTTCACCATGTTGAGCAGAAACTCATCATGATGGGTCCTGAAGTAATTGGTCGGCTGGAAACGGTCTGGGGGCAATCGTTCGACGTGATGTTGCAAACCCGCATCGAGAACCTCATCCATAAAATACAGTTTGAAGATGTGCTGCAAGAGCTTGAACTCTGGAAACTGAGTGGTTCATTCGATTTACTCCAGGGGTTGATCATTGTCAACAAATACCAGTATCCGGATGTTGATGAACAGAAAATAATCAACCAGATTGAGTCTATCAAGCGTGATGCCTGGCTGGATATGATCTACAGCATGAGCGCCGTTGAAAAGGTACGGCTTCTCAACAACATCTTATATAATGCCCACGGCTTTTCGGGAAATACAAGCAACTATCACGACCCACAGAACTCCTACGTGGGCCAGGTACTGGAAACTCACAAAGGCAATCCCATCCTGCTGGCCTGCATTTATAGTATCGTGGCTCAAAAACTCGATATCCCCATATATGGGGTCAATCTGCCAAAACACTTTATACTGGCCTATACGGAAGACCATACCCCGGTGGAGAACAAGGACGGTATATTGTTTTATATTAATGCGTTCAACAGGGGTCAGATTTTCGGACGGCATGATGTAGTGGCTTTCCTCAAGCAACTTAACCTTGCACCCAATGACGATTTCGTATTGCCGTGTACCAACGTCGATATCATCACCCGCGTATTACGCAACCTCGTGACTTCCTATTCACAGGCCGGCAATTCAGCTAAAACGGACGAAATCAACCGGATGCTGGATCTTCTGGCTTAATCGCCGGTTTTTGTCTTATTGCAGTTCTGCTGTTAATCCGCGCACATCCAGATACATCCCGAATGGATATCGGTTATTATTCAGCGTATCCAAATCAATCGTTACCTCCGGAGCCACATTACCCTTGTCTGACAGGCGGAAACGAGAGATCTTCCGCTCATCGCGGTCGGCCACAAAGATAGTGCGTCTACTGGCTTCACCCCTTGGATCAACAGCCACGTCTACAGGCCCCGTTAGGCCGGTTAATGCCCCACTGATGGTACGGGTTGGAGACACGGTGGCTGAGGTGGTGCTCAGATGGGCTTTGATTCCTTCAATGATATATATCCTCCCATCCGCGACCGGATTGTTCAAACTTCCGGTACCATAATCCGCTACCACCAAGACATCCAACGAATCGACAAATGCGATACCCCGAATAGCTGTTGCGCCCTCGATTCGAACGGTAGACAGCGCTGGTAAATTCACGGGGAGTGTATCTAAGGTAGACAGGTTTCCATAGAGCGAAACACCTCCATTTGCCCCTGCGTTGGATACCAGTAAGCTGTCGTTCCACAGTTGCACATCCCACGGCCGCATGTCGGCACCCAAACGGAGCGTCCGATTGGGTTTGGTAAAGCCGGCACGGTTCACCGGCTGGTAGAAACCATATAGGGTTGTTGAAGCATTATTTTCGGTATTGCTGGCTACGTATAGCATTTTGGTCGGATTGTGGTATACAATGCCCCGCATCTGTGTAAGCAGCCGATTCCCAAAGCTCCCGGTATTGCCCAAGGTACCCAATTCACCTACGGTCATCACCCGGATCGTCGTGTCGTTATATGCGGCCTGGAACAGGCGGCTGTCCAATGGACTGAAGTGGATACCGGCACCACCAAGAACATCGGAATCGTGGCCCAATGCGACGTACATTTCCGACGTATCTGCCGGGTCGATCAGCAGGACGTTGTCAATATCATCTTTCGAAGCATCGGTCTGGTAATTCTCAATGGACACGTACAACCGTGCAATCGGTCGTTTTGGATATTCCGGTTCGTCGTCGTTACGTATGCAACCGCCAATGGCCAGCAATGCGCCAAGTACTACCCATGGAAAAAATGATTTCTTCATCCAGCGGAGTTTCGTGCAAACTTAGATAAAGTTGCGTATAAAAGCAACTTTGTCGATCTACTCGGCTGCCGCCGAGTTCCAGCTAGTATAGAGGAAATGTAAAGAAAATTCACTAATTTTGTCCCCTTAGCTAACGTTGGGGAAATATGGACAATACGGAATTCAAACGCGAAAAGCTGGAATTGCCAAATGGCGAAAACAAACTACTGCTGCACTCGTGCTGCGCACCCTGTTCTGGCGAGGTGATGGAAGCATTGATTTCATCAGGCATCGATTTCACCATCTATTTTTACAACCCCAACATTCATCCACGTAAGGAATATGACCTCCGAAAAGATGAAAACATCCGATTTGCGGAGCAACACGGCATCCCATTTGTCGATGCCGACTACGACGTGGATAATTGGTTTGCCCGCGCTAAAGGCATGGAACACGAGCCGGAGCGCGGAATCCGCTGTACCATGTGTTTTGATATGCGTTTCGAGCGCACCGCGCTTTACGCCCATGAAAATGGCTTTCCGGTAATCACCAGCTCGTTGGGTATTTCGCGCTGGAAGAATTTCGAACAGATTAACGATTGCGGCGAACGCGCAGCAGGCCACTATCCCGGCATTACTTATTGGACGTTCAATTGGCGTAAAAAAGGAGGCTCATCGCGCATGCTGGAGATCAGCAAGCGTGAACAGTTTTATATGCAGGAATATTGCGGTTGCGCTTATTCCCTACGCGATACCAATCATTGGCGCCTGGAGAATGGTCGTGATCGGATCGAGATCGGAAAGAATTATTATGGCGACTAACGCAATCCGCTAACGACAAAAAACTTTCATATCTTATAATTTATGTATACCTTTGCGGGCTCAATTGTGGGGTGGTGAATTATTTGAAGCAATACCGGATTCCCTTCACGGGGCTGAGCTTAGGCGCGCACGACTTCGAGTTTGATATTGACAAGACGTTCTTTGATTGCTATGCGTATTCCATCGTGAAGGATGGTAACCTGAAGGCACATGTTAACCTGCTTAAACAGGAGAACATGATGATCCTGCAGTTTCACATTACCGGCACGGTCATGCTTACATGCGATGTATGTTTGTCACCTTTTCCGGCAAAGACCGATATCAAGGAACGGCTGATTGTCAAATTCACCGATGAGGACGCTGTAGAAAGCACGGAAGAGATCATCGTACTGGCCCGGCATGAGCACGAACTGGACATTGCGGGACTACTGTACGAATACATCAATGTAGCCGTACCCCATTACAGCAAATGCAGTGAGCAGGGAGACAACATCACGTGCGACAAGGCCGTAGTGGCTAAATTAAATGACCTTGCGCCGGCACATCAGGAAAAGGAAGAAAAGCAATCAGATCCCCGTTGGGATGCACTTAAAAAAATAAAATACAATTAAATAACAATACGAGATGGCACATCCAAAACGTAAAACCTCCAAAGCACGGAGAGACAAAAGAAGGACACATTATAAAGCCGAACGCCCAACCTTGGCAACATGCAAGGAAACAGGGGCTGTGCACCTGCCTCACCGCGCATATCTGGTAGATGGCAACCTTTATTACAACGGTAAACTGATCGTCGAAAATACTGCTTCTGCCTAAATTGGTCTTTCAAAAAAATCGAACATCCCATAATGCGTAACTGATTTTTTATGCGTTACTTTGGGGTGTTTTTGCGTGTTATCGGATTCAGCGACAATAACGAATGAAGATTGGTTTAGATATATTGGGCGGCGATTTTGCCCCGGAAGCAACCATTAAAGGCGCTATTTTGGCAGCCAAACAGCTTTCGGAAGACCAGAAAATCGTACTCATCGGCAACCAGGATATTGCTAAACAACACATAGAACAAGCAGGGGAAAATCCTGCTTTTTTTGAATACGTACATGCCCCTGATCATATCGGTATGGGCGAACATCCTACCAAAGCCATTGCTCAAAAACCCGATTCGAGTATCAGTCGCGGATTTCAATTGCTTAAAGAGGGCGCCATCGATTCTTTTGCCTCGGCTGGAAATACCGGTGCCATGTTGGTTGGGGCGGTATTGAGCGTAAAGACCGTGCCCGGCGTGATCCGTCCGGCTATTGCGACCAATGTACCGAAAATCAAAAGCGGCTTTGGCATTCTACTCGATGTTGGTGCCAATGCGGACTGCAAGCCGGAAATGCTCCCCCAGTTTGGACTATTGGGCAGCCTTTTCGCCGAACATGTATATGGCATCGAAAAACCCGCCGTGGGTCTAGTTAATATCGGTGAAGAAGCCGAAAAAGGCAATGCGCTTACACTCGCAGCCTATCCCCTCCTAAAAGAAAATAACCGCATAAATTTCATTGGCAACGTCGAGGGCCGGGAGCTCTTTGACGAAAAAGCCGATGTGATGGTATGCGACGGGTTTGTGGGCAACATTGTACTCAAACTTGCAGAGTCTTTTTACGTGCTAACACGGAAGAAAGGGTTCAAAGATTCGTTTTTTGACCGCTTCAACTATGAACAGTACGGAGGCAGCCCTATCCTGGGTGTTAATGCCCCCGTCATTATTGGGCACGGTATCTCCAGCCCGGAAGCCATAAAAAACATGGTGTTCCTGTCTAAAAACATGATCGATTCCGGTATCATCGAACGAATAAAACGGGCTTTCAATTAATTTGCTATATGTCAAAAATTCATGCTGCCGTAACGGCTGTACACGGGTACGTACCTGACTATATCCTGACCAACCAGGAACTCGAAACGATGGTCGAGACGAACGACGAGTGGATTACCACACGTACCGGCATCAAAGAGCGGCGTATCCTGAAAGGTGAGGGCAAGGCGACTTCTGACATGGCGGTACCCGCTGTAAATGGCCTGTTGGAAAAACGGGGCATAGGTGCCGACGAAATAGACCTGATAATCTTCTGTACCGTTACGCCAGACATGCCTTTTCCAGCTACGGCCAATATCCTGGCCGATAAAGTTGGGGCCGTAAACGCTTGGGGATTCGATTTGCAGGCTGCCTGTTCGGGTTTTATCTATGGGCTCACCACCGGCGCGCAGTTCATCGAAGCGGGTACGCATAAAAAAGTGCTGGTGGTCGGTGGCGACAAAATGTCGTCCATCATCAACTATAAAGACCGTACTACGTGTATCATCTTCGGCGATGGTTGCGGCGCGGTACTGCTCGAACCGAATGAAGAAGGGTTGGGCGTGATGGATTCCATCCTCAAAAGTGATGGCTCGGGTTGTCCTTACCTCAATATCAAAGCGGGTGGCTCACTGCTGCCGGCCTCGCATGCCACGGTAGATGCCGACTTACATTACGCTTATCAGGAAGGCCGTACGGTATTTAAATTCGCGGTAACCAACATGGCAGACGTAGCTGCAGAAATTATGGACCGCAACGGCCTTACGGCCGATGATGTAGCTTGGCTGGTACCTCATCAGGCCAATAAGCGCATTATCGACGCAACAGCAGATCGCATGGGCCTTAGCGATGAGAAAGTCATGGTCAACATCGAACGTTATGGAAACACCACTGCCGGCACTATCCCCCTCTGCCTTTGGGAATGGGAAAACCGGCTGAAAAAGGGCGACAACCTCATACTCGCTGCATTTGGCGGCGGGTTTACCTGGGGTTCAGTGTACCTGAAATGGGCGTATGGCGACTAACATGCAATAAATACAGATTTTATTTGTTATATAATAGATTAGCTAATATTTTTGATTCTTTATTTGGATACCGTTAGAAAACACAGCATCATATGGCGTCCGTTAAACCTACTAAACAATGAGCATGGATATCAAACAGATTCAAGACCTGATTAAGTTTGTCGCTAAGTCGGGGGTGAATGAAGTAGCTATTGAAGAAGAAGATTTCAAGATCACCATAAAGACAAACCAAGTACCTACTTACGTTACAGCAACGGTACCAACAGCCGCACCAGCACCATTACCAGTGGCGGCACCGACAGCTCCGGCACCTGAAGCACCAAAACAGACAACACCTAAAGCCGAAGATACTTCAAACTACTTGACCATCAAGTCACCGATGATTGGCACATTCTATCGGTCTTCATCGCCCGACAAACCAGCATTTGTGAACGTGGGTGATGAAATCACAACCGGCAAGGTAGTCTGCATCGTTGAAGCGATGAAACTTTTCAACGAAATCGAATCGGAGATCTCGGGCAAAATCGTGAAGATATTGGTCGACGACGCTCAACCCGTAGAGTACGACCAACCGTTATTTTTGGTTGAACCCAAATAACATCGCTGCGCTAAATCCATTTTTACCATGTGTATTTGCGCTCAATAGACGATCACATACTACCGAAGATAGTTAGATATTCATGTTCAAAAAAATACTAATAGCAAACCGGGGGGAGATCGCATTGCGCGTTATCCGCACCTGCCGTGAAATGGGCATCAAAAGCGTAGCGGTGTATTCCACTGCCGACCGTGACAGCCTGCATGTACGTTTTGCCGACGAGGCTGTATGCATCGGCCCTCCGCCAAGCAAAGACTCTTATCTTAACATACCCAATATTATTTCAGCTGCTGAACTGACCAACGCAGATGCAATACACCCGGGCTATGGTTTTTTATCGGAAAATGCCCGCTTCTCGTCCATCTGCAATCAGTATGGCATTAAGTTTATTGGTGCTACGGCCGAGCAAATCGAGCAAATGGGCGACAAGGCCTCCGCCAAGGAGACCATGAAGAAGGCCGGTGTACCCACTATTCCCGGTTCAGACGGACTGGTAAATGATGTAAAAGAAGGCATCGCGATAGCCAACGACATTGGCTATCCGGTCATTCTCAAAGCCACTGCAGGTGGCGGTGGCCGGGGAATGCGCATTGTCTGGAAAGACGAAGAGTTTGAACCAGCCTGGGATTCGGCTCGCCAGGAAGCAGGAGCGGCCTTCGGTAACGATGGCATCTATCTTGAGAAATTCGTGGAGGATCCCAGACACATCGAAATTCAGGTGGTGGGTGACCAATTCGGTACCGTGTGCCACCTCTCCGAACGTGATTGCTCGATCCAGCGGCGCCACCAGAAACTTATTGAAGAAGCCCCTTCCCCATTTATCACACCCGAGTTGCGTCGATCCATGGGCGAGGCTGCTATTAAAGGGGCTAAAGCGGTCAATTATGAAGGTGCAGGCACGATCGAGTTTCTCGTAGACAAACACCGCAATTTCTATTTCATGGAAATGAATACCCGCATCCAGGTGGAGCATCCAGTCACCGAAGAGGTCATCAATTTTGACCTCATCAAGGAGCAAATTAAGGTAGCAGCGGGCATCCCGATCTCAGGCAACAGCTATGAGCCAACCATGCACGCCATCGAATGCCGTATTAACGCTGAAGACCCATTTCATGGCTTCAGGCCTTCGCCGGGAAAGATTACGAACTTTCACTCGCCAGGCGGCCATGGCGTACGGGTAGATACACACGCCTACTCGGGCTATGTCATCCCGCCTAATTACGATTCCATGATCGCCAAACTGATCTGCGTGGCGCAAACCCGTGAGGAAGCCATCTCAACTATGGAGCGCGCACTGAGCGAATTTATCATCGAAGGCATCAAGACAACCATCCCATTACACTTGCGGTTGATGCGTGACCCGAATTTCAGGGCGGGCAACTTTACGACCAAGTTTATGGAGACCTTTGATCTGAGCGAATAAATAAATGTAACAACTCCTCTGAACATACCATTCTTATCAAATAGAATGGTATTTTTGCTTTTCATCAATAACATGAGCAAATTATCCGGCAAGAAACTTGTAGAGACCCTCAAAAATAAAGGCAAGAACCTGGAGGCCGAGATGTCGTTCTTTGACCACCTCGAAGTACTGCGCTGGCACCTTATCCGGTCGGCCATCGCCGTGGTGGTCTTTATGGTTGTCGCCTTCTCGTTTTACGATTTTATATTTGATGATGTCATCATGGGTCCGAAAGACGCAAATTTCTGGACCTACCGTATGATGTGCCGGATTGCGGACTGGCTCAACACGCCTGACTTCTGCGTTACCGAAGTGCCGGGCACTATCATCAATACGCAAATGGCGGGGCAGTTTATCCTCCAAATCAACTCGTCGCTCATCATTGCGGTGATGTTGGGGTTCCCGTATCTCCTGTACGAAGTATGGCTTTTCATCAAACCCGCATTGACCGATGTGGAGCGGAAATCAGCTAGCGGATTCGTATTCTATGCCAGCTTCCTCTTCGTTTTAGGTGTCTTGTTTGGCTATTTTGTCGTTGTACCGCTAGCCATGAATTTCCTGGCCAACTACTCCATTAGTGGAGACATCGCGAATACCATCACTGTGCAAAACTACCTTTCGTTTGTAGCCACGCTCACGCTGGGATGCGGCATTATCTTTGAATTGCCGATTGTTATCTTCATCCTCTCCAAACTGGGCATCATGACGCCGCAATTCATGCGGAAATCGCGCCAATATGCCGTCGTCATCATCCTGATTATTGCAGCCATCATCACACCGACCCCTGATATCATCACGATGCTCACGGTTAGTTTTCCGATGTTTATACTTTATGAACTGAGTATTATCGTTGCGTCGCGGGTACATAAGAAACGAATGAAAGCTGATTTGGATTTTTATAAGGGAGAAGGAAAACAAGCGGAAGAAAAATAACAAGATTAATCATGACTACACCACACACCATCGCCATAGGGGGAGACCATGCCGGTTTTGCATACAAGACCGAATTACTGGATTTCCTAGAACGTGCGGGATATACCGTAAAAGACTTCGGTCCGCAATCTTCCGACTCGGTGGATTATCCGGATTTTGCACACCCCGTGGCCACAGCCGTGGAAAGCGGTACGTTTGACCGGGGCGTCCTGATATGCGGCAGTGCCAATGGCGTGGCCATCACCGCCAATAAGCATCAGGGCATCCGCGCCGCCATCTGCTGGGAGGAAGAACTGGCCGCTCTTGCCCGGCAACATAACGATGCCAACATCGTGTGTATACCTGCCCGCTTCATCGATCTGGAGCTGGCAAAGGCTATCATCGACAAATTCATTACGACGGAATTCGAGGGCGGCCGGCATGCCAATCGGGTAAATAAAATGTGTTGTTCATAACGGTGCAGCTGCCGAAGTCTAGTAGCTAGTGCCTCATATCTCAAAGCAATGAAACAATTATTATCCTTATTCCTCATTCCCGCCTTTTGCGGGTGTATTATGGCCCAGGATCCCGTACAGCAGAAATATGCGTCGGAGATCACCCCCGAAACAGCAAAAGCACACCTCTCCATCCTCGCTTCGGCCGAATTTGAAGGCCGCGGTACGGGTGAACCTGGCGGCGAAAAAGCGGCAGAATACATTGCCACGGAGTTTAAACGACTGGGATTGGCCGGGCCTGTGGATGGTTCGTACTTCCAGCCCGTGAAGTTGGTTCGTACACAATTCGAGGTTAGTGCGTTTTCTATTGACGGAAAGTCGTTTGCTCACGGCAAAGATTTCTATTTCGTGGGCGGGGGACCGGAAACCACCATCAACGCCAACGAAGTCATCTTCATTGGGTATGGCATCAGTGATGAAAAATACGACGACCTGAAAGGAATCGATATCAGTGATAAGGTGGTATTGGTAGTCAGCGACGGCGAGCCCGAAGACGCGCAAGGCAATTCCCTCATTACCGGCACGGATACCGCATCGGAATGGGTAACCTCACGAACTAAACGACTCCAGAATATCACTTCAAGAAACCCCAAGCTCATCATTGCGGTCTCCGGCTCGGTTAAGGAAACACTTGAACGCTTTGGAAACCGGCTTACCCAGCCCCGCATTGCGTTGGACGAAGGCGAAGGTGCCAATGACCCATCGGCCGGCAACCGTACGCCCGTTGTAAACATCGGTCCCGAAATGGCCGACCTGCTATTGGCCCGGGCAAAAACATCCACCGGCGAATTGACCGGACGCATCAACGAGACGCGACAACCCCAAAGCAAACGCTATAAAACTCGACTGAAAACAACTTTCGGTTCAGTTACCGAGCCATTTACTTCGGATAATGTATTGGGATACCTCGAAGGCACCGACCTCAAGGATGAATTGCTGGTACTCACGGCACACTACGACCACGAAGGCAATCAGAACGGCACCATATACTTTGGTGCGGACGACAACGGATCGGGCACAACCGGCATATTGGAACTGGCCCGGGCCTTTACCAAAGCGAAAGCCGAAGGCCACGGCCCCCGGCGCAGCATTCTTTTCATGACGGTAACCGCGGAGGAAAAAGGGTTGTTGGGCTCCAATTACTACTCACGCCATCCGATATTCCCGTTGGAAAACACCGTCGTTAACCTCAATACAGATATGATTGGCCGCGTTGATGATAAGCACCTTCGTGGCAATCACAACTATGTGCACGTCATCGGATCGGACAAACTGAGCTCCGAGCTGAAAACCATCAACGAAAATGCGAATGCCGAATATACGCACATGGAACTGGATTATATGTACGACGATCCGAAAGACCCGATGCGCATCTACTATCGCTCAGATCAGTATAATTTTGCAAAACACGGTATTCCGGTGACTTTCTATTTCAGCGGCTTACATCCCGATTACCACACGCCGGCAGACACGGTTGAGAAAATCAATTTCGAACTGCTTGCCAAACGTGCCCGGTTGGTCTTTCATGTCGCCTGGGAAGTTGCCAATCGCGATCAGCGGCTCGTTGTGGATTCTAATAAGGAATAATTAAAAAAAGACTATGCTACCCCGTATCAATTTTACAACAACACAGGCTTACAAATACCTCAGCAACCATTACGTCGATATCGCTCCTAAGCACCTTACGGAACTCTTCGCCGCCGATAAAAATCGGTTTACCAAGTTTTCGATCACATTTGGAGACATCCTTTTCGACTATTCCAAAAACCGTATCGACGACAGCACGAAAGCGCTGCTCCTCCAACTGGCCCGCGAATGCCGGTTGGAAGAAGCTATCAACGCGATGTTCGCCGGCGAGGCCATCAACGAAACAGAAGGCCGTGCGGTGCTCCACACCGCCCTGCGCCATCAGAGCGACAATCCGGTGCTGGTAGATGGCAAGGATGTAATGCCGGATGTAAAAGGGGTATTAAATAAAATGCGCGGGTTTTCCGAACGGATTATTAGCGGGGATTGGAAAGGTCATACGGGTAAGTCCATCACCGATGTAATCAATATCGGTATCGGCGGCTCCGACCTCGGCCCCGTCATGGTAACCGAGGCACTAAAGCCTTACAAAAATCACTTAAATATCCATTTTGTATCAAACGTAGATGGTACGCATATTGCCGAGACGCTTAAAAAGGTCGATCCGGCGACAACCCTGTTCCTCATTGCCTCCAAGACCTTCACTACGCAAGAGACCATGGCCAACGCACATACCGCGCGGCAGTGGCTACTCGACAGCGGCGCGGCGCCCGAGGCCGTGGCCAAACATTTCGTAGCCCTCTCCACCAATGCTAAAGCCGTTGCCGACTTTGGTATCGATACGCAGAATATGTTCGAGTTTTGGGATTGGGTAGGCGGCAGGTATTCGTTGTGGAGTGCTATCGGGCTTTCCATTGTACTCAGCATCGGTTACGAAAACTTCGAGCAACTGCTCCAAGGGGCCGACGCGAGCGACACCCATTTCCGGGAAACGCCGTTTGAAGAGAACATCCCGGTTATCATGGCGCTGCTTGGCGTGTGGTACAACAACTTTTTCGACGCCGAAACACAGGCTATCCTCCCCTACGACCAGTATCTGCATCGGTTTGCGGCGTACTTCCAACAGGGCGATATGGAAAGCAACGGCAAATACGTGGACCGCGAAGGCGATCCGGTGGATTACCAAACCGGGCCTGTCATCTGGGGCGAGCCGGGCACCAACGGCCAGCATGCCTTTTATCAGCTCATCCACCAAGGTACCAAGCTGATTCCTTGCGACTTCATCGCGCCCGCGCAGACGCATAATCCCATTGGTGAGCATCACACACTGCTGCTGTCCAATTTTTTTGCACAGACTGAAGCGCTGATGAATGGCAAGGATGAAGCAGCGGTAGTTGCCGAGCTAAAAGCCTCCGGCAAGTCGGACGAAGAGATCGCCCGCCTGAAAACCTTCAAGGTATTCGAAGGGAACCGACCCAGCAACTCCTTCCTCATCCGGAAGATTACCCCCTTTACACTCGGGTCGCTGATTGCCCTCTATGAACACAAGATTTTCGTACAGGGAATCATCTGGAATATCTTCAGTTTCGACCAGTGGGGCGTAGAGCTTGGCAAACAACTGGCCGGGAAGATTCTACCCGAACTGCGGAATGACGAACCGGTATCAACGCACGATGCTTCTACCAACGGGTTGATTAACCGCTATAAATCATGGCGTTGAGGCAGTAAGTGGAAGCTGTTTCCGGCCCACTGGATTTTTTTTGCACGGAATTTGCCGCTTGATTGGTTATGAACAAGCAACATCATTGGCGGTTGGCGGCGACCATTTTTGGCGTAACCGCTTTGCTATTTGGTGGTTCCTGCCAAGGGCCGGCATCATCTCAAGACGAAAATACTTCACACGACGACACCGTACCACAGGGCATGGTCATTCCAACAGCAGTGACCTCGTGCTATCTTCATATCCACGAGCGGGATTCCGTACGGTTGAGCATCACGGTGGCGGACGACAGTGCCTCGGGTACGCTCCACTTTAAAAACTACCAGATTGATGGAAGCCAAGGAATCGTCGAAGGCCGTTTCCACGGCGACACGCTTTTCGTTGTTTATGACTTCCAGGCTGAGGGCACCCAAAATCGAACGGAGGAGGCCTTCCTCAAGCGGGGGACCGATCTGATACGCGGGGTTGGTGACCGGGAACCGGTCGGAAATACGTACCGGTTTACGGATCGTGGCGCTATCGATTTCGAAGCGGGCCAGATCTTTCAACCGGTATCATGTGATTAATGGGCCGTTCCTTGCCCGCTGACCTTAATTCAGCGCGGCCAGTGCGTTGTCGTAGTTGGGCTCGTTGGTTACTTCCGCAACCTGCTCGGTGTACTTTACGGTACCATCTTCACCGATGACCACCACGGCACGGCTCAGCAGCCCTTCCAGTGGACCGTCGGTTAGTTTCAATTTATAAGCGTCCGAAAAATTACCATCCCTGAATTCAGACAACGTTTCCACATTGCTGATGCCCTCCGCAGCGCAGAACCTTCCCTGTGCAAATGGCAGGTCCCGTGAAATGCAGAGCACCACCGTGTTGTCCAAACCTGCCGCCTTCTCGTTGAATGCCCTCACTGAGGCCGCGCATGTACCTGTATCGATGCTCGGGAAAACGTTGAGGATAACTTTTTTGCCTTGGTAGTCGCTAAGCGACTTTGTGGATAGGTCGCCAGCTATCAATCTAAAATCGGGAGCCTTACTTCCCACAGCCGGAAGCGACCCCGCGGTATGTACTTCCGTACCTTTGAATGTTATTGTTGCCATAATCTTTTGATTTTCCGTAATAATAGCAAATTCCTTACGGGTTTAAAAGGATTTTGGCAATTGTTGACAGGTGGATGATACATACGGTACCTGTATTCATCTATTGGAAAAAGCACTCAGCGCGTCAATGATGCGTTGAAACAGCAAAAATTATCGAGGGAACAAATAATACACACTTGTAGAAAGTTTCATTCTGTATAGCGGCTCTATCAATAGAAACTGATACAGCAGTGTTTCGCAGACCGAAGCAAACAGAACGGAAATAAAGAAAACTGACAACAGAGAACTCGCTTCCAAACTAGTTTCAGTAAGAGGTGGGTCGATTAATGTTACGACGATACTGGTTGCCGATGAATAAATAAAACTTACACTGAAATAGAGAATTGTTAATTTATGCAAATAATTGGTTAGTGTAAATGTGAATACCACCCATGCCATCGAACCGATTAATGCCTCAACCCCATCGAAATTTGTATGGTGATGAGCAATAACTTGTTCTCACTGATATGATTAATTCATTTATCCCTGAAATTTGTTATACAGGTATATGAATATGACAGCGATTACAAATATTACATATAAAATGTACTCGGTCTTGACTTTTTTCGGTCTCTTATTAGAATCTGATTCTTTTTTTTCCATAAATAACAGGTCGATTATACAAACATAGCTAAATATTCTGGGAGTAAAAGCAGCTGATTTATAATCAGCTGCTCCATGTATTCAATAAATGAATTGACTCGTTAATGTAAATAGGTCCATGTTCTTACTGCGACCGGATCCGGCTTCTGATCAACAAATGATCTTACAAATCTTCCAAATGCATATCCCAGATCATGCAAAAAACTATCACCACCATTAATGGTGATGGCTTCCTCATTAGACAGTTCCACAGTAGAAGAATCTTTTTCTATATTTTCCATAACTTTTTAAAACTAACAATTTCTATTTGTGATTATATCCTTCGTTAAATCCTTTAATAAAGTCACCACCTTCATTGTAAAGGTAAATAGCGGCACCAGCGATCGTAATTGCGCCTAAAATCCAGCCTCCATCTACTTCCACCATTTCCTTGGCATCCAATCCTTGGATACCAAACTTTTCAAATTCTAAAGTATTCATAATTTATTGAATTTAAAATTCCCCGTACTCTATTCAGGCTTTTCAGGTTCCGCCTTTGTGATGCATCAATACAAAGATGCCTTCGCCCACTACACAAAAAAAGTAGTGAACAGAGAATTTGAAAATAGTCTTTGCCCTCCCCCAATGTTTCTAATTTGGGCACCGTCTAATGTGCGGAACTCCACCGATATGGTTATATCGAACGGCTCCGCATAATAATACGTCAGTTGTTGCCGCGAATACACAATCGGTGCGTCCATCAACTTTAGCTCATCCAGTATATTATATAACCGGGATACGGAAATACCCAACCGCCTCGCCAACTCCTCCGGCGTACCCGTGCGGCGCTGCTTGATTAACTTGTGCATCATATTAATGCGCTCGATATATGTGAAGAGTTTCATTGTTTGAGACTTTTAGACATAAAACACTAGACAATAGACAGACTAATAACGACTATCGTTAGCGGTCGTCTGCATCAACGGCATCTGCTGGCTCCACAAATGATAGTACCTGCCTTTCGCTTCGAGCAACTCATTATGGCTCCCTTCCTCGGCCAGTTGCCCTTCATGCAGTACGATGATTTTTTGGGCATGCTGCACGGTACTAAGTCGGTGGGCGATAACGATCACTGTTTTGCCTTGCATCGTCAGGTAGTCCACCGCGCGTTGTACATATTGCTCGGCCGCAGGATCGAGCGACGACGTGGCCTCATCCAGTATCAAGATTTCCGGCTCCCTGTAAAGGGCCCGCGCAATGGCGATACGCTGCTTCTGCCCGCCCGAAAGTGTCGCGCCATTTTCGCCCAGTTCGGTGGCGAAACCATTGGGCAGCATTTCGATAAACTGGAGGATGCCGAGTGCCTCGCAGATATCGAGTATCCGCTGCATATCGGGCTCGTCGTCGCCCACGGCGATGTTATCCGTTACATTGCCCCCAAACAAATCGATGCGCTGCGGTACCACGCTCACCATGTCGCGCAATGAATCGTTACTGATATATTTGAGGTCATACTTCCCTATGTAGATATTGCCGCTTTGCAGCGGATAAATGCTTTGCAAAAGGGAGAGTAGCGTGGACTTACCCGAGCCGCTCTCACCCACGATGGCCGTGAGCTGGCCAATCGGAATCGTCAGGTTGAGCCCACTGAATACCTGTACCCGTGTACCGTAGCGGAAATGTACGTCTTCGAACCGGATGTCGCCGATCTTGTCGGGCGTCAGCGTCAGCTGCCGCTCCCCTTCCTCGCGCTTCAGGTCCATGATCTCAAAAAGCCGGTCGGCGGCAATGAGGGCATCCTGGATGGTTTTGTTCATGCCGATAAGGCTGGATACCGGTCCCGTGAAGTAGCCAATGAGCGCGTAAAACGACAGGAGTTCGCCCGGCGTGATCTGTGTATCCAACACATAACCGGCCCCTACCCACAACAGGATGACGGTAAAAAGCTGGGAAATAAAACCAGATGACGTGCCCGAGAACACCGAATTTTTGCTCGATTTATACACCGTGCGCAACATTTGAACGAACCGCGTTTCGGTTTTGTGGTTGGTGTGGTCTTCCAAACGGAAACGCTTGATGGTACCCACCGCATTGAGGCTTTCTACCAACTGGGCTTCCAAATCCGCACTGTCTTCCATCAGTTTGCGCTGCACCTTGCGGTTGAGGCGGTCGGTAACGATATATATGCCCAAGTAAACCGGTATCACCGCCAAGAGGATGAGGGCCAGCTTCCAGTACCATGTAAACATCAGTGCAAAAGAAAAGACCACGATAAATACATTGACCAGCAGGTTGATGGAGACATCGTTGATAAACAACCGGATCTTCACCGCATCGTTGATGCGCGAGATGATCTCGCCAACACGCATGGTATCAAAAAACTGCTGCGGCAGCCGCAACAGGTGGGTGTAATACCCCAATATGAGGCGGGCATCGATGGCCTGCCCAGTCTTGATGGTATAAAACGTCTTGGCCGTGCCAATGAACGTTTGCAACACGAGCAAAGCTACCATAATAACGCCCATGAGGTTGAGCAGGTTCCGGTTACCATCTGCGAGTACAAAGTCGACGATTTTCTGCACGAAAATGGAAGTAGATAAGCCGAGGATGGTGTACACCACTGCACCAAACAGCGCCTGCAATAGCACACGCCAATGTGGCTTCATCAATTGCCAGAAACGGGCCAGCACGGAGGCCCTTTCATTGCCGGGCTGGAAACCATCGTCGGGTTGCATGAGAATCAGTATACCGCTCCATATTTCCTTGAATTCCGCGTGGCTTTTGCGATGCAATTTCCCCTCGGCCGGATCCATGACCTGGATGTAGTTTTCGGCCACTTTGTAAATGACCACGTAATGGTGCAACCCGCCATTCACCACCACATGGGCCACGGCAGGCAGCGGCACCTTGGGTAGGCTTTCAAACGGGCCCCGCACTCCCTTGGCGAGCAGGCCAATCTTCTGGGCCCCTTCTGTCATGCCCAGCACGTTGGTGCCCTTTTGATCGGTACCGGCCAGTTGGCGGACGCGTGCCACGGGCAGGTTCAGTTTATAGTGCGCAGCGATGGAGGCGAGGCATGCCGCCCCACAGTCGGTCATATCGCGTTGCTTGATGGTTTTCTTAGACATAAGTTCAGGCGTTAGCTACTAGACAACAGACGGATTGAGCCAGTCATCGACCTTATCGTAGAGCAATTGATACAAGCTACGACGGGCTACTAAAAAACGGGCTTGGAAAGTCATGCCTTTTTTCAAGTGACCGGTATAACCATTGGGCAAGCGCAAATGGTCGTCGTTGAGTGTGCACCGCACAAGGAATACCGGCTGGCTATTGGCATCGAGCACCATATCGTCGGCAATTTCGTGGACCCGGGCGCTCACTAGGCCCCATTGGTTGTAATTGAATGCATCGATTTGCAGACGTACGTCTTGCCCTCGCTTAACCAAGCCGATATCTGCTGCCCCCACGTGGACGATGGCCACTATGGACGAATCTGGCGATAGTTCGGCTATTTTTTGGTTGGCAAAAACGGGTGCCCCTTCCTGAATACCTGCTAGGTTTTGGAGGGTACCGGCAATGGGCGCCACCAGCGTGTAAAAGGTTTCTTGGTTCTTCCATTCGGCCCTTTGCCGGTACAGCTCATTGAGTTCGGCACGGTACCCGCTCGCCTCGGCCGCCCACTGGCTGCGGAATTGGCGAGCGACGATACTGTATTCTGCTTTTGCTTGCTCGTAAGCTGTCTGGTACTTCTCATATTCCGCAGCGCTGATGATTTTCCTGCCATACAACTTTTCGTAGCGGCCGTGCTCACGTCCGGCCTGCTCCATGCGCAGCCGTGCATTATACCGCTGCTGGCTATACTGCTCCCAAGCAGCCATATATTGCTGACTGGCGGTCGCCGGCTGGCCGGCATTCGATGCAGCCACTTCATTGATGCGTTCAATGTCGGCAATCAGTTGCTGCAGTTCAGCAATGCGTGCAGACACCAATAGGTCTTGCTGTCGGCCCCCGGATGCGTCGATGTGGAGTAGAGTATCCCCTTTTTCTACTTGCAGGTTCTCGCGCATGGCGAGATAAGCTACCTTACCCGTGGTAGGCAATACCACATCGCTTTTTCCTACTGTCGCCTGTATCAGTCCGCCACCACGTACACTCACATCTACATAAACAAACGGAAGTATGGCCAAAGCCAGCACCACGGCGCATACCACCATGATGTACAAGCCTTGTCCCCGCACCCGCATTTCGTGCAGGTAGCTGAGGCTCAAAGCGGACGGATCTGCTATTGGAAGGATGGACTTTTTTGACATCGTGCGCTTTATTTAATATTCCAAAGGTCCGGACGATGCCGCAGACAACCTACAACCTGAAGTTATATCACATAACCACAGGTTATATTTTGGTAAATTCTCCGTGTTTTTCTTACCTTTAGCTGTCAACGCCTTGTACTAACCCCGTTTATGGGCCTTAAACTTGCATGCCATGTGGTTTACTATTTTTGGTAAAGTATTGAGTGAACTGCGGTCCGAACAGCGAAGCAAAAGCCTTCGCTACCCCGATTCTGCCGAAGAGCCCATTGAAAAAGGTGACCCCCGCGCGTCGCCACGGGAGTCCACTCCTAAGAAAGCTATTTATAAATGCTTGGTCTGGCAGCTTTATGCTTTCGACCTCCCCGCCCTTCGCGACCAGGTTATGGCACATGACCGGCTATCATTGACCATGTACACCAATTTCCTTGACCACGAGAGTGAAGAGTTACTTGAAGCCGCGCGGTCGTCCGATATCCTGTTACTCACAAGTGGTGGCGGCATGTTTGATGTTGATGGCTTCTTGAAAATGGTGGATATACGTGATAAAATGGTTGTTTTGGTGTCTGCACTTCCAATTGAGGGCATTCGGGCCTATGTTAAAAGCCGTATTGACTTCTGTATGCCGAAACACTTAATTTACGAGGGGCTCGATTTCCGGCAATTCATGGAAAGAATAGTCGCTCAATTAGACGGCGTCGAGCCGGATTAACCAAAAGTTTATTTTAGTTTCAATCTCATTTTGAAGGTTTATACCATACGAAATTTCAAGCGCTTAGACGGGCTCCTAACGGCCTTATTTGTAAAATGGCCTTTTTGGCTGTGCATATTTCACCCCTTTTTAACTGAAAATTGAACCCAGCGAGTTGGGAAAGTCTCCGAAGCGAGTTGCCAAACTCTCCGAAGTCTCTTTCCAAAGTGACCACGGTCAGTTTTTAAAACGGATTTTTAAAAAATATTTCTTTTAACAAGCATATTATATTTCCTATAAATAGGAATTAATTTCGTGGTTTTATGCTATATGCCCTCAAGGACGACGAGTTTTTGAAAGGTGCCTTCGAAGAGAACCTTTCCCGATTTTCTCTTTCTACGGTCTTTGCACTATTTTGATAGCATTTTTACTACCTTAGTACGATGTCTACCTTCATATTCCCCACCTTCGCCGAAGCGCCTTTTCTGTGGATACTCCTTGCGCTCATCGTGCCGGTGACTGTTACGGCATTTTATTATAAACCACTATACCACGCGTTGCTTTTCCACCCTTATGAAGTGTTTCGCGGCAAACGGTTGCACACACTGTTTACCTCAGTTTTGGTGCATAGGGGGTGGTGGCACTTGTTTTGGAATATAGCACTTGTATTCGGTTTAGGGACTGACCTCATGGGGGTATTCAATCAAGAATATGCAGGCGTAAACCCGCATATCCTTTTCATGGCGTTCGTTATGGTTACCATAGGTTTGCCCAACCTGCTCATTGGTTTGAGAAAAAAAAATGAAATTGCCTACACGGCGGCTGGGGTTTCGGGTCTTGCTTTCGGTTTGATAGGCGCCACTGGCTTATATTTTCCGATGGAAGAAATGGGAAAGTCAGCACTTAACCCCTTTACGCACGCGTATCAGTATTGGATAGGCTTTCTCGTGGTGTTTGCGTTGCTTTCGCTGAGGAAAAACCGAACCAACAGTTTGCTACACCTTTATGCCTTTCTAGCTGGAAGCCTTTTCTCAGTCATCTTGGTTCCGGCCAGCCTGGTCGAAATAGGGCAAGACCTGTGCCGCATATCCGAGTCGCTTTTTAATCGATGACGGCCTCTACGGCTACACCGGCCGCACCACCTACTACGCCACCCCATATCCAGGAATACAAGGTCTTGAATAGGCTGCCGCCGTCTTCGCGTTTCCGTGCGCCCCCATCAATCCGTTCCTGTTCGTTTGCGGTAAGCGCTTCAAATTCCTCAGGCATTTCACTTTGCCTCAAATCCATTTTTTCATTACGCATAATCAATAATTTTTGATGATTTGCCTCCAATAGCAGAGGTTAAGCGCAAAAATGAAACGACTGTAGCGGCTATCCTACAACCTGAGGTTATACGGCATAACGTCAGGTTATATGGCGTGTGTTTTGTATAACCACGGGTTATAAAACTTTTTTCATTATCTTTAACCAGCCGAAAACGTGAAAACATGAGCACCAAGAAGCATCTAGGTAGTTATATCCGGGAGAAACGAGAAGCGCTGGATATTTCGCAGAGCGCGGTAGCTTACGTACTGAACATTTCGCAACCGGCCTATTCCAAAATAGAACGGGGAGAAACAGAGGTAAAGGCCAGCCAGCTGTATAAAATTGCAGCATATATGGGTATCAGCATATATGAGCTGCTGCCGGAGGCCATGGCCAGCGACGTAATGGGCGATTACTTACTGGCGCCTGTGGTGCACCGCATCCGCCAATGGTGGTTCCGGAAAGCCACAAAAAGACCCGTATCATCACAATGATCGGCTGGTTGTTGATTGTGTTGATTATCGCCGGTATCGGTATCGGTATCGTTGCGTGGGGTGCCTTCCATATCCAAGCGAACTTTTTTCTCAAAGCCACACACCAAGGTGATACAACCAACAAACAAATAGCGCTTACTTTTGACGACGGGCCGCATCCGGTTTACACACCTCAAGTGTTGGAATTGCTGCGCCGGCATCATGCTAAAGCAACCTTTTTCTGCATCGGAAAAAATGTGAGCCAATACTTCGATATCGTAAAGCAAATCCACGATGCAGGGCACACCGTGGGCAACCACTCCTACTCCCACGCACAAACGATTGATTTCCATGGAAAACGTAGTTGGTTGGATGAGTTGCAGCAAACCGACGACGCCATCGCCCAGGCTATTGGCCGCAAACCAAGATTCTTCCGCCCACCCTATGGCGTAACCACACCGCACCTCGCCAACGCTATCCGGTCGAGCAGCCACCGTGTTGTGGGGTGGCATGTGCGCCCCTACGATACGCAGGAAAGCCGTTCGCCCAACCGCATTGCCCAAAATATTCTGCGAAAAGTGAAGCCCGGTGCTATTATCCTGTTGCACGATACACATGATCGGATCGTGCCGGTTTTGGAACAGTTGTTGCCCGAGCTCTACCAGCGCGGTTACACGCTGGTTACCGTAGCTGAATTAATCGATAAGCATGCTTATACTGAAACATAATACACTTGTACTGGCCTTGCTGCTGCTATGCTGTACCGCCGGATTTGCCCAACGAAAAGCACTAACGGCTGCCGAATCGGCCGCAGTGAAGGCAAAGATAACTGCCAATACCCGAAGCCTCCAAACGCTGCAAAGCGATTTCATCCAAACCAAGCAACTCAGTTACATGGACAAGGCCATCCGCTCCACGGGGAAGCTCCATTTCAAAGCACCGGGCAAAATACGTTGGGAATACCTATCACCGACCAACTATGTGGCTATTTTCGATGGCCAAACGATGCATACCATCGCAGATGGCCGAACCAAATCGACAAACCTGGTAGCCAACCGACGAATGCAGGGATTGAACGATTTGTTGATGGGTTCGTTGCAGGGTGACGATATGCTCGATGAAAATCAATTCGACATCACCTACTATCGGGAAAAAAACGATTACATCGTGGTACAGGTACCGAAGGACAAGGGGATTGGCCGATACATCCGGCAAGTGGAGTTGGTCTTTGATGGAAATGGTCTCCTGCTCAGTCAGGTTACACTCACCGACCCGGCAGGAGACCACACTAAAATCGTATTTTCCAACCAGCGGGAAAATGCGCCAATACCCGACGCAATGTTCCAGCCTTAATGGCTATCCAAGCCCCAGTAAACGCCGGTTGCTTTCCTCGTCGGCCTCACCACCGGCAAAGTCGTCGAACGTTTTCTCCGTAACACGGATGATGTTGTCGTTGATAAATATCGCACCTTCGCGGGCACCGTCTTCAGGATGCTTCAGCGCGCACTCCCATTCCATTACCGCCCAGCCCTTGAAATCATAAGCCGTCAGCTTGCTGAATACCGCCTTGAAATCCACCTGGCCATCACCGAGCGAGCGGAACCGTCCTGCACGCTCGACCCAGCCCGAGTAGCCGCCGTATACCCCTTGTTTGCCCGTGGGGTTGAACTCGGCGTCCTTTACGTGGAACGCTTTGATACGTTCGTGGTAATGGTCGATATAAGCCAGGTAATCCAGGCATTGCAGCACGAAATGCGACGGGTCATACAGCAAGCAGGCCCGGGGGTGGTTATCCACCTTTTCCAGGAAACGCTCGTAGCTTACCCCGTCATGCAGGTCCTCGCCCGGATGGATTTCGTAGCAGACATCCACGCCCTGCTCATCAAACACATCCAGTATTGGGCGCCACCGTTTAGCCAGTTCGGTAAAACCCGTATCGACCAGCCCCTGTGGGCGCTGCGGCCACGGGTACACGGTTTGCCACAGCAATGCCCCACTGAATGTGGCATGGGCGTTGAGGCCAAGGTTGGCCGAGGCTTTTGCCGCGTATTTCAGCTGCTGTACGGCCCATTCTTGCCGCGCTTTCGGGTTGTTGTGGTATTGCGCAGGCGCAAAGCCGTCAAACTGCTCGTCATATGCCGGATGCACCGCCACCAACTGCCCCTGTAGGTGGGTAGACAGTTCGGTTATCTCCAGACCGATTTCATTCACCAGCCCCTTTATCTCGTCGGCATACGTTTTGCTCTCCGCTGCCTTTTGCAGGTCAAAGTAGTTTGTAGCCCATGTAGGAATCTGCACCCCCTCAAACCCCAATCCCTTCGCCCAGCGGCAAATGGATTCAAGTGAATCAAATGGTGGTTGATCACCCAGAAACTGGGCTAAGAAAATACCCGGACCTTTTATTGTTTGCATAATGAATGTAAGTTAAAAAATTAATCAATTCGTTTATAAACCAGGGACTACACCGTAAAGGGCGTCCACTTCTCCGTACTGTCGTTGCTGCGCAGCACATTATCAAGGAAAGCCATGCCACGTACTCCATCGGCCACTGAAGGGAAGTCCGCTACATCACCTTGCCCCCCATTCCGCACACGCCATGCATCAGCAAAACTGCGGTACAGGTTGGCAAATGCTTCCAGGTAGCCTTCCGGGTGCCCGGCCGGCGTGCGGCAAAAGGCCTGTGCTTCGGCCGATAGACCAGCACCGTTAGCGCGGTATACCTGCGTGGGTTCGTCCAGCCATTTTACCAACAGCGTATTGGGTTCTTGCTGGTTCCACTCCAAACCACCGTTTTCACCGTAAACACGCACTTTCAATGCGTTCTCCTCACCTGCCGCCACCTGCGAGGCTATCAGCACACCGCTTGCCCCGTTATCAAATTGCAGCAAGATGTTTCCGTCGTCTTCCAGCCGCCGACCTTCCACATACGTATACAATGAGGCGCACAGCTGTGTAGTCTTCAGACCCGACACGAACTCGGCGAGGTGCAGTGCGTGCGTACCGATATCGCCCATACATCCACTCTTGCCCGACTTGCTCGGATCCGTCCGCCACGAAGCCTGTTTGTTTTCTCCCGACTGTTCGGTAGGCCGACTCAGCCATCCCTGTGGATATTCCACATATACCTTCCGGATTTTACCAAGCTCACCGTCGCGCACCATTTTCCGTGCCTGCCGAACCATCGGGTAACCAACATACGTGTGGGTGAGCAAAAACAACAGCCCGGTTTCTTCTACCTTCTGCTGCAGTTGCCTTGCTTCTTCCAAATCGAGCGTCATTGGCTTATCCAACACCACATGGAAACCGTTTTCCAGTGCGAGCATGGCCGGCTCAAAGTGTGCATGATTGGGTGTAACGATGCTGACGAAATCCATGCGCTCATCCGCAGGAAGTGCCCGCTCCGCTGTTATCATCTCCTGGTAGCTACCATAAACACGGTTTGCCGGAAGATACAGCGACTCGCCGCTCTCCTTTGACCGCGTCGCATCAGCACTGAATGCACCACATACCAATTCGATCTGACTATCAATTGCCGCAGCTATACGATGAATCTCTCCGATGAAGGCACCTTTCCCACCGCCTACCATTCCCATTCTAAGTTTACGCTTGATTGAGGTATTACTCATAATTATACAAATTTTGATATATTAAGTTTCGTCAACGTTGGCATTCCCATAATTGCAGGATATACAAAAATAGCATTAATGCGAAGAATTGCACACATTGCCGCAAAGATTTTACCCGGTGATATAAATCCCGGCTGGCCCCGCTAAGAGAAACACTGCAAGCGGGTATGCTGAATGTGTTAAAAATGGTTAAATCCATCGGGCATTGGCCGCGAATGTGTATTTTAGCCGTTTGTATAAGTAGGTTGTGCGCGTTGCATGGAAAAGTCAATGATCTGGGTGTTTATATGGACAGTTATTATCCTTACATCGTTGCTTTCGGCTTGCGTTCATGAAAAACCAACCCCCGTGGCACGGTCATTTGATCAATTTCTTTACCCCGAAGACCTGAACGGTGTTGTTCCGGCGGGTGTAACCGGCGATGACAGCACGCAATTGGTTCGCTCCTATATCGAACAGTGGCTACGCCAACAAGCATTGCTTTACCATGCGCAACGGAATGTTGCTATCAATACCGAGCGTTTAGAAAAACAGGTCGAAACCTATAAAAACGGGCTTATCGTATATGAATATGAGCAGGAATTGGTGAGTCAGAAACTGGATACGGTGGTCACCGAAGACGAAATCCAACAATATTACGACGCACGACCCGAGTTGTTTATTCTCCAGCAACCCATTCTCAAACGTTCCTATATTCGCCTGAGGACAGACGCGCCGGAACTGGATCGAGTAAAACGATTGCTGGTGTCTCCCAACTTTGAAGAACAGGACCTGCTTACTAAGTACTGTGCCATGTATGCATCGGGATACGCACTCCTTGACACCTCATGGCATTACGCTGATGACCTGTTAAAGGAAATCCCGCTTTCGCAGATCGACGAGGCCGATTACAGCCAAACCGGGCGAATTTTTGAAATAATTGAAAATAATGAATTATATCTGATAATTTTGCACGATTCGAAATTGAGGGAATCGCGTTCGCCGCTGTCATTGGTACGCGACCAGGTCCGCAATTTAATTTTGAACAAACGCAAAATCGATCTGATTGATCACATGCAACGGAGCATCGTAGCGGATGCCCGCGAGAAGAACAACATTGAAATATACAATTAAATGAGTAAACATAACGGCATTTTTCTGAGTTTGATTTTAGTCGGTACGGTTCATTTGGCTTCGGCCCAGGAACCACAGGTCATTGACAGGGTTGCCGCCATGGTGGGTTCCAACATCATCCTCGAATCGGAAATCGAAATGCAATATGCCCAATACCTTGCCCAGGGCAATAAGGCCAGCGAAGACTTCAAATGCTATATCCTGCAACAGCAACTTACTCAGAAACTGTTGGCTCAGCAAGCCGTTATCGACTCGATCGAAGTGAGTGAAGGCGAGGTGGATGACAACATCAATTCCCGTTTGCGCTACATGTCGGGCCAGGCCGGCGGGCAGGAACGCCTTGAGCAGTTTCTCAACCGCTCGTTGCTCCAATACAAGGAAGAGATGCGCCCCAGCGTGTATGAGCAGTTAAAAGCGAACAAGATGCAGCAGAACATCGTGATGAATATCGATGTAACGCCGCTGGAAGTACGTCGGTATTTTGAATCGCTGGAAGCTGACAGTCTTCCCTACTTCAACACCGAGGTAGAGGTAGGTGAATTGGTGGTATACCCCCAACTCACACGCGAAGAAAAGCAACAGTTTCGTGACCGCGCCGAGGAACTCCGCCAACAGGTGGTAGATGGGTCTGATTTTGCAACGATAGCACGGTTATATTCGCAGGACGGCGGCTCCGCACCATACGGGGGGGACCTGGGTTTCAATACGCGCGATGGGTTTGTAAAAGAGTTTTCTGCCGTCGCATTCCGGCTAAAACCGGGTGAAATCTCGCCGGTATTTGAGTCTGAATTTGGATTCCACTTCCTCGAAGTGCTTGAGCGCCGGGGTGAGGAGGTGCGTACGCGCCACGTGCTTATTCAGATCAAACCCACCTCTGCAAGTTTAGCGCGGGCCAAAACACATATAGATAGTATTTACAAAAACGTGGTAGACGGCAAACTCGATTTCTATAGCGCAGCAACACTATACTCTGATAACAAGGAAACCAAATACAATGGTGGCATGTTGCTCAATATGGAGAACCAGCAGAGCCGCACTACATTGATCCCGGCCGACAAACTGGATGCTTCAGTCTTTACCGCCATCGATACGCTTCAACCGGGTGAGTATTCGCGTCCGGCCCAATTTACCGACCGCACGGGGAAAAGCGGCTATCGGTTTACGTACCTGAAATCGCGCACCCCGCCCCACCAGGCTAGTCTGGAAATGGACTTTGCCAAAATCAAGGAAGCTGCACTACAGGATAAGATCAACCGCAAGCTAAGTGAGTGGTTTGAAAGCCGCCGCGAGGTAACGTTTATTGACATTAACGAAGCATACCACAATTGTGAGGATTTGAAAATCTGGCTGAAAGACAGCGATACAGCCGTAGCGAAGCTTTAAATTGTAAAATCAAAGAGCACCTACGATTCAAACAGCATCTCAACAATAACCCGCCATTGGAAGTCGGGTTGCAATTGCCATATCCGCACATAATTACACTTCAGTGTTTCCGATGCCGTAGCTACAGATGCTTCGCCATAAGAATAGGCCAATTCGCCACTATATGACCGGTTAGCGACCAGTGATTTCGCCTGCACAGCCAAATCTTGTTCCTTCACAAAATCGAGTATCGCTGCTTTACCAATCACGGGAGTTTTCCAGGGGAAATAAAGCCGCGCGTCTTCTGCCAGGAATTCGCCATACGCAATTGCAGCATCGGTTTTCAATACAGTAGACAGCAGCTGGTCGTTATTCATTACGATCTCCTTACGCTGCGCTATCCGCTCTTTGGTCTTAAACCTCGTATAATCTTTATCGTCAGGTTCAACATAGCGCATGTCTGGCTCATTGTTCCCTCCCTTATGTTCCACCTGAGCACGCAGGTTGATTTTCCAATTGCCTTTCCGATCACGTCGCCACACCGTGAGGTATTCGCCATATCGCTTAATCGCTCCGATGCGTTGGAAGGAGAGTGTCCCCGTTGTTACGCCCCACTCCATGCTTTTTGAAATGGCAGCGAAGGTAGGCCGCCACGTCATCACGTCGGGGATATTCGGCCGGTTATTCAGGTACTCCAGTGCATCAACCGGTGCGGGTGTAAAAAATGTAGAGTTACGATCCACTACGGACAGCAGTGCGGCATGCGGTCCTTCCGTTTCGGAAAGTCGCGCAGCGGTCCGATCTGCCATCAACAAACTCCCTACCTTGCCCGGCACCTGCGCAGTCGCGACATGGGTGGCAACCATCAAACAAACAATAAAGCCAATTCTACTCATCACGATCATTCGCTCTGCCATTCAAATCTTGTTCCAAAGTGTCCCTTCTTTGCTGTCTTTAAGCTGGATACCCATGGTATTCAAGCCTTCGCGTATGCGGTCAGACATGGCATAATCTTTATGCTGCTTCGCTTCGTTACGAAGGTCAATAACGACATCCATCAGCTTTTCGAAATCATCCGATCCGGTATTGTCATCCACCAGGCCCAGTACGTCCTGGACAAAGTCGCGCATCAGCGTTTTAAGTCCGGTCAGCGAAGCTTCGTCGATAGCGAGTTTACCATCATACGCGCTGTTTACCATGCGTACGGCCTCGAACAGCTCAGCGATCAGGACCGGACTGTTGAAATCGTCGTCCATAGCCGCATAGCAACGCCGTGTCAGTTCGTCGATTTTTACGTTGGCCTTTTTTGCTGTCGCTTTCAATTTAGGCAGCAGCGACATGGCGTTCATTAGTCTTTTGTACCCCCTGTCCGCTGCATCCAGTGCTTCGTTGGAGAAATCCAGCGTACTCCGGTAGTGCGCTTGCAACATAAAGAATCGTACCGTCATGGGCGAATAGCCTCGCTTTAGCAATGGGTGGCTACCACTGAAAAGCTCTTGGGGCAAGAAGCCGTTGCCAGCAGATTTCGACATCCGCGTACCGTTTACCGTCAGCATATTCGTATGCATCCAGTAGGTGGCAGGTTGCGTATGATTACATGCCTGCGATTGCGCAATCTCATTGGTGTGATGCGTTGCGGCCAGGTCCATCCCTCCGCCATGGATATCAAACCGATCGCCAAGATATTTGCTGCTCATGGCCGAACATTCGATATGCCATCCGGGAAAGCCAACGCCCCAAGGGGAAGGCCACCGCATAATATGCTCCGGCTTGGCTTTAATCCAAAGCGCAAAATCAAGTCGGCCGCGCTTCTCGTCCTGCCCGTTAAGCTGGCGGGTATTGTTGAGCATGTCGTCCAATTTACGGTTGGTAAGGATGGTGTAATCGTATGTTTTTATATACTTTTCGACGTCGAAATAAACGGTGCCATTAACTTCGTAAGCGTAGCCCTGATTGATGATTTCCTTAACCATTTCAATCTGCTCGGAAATATGGCCCGTGGCGGTGGGCTCGATACTGGGGGGCAGTGTGTTAAACAACCGCAGCACCTCGTGGAAACCCAGGGTATATTTCTGCACGATTTCCATAGGTTCCAGCTGTTCCAGCTTCGCCTTCTTCGCAAATTTATCGTCACCTTCGTCGTTATCTCCTTCCAGGTGACCTGCATCGGTGATGTTACGCACATAACGCACCTTATAACCCAGGTGCCGAAGGTATCGGAATATGAGATCAAACGATACAAATGTACGACAGTTGCCCAAATGCACATCGCTGTACACGGTGGGGCCGCATACATACATGCCAACAAACGGAGGATTTAGCGGCTCGAATTTTTCCTTAGCCCTTGTTAATGTATTATACAGCACCAGTTGGTTGTCCATGGGCGCGAAAATACGAATTAAGTAGCGTCCCTACAATTTTCCGGAAATGAACGGTATTTTTACTACGGTGTCTTTAAATTCACGGATACGGATGCCACCTGTAAATGCGCCTTTAAAATGATTTTCAACTTGCTCCAGGATTTTATCCGATAGTTCGTCGACGGTATTGCCGAATACAGCAATACCAAAGTTCCCTTCAACGGCCGTCTTTACACCATCTTCATGCTCCAACACCACAAAAATCAGTTCGTCAAATTTCAAAGACTCCATTGTTTCCATATTCGTCTGTTTTTTAATAAGCCAGTACGGTAATTTCAGTCCGTCGGTTGGCCTGATGCTCTTCCCGTGAGCATGGCACACCATCGGCACACCGGTTCACCAGACGGGTCTCGCCATACCCCTTGGCTACCATCCTGTCGCGCGCAATGCCCCTCGATACCAGGTAGTCCACCGCCGACTGTGCCCGCCGCTGCGATAATGCCTCGTTGTAGGCGTTGCTGCCGCGGCTGTCCGTGTGGCTCGACAGTTCGATTTTCAACGTCGGGTTGTCGCGCAGCGTACGCACCAGTTCGTCAAGTATCGCCGCTGCATCAGCCCTGATGTTATGCTTATCGAAATCGTAATAGATATTTTCCAGTTCGAACGTCTGCCCTACACGGAAGATGGGTTCCAATAGCAACGCCACTTCCAGCGTGTCGGACTTGGTGATGCCCATGGTATTTACCGCGGCCGAATCGGCATGGTAACCTTCCTTCTGGCCGAGAACTTTATATGCCCGGTCACGATCCAGCTCAAATTCGAACGTGCCTGTATCGCTGCTGCTCTTTTTAGCTACGATTTCCCGCTCCCCGTCATACAACGTCACCGCAGTCGCCGGCAGACGCTCGCCCGTTGCCTTATCCGAAGTGGTTCCTTTCAGGATGATGATGATTTTCGGCTTCTCGTACGAGAACGAATAGATGTCATCGCTACCAACGCCGCCTTTGCGGTTTGAAGAGAGGAATCCGCGATAGCGATCCTCGTCTTCAACCGAGGTTATATACGAAAAGTCATCACCAGCACTGTTGACGGGAAACTTCAGATTCTCCGGTACCGACCAGGAAGACCGGCCGCCCGTTGCTTGGAAGATATCAAGGCCACCCATCCCGGCGAAACCATCACTCGAATAGTACAAGGTGCCATCGGCGGCGATATTAGGGAATAATTCATCCTGCGGACTGTTGATTACCGGGCCTGCATGCTGCGGTGTGCCCCAGCTACCATCGCTTTGCCGTTCGCAATACCAGATATCCGTACCCCCCAGACCACCCGGCATGTCGCTGGCAAAATAAAGCGTCTGCCCGTCGGCGGTCACTGTTGCGTGGCCTACGGAATATTCTTGCACGTTATTGTAGGCAAAGGGCTCGGCGCTCCAACCGTCGGGCCCTTCCCGATAAATGTACAGTTCCAGCACATGGGTGCGGTAACGCTTGCCCTGCTCGCGCGACAGATCCCCGTCGCGGCCGGTATAGGTACGCGTCACATACAATTCCCCCGATGGTGCCCGCGAAACTGGTCCGATGTGATAGCCGGAATTATTCAGGTTCTCGTCTGCTAATGAGGGTCCGTCCAGCCGTCCAGCCGCCGAGTAGGTAGCGGTGTATACCCGTAGAAAAGCGTTCCCTGTCCATCCATATTCGTTCCCATTCCCCGTGGGTTCGCCCGCATAAAAGACACGGTTGCCATCCGGGTAGGCGGCAAATTCCGATAAGGAGGTATTTACCGCCGCCTCATTGTACAGCCGATGGTCGGTCGGGTTAGCCATCCAACGTATGGCCGAATCACAACCCGCCAATTGGATAGCGATACGGTCGGCATCACCTGTCTGGGCGGCATACGCCTCCAGCTGCTGCTTTGCTTCCGCGTACTTCCCATTGGCTTTAAGCACGTCGCCATAGCGGATGAGGTCTTCGGCCGTGCTGCCCTCGGCGGCAATAACACGTGCGTACCAGTTTTCGGCCGACTCATAGTCATTCATCCGCACATAACATGCGGCCAAACGCCCGAGGTCCTCCAACCGAGGGCGCTTGGTATCCACCAGCTTCACGTACAGCGCTGCGGCATTCGCATACTCATACTTCCTGTACAGCTCATCCGCACGGTCGCGGAGGCTCGGCTGTTCCTGTGAAAAAGCGGCTTCGCCCACGCAGAACAGCACCGCGATTAGAAAAAATTGTTGTAACCCGTATCTCATCGTATTAGTCTGTTATCTGACGTCCCCATTCGCTGCGCTTTCGCGACGTCTGGTGTCTATTGTCTAGTATCTAGTGTTTAGTGTCTGTTGTCTAACTAAAAAAACCGCGGACTGAGTATCCGTTGGGCTTTCCGTCCAAAGGTGATTCCCAAAGTGATTTCATGCGAACCGTTCTGCACACTGCTCAGTCGGCTCACGATGTGGTCGTAGGAATAACCCACCCGCAGGGCATCCGTGAGGTAAACCTGCGTAACCGCTGAAAATGCGTTGCGGCCGCTCAGGCTGTTGCCGCTCACCCGGTTGTATTCGCGCTTGAACACCGTAACCCCCGTGCGCCAGCCGGCACCCAGCCAGAACCGCTGGCCGAAAATGAACATCGCATTCACATCCAGGCTCGTCGGACCCTTGAAATCCTCTTTAACCAACAGGCTCGGACGGAAGTCCAACCCACGGCTCAGGTTGAACAGCGCACCCCCGATGAAGTACATGTGCCGCTTGCGGCGGATGTTATCCGTGGTGGTATTGTCCCAGCGGAAGATGTTGTTGCTCTGGTCGCCCGACAGCAAATCCATCACCGATACCCCCGCATACCACTTCGGGTTGTAATAATACACCCCGAAACGGACATCCGGAACCCAGTTGCTGATCTTCCCCGCAGGTATTACCTGGTCGCTTCCGTCAATGGGTTCCAGCAATGCCCCGTCAAGGCTGTACTGCGTCACCCCTGCGCCGATGCCAAAGCTCAGCCGTTGCGTATCCTCTTCGTTCAGCCGCAAGCGGAACGCATAGTTGGCATAAGCCGAGGTGGCCGACTGCGGGCCGAGTTTATCCGCCGTTAGCTGCATCCCCAGCCCATGCCGCTTGTTAACCGGATCGACCACGCCGTCGATGGACAGCAGACCCGTTTGCGGTGCCCCATCCAGGCCAACCCACTGGCTCCGAAGACCCAGCTGTCCGAACCATTCCTCCTTGTAACCCGTATAACCCGGGTTCACACTCATCGAGTTGAAAATGTACTGCGTGAACTGGATGTTCTGCTGGGCTGCGCTTTCCTTGGCTACAGTAAGCAACACAAGCCCTATCATTGATTTTATCAGATTCTTCATTACAGACGTTTTATCAATACCCAACCTTTATGTACTTCCTGTTTGCTGCCCAGATGAGTGGTTATCAGGTAATAGTACGTACCTTCCGTAAGGCCTTGACCATTCCAATTATTCTGGTAATTATCATTCCGGTATACTTCATTTCCCCATCGGTTAACGATGGTCACCTCGATGCGGTCGAACCCTTCACTGCCGATAATCTCAAACTGATCGTTCCTACCATCACCATTTGGGGTAAACACGTTCGGAATCTTAAGTGGATTCACCACCGTAACCGTCACGGACGCCACCGAACAATTATCCGGATTCAGCTTCTCGCAGATCTGGTATTCCAGGGTATACGTGCCGCCCCGCGTACCATGGACTACATCGACCGATCCATCGGGGTTGAGCCGTAATGCCGGGTCATTGCTGATCAATGTAAGCGTCACGTCTTCAGGCACGATGGAGGCACCATTGAGCTGGTCGTTGGCAAACACATTGGTTACATTCGATGTGCCTTCATAACCGTTCACACCGGTTACCAAATCATCGGTAGCCTCGATTTCGGCAGGGGCCACCACCACCGTAACGGTAGCCGTACTGCAATTGTTCGGATTGATGACATCACACACCTGGTAGTCGAGCGTGTATGTTCCGGCCGGCGTATTCGGTGCCACCGTAACCGTACCGTCCGCTTCCAAGGTCAGAGGCGACGGATCTTCTGACGGCACTCGGGTAAGAGTCACCTCCCCGGGAACCAACGGCTTGCCGTTGATCTTATCATTGGTGAAAACATTACCTGCATTTCCACCTGTTTTGCCATTCACCGGACTGAAATTATCGTCTTCCGCTTCAATTTCTTTGAAGTAAGCATCCACTTCAACAGTGGCCGTGTGGGCGACTTCACTTCCGTCGGGTGCCAACGCTGTTACCGTGGCTGTGTTGATGATTTTGCCCGCTATTAAATCAGCAGCCGTGGTTGTGTACGTTGTCTGGAAGGTGTGTGCGTATATTACACCCGGTTTTACCTGGGCAATCTGCTGTATAAATCCGGTCAAGGGGTCTGTAATCTCCACATCATGGAGCGTCACATTCCCCGTGTTGGTCACTTGCAGCTGGTACCCGATGCGGTCGCCCGCTTTCTCTATGAGTTGCCTATCGGCGACTTTGTCGATACGTATCGCCGCTGCCTGTGCAATCTGAGTAATGGTTTCATCGCCGGGTTCCGGTGTATTCGGATCGTCAGACAAAAACTCGGGGGCGCGGTTTCCACTTGGATCGTTACCCGATACACTGGCCTGGTTAATCACTTCGCCGGCATCCACATCGGCTTGCGTAACGACATGCCGGGCCATTACTGTTGCTGATACGCCCGGCATTAGCCTGGCAATGGGCGAACCGGAAATGATTTCGGCGTTATCGTCGGTAACGACCACATCCGTCAGCGTCACATTACCCGTATTGGTGACCACAATATTGAAGTATTTGATCTGGTCGCCTACATCATACGGCCCTTCGCTGGTTACGCCTTTCGTTAGCGACAAGCCAGGTCTGCTTTCCATGTATACCACTGTCGGGTCGTTCGGCGCTGTTGTCGCTGGGTCATCTGACGGCACTTCCGGTATCGGGTTGCCATCCGGGTCATTGCCCGTCACTTTTGCCTGGTTCACCACCGTGCCCGCGTCTACGTCTGCCTGCGTTATCTGATGGCGCGCGATGACCGTCGCCGTAGCGTTCGGTGCCAGGACGGCTATCGGCGTACCCGCCGTAAGCTCGGCGTTATCGTCCGCGACTATGATGTCGGTCAACGTCACGTTACCCGTGTTGCGTACGGTAATCTCGTAGTTGACGAATTGACCGAGCACATACGGTCCTTCACCGGTTGCACGTTTGGTTAAAGACAAAGAAGGCGTGTTCGTTAGCTCCACCACCGTTGGGTCATTGGGTTGGGGTGTATCGGGATTGTCCGAAGGCACTTCAGGTATCGGGTTGCCATCCGGGTCGTTTCCGATTACCTTCGCCTGGTTCACCACGGTGCCGGCGTCGATGTCGGCTTGCGTAACTTGGTGGCGGGCAATCACTGTGAATGTGGCATTCGGTGCCAGGCTGGCTATCGGTGCACCGGATACGATTTCAGCATTGTCATCGGTGACGACCACATTCGCCAGCGTAACATTGCCGGTATTTGTCACGGCGATTTCAAAGCGAATATAATCACCGACCACATATGGACCTTCGCTTGTTGTGCGTTTGGTAAGCACCAAGCCCGGTTGTTGCGTTAATTCAACGACCGTCGGATCGTTAGGCTGCGAGGTATCCGGGTTGTCAGAAGGTGCCTCCGGTGTCGGGTTGCCTTCCGGATCATCACCCGTCACCTTCGCTTGGTTCACCACGATTCCGGCGTCAATGTCGGCCTGC